>Ga0307507_10000152_pt1 | contig 122095 bp, 106 predicted proteins | sample 7_EM_MG_FD_207223 | JGI IMG/M metagenome (GOLD analysis project Ga0307507, IMG submission 207223) | Populus trichocarpa ectomycorrhiza microbial communities from riparian zone in the Pacific Northwest, United States - 7_EM | ecosystem: Host-associated > Plants > Roots > Unclassified | place...
TCCCCCCTTTTGTAATGGACAGCAGTTCTTCTCTTTCCTTTTGCGTCAATGTTACCTTGTACTTTACCATCGTTTTTTTGTAAAGCTACAAAATATTAACCGTCAAAATATTAATGACATGACACTACATCTTTTATCCGCCACAAAAAGTCGCCTGTTGTATTAAATGCAAAAACGTTTCTATTGTCATACTTCGTGTCCGGGATATCCAATACTACTATCAAAAAATGATCAACTTCAAGTATCTTCAATATAGGATATTCAAAATCAACATTTGTTTTATTTGCAAAAGTTAAGGTGTTCCCGCTTACATTATAGTCCATTTAATAATTATAAAAGTGGATACTAACCCAACCGTACCACGTAAAACATACAACCTACACTACTGATAACGTTGTAAGTGGGACGCTTTACGTTATACGTAGTTCCTATACACCAGAACAAAACGTAAAACGTATCACGTAAAACGTACAACCTACCCTACCTCTTCGGTGCCGGGCTGTTAATTTCAATCCAATAACCATCCGGATCCTGGAAATAAAGTTGCAGCACGCCATCAGGCCTCAGGGTTGGTTCTTTGCTGTCGCCTTTCCAGTTGCTGTATTTAATATTGTGGATTTCTAAAATTTTGGCAAACTCATGAACGGATCCTACCGAAAAACACAAATGTTCGGCTATTGGGTGTATACCGCCGCAATCGCTTTGTATAGCATGCAGTTTAACACCATTGCCTATACTGTACCATTGGTGGGTGGTATCTTTAAAGGGGTTGGCTACTTTACGCAGGTGCATTACTTCGGTATAAAAGGCAGTGCTTTTTTTAAGATTTTTTACGCAGATGGCAACATGATCAACCACCGGTACAGCATCGCTACCCGATTGCGCAAAGCAAAAGCCCGGTAAAATAAGGGCTGCAATTAGCCATATTAATTTAATATTACCCGGTTTGCAGCTATTAAGATTGAGTAAAAAGCTCATTTTAAGTTTTTTGGGTTAAAAACCTAAAGATATGTGTTTATATAACACTAAGGCCAAATCACAGAAATATTACTTAAACAGATACCTGGCGATTAAACTCATGGTCGGGTACAACATTCACTGTGTTATTCCTGTTCCAGTCGTCAATATCTATTAAACCCATACGGGTTTGATAATGACCGTCATCGTTAGGGCATTTAACCACATAAAGCCCCTCTGGCGCCAGTTCAATAACCGGGCGCGCACCGCATGTTTTACAAAACCTGCAGTTTATCGTTTTTGGTATATTAACATAACTCCTCATATTATTCATGTTTACGTTTAATAAGCTGTTATGGTTGCTTTATCGTTAATATAACACAATAAAAAATATTTTAACGCAATATTTTAATCAATACGCATTTAGCTAACCTATGGCCTATCAGTAAAATAGCGTTTAAAGTTGATAAGATTTATTTGCACCGAAGACGCCGAGACACAAAGTGATTTGCTTTTTTTAGCGGCTTTGCACAAAAAACATAATAACCTGACACCTGCATAGCACAATATAGTTGCTCAGGGAATTTTAAACCTACATGACAATAAATTACTCATAAACAACCATTTAGCGTAAAATACATACAACACAGCCCCTGTTGGCTATTTGGTTTTGACCACAATTAGTTTTTAAAATCAATCTATTAACATTCAAATAAAATCGGCGAAGAGTGGCCAACCAAAATATTTTTTTTTACTTTACCGCAAAAATTTTGAGCAGTATTATTTTATTTTTGACATGGAACAGGACAATTTCATATATTTATTAACAGTTGAGCAATTATTATCAGATGTCTAAAAAACCGTCAACAATCAATATTCCGCATTACCAGAATAAGCAACCGGGTGATATCGACGGCGAAATATGGAAAGATATTCCAGGACTGGAAGAATATGGCATGATATCTAATTTGGGTCGCGTTAAAAGACTGGCCTTTGAATCCGTTAATGAATTGGGGCGGGTAACCCTCTTAGAAGAGCGGATACAGACCCAAAAGATCCAGCGGTATTTTAATATCTTCAAGCAGGATTACAAAGTGCTTCTTCAAACACGAATCCAGGTGGAGAAAGTATGCCATTCCATCTCTGTGGGGCGGATAGTTTATTATTGTTTCGTAGAAAAATTTGAACTTTCAGACCGGTCTTTGTACGTATCCTACAAGGATGGTAACGGCCTTAATGTGTCACCGGACAATCTTTTCCTGACAGACCTCTCCGGCCTTCAGCAGCATATTATGAAGGCCGGACGGAAAGATCTCCACTTCGGGCACAGCGAGGAAAACCAGAAAGTGTTTACCCAATTGGGCCGGGAGGTAAACATTAAACAGGTTAGCCAGTATGATATGGACGGGAAGTTTGTAGCTACCTATGAAAGTATGGCAACAGCGGCAAATGCTCTGGGTATTACCATCTCCGCCATCAGCGCCGTGGTTCGCAGAACCCAAGGTGTGCTTACAGCCGGGGGATTTATATGGCGCCTGGGCAGCGGCAAAAAAATGATCGCGGTAAAAAAAATACACCAGGCTATCAGGGCAACAAAAGGAGCGCCTGTGAGTCAGTATAACTTCGATGGTCAGAGAATAAACACTTATTACAATATTGCACAGGCGGCAAAGGCTGTTTCCATGGAGCGAAAAGTGATAAGCGATGCTGTCAATGGCCATGTCCTGGTGACGGCAGGATCGATCTGGCGGAAAGGGGAAGCGGAGCAGATCGATGTAAGTAAAGAACGTACCTCTCTTTCGCTACGAAAGGGATATACCATCAGCCGTTACGATAAGGATGGAGCAAAACAAGCTACCTATACCAGCAGCAAAAAAGCGGGTACATCCATAGGAGCAGCGGTAGAAAGGATAAATGCTATGGCCATACGGGATGATCTGTTGCTGGATGGTTCAATATGGCGGTATGGCGATGCGCCGCATTTGCCACAGGCAGAAGTGGACCGGATAAGGGAAAATATAAAGAAGGAAAGGGCCAAAGAGGTTACCCAATATGATTTAAAGGGGCAACGGGTTGGTTGTTTTGCGTCTATAACAGAGGCATCCCGGTTGACAGAAATTGCTGCAGGCGCCATTGCCGGCTGCGTTAACGGACATAAGGCAACCGGAGGGGGATATCTCTGGAGGCGAGGCACAGGAGACGTCCGCTTGGTGTTGCCCGAAATGCCCCGCCGCTTAGGCAGCAAACTAAGAAAAGCAATAAGTCAGTTTGATAAAAACGGTAAACTGATTGGCAACTTTAAAACCATTAAGGAGGCTTCCCGAAGCCTGAATATTCATTATACGAGTATCTCAGCAGTATTAAGAGGAGATAGTATAACAGCTGGCGGCTTTATTTGGAAAATAAAAAAATGATGAGTGGTGAGTGGTGAGTGGTGAGTGGTGAGTGGTGAGTGGTGAGTGGTGAGTGGTGAGTGAAAAAAACAGCGCCCGGTTTTTCAACCCGGGCGCTGTTTTTTTGGGGAAGCTTTGTGCTTTAAGCCTTCGGCTTTTGGCTTCTCCTATGGCTATTAACAGGAATAATATTTTTTGTATAACTGGCTTAATCGTTCCAAAGGTGGCTGAATGGGAATGATGTAACCAGTTTGTTTTTTATAAAATGATCGTCTTCTTTTTGTAAGCAATCGTTGGTATAAACGTCTTCATCGGCATTCACTTTTAAAATGCTGCCTGCAATACGCTCAACAATGGTTGATAGCGCGGTTACTTCAGCGTCGGGGATTTGGATTGTTAATATTGCCATGGTAGTTGTTTGTTTTAATTGATATTTCAAAAATAATTCTTTGTGACTAATGCTGTGTTTGTTGAAAGTCAAAAAATTAATCATTTGATTAATTTTTATAAAACGCCTTAAAAACCCTATCTATTGCTATTCCTAAAAAGGTTTAACATTGTTTAACAAATAGCTGGTAACCGGGCGCCCTTTATACATAGCAATCCTTTTAACCTTTTTCGGCTACAAACGGCTAACCTTTACAAGATAATACACTTTTAAGCTACCTCATAGAGGCTACCTATTTGTAGAAAAATGATTAGTTCAACCCCTTTTTTGCTCCTTAGGGGCTACCTTTCTTCAAGATCAACTTTTGAAGGCGATTTCCCTGCCCTTTAGTATTGATGACGATTGAGAAGCGCAAATATTTTATTAAATTGCTTTTTTTCCTATTTATTTATGCACGGCAACGGTCTTCTGAAAGTTTTCCTGGTTATATCTGCAATTAGTTTGTTATTTGACTGGTATGTATTCTCCGGATTAAAAACATTAATTGTTGGCTGGCCTTCCCGGCTTTGGCAAAAAATGGTTTTATGGGGATATTTGCTGGTTTCGGTTGGTGTTACGGTTTTACTTGTAATTAGCTTGCCGGCTTTTAAAACCGTTAGTGGCATGCGCCCGTTCCACGAATGGATATTGAGCCTGTTCCTCACTTTTTTAATTACCAAGCTAATTTTTATAGTTGTTTTGTTTTTGGGCGATATCGGGCGGTTGCTGACAGGCTTATTTAAACTGGCGAAACAATCTCACGATAAGCCTGTATTCCCAACCCGCCGAAAATTCATCAGCCAAATTGCTGTATTAGCGGCTGCAATTCCTTTTACATCCTTTTTTTACGCTATGCTAAAGGGCAAATATGATTACCGCTTACACAAAATCACGCTTTATTTCACCGATTTACCCGCTGCATTTGATGGCTTTACCATAACCCAACTATCCGATATCCACTCGGGCAGTTTTGACGATGCTGCGGCTATGCAAAGGGGGATAGATATGGCCAAAGCACAAAAAAGCGACCTGTTTGTTTTCACCGGAGACCTGGTGAACAATGCCGCCACCGAAATTGAGCCTTATTTAGATAGGTTTGGATCGATAAAAGCGCCTTATGGCCAGTTTTCTATTTTGGGTAATCATGATTACGGTGATTATATTGAATGGAAAAGTCCCGAGGCCAAAGCAGCCAACCTGGAAACCCTGAAACAACACCATAAAACTTTGGGCTACCGTTTGCTGCTTAATGAAAATGTCACCATCAAAAAAGATGGCCAGCAGATCTCGCTCGTCGGGGTTCAAAACTGGGGCCGTGGTTTTATACAAATGGGCGATTTAAACAAAGCGCTCGGCGGCGTACCCTACAACGCTTTTAAGGTGTTGCTATCTCACGACCCTACTCATTGGGAAGATCATGTGCGGCATAACCCGGCCAATATTCACCTTACCCTGGCTGGCCATACACATGGTGCACAATTTGGTGTCGAGATTCCCGGCTTTAAGTGGAGCCCGGTTAAATACAGATATCTTGATTGGGCTGGCCTGGCCAACCAAAACCAACGTTATTTATACGTAAACCGTGGCTTTGGTTTCCTGGCATTTAGCGGCAGGCTGGGCATTTGGCCCGAGGTTACAGTTATTGAGTTGAGGAAAAAAATATAGCTTAACCATATCGGTATGAATAAGTTGCTGCAATTGATTTTGATACTACTAATGTTTGCTTCGTGCAGGCATCCAAAACCCAAACCGGTTAATAAACTGTACTCACCGTCTGATGAGGCCGAAATAACAACACTTGCCTTTAATTACATTATGCCATCAGATAATGTTTTAAAAAAACACTTAATTAAATACAAATTTCCCGCATCCCAAACAGATAACATCGAGCAGCTAAAAAATCAATTAGATACGGCCAGGATATATGTTTTCATTGCTGACACATTAATAAGAATACCGGAAGATTATCTAAAAAAACAAGCAAAAAATCGCCACAGGAGCGATAAGGATATGGTTAAAAATATGCTGATAGATAGCTGGGCTCCCGAAGTGGTCATCGACGAAAAACCAGGTATATTCCAACTTAAAACCCTTGCTTTTACCTATAATTACGAATACACACTTTATAACCAGCGAAAAAATTTGCCGCCAGTTTTCTTTAATGCGGGCATGTTCAGGATGTCGGCTGTATTTTTCAATCAAAATAAAACCAAAGCCTTTGCCTACATTGAAAAACGCGGTGGGCTGGTTGTAGCCCAGGGATACGATATTTTCCTGGAGAAGAAAAAAGGCACCTGGTTTGTTGTATTATGCGATGTAGATTGGGCATCATGATTTTTCGGCAAGGTTTTTATACCTGCTACACCACATTTATAAAAATCCAAAATCGAGTTAACCTCCAACAAAACGGAACACCGAAGTAAAACCTGTACACAATACCTGGGAATTGATGAAGCATTTTGTGTATTTGGGCTAAAAGTCACCGGGCTTATTGCAGGTACGCTTCCCGCCATAGTCAAAAATAAAACCCGGCCAGATAATCACAAACAACCTGATGGAAAGAACAATAAGGTTATTAATTTAATTACTATAACATTTATTTTCATATTACAAAGGCCAAACACAACTTTTCGAACCCGTATTTTAACGGGGTCAAATACGGTGTTTTCACGGGTTGACAGCCGTTATTAAATTTCGGAGATTTAACCTTGTTAACCCCTAAAATTAACTAACGATGCCCCTACAAATAATCGGCGTTCACAGAACCAGCGATGTGCATGGTAATCCTTACCTGGCTATCAACTCGTTAATGTGGATTGATGATCATACTCAAAACCGCGGCATCACTACCAGGGATGTACTCTTCGATTGGATAAATGATGACGGAATGGCTTATGTTCTTGATGAACATGGCAACAAATTCCGGTTGCTTACAGCAACTACTAAAGGCGGCCTTAAATATCTGCGTACCGTTTTTGATGAAACAAAATCCGACAGATTATTAAGTTTTTCGGCCTAAAATAACTAACAACAAACCTAAACTTTCGCTTTTTATACCTTAACCTTGTAAGCAACCTCCATCATACGTTTGATGGAGGTTTGCTTTTTTTGCCCCTTTGGGAAGAATCAAGAGTTAAGAGTCAAGAATCAAGAAAGCTTCAAATTACAGTCGGCTGAAAACAGGAATCACCCCATATTGATTATACGTTTCATAAAGCGACTTTGGTTAGCCAATCCAACCAGTCACCAAAATATCACAATTGTCGAACTAAATTCATTTTTATAAATAATTTTTGAATTTAATTCTGACATTATGTAATATTACCGTATGATTAACGAAACGGACATAGTTTTAGACAAAACCGATCTGCAAATATTACGACTGATGCAGGATAACGCCCGCATATCAAACGCCGACCTGGCCCGCGAGCTGGGGATGGCGCCGTCGGGAATATTGGAACGGGTAAAAAAGCTGGAACAAAAAAACGTTATCCAGCAATACGTAACTAAAATAAACCCGGCTGCCTTACAACAAAAATTGCTTGCCTTTATTTTCATGAAAGCAGCCGATGGGCCAGGTTCTGATCATACTACGCGTGAGCTTGCCAAAATACCCGAAGTGCAGGAGGTACACCATATAGCCGGCGACGATTGTTACCTTATTAAGGTACGCACCTATGATTCGGCATCGCTGATGCACCTTATGCGTACGCACTTCAGCAAAATACCACACATTTTGAACACGCGGACCACCATTGTGCTCGAGACTGTGAAAGAACAACAACAATTAGTTATACCCGAAAAATAAATATACCATGGCCACATCTTCACAAAAATCCGCGTCGCCCCTATTGGTTATTGCAGCTTTTGCTACTGTTTACCTGGTTTGGGGTTCTACTTATTTTTTTATAAAAATGGCGGTGGATGGTTTCCCTCCGTTTTTACTGGGCGCAATCCGCTTTTTTATGGCGGGCGTATTATTGCTTGTTTGGTGCGCCGTTAAGGGCGAGCGAATTTTTGTAAAGCGCAATATTATTCATGCGGCGGTGAGCGGCTTCCTGTTGCTGGTAATTGGAAACGGCGTAGTGATATGGGTTGAGCAAACCCTGCCCAGCGCCATGGTTGCCATTATGGTATCATCCCCGCCAATATGGTTTGTATTGCTGGATAAGCCTAACTGGGGCACCAATTTTAAAAGCAAAAGCACCATTATTGGTCTTATAATTGGCTTTGTGGGTGTAATATTGTTATTTAGTGAGCAGATAGAAAGCATGATGGGGCCAGCATCCGGCCCATCAAAGCTACCCGGAATGCTTTTATTAATAGTGGGTACATTGGGCTGGGCATCGGGCTCGCTCTATTCAAAACATTACAATACCCAAGGGTCGGTAGCGGTAAACACCGCGTGGCAAATGCTGGTTGCAGGCATTGTATTTATACCATCAAGTTTTTTCCACCACGAAGTTCAGGCGCTTAACTGGGGCGCCATCCCTGCACATAGCTGGTATGCACTGCTATACCTAATCGTTTTTGGGTCGATAGCTGCATTTAGCGCCTATGTTTGGCTATTGCAGGTACGCCCGGCAACGCAAGTTGGCACTTACGCCTACGTAAACCCGGTTATCGCTGTAATATTAGGTGTGCTTTTTGCCCACGAAGGCGTTACCCTTATTCAGGTAGCCGGCCTGGTAGTTATATTAGCAAGTGTGCTGCTGATTAATTTGAGTAAATATAGGAAAGAGAAGGCGGTGAAACAGGAAGCAATTTTGGTTGAATAACACATTCGAGGAGAACAGTCAAGAATTAGGAGCCAAGAATTGATGTCTATCTTGATTCTTGACTCTTAATTCTTGACTCTAATTCTCCCATTTCCCAAACTCGAAGTACCTGGTAATTTTAATACTCACCTTACTACCTACTTTGTATTTGCCCCTGTTGTAATTCATTACCCTTAGGGTAACATCGTTATAATCAATAATCAATTCCTCAAAAAAGCCTTTGAACAGGATCATTTTTACCAGCCATTTTTTGCCAATAGTTGCAATTTTTACATGCTCGGCATAAACAACCACAATACCACGCCGACTTTTAATTCCGCAAACTTTGGCCTGGGTTGATGTTAACACGCTGCTACTGGCCAGTATTTGGGAGGTATACAGCAGTTTGGGCGAGTGATATAATTGATCGGGCGGGCCGTGTTCAACAATTTCGCCTTCTTTTATTACAATAAGTTCATCTGCCATTGATAGTATCTCGGCCGGGTCATGAGATACCAGGACTACGGTAGTTTTCCACTCCCTCACAATCTGCCTGATATCGTGCTGCAGGGCTTCCCGGTAATAGGCGTCAACCTGGTTAAAAGGCTCATCAAGCAGTAAAACCTGCGGCCGGCTTATGAGGGCTTTGGCAATAGTTACCCGCTGCTTTTCGCCGCCACTTAGCTTACCAAATGGATAATCTTTCAGCGGGTAAATATTAAGCATATTAAGGGCTTCGGTAACCAGCTTTATTTCGTGGCTGTGGTCTTCGGGGGGCATTCCATCGCGCACGGTTTCCCAAACAGACAATTTGGGGTTCATATCAACACCATTTTGGGTAACCATCCGCATTACCTTATGAGCATGTTGTATGCCATGTTCGCGGCTTAATACCCTTTCCTCTTTAAAAAAAACCTCGCCATGATCTGGCTGCAAGGTTCCAAACAATAAGTTCAGGAGCGTGGTTTTACCACTGCCGCTTTCGCCAACTATAGCGGTTATCTTCCCTTTGGGCACAAATATGGTTATATTGTTTACCCCGGTTGATTTATCGCCAAAAAAGTTTTTGGTAACAGATATGGTTTCAAGTATCAAATCATCTTGCATTCCTGTGTACTTTTTATCGCTTAAGTTTTGGTAAAGACAAATAATTGTGGCCTAATAAAGCACCTAAGCTATAAAAAGTTTGCTACCAACAAAAACTAAAGCCTATATTTTATATGCATGCAAACATTTTACAGCTATGGCCATTCTTATTACAGCAAAACATTCAAAATCATCACCATGAACAAAACCATTGGTATAGCCCTGATAGTTATAGGCGCTGCCATGCTCATCTGGACGAGTTTTACTTATACAAAAAAGGAAAAGGTTATTGACGCCGGGCCACTCCAGGTTTCTGTTGATAAGCAAAAAACCATTAACTGGCCGCCGTATTTAGGTGGCGCATTAATTATTGGGGGTATAGCTATAGTTGCCTTATCAAAAAACAAATAGGCCCGGTGTTAAATCATAAGTACTTAACCGAAAGTATTTAGTCCTGATCTGAATTGTCATTTCTGACTTAGGGTTAATATGACTAATTTATACTTATGGGCCGGTTTTTCGGTTAGTACCCGCAACTTGGGTGTCGATAGCGCTATCCTCATATGAGGGTCTATAGGTAATTTTAAGGCCCGAAGCCAATACGTGTTCAATTTATGCCGGCAATTCGGTCTCTACCTCATCCATTTTATATCCACTTTTGGCAAATGCCCATATTGAATGCGGAAAACAGCCCACTTCATCAACTAAAACAGGCACCAAACCTGTGTATTTTTCATTAAATCAGGAATTTGTCAATAAAGGATTAAATTAAAAACAGCCGAAAAAGCGCAAAAAAATGCCAGTGATGGCGATAATAAAATGTAAATATTATAAAAATCATCTGCAGTTGCATTTATTCGTGTAAATTTTACGTTTATTTAATATCTTGTGGCACAGAATGTCGGCCTTCCCCTAAAATACCGGCATTAACCGCTATTGATGCATTATATATGGCAATATTATAAAACCCTGATTAACCGCAACTGTTTAGGTAATACCGAACAACTGCATGGTTTGCCCTACTGGAGCAACAAATTATTTGCGGTAATAATGACTTACCTGCTGCCGCTTTTTATCATCGCCCTGGTTCCCGGAGGGTATATGAGCATTATAAACCATTTTTATGCTCTTGCTGTTTTTGATTTACTTATTGTAATTGCTATTTCGGCCGTGGCACTATTGCACGGTATAAGTATACCGGCCCGTAAACTGTTGCTTATTACATTGCTGTATGTGCTTGCCGTGTTTTTGCTTTACTACCTGGGGTGGTATGGGCCAGGTTTGCTTTATTTACTGGTAATAACCATTTTTTGTTTACTTATATTTCCTGGTACGCGCCCATTTTGTACCGTTTACATCAATATGGGCATCTGCGTTTCGGTAGGTACCTGCATTCACTTTAAACTTTTGTCTGATGGTATAGCCTTGCAATATAGTCTTGGCTCATGGATAGCGGTATCAGTAAACCTTATTATTTTAAGTGCCGTTATAGCGCAGCTTTTACCCACGCTTTTTAACGGACTGCAACAAAGTAACAACAGGTATGAAACGGTTGCGCAAGCCACAAGCGATACCATCTGGGATTGGGATATCATTAACGATACCATTCAGTACAATTATGGCATGAACCAGGCTTTTGGGTACAAATTAAGCGAAGTTGCCAATGTAACCAACTGGTGGAATACCAAGCTACACCCGGATGATGCCGAAAAAGTTACCGGTGGCCTTACCAGGGCGTTTACAGGCAAAAACAATCACTTACAGCTTGATTACCGGTTTTTATGTGCCGATGGCAAGTACAAACATATACTTGACAGGGCATTGATCATCAGGGAGGCAAGCGGCAAACCCGTACGGGTTATTGGCGCCATGCAGGACATTACACGCCAAAAAGAAGAAGAGCAATGGCTGCGCCTTACCGAATCGGCATTAAAATACGCTACCGACGCAGTTTTGATTTTTGAGGCCGAAGCAGATGAAAATCAGCAAAGAAAATTAGTATATGCAAACGAGGCATTTACCAATATTACCGGCTATACCCAGCAAGAAGCAATTGGTATTGTAACCGATATTTTGTGGGGTAATAATACTGCAGGTGCCAATCAAAACAACTTGATGAATACTTTTGATCAGCAGGTAGCATTTGAAGTTGAGGTAATTAATTATAAAAAAAATGGCGAACGTTTCTGGAGCAGTAAATCGGTATCGCCTGTTAAAGATTCTGCAGGCAAAACAACCCATTGGATTTCGATTGAGCGCGATGTTACCCAGACAAAAAATCATGTAAATGCTATCCAAAAACAAAACATTAAACTCAAAGAAATAGCCTGGACACAGGCCCATACCGTACGAACCCCGGTTGCCCGGCTCATGGGCCTGCTCGATTTATTGAATGATGAAAACAACCAATCAACAGATTATAACCAGGTGCTCCAATTCATTTCCGTATCGGTGCTTGAACTCGATAACGTTATATTAAGCATCATCCGAAAATCAGAAAACGAGCAGATAAATTTAGCGCATAAATTGAGCAATTTAAAAAGCTGATACTTAAGTAAAACCTGAAACCCGGCTTTAATCTTTCTTTCATCAAATCCAAAAAAGTCTGATAAATCCGGCGAATCCCGGTTCAGATAAAATTATTTTCAAATTTTCAAATTCTCAAATAATTCCCTCATCTGCACATCAAAAAATCTTGATACTTGATACTAACTACTTGATACTTCATTACGGTGTTGCCTGCGGCCCGGGCTTTACACTTATACTGCACAGGCATTAGGCGCGGGGCCGGTATTCGTTTCAATCCCTAACACATTGTCTGAACCAGAATTAAAGAATTAACAGAATTTTAATTCAAAAAATTCCACTAATTCGACAAGTCAGTTCAGATAAAATCATTTTCAAATTCTCAAATAATTCCCTCATCTGCACATCAAAAAATCTCGATACTTGATACTTGCACAACTACTCCCCTTCCCTCTTAACCAGTAACACCTCATCCCCATCCAGCAACAAATAGCCATACTCATAGCAAAACATATAAGTTGATCCGGTTTTGGTTTGATAGATGCTGGTGATATGGTCAAAATCGAAACCCTTAGCTGCCATTTTTTTGCGGGTGGTTTTGGTTTTTCCGGTTGGATTTAACTCTTCCAGCACCCGGCGGTTGCGGCGTAATATATTGTTGATGTTGCGCACCAGGTTATGGCTATCGCTGTTACGCTGGTTATTGTGATTGTTTCGGCATAGGTCGTTGCAGAATTTTTTGTCGGCCCGGCCGTGCAGTGGTTCGCCACAATCCAAACAGTTTTTTTCCTGGTTCATGTGATAAAGGTAACTAATAACTTATCCGTTTGCAAACGCTTACAAATGGATACTATCGACTATAAACGGTTATTATCCGGTTAAATTTTCGGGTAGCTGCACCTTTGTATCGTTATCAAAACAAACAGTAAACATTAAAAAATAAAACGATGAACACATTAAGAAACAGTGTACGCCTTGTAGGCAACTTAGGTACGGACCCCGAAGTAAAAGTTTTTGACAGCAACAAAAAAATGGTGCGGGTATCCCTTGCCACCAACGAAAGTTATAAAAATGACAAGGGCGAAAAAATAACCGACACCACCTGGCACCACCTGATATTCTGGAATACTGCGGCCAAGCTTGCCGAAGACCTGCTGAAAAAAGGCGATGAAGTAGCTATTGAAGGTAAACTGGCCAATCGCAATTACGTGGATAAAGAGGGCGTTAAGCGCTACGTATCTGAAATTGTAGTAAACGACTTTTTGAAAATTGGCGCGAAAGGCTGAAGAGCAAGAACTGCAGAGCAATCCCAGGCGGCCGAAGCCCCCAAAGTGCCTGATGAGAGCATTGATGGAGAGAAAGCCAGGGAAGTAAAAAAGGTTTCGGGCCGCTGGTTTGTTGCACCGGTAAATAAAGACGACGAAAAGTGACCCGGCTTTATTTAATCGCGTTTACGATATTAATAATCAGCCGGACCAGGAAGCATGGCTTTGTTTGCTTGTCCTGGCTGATTATAACTGATGATTGCTTATTAGGTTTTTCGCGCCGGGATCGCCGAGGCGCAAAAAAAAAGCAAATCACTTTGCGTCTCTGCGCCTTTGCGCGACAACAATCTTATCGATGCTAAAAGCTTTCCCCCGACTTTGTTGCTATCTACGAACGTTAAAAAAACCCTTCCATGTTTTAGGCCCGGCTTATAGCGGCTTTAAGTTTGGAATAGTATATTTGAATGCAATTATATCTACCCGTATGGATCCCAGCCAAGCCTCAATGTTTGAAACTGTATTTAACCAGATTAGTTTCCCCATGACTATTATTAAGCCAAACATCCCACGGTTTACTATAATAGCAATGAATGAGGTACGCATAAAGGCCACCCCTATACCGGCAGACAAAATGATTGGTAAGGATACCTTCGACGTTTTTAAGCCTTGGGACAAAAACAGCGAAGAGCAATTAAACCTGCTAAAAGATGGGCTTATTGAAGCGGTAGCGCAAAAAAAACACGTTAAACTCCCCCTGCTGTATTTTGAGATCCCGGTTGAAGGCGCCCCCCCTGTTCAGGGTTGGGCCCAAACTGAAATTACACCAATTTTTGATAGTGAAGGCAACGTAGAATACCTGTTAAGCATTGCCAAAAATGTAACCGAACAGGAACTGAACAAACTGGCTTTAGCAGAATCAAGGAAAAAGGAATTGGCGATGGCCGAAGAACTCGCCCGCGCAAATGATGAGTTGCAAAACTTTAACGAAGAGCTACGAGCCGTGAATGAAGAATTGGCCTGCACCAACGAGGAACTTGCCGTTACAAACGAACAGTTACACATATCAAATGAATTGTTAGAGCAATCGCGCGGAAGTTTGCAGCTGCTCAATACCGAATTGGAAGACCGGATTTTAAGGCGTACCAAAGCTTTAGCCGATAGTGAAACCCGCTTCAGAACGATGTTTGAAACCATATCGCAAATGGCCTGGACCGTTAATAACAATGCAGAAGCAACCTTTTTTAACAAAAGGTGGTATGACTATACCGGGCTGAATTTTGCAGCAAGTAAAGGACATGGCTGGAAAGCGGCGCTGCACCCTGATGACGCAGAAACTGCCATTAGCAGATTCAGGGATATGCAAATGGGCTTAAGTAATGGCGGCGGCATCGAGAACAGGATTAAAGGCGCCGATGGCGTATTCCGCTGGCATTTAACCAGGATGGTACCGGTTAAAAACGATGAAGGCGAAACAGAGCTGTGGATTGGTACAGCAACCGAAATAAACCAGCTTAAAGAATTGCAACAACAAAAAGACGACTTTATTAGTATTGCCAGTCATGAACTTAAAACTCCCATGACCAGCCTTAAGGGTTCATTGCAATTATTGGAGCGGTTAACTAATAACCCATCTTCGCCCATGCTGCCTAAACTGATAGCCCAATCAAGCAGGAGCATGCATAAAATAACCACCCTGGTTGAAGACCTTTTAAACCTGAGCAGGATAAACCAGGACCATTTGCAACTGACCAAATCAAACTTTGTACTTTCAAAAATAGTTAGCAGCGGCAGCAGTGAAATACGGCTGGCAGATGAATATAAAATAACGGTAACGGGCGATCTTGAACTGGAGGTATTTGCCGACGAGCACCAAATAGACCAGGTGTTGGTAAACTTTATAAACAACGCCGTTAAATACGCCCCTTGGTCAAAGGAAATTGTTGTGCTGATTGAAAAGATAAACAACATGGCCAGGGTTAGCGTAACAGATAAAGGGCCTGGCATACAGCCCGAAGAAATAAAGCACATTTTTGAGCGCTATTACCGGGTTGAAACTGCCGGCTTTCAAACAGGGGGATTGGGCTTAGGATTGTATATTAGCGCCGAAATTATTAAGCAGCATGAAGGGCAGATAGGTGTTAACAGCGAACCGGGAAAAGGGAGCACTTTTTGGTTTATTATTCCAATAGGGATTTAACTATCAATACTTTAATTTTTATCTATCCCCCTTTATCTCTTCGCCATACATCTCCGTTTCGCTTACCCGCATATAAATAGTTTTTTCTACAATGTTATGGATCACATCATCCAGTTCGCGGGCAGAGGTATCAAGGTGGGCAACTATTTCTTTATTTAAAGGATTTAGCACATCATCCTTGTCGAATAAATTTACAAGGCCAAGGATGGTCGCCACCGGGCGCCTGAGCTCGTGCGAGCTGATATTAGCTATGGATTGCAGCCTGTTATTTTGCTCCATAATGTTTTCCTCGTTTCTTTTGCTTTCTATCAAAACCCGTAAAATACTTACGGTACGCCCAATCAACTGAAGCTCACTATCATTAGGCTCACGTACAGTGTTATAATAAATACCAAATACCGCCAAAACTTTTGACCCTTTTGAACTGATAACCGGGGTAGACCAACATGCTTTTAATCCAAATTGTTTAGCAAGCCCGGCATAATCGGCCCAAAGCAGATCGTTTTCTATATCGCTTACAATAACCTGCCTGCGGTGAAAAACCGCTGTACCACACGAACCCACATTAGGGCCCACCAAAAGATTTTCTATTGCATCACAATAAGCTTTAGGCAACTGAGGAGCAGCAAGGTTATGTAATTTTTCCTGCTCATCATCAACTTCCAAAACCGAGCAGATCATTTCGGGAAAAATGCCTTCAATTCCCATTAATAATTCGTTGGTTGTTTGGGCAAGAGTGTATCTTGAAGCGGCATTTAGTTCCAACACCTTATTTTCCAGCGTTAAAACCCATTGCTGGATCATTATTTCGGTAATATCCCTGATAAAAATAGCCAACTGATTATTGTAGGGATATACATTCATACGCAACCACGAATTAGAAAATGTATTTAAATACTGCACCTGTAACGCTTGCTCGTTGGCCAATGACCGTTGCAATTCATTAATTACCCGGGGCGTTAAACCCAGACTTTTGATATACGTAAAGCCGGATGACCTTATCTGGCTTGCATTTAAATTAGTCATGGCCTGGAAAGCCGGATTGAAAACCAAAACACTCCACCCGGCATCAAGTACAATAAAACCTTCGTTAAGGCTTTGTATGGTATGCTGCACAATATCATCACTTGCTGTGTCAGAAATGTCCATAAGAGGGTTACCTGTTGAATAAATAAGACCATCGTCATTCAGCAGAACAGACCAGGTAACGCTGTAATAACAACCATCCTTAGCTTTAATAAGGCTTTGATACCCTATCAGTTTTTTATCTGCAAGCAACCTGCCAACTGATTCTTCCCTGCGTTCCTTATCCACCGGGTGGCATATATTGCCAATATTTATTCCAAGCAGTTCGGCCTCGGTATAGTTAAATAAGAGTTGGAAAGATGGATTGGTATGTAATATTACACCACTCATATCCATCACAAAAAATACATCTTTTGAGTGTGTAAAAAAGGATGTGAATCGTTTATCCATAGTGGGCTATTATGGCGTATTTTACAATATCTAAGTTATAAAATATTTACAATAACCCAATATAAATTTAAGGTGTGCTCACAGCAACAGGCAAAACCTTTCCGTTAAAAAAACGGTTTCCGGTAAGCGCAAAATCGGCCACATATTTCCCCATTTCAAATGCCAGTACAGGCGATTCATAACCCGGAAAAGCCTTTTCAAGCATTTCGGTTTGTGCCGATCCTAATGCCAGGCAATTCACCTTTATATCCTGGCCGGCCAGTTCCTGGGCCAAGCACTCGGTTAAAGTATGCAATGCCGATTTACTTGCCGAATAAGCAGCTAATCCCGGAAACTTAGCGCTCCCCTGGTAGCCGCCCATGCTGCCAATATTTACAATATGCCCGCCGGCCTGTATCAATGGTAATAAGGCTTGTATAATGCGCACATGCCCTATAAAATTACTTTGCAGCATTTCTACAAAGTCGGTTTCCTGCAGTTCTGCAAATGGCTTATTAATAAGCACACCCGCATTGTTAATTAAAATATCAACCCGGTTATCAAAGTTGGCTTCAATAAACTCCAGCAGGCCTTCGTAATCATCGTGTACAATATCAAACGTAAGGGCGTACAACTGGCAATCGGGGTTAAGGCCAGTGGCAATCTCCAGTAAACGTTCCAGCTTATCCTGCGAGCGCGCAAGGGCTATTACTTTATGGTTACCGGATAGTATCAGTTCAATTACAGCTTCAAATCCTACGCCGCTGCTGGCGCCTGTTATAATGATGTTCATGCCCCCTAACCCCCTGAAGGGGGATTTTTTTATTAGTTTAATATAATTTCTATTGTAAATTATTCAGCATCTCGCTGTAATAGTTTTTTAAGCAAAATCATTTCTAATTAAGATATGCAATTATAACAGATATACTCGTTTTGCAGGAATATTTCTTTGAACAAACCGTCAAGGCAGACCGAAACGCCAATCTAAAAATTACGAATCCCATTCCTTTCGTATGTCCCGCTGCCATTCAACAGGATCTGTGATATCGTCAAAAAGCCTTTTACCTTCTGCGTTATTTAAAATGTTTTTTATTTTTTCATACTGACTGATGGGATCATGGAGAGCAATTTCTGCAACGACAACTTCTCTCACGTATGAGATATTTCGCAAAATATCTTTTAAAGATTCTACTCCATCATCATCAACCGTTACAATCAGTTTTGCCATCCTCCAAAATGCACAATATTCTGTTAAAATACCAATTTTTGCTCAACCGGGTGCGCTATCAGGTAAAAACCATCAGCAATCAGTTTTTTTAATTCGGGCTGATCTTTTGCCTTTTGTTGCAGGAAATTCCGGATGTCGGATGCCAATAATGGCTCAATATCCTCATGCTCCAAAAGTTCCAGTATTTCCAGGGCGCAAAGCCAATCGTCATGATGGTCTTTTTGCAGTTGTAACCAAACGTTGCCTAAAAAGCCATAATCGCCTTGTTTTTGGCGGCAATCGCGAACCTGTTTGTACAGCCTGTGCAGCTCCATGTTTTTAAAGTCATATTCTACATGATGGGTTGCCGTTTTTGATTTATAAACCGCCTCCTCAAAAGCTTCCTTATCGGCGGCACCGCAAAACACCGAGGTTACATTTTGACCAACGGCCATATCATAAACACCCCATGATGGGTCGAAAAGCACAATATCATCTTTATCAGTTACCGTACAATCTGTAAAAGTAATGAGGCACGTTTTCCCTTCATGAGTCAGCATGCTTTTTACTTTCCCTTTCACAGTGATACCGCTTTCAAAATTCAGCACCGCATTTTGGTTTATGCTGATGCCGGTACTTTCCAATTCCGCAGCATGCAAATCTTCCATCGGGCCAAGGTTTTTCAGCTTGCCAACCGGCGAGCTAAAGCCATCCCGGTGATAGGTTTTGCCGTGCCCTTTAAGCTGCTTGTTATCGACAGATAAAGCAGTAGGCCCGGTGGTTTTAATAAAATAAGGCTCCCCGTCTTTATCTATCTTAAATTCGGCAACAGTGCCGGATACCTGCAAGCCCGAACTATAAACTACAGTACAGGTATTTTTACTTTCCACGGCCTTACCCAAACCATAAGCGCCGCCCCTGCGGAAGGCCATGGTATTGGCAAACTCCTCCAGCACATCTATCAGGTTTTGAAAAGTTGGCGTTACAAAAAGCTGTGGCTGTGTTTTGGTAATATCATAACTATAATTCACCGCATTAATGGTATACCAAAGTTTTTTTACGCCGGCCGTCATACAACTGGCGCTTTCGCCTATTGACGATAACAGGCCTGCCCCATATATCTTCGGGTTTTCGAGTGTACCTATCAAGCCATACTCTACCGTCCACCAATGCAGGCGGCTTAGCAGCGCCATTTCTGATGGCTGGCCCATATTTTCCTGCCGGTGAGCCAACAGTTCTTCCGCCTTTTTGATCTGTTCCGGGTCGGCATCGGGCATTTCCTTTAATATCGATAAGGCCCTGATGGCTTCATAAAGTTCAAAATCCTGTGCCGAAAACATAGCCTTTGCCCCTATCGAACCAAAATAGCTCAAATATTCGTGGTAATCCTTGTCGGCAATAATTGGCGCATGCCCTGCCGATTCGTGGATAATATCGGGCGCCGGTGTATATTCAATATGTCGCGACTGGCGGATATCGGCAGCAATAACCAGTACCCTGCAGGCCTGGTATTCCATAAAGGCGGCAGGCGGTATAAAGCCATCAACAGTAACAGCGCCCCAGCCTATTTTAGCCAGGGCATCATTCATTTCCTGCAAATCGGGGATCCGTTCGATGGTAAGGCCTGCTTTGGTTAAACCGGGGATGTAGGGATAATAGGCTACATCTTTAAGATAGCTATAATTTTGCCGCATTACATAGCGCCAAACCGCATGGTCAATAGGCGTGTAATGCTCATAATGCTGGTCGACTATAAATTGTTTTAAATGACCGGGCAGTGCCGCAACCTGCGGATTATTAAAATCATTAAAATGGCTCATTTACGTTGGGTACGGTTTATAACAGAATGTAAAATTAGGAAATAACGTTTAATAAATCTGCCTGTTTTTCTTCAATATCAGGCAAACCAGCCTGCAATTTATCGGTACGAAAAACGTAATACACACCCAATAAGGCCACTATGATAGATATGAGGTAAAAAGTAAAACTCAAATAAACTGCCATATCTTCGGTAAGATGAAACGGCTTGGCCAGGTTCACAAAAATTGCATCCCTTACACCGCCACCGCCCAAGCTAAATGGAATGATAGATGCCAGCGCCGAAATGAGGAACGAAAGCAGGTAAGGCGCAAATTTGCCTGTAAAATCCTGCGCAAGCAATAAACATACAATACACAGCAACTGCATGGATTGTACCCCGATAGCTTTTAAGTGCGCCGTGAAAAAATTATGCGTATAATCTTTAAAAAACTTACGTACCACTATATAATATATGATGGAACCACCTACTAATAAACCGAGCGGAATTTTTAACCCTATTTGTACACTTATATGTGGTATTAAAATAATGAGCGCAACGGTGATAACCCCTATGGCCCAAAAGCCGCTTAACCTGTCGAACAAAATAGCCCAGAAAACTTTTTTGGTGGGTAGTTTATAGTTTTTGTGCAGCAGGTAAATTTTATACCCATCGCCACCTATACCACCAGGCAACAGCACGTTATAGCACAACCCTAAAAAATACAGGCGTAAATTAAAGCGATAATCAAGCTTTAAACCTATCGACTTAAAAAAGCTCAATAACCGCCAGGCCGAAAATAGCATCGATGCAAAATAGCAAAGAATTGCTGCCGCCAGCCAGGCCTTATCGGCGTGTACCAGTCTGTACTTTATTTTGGCAAATGGCACTTTGCTAAAAACCCAATACAACAGGCCGCCGGTAACTACAATAATCAGGATAACTTTAACAACGCCCCAAAGCTTGCCTTTCCAGGTTTTATGTTCGGTGCCTTCGTCTATAATTTCTTCGGTATCTGTCATCTGGATGCAAAGCTATGGTATTTTTTTATTTGGATATAACCGGCAGGTTATTTAACGGTAAAATCAAGTTTAAAGCTTTTGGATAAAAGTTTAATAGGAAGGATATTTTTGTCGCGCAAAGACGGTAAGACGCAAAGCTTTAGTCAAAAAATCAAGAACGATTTCCTAAAACAGGCATTTAAAACTAAGATTATTTTCCACACAAAGATGCAAATCAAACTTCATATTTTTTTTAGCACCTTCGCGTTTTTGCGCGAGAAAAAACCGCATTAAAACCGACACCCATATAACCTGCAAATCAAATCAGTGTAATCATATAATAATCGGTACAATCATAAATTCATAATTGTTATTTTTGCGCAAATTTTTATAGGTATGAACAAAGTAAAAGTTGGCATTGTGCAAATGAGCTGTACTGCAGATAAGCAGCAGAACCTGCAAAAAGCTATTGTTAAAGTAAGGGAAGCTGCTGCCAAAGGTGCGCAGATTATTTGCTTGCAGGAACTATTTACCTCGCTTTATTTTTGTGATGTAGAAGACTACGATAATTTTAAACTGGCCGAAGCCATTCCAGGCCCATCAACCGACGAACTATCAAAAGTTGCCGCCGAGTTGAATGTGGTAATCATAGCTTCACTTTTTGAGAAACGTGCACAGGGTGTTTATCATAATACAACTGCCGTGTTAGATGCCGATGGCAGTTATTTAGGTAAATACCGCAAAATGCATATCCCCGATGATCCGGGCTTTTATGAAAAATTTTACTTCACCCCCGGCGATCTGGGCTATAAAGTATTCAATACCAAATACGGCCGTTTAGGCGTATTGATCTGCTGGGATCAATGGTACCCCGAAGCTGCCCGCATTACTGCGCTAATGGGTGCCGATATATTGTTTTACCCAACAGCTATTGGCTGGGCCACCACGCAAGACGAAGCTACCAACGCAGAGCAATATAATGCATGGCAAACCATCCAGCGGTCGCACGCGATTGCCAACGGTATATATGTTGTAAGTATAAACCGCGTAGGCGAGGAAGCTGGTGTAAAATTCTGGGGCGGATCATTTTTTGCCAATCCATTTGGTGCTGTTATCCATCAAACATCACATGATGAGGAAGAAGTTGTAGTGCAGGAACTGGATTTAGATAAATCGGATTACTATAGAAGCCACTGGCCGTTTTTACGTGACAGGAGGATTGACAGTTATCAGCCGATAACTAAACGTTTATTAGACGAAGATTAATCAATGTCTCACCACGCGTCATTGCGAGTAACCACCAGCTTGGCTGGAAAAAACAGAAATGACATTGCTGCAAATGGGGCTGTTGTAGAGACGCATAATTGCGTCTCCCGCAGGACATTCAGGATTTGCAAGGTGCGATTGCAAGGCCGATTTGCATGTGTGATTTGCATGCGGTAGACGCAATTATGCGTCTCTACATTAAAAAAGAATATTGATAATCAACAACTTACAACAATGTCATTATAAGGTACGAAGCAATCCCCGACAATGCAGGGCGACTTGCAAATTGGGGATTGCTTCGTACCTCGCAATGACGGGGTGATCATACCAATTGCTATTACCAATTATGAGTCAAAACATTTCCACAGCCATATTCCCCGCTACACAAGGATTTTCTTTTCCCGCTGAGTGGGCACCACACACTGCCACCTGGTTGAGCTGGCCACACAAGGAAGCCTCATGGCCTGGGAAGATCGACCTGATCTATCCATCATATATTGAATTCATCAAGGTTTTAACCAAAGGCGAATTAGTTCGCATTAACGTGGTTGATGAAAACATGAAAGCCTCCGTAGCTTTTCATCTGCAAAATGCGGGGGTGGATATGGGCAAAATTGAGCTATTTGAATTTGCTACCAATGATGCCTGGTGCCGCGATCATGGGCCGGCGTTTTTGATAAATCCGGATACCAAACAAAAGGCTATTGTCGACTGGGGCTATAACGCCTGGGGCGGCAAATATCCGCCGTTTGATCTGGATGATGTAATCCCTACCAAAATTGGGCAGCATTTTGGCTTGCCGGTATTTAATCCTGGGATTGTAATGGAAGGTGGCTCTGTTGATTTTAATGGCAAGGGGACTATACTGACTACTACCGCCTGCCTGCTCAACAAAAACCGTAACCCCAATTTAAACCAGTACCAAATTGAAGGCTACCTGCGTAATTTTTACGGTGCCGAACAAATTTTATGGTTAGGTGATGGTATTGTTGGCGATGATACCGACGGCCATATCGATGACATTACCCGTTTCGTAAATGAAGACACCGTTGTTACCGTTGTTGAAGAAAATAAAAACGACGATAACTATCACCTGTTGCAAGAAAACCTTGAGAGTTTAAAAACCATGCGCCTGCTTAACGGCAAACAACTTAACGTAGTTGAGTTGCCGATGCCCAACGAAGTGATTTACGAAGATACCCGTTTGCCGGCGTCATACGCTAATTTTTATATAGCTAACTCCGCGGTGGTAGTACCTACATACCGGTCGGCAAATGACGATAGAGCGTTGCAGATTATCCAGCAATGTTTCCCCGACCGTGAAGTTGTGGGCATTGATTCAACAGATATTATCTGGGGATTGGGCAGCTTCCATTGTTTAAGCCAGCAGGAACCGGGGCTTTGATGTGCAAGTGTGCAGATTACAGATGTGCAGATGATATAAAAACAAAAACGCCCGGCTTTTGAGCCAAACGTTTTTGTTTAAGCAGCGTTTATATTATTTTGAGGATAGGGCAATAGTTTGCTTATCCAAATTCCAGCCTTCCAGTAATATGGTTGGGGTTACGTTACCTAATTTGGCAACAGGAGCTGTTACCGATACGGTTAAGCTTTCGTAAGGCGCCAGGGTAAAATAGTTGCCTGTCCAGTAGCTTGGCATAATTTCTTCGCCGTTTTTCATTAGCTGCGGCCGTACAAAAAATGCCAGTTTATTTGAAGTATTGGTGAATTGAACGGTCCACTTGCTTTCTGCAGCGCCTTTTTCAGTTTTAACAATTTTAGCGCTTACCTGGGCATGCTTCATGTCGTTAAGCGATTTAAATTCATCTGTTGCCGATAGCCAGTAAGCATTGTGCGATACCGCTTTGCCGGTTGAAGTTTTCAGGTTAAGTATTACAAAGCTTACGCCTTGTGTGCCCGCCAAAACATCCTTCAGCTGAATAATTTCCTGCACACCGTTTGTAGCCAAACCAACACGATCTAATTGAATAGATTTGATGAGTTTGCTATCGATGTCAAAAACATCGGCAGTAGCAGTTAAACTACCCGTTGCATGGTGCGTACGGTTAATAATAGCCACGCTCGAATTATCGTAGTTATACTGAATATGCACCGGCTCGCAGGCGTTTTGCATGCTGTAATAGCCTGCATTTGGCTCCAGGTACCAGTCATAAATTTGCCAGATAACGCTTGGCAACGCGGAATTCAGTTTCCAAAGCATAACACCACCGGTTTCGTTTAACTTGTGGCCATCGGCCTCAAAAATTCCCTGGTAGCCAATGTAGTTCAGGAACTGCATTTTATCCGAAAAGTTGACAATGCTGCCTGGCGCACCGTAACGTTTTACCATTTCGTCATAATACTTATCATACTGCCCCGCACCGGTTGCAGCATCATGGTATCCCCAGGTGTTATTTAAGGGGAAAGGTAAAGTTTTATCCCAGGCAAGGTTGGGAATTATCTTTGGCAGCGTGGTATAAGGCGGTTGCGATGGTAAGCCGGTTTCGTCCTTAAACACCCAATCTTCAGCGGCATCTGCCAGCTTGTAGTAATCTTTAGGATCTTTCCAGGCGTAAGGGCCGCCGCTGTATACACCCGATGGCATATCGTCAGGCCATGATCCCTTCCAGCCTTCTGGTAGTTTGGCAAAGCCCGATGAGCTTGGGATAAACGGCCGGGTACCATCCAGTTCAATAATATCGTTACGCATTTTGTCGTACAATTCCTTACGGGCATGGCCTTCGTTGCCACCCGTCCAAACCAACAGGCTTGGGTGATTGCGGATACGATAAATAGTACTCTCCACGTTTTTCACAAAAACATTACTCTCCAAAGGCCAATCCGGCGATCCTTTAAACTCACCCTGCGTATCGCCGGTGATCCAAAAGTCCGACCATACCATCTGGCCATATTTGTCGGCTGCGTTCCAAAATGCATCTGGTTCGGTAACTCCTCCGCCCCAAATACGCACCAGGTTCACGTTGGCATTGCGGCAAAGGTGCATCTCGTAATCATACCGGGCCGAATCGCGGTTCACCATCATATCTGGTACCCAGGCACCGCCTACTAAATGTACCAGCTTGCCATTTACATAAAACTGGCGGCGTACAAAGCCATTAACCATTTCGGCTTTTGATGATACCGTGCGCACACCAAAAACAAAAGTAGTATCATCGCTTATACCCTTGACATCGGCATATTGCAGGCGGATGCGGTATAAGTTGGCTTTACCATAGCCATTTGGCCACCATAATTTAGGCTGATGAATAACCAACTGACTGATTTGACCGGCGTTCAGATCAATCGCTTTACCCGAGTTTGCAGCAACAGAAACCGCCTGGGTAAATTGCACCGGTAAACCTGCAAAATTTTCGGGCTTTATACTGATTATAAGCTTGCCATTATTGGCAACCGAAGTATTGTTTGATAAAGTAAGTTTTAAAGATAGTTTAGCTGTACTGGTATCGGGCAGATTTGGCAAATTGGTTACCAGTTTTGGCCTGCCAATAGTTACAGAGCCTGTAGTACGTAAAAACACCGGCTGCCAGATCCCCATATTCCTGTCGCGCACCGGTGGAATCCAATCCCAGCCGGCAGAGCAAAGCATGGTTACGTTTTTGCCAATATCACCAGTGGGGCCGCCATTTTCATAGAATGGGCCAAGGGCTTTTAGCTGTTCTTTTGCGGGGTAGCCTGCATAATCCAATGGGTAAATTTTTACGGCTAACGCGTTTTCGCCACCTGCATTTATAGCTTTACTTACATCCAGATTGTGCTCGGCAAACATACCGGCCATTTGGGTGCTATCGGCAATTTGTTTACCGTTTAAGTACACTGCTGCGCGATAGTTAATGCCCTTAAATATCAGCTGAAACTGTTTGCCTTTATCCGCCGCTGCTACTTTAAATGTGGTACGGTACCAGTAGGGCTTTTTCCATGGATTGGGATCATTGGGTAAATGACTGTATTGCTCCAGGTTGTACTCTTTATTAAACTGATCTGATGCATCCGGTATCAGCATATTATTTAACCCCTGGTATGGATCGGGATAAATTTTATTGGCCACCAGCCCTGTTAAAACAGTTGAAGGCACCTTAACCGGAAACCAGTAAACGGGCGAATGGTATTGAATACTTGACAACTCGGCACCGCTGGCGTTAATTAACGCCGACGATTGCAAATTAAAGTTAACCAGTTTAACCTGCTTTACAGGGGCTGTTTGTGCCGGTAAAAAGGTGGGCAAAGTGCAGGCTGCTAAAACACCAAATACAGCATAAATAGTTTTTTTCATCATAATGATTTTTTAACAGGGATGCCCGCCGCCATTCAGTGAATGAGCATGGAAACACCCGTTGGGCAATAATTAACAACGGTAAAACTAATTAACAATCGGCAGGATGATATTGTACTTATTTATCATTTTATCATACAAATGATACAAATACAGTTTTCAGAGCCGCTTTTTGGTGTTATTATGCAATACGGTGATAGGCGAATACATGTCCCGGCTTGGCTGTATTGAAGATTTACTGGTTAAAATATAATTTACTATTGTAAAACCTATTTTTTTAAATGATTTTCAAGCACAATTAATGGCAAATTGCTGTCCCATTGCGGTTGCAGGCCATGAATGAATTTAAAGCCATCAGCGTAATTACCCAATATAATATCAAGCTTACCATCGTTGTTTAAATCTGCCGTTTCCATACACATCCAGCGGCCGTACTTACTTACAGGTACGGCGTGCGGTTTAAAATCAAAAGGTTTATTTTGTTCAAAATAAATAAACTCCTCTTGCGGGGAGTTTTGCATATCGGCAAAAAAGGCAATCGTAGCAATATCAACGTCGCCATCGCCATCAAAATCAGCAGCAATTGCCTTGGTACAGCCGTTTATCGGGTAAAAATATTTCTGCTTAAAGTTCCAGTCTCCCGCGTTGGTAAAAATATACAGGCCATGGTAAGGTTTTAAAATGCGCGAATCATGGTAATTATATCCGCAGGTGTAAACCAGGTCAAGGTTGCCATCGTGGTCCATATCAATCAACTGAAAACTGGTTGAACTGTTTGTTGGCGGGAAAGTAAGCAGTTTTCTCGTCGTAAATCCGCCTTTCTGGTCATTCAGTAACAGCCACAACCCCTCATCGCCTGTGCCTGTTAAAACCATCACATCAGGCCACCCATCTTTGTTAAAATCGCCTTTTAAAGCCTGTACCGATCCTGCTTTATTTAAAATAACTTGTTGGGTATAGGTTTTGTCTTTATTTTGTACCAACAGATAAACGCCGCCCTTTTTATCGCCCTGTCCGCATACCACCACATCGTTCAGGCCATCTTTGTTAAAATCGCCCACAACGGTTTGCACCGGCCGGGGCAAATCTGATGCTATGTAGGTTTCAGAAGCGTGAATATCTTTAGCGTCAAAATCAAGCTTAACAATTTTCCCGTTAGGGAAATCAATTGGTGCCATACGGCCGATGGCCGATACAAAACCTATGTTACCGCCTGCTTCCTTATCAAAACTGATATCAACGCCCGCCGAAGGCAGCGATGCCAGCGAATCGGCTTTTAAATTACTATCCCAGCTGTATAATTTTTCATTAACGGCATCGGCGCTATACAACTTTTTGGTAGCCGGGTTATAGTTTATAGCGGTGGTAAAACTGGTTGAATTAAAAGGCGAAGGCTTTTTTAAGGTAAACCCGGCCCAGTCATCAACCAACGGAACAGGTTTCACAGCGGGTAATAATGTATCGGGCGCCAGCTTTTTGTAATAATCAACAATAGCCAGCCACTCCACTATGCTTGCGCCGGTAGTGTCTTTGGCATCCTGTTTAAAAAACTGCCCTCCGTAGGTAGAAATTTTGAGCATTGGCGCCATGCTCACCAGCACATGATTTATCCAAACATCTTTAGGCAAAGCATTTATCGGTGTTAATGCATGGCATCTTGTACACTTCAGTTGTACCAGGTTTTCGCCATCTGACTTTACATTGCCGGTTAATTTATAAGGCTCATTTGTTTTGGGTTTGCAGCCGTAAATCAACGTAGCAAATGATAATAAAACTATAAATAAAAGCAGGTAAGCAGCAGCCAGGTATTTTATTTTGAAGTGCATATAAAGCGTTAAGTAGCGTTATTTTTTAAGTTTAAGTTTCTTCCAGATGTATTCGCCAACCTGCCGCCCTTGTGCAGCCCCCTGGTCAACGCTGTTACGGAAGTGAATACCACCGTAAAAACGGCTTATTGATGTTTCGTTGGATGCTTTTAAAAACGAATCAAAATGACGCTGCATCCCAATGTATTTTAAATCGCTGGTATCCTGGTAAGCAAAATTATCGCCAAACAAGTGGGTAAGCATCACTGCCGATGCGGCGCTGATATCGCTATGCCCGCTTGGATACTCGGGAAATGGCGGCGTTTGCAGCATAGGCAGCCAGTCGTGGTCAATTTTATCGTTAATAACCGTAACCGGCCTTATGTAGTTGGTTTGGTATTTAACCTGCCATCCGCTTATAAAAGCATCAAATAAAGCTATTGAGGTAAGCGCGTAAGCCTGCGCGGTTTTTATACCATCGGCATGGGTTTGTTTACAGGCAATAGCGGCAATACCAATCCAGTGGCCACCAGGCGTTATCTTTTTATTGGCAAACATCATGTGCCCGTTGTGCTGAATTACAAAAGGGTTATCATCCCAAAAGCGGGCAATAGTAGTTTGCTCGGGTGTTATATGTTTGCTTAATTCGTATACTTCAACAACCTGTTTAAAATATGGGCTGTTTTTATCGTCGCTAAAAGCCGGGGGCGGTGGTAATTTAAACTGTGTTGAAGTATCAACCGCAAATGTATGCATGGTACCCCAGCAAAACTCAACACCATCAAGATAATCGGGGGCAGTCGGGCGCCATTGGCCAGGGCCATCGTTACCCAAAAAGCGTGGTTTGCCACGCGTTTGAGGGTAATTATCAACTGATGCGCGTTTAAGGATAAATTTACCTACCTGGGCACCAAAAGCTACCGAGCGGGCATAAGTAGAATCATCAAGGTTATCCTTGTACATACCGTAAACTTTGTCCTCATATTTCTGCAGCGTATCTACCGAGAAGGTAATTTTGTGGGCTACGGTAAAAAACGCTTTGGTTGCTGCCAGTGTAAAATTGTATTTCAAATCCTTTTTGGGCTTGGGCGGTTTGCCAAAACCCTTTAACTGGGCTGCTATTGAATTATAACTGGTATCAGCATAACGCTCAGCTTCGTAGGCCGCCAGCGTAGTATAACCGTAAATCCGGCTTGCAACGGGCGGAGTAAACACATCATAAATAATAACCTGCGTTAACTGGTCAACGTTGTTATGCAGCACATCGGCATCTTTTAACAAAGGCGTTGTTTTTTTGTGCCCGCAGCTATAAATCAAAAATAAGCAGGCAACGGCTAAAAGTATTTTAAAACATCTCATAAACAAGTATTTAGTTAAGCTGTACGGTTCGTTGGTGGCCATAGCTATCAGTTATGGTTACTGATGCCATATTGCTTTCAATATTAAAGAATCTGCCTGACTGCGACAAGAAAGAACTACCATTATAAAACTCCTGCCTGGTCATTTTTCCATTTTTATATTTGATGGTTGCAAAAGCATCCAGTGGCTGCAAAGCAACCGTTTTAACACTGCGGTTAAGCTCAAATAACTTCAGCGCATCTCGGTTTTGGGTTGCCGCCAGCAGGTAGCTACCCTTGGCACTTCTTAACTTAACAAGGCCTTTACCATCGCCAGGTATAAACAAGCCGCTTTGTAAAATACTTAAAGGCTTAAACCCTCCTTTACCGTCGCCTTTAAGCAACAGTCCGTTAAAGGCATCGTACCGGCCTGTTGCAACCTCGGTACCGTAATCATTGCCGCTCAGGGCTACATCAAGGTTACCATCGCCGTCAAAATCATCAACAGTAATGCCGCAAAGTTCAGACTGCTGGGCATCAATTGGCAATGGTATCATGGTAAACTTACCGCCGCCATTGTTTCGCAAATAGCACGACTGAAGGTAGTTTACGTTAAGCCTGATGGCACCTTCGCGCATTTTTGGGGTGATTATCGTATCCATGGGCGCCACAGCAAACGAGTGGTAGTTTTGGAATTTGATACGCATGCTAATCATTTGCTTCACAATATCATCGCGCCCAAATGCCGGGAATTCCTGCTTTACACCATCCTGATCTTTTAAAAAAACCGATGGAAAAGCGTCATAACTGTCATTATTATCAAAATCCTTGGCGGTTATGTAAATAGGGTATTGATCTGATGCTTTGTAAAAAGTATTCAAGCCCGTATTACCTACAATGTAGTCGATATCACCATCATGATCAAAATCGCCTGCGGCAATGGTATTCCACCAGCCTAATTTATAGGCTACTCCGGTGTTGCTTGTAACGTTTTTAAATACGCCCTTATCATTTTTCAAAAAGGTGATAGGCATCCACTCGCCGGTAAGTATTAAATCGGGCCAGCCATCATTATTAAAATCGGTAAAGGTAGCATCGCATACCAGGCCGATATTTTTTAACGCGGGCGCCACTGTTGCAGATACATCGGTAAATTTGACAACACCATTTTTACTGTCGTTACGCAAAATAAAGCTGGATACCGGTTTAGGATAGTTCCACGGATCAACACGGCCTGATACAAACAGGTCGAGCTTGCCGTCATGGTCAAAATCAACCGCCTTTACGCACAATTTACTGGTGAGGTTTTTGGGCAAAGCATCTGGCTGAAGTGTAAAGTTACCCTTACCATCATTCAGGTAAAATCTATCCTGGTAATTAACCGACCCAGGCTGGGTTTCAAACCCGCCACTGGCGATATATAAATCGGGATGACCGTCGCCATTGGCATCAAACAATAGCAGGCCTTCGTCTTTATTACCAGCTACCTGGGCCAGGTATGCACCCATATCCATTGGATTTAAAGCGGGTGCCTTTACTTTGGATTGAGACAGCAAATTGCGCTGAATGAACTTACCATTGGCTTGCTGCAATAATAATTGTGCCGGGTATAAAGTTGTACCGCCAATTACCATATCATCAAAACCATTGCCGTCCACATCGCCAACTGCTACTGCGGGGGTATACTGCGATAATTTATGAGGGATTAATTTTTGAACGTTAAAATCGATATAGTCTTTTTCCTGGTGCTTGTAAGTAATGCCGGCCGATTTTGTTATCTCGCGGAATAATGCGCCCGTGTTTTGGGCCGGGAGTTTAAACGAATAAGGCTCCCTGGCATTGGCCATGCTCACTTTAAGCGTTTGATTGACCTTTACATTTTTTAGCACCTGTTTTTTTCCGTTATACCAGCTGATTATAACAGAATCTATCAGGGATACGTTACCCAAGCCAAAATGGGCTATATTTTGGATGGTAGACAGATAGCCTCGGTACGGCGTGTTTTCATATACCTGCTGCTGGCCATGATTATAGTAAATATTGGCAAATGCGCCAATACCGCTAAGGTTTTGCGGGCCGCCTTTAAATTGTACGTGTAAATAGTTGTTGCCGGTTTTATTTTTGTCGCGGGCTGTATTCCGGTAAACAAAGGCCTCGTCATCAATATTATTGATAATCATATCCATAGCACCGTCGTTATCCAAATCGGCATAAGCCGCCCCGTTTGAAAACGATGGTGTGCCAAGGCCCCATTCTTTAGTTACATCGGTAAATTGCAACCCGTCGGTATTTTTAAATGCATAGTTGGGTATTTTTACAATCGGGATCTGGTCAAGGATCTGTTTGTTTGACGCGATTGCAAAAGCCCTGTTCCTGAAGGTAATAAAATCATGATCGGTAACATCGCGCGGATATCCATTGGTGACGATCAGATCGCGCAGGCCATCGTTATCAAAATCGGTAAGCATTGGGCCCCAGCTCCAGTCGGTTTGGCCAACGCCGCTTAAAAAAGCAACTTCGCTAAAAATTGGTGCGCCTATTGAATCATTTTGGCCCAGGCGCGGACCTTTATTTATTTGTAAGGTATTGCGTGTATATTGGTATTGCTGGTTATAGCGGTCAAAATTTTGGAATATCTGGTAATTATTGCCCGGCATAAACATCTTTTTACGATAGTTATCCTCGGGGTTCATATCCACTTCAAATGCATCAACCAGCCCATCGTTGTTAACATCTTCAAAATCCTGCCCCATGGCGCTAAATGAAGTATGCTTAAAATATTCTTTGGATCTGTCTGTAAAAGTACCATCGCCGTTGTTGATGTACAGTATATTATCGGGTAAAAAATCGTTGGTTACATAAATGTCCTTCCAGCCATCCTTGTTAATATCAACAATGGTTGTGGCATGCCCGTAACCTTCAATAGTTATACCAGCCTGTTTAGATACATTGGTAAATACAGGATGTTTAAGCTTAGCATTCCAATCGTTACGGTAAAGCCTGCCTGTACTTTTGTGGCTGCCGTCCGTTACGGTAGGCCTAAAGGTGCTTTGATTATCGCTGGCTAAAGCTTCATTTACAGTAACGTACATATCCAGGTCGCCATCGTTGTCATAATCAAAAAACGAGGCCATGGTAGAGTGTACTTTAATATCCAGGCCGTACTCCTTGCCCATTTCTTTAAAAACCGGTACCCCATCTTTGCCAACACCCTGGTTTACGTATAGTAAGTTGGTCCGCTTAACAGAATCGTCTAACAAGGTATTACAAACATATATATCGGCAAGGCCATCGTTATTAATATCTACAACAGCAACTCCCCTGCCCCAGCCGCCTTTGCCGCCAACGCCAGCTTTTGCGGTTACATCCTCAAACTTCATATCGCCTTTGTTAAGGTAAAGTTTGTTTGATACCATATTACCAACAAAATAAATATCCTGCAGGCCGTCGTTATTAAAATCGCCTATACCTACCCCGCCGCCGTTGTAAAGGTTAAGCTTGGTAAGGGGGTTTATTTTATCATCTTCAACAATGGTATTGCTAAAGGTAATGCCCGATGCCGATGAGGGTATTTGTTGAAAAAGGGCAGGCTTTTTACATGCCGATAATGACAAAAGCAGGCCAATAAATATGTAGGTATACTTCATGAATTTTTAACAGTAGGCTATAAAAAAAGGTGGAGAAAATTATCTCCACCTAAATTAGAATAATCAAACCGGTTATCAAAAATTAATAACCTGGATTTTGTTTTAAAACGATCGGCCCTTTTGAGTTGGCAATATCGATTTGTGCTTGCGGAATAGGACGGTATTCGCTCTTGTTTTGAGTGAAATGAGCATCCTTCAACGTAATGTCAATAGATTTATCACTCGCAAAGAATGCATTGATCTCAGCAGACTGGTAAGCGCTACCCCAACGTTGTAAATCGAAGAAACGGTGACCTTCCATAGCTAACTCAATTTTGCGCTCAAAACGTACCGCTTTACGTGCATAAGCCTGGTCGGCAAATACAGTATAAAGACCTACTTTGTAGGTAGCTGCGGGTTTAGTTTGAACGGTATAAATTGATTTTGATGCATCATAAGCCGAATTTAGATAAACCCAGCCTGATGTAATGCCTGCGCGGGTACGCACCTTGTTAACAAGAAGCATTGCAGCAGGAAGATTGTTTGCTTCAACCTGGCATTCTGCAGCCCATAACAGAACATCAGAATAACGGATAAGGTTAACATTGTTTGATGTGCTTAAAGCAGAAGTCCAGGTGTTTTCTGTACTTGTGTTAGTACCAACTTCGCTTTTTGAATATACGTTCTTCTTAGGGCTGAAGTGACCATCAGACCCAGGATTACGAATCCATGCATCACCAGGATGCGGGCCCCAGTCAAGGTAAGGAATACCTTTACGTCCCATAGTAATATCTATACGTGGATCTAAAGTAGCTTTATAGGCAGTATCGGTTACAGCAGTCCCCGAGTTAAAGTTATCAAGCAGGGGTAGGCCGGTTACTGCATCTGTTTTATAAGAGTTTGCCAGCCACTGTGATGGGTTAAAGAAACCGCAGCAACCACCAGGACCGCCGCCATAGGGAAAGTTGAGGTTGTCGCCCTGGTTACTATCGTTGCCAATTGAACCATCATTTACAGAAGCCTGAACAGCAAATACAGATTCGGCACTGTTTTTCTGGCCTGCCTCCGGGCTAAAGTTTTGCTGAAAGTGGTCATTCAAAGCATATGCTAAACCGCCGGCAGTTTTGCCGCTTGTCATAAGTGGGGTCAGGATAGTTAACGCCTCGGTATATTTAGCTTCGGCCATAAATACTTTTGCCTGGTATGCCATAGCAGCATACTTATTGGCACGTGCTTTTTGCGGCTGAGTTTCCGGTAGGTTATCGGCTGCAAATTTAAAATCAGCTTCAATCATAGGATAAATATCCTTATCATTTTTAGTGGTATAAATAGCTTCACTTCCTATAGTTTCGTCTACGTAAGGCACCATATAGAAGTTACGGCGTAACTCGAAGTAGAAGTATCCTCTTAAAAACCTGGCTTCGCCGCTTATCCTTTTAATGTCATCGGCAGTAAGGTCTTTTGCATTAGGGATGCCCCGCAAAACGTCATTTGAACGTTGTACGCCATCATAAAGTGCAGCAAATTTACCTGTTATAAAGCTATTGGTAGCTGGCAGGTTAAATGTTGCTACCGGAGTTTGATCGGCCGCGCCATCTGATGGATCCGAACCTTTGTAAGCATCACCACCGGCGATACTACCAAACATCCAGTTTGAAGGAGCCGCAGATTGACCTGTACCGGCACCACCGTAACCATCCAATTCCGAATAGGCACCTATTAATAAGCTTTCAACACCGGCTTTGTTTGCCAACAGCACCGGGTCAATTTTACCCAATGCCGGCTTATCCAAGAAGCCCTTTTTCTGGCATGCGTATACTGCACATATCAGCAGCAAACACAGCGGGATTATTAATTTTAATTGAAATTTTTTCATGATTTAATCTATTAAAATATTGTTAAAACGTAGCTTGTACACCTAATAAATAAGTTTTTTGGTTAGCCGGGTAGTTACCAAAGTCAATACCAAAGTTACTGTTATCGTTCAAATTAGAAGGCTGAATTTCCGGATCCATACCTTTATATTTGGTGATGGTAAACAAGTTAAGCGCCTGTACATAAACCCTTAGTTTTGAAATACCTATTGTTTTAAGCTGTGCACTTGGCAAGCTATAGCCCAAGGTTAAAGTTTTCAACCTTAAGTATGATCCGCTTTCCATGTAATATGAGTTAAATACAGCCGTGTTACTAAAGTTTGCTGAAGCAGTTAACACCGGTATTGTAGCATTTTGGTTAGTTGGTGTCCATGAATTAGCTATAATACCTTTTGAAACGTTTCCTTTAAATACCTGTGGAAAATCTGTCCAATATTTAATATAGTTGATATTCTTATTACCTTGTGAGCCATAGAAAAATGCATTCAGGTCAAAATTCTTATAGTAGGTATTTAAAGTAAAGCCGTAAGTAAAATCAGGATTCGGGTTACCAAAGAAAGCCCGGTCATCCGGTGTTATTTTGCCATCGCCATTGACATCCTTATATTTAAAGAAACCTGGCGCAGCACTTTCCTGGGTTGGAGAAGCAGTTACATCCGCAGCGTCCCTGAATAAACCTAAAACCTGGTATCCAAAGTACTCGCCTAAAGGCTGGCCTGGCTGTAACCTGGTAAAAGAGCCGATACGGGTTGAGCCGCCACTTGGTCTGTCGAGGTATTTATAACCGGCTGGTAAGCCAACTACACGGCTTTTATAAGAGGTAAGGTTACCAGTGATGTCAAATTTAAAATCCCTGCCAACATTACCATGGTAAGTAATGTTAAAATCAAGCCCTTTATTGGTAATATTACCGGCGTTAACTGTTGCAGGATCAGGACCACCAAGTGGATTGAAAGCTGGGTTTTTAAAAAGTAACCCGGAGATGTCCTTTTTATAAAGCTCGAAACCGATCTCTAATTTATTGTTTAACAAAGTAGCATCAAAACCTACGTTGGTTACTTTATCTTCTTCCCACGTAGTTAAAGCGTTGCCAAGTGATGCAGCGTAAGTGCCTAATACCGCACTGTTGCCGGTGCCGGAAACATCGTAATAAGAGTTTTGAGCATTAGCGCCGTACAGGTTAATAATGTTAGTGATACCAACATTATTAACCGAGCCTAATTTACCCCAGCCGCCCCGTAATTTTAAATCGTTTAACCAACTGATATCTTTCATAAACGACTCCTGGGAAACCCTCCAACCTGCGGTAACAGATGGGAACACGCCATAACGATGTGCCGCAGAAAACACAGATGAGCCATCACGGCGTAAAGTAGCGCTTAACAGGTACCTGTCATTATAAGCATAATCCAGTTTACCAAAAATCGAATAGATATTCCTATAGTAAATGGTATTGTTATTACCATTGCTTGGGCCGGCAGGAGAACCGGTATCCAGTGTAACGTAATTTGGATCGGTAGAAACTATGTAGTTTGACCGTCCGGCAATCATACCATGGTTATTTATTTTGTCAGACTCAGAACCTATTAACAATTTAACATCGTGCTTGCCAAATTTTTGGTTGTACGTAAGGGTGTTAGTCCATAAATAATGACTGTTATAACCAGCTCCTTCAGTGTAATTATTAGGGTTTTTATTACCTTCGGAGTTTTCGTAGGGGGTATAGTTAAAATTATGATAATAGTAATTATCAAATGTTCCCCCAAAGCTTGTACGGGCAACAAAATGTTTCAGGAAATCAAGTTCAGCATATACATTGCCTGCCATTTGCCAATCGTTACCCTGGTTTACTTTTGCGCGGGTTTGTACAGCAACCGGGTTCGAGGCGTTACCTAAACCCGCTGATCTTGTACCTGCAAAATTACCTTTAATGTCGTAAACAGGGATAATAGGAGGTTCACGATAGGTTTGTGATATGTCGTTACCTTCGTTTTGGTTGTTAATTACCGGATTATTTTTATAAAACATATAAGCATTCTCACCTACTCGCAAGTGATCACCTATTGAAAAGTTTGTGTTTACACGTAATGCATAACGTTTTAAATAGGTGTTAAGCAATGTACCTTGCTGGTTGATGTAATTTGCCGACATCAGGTAAGTTGATTTATCGCTGCCACCACTTGCAGTAATGTTATGGAAAGTTTGCGGTGCTGATTTAAAAACTTCGTGAAACCAGTCGGTACCAACTTTGTTTGCTTTAGTAATCTGATTATCGATAATTGTGGGATCTAAAACATATTTAGACGGATCAGTTAAAGGATCGCCATTATGGCCATTCGTTGGTGTAATATAGTCAGGTAATGTTACTGTTGTTCCGGGAAATTGAACGCTACCAACTGATTTTTGGAGAGCTTCTGCATATTCCTGGCTACCTGCAAGGTTAAAGCCATTACTTAGCGGTTTTTGGCTGCCATAATAAGCATCGTAGCTAATAGTAGCGCGGCCCGATTTACCTTTTTTGGTGGTGATTACAACCACACCATTTGAACCCTGCACACCATAAATGGCAGCAGAACCAGCATCTTTTAATATCTGGATAGATTCGATGTCATTTGCGTTAACATCGTTAAAGTTGCCCTGTACACCGTCAATAATGTACAATGGATTTGAGTTGGCAATTGATGTAATACCGCGCACACGCACCGAGCTTCCGCTACCTGGCTGGCCGTTGTTAATTACGGTAACACCTGCTGCCTGGCCTTGCAATAATGCTGCCGCCTGGCCGCCTGGTACTGTTTTTAAGTTGGCAACGTTAACAACAGCAACCGAACCGGTGATGTCTTTTTTACGTTGCGAACCGTAACCTGTTACTACTACCTCGTTCAGCGCATTGCTGCCTGCAACAAGCGTAACTGTTAAAGTAGTGCTGGCACCAACCTTAACTTCCTGGCTTTGATAGCCGATGTACGAAACCACGAGCGTTTGGCCCGGCTTTAATGTAAGGGTGAATTCACCGTTAACATCAGTTACTGCACCTGTAGTAGATCCCTGGATACGTATCGACGCTCCAATGATTGGTAATTTGTCATCGCTGCCGATAACTTTACCTTTGTACTTTGTTTGGGCTGTAACTACCAATGAAGAAACCAGGCAGCATAGTAGCACACCAAGGAATCTTCCCTTTAGGAGTAAACTTTTAAACATGAGATTGAGATTTAGTTGATTAATATATTTGATTTAAGATCTTGGACAGTTTTGGTGTTTTTAAGTTTGTAGTTGAATTATTACGTGCCTCTTCATAATTTTTTTGGTGAGAACAAAAAAATCATTAGGCATAGTTGCAAAATGCAACCCGGTAAAATTTGAAGATTTTAAAATGTTGGAATGTAAAAGTTTTATCATAAATGAACTTCCTGTAACAAATTTAGCTTATCCCCGTTACCCTGTTTTCACGATCCTTAAAACACAAGGTGTACGTGAACAATGTTATAATACTATCAGAATTTGTATGCTTCCTGGCGTGCCAGAAATTTATATTGGCTATGCAACTAATGTAAAGAGAGTGTATTGTTTACACAAGTGAAAAATGCAGATTTACAAATTAATTATTTATAGAACCCAAAAGGCGTTAAAATTATAAATTGTGAATATTTTATTAATAAATCATTAACAAAAATCAAACTTCTTTAAAAATTTTATAAAGTTAAAACCGTCACATTGATAATAATTTGTTATCGGTACCCGGCTTTAAGCCCGCATCTTTAATGTGGCAAGGTTTAAACCCAGGTTTTTTTTATTAGATTGATGCTATATGAATGTTACAAATACAAGGGATGCTTAGTGTTAAAATATTACCACGCCCTGGCATTAATGTCATTACAACATTTATTATTTAATTGCATTATAACTGTAATACAAACATTTATAAACAAAATAATAAATTCCTGTCAGCATTTATCAGTTTATAATACCGGGGGCAAATTCGGTCAAACAATCTGTATTTTAGCAAAAAAGCACCGCGCATTAAAAAACGCGCAGTGCTTTTGCGGGGTAGCTTTAGTTTTTAAAACTATCTGTAACCGCTGCCTTATATATTATTTATTATAATTTATATTGATTTTTATTGGCTGTTATTTGTTCCACCAAACCGATGCCGAATGGATATCGCTTGAGTTTGTGCCTATTTCAATCACAAATTTACCCGGCTCCCAATCGTACTTGAGCCCGCTGTTGTAAAACTTCAGCTGTTCGGGTGTAATTGTAAAACTTACTTCTTTGGCTTCGCCTGGTTGCAGGTTTATTTTTTTAAAATTTTTCAACTCTTTAACCGATCGGCTGATACTTGCAACAGGGTCGCCGATGTATAGTTGTACAACTTCTTCGCCTGCATATTTACCGGTATTGGTCACTGTTACAGTTGCGGTTAGCGTTTCGTTACCTTTAAGCGTGGTTTTACTTAACTTAACATCGCTGTAGCCAAAAGTGGTGTAACTTAAGCCGAAACCAAAGGGATAAAGCGGATCGTTGGAAATATCCAAGTAATTTGATTTATACTTGGTTGGCCCGCTGGTGTACGGACGACCCGTGTTTTTGTGGTTATAATATATAGGTATCTGCCCCACCCTGCGCGGAAAAGTGGCTGTGATTTTTCCGGCAGGATTGTATCGGCCAAATAAAACATCGGCAATGGCATTACCCGCTTCGGTGCCGGGCGCCCAAACATCCAATATAGCGCTGGCATGCTCGTTTTCCCACGTTAAAGTAAGCGGCCGGCCGTTAAACAACACAATAACCATTGGCTTGCCTAATTTTGATAATGCTTTCAACATGTTTTTTTGCGGCTCCGGGATATCAATATCCGACCGGCTTGATGACTCGCCCGACATACTTTGCGACTCCCCTACCACCGCTACAATCACATCCGATTTATTGGCGGCATCAATAGCTTCTTTTAACAACTCATCGGCTGGCTTTGGATCGATAGCAACCATTCCGGGGCCAAAGTTCAGGCGTTTTATAAATTCAGCATCCTCGGTAATGTTTGATCCTTTGGCATAATTGATAGTAACACCATCGCCAACCACATTTTTAATGCCCTGCATTACGCTGATTGATTTTTGCCATTCACCGGCTAAAATCCAGGTGCCCAGCATATCGCGCTGGTTATTGGCCAGCGGACCAACCAGCGCTATACTGCCTGTTTTTTTAAGCGGCAGCGTTTGGTTATCGTTTTTTAACAATACAAATGAATGCTTGGAAATTTCCCTTGCCGCAGCAAGGTTGACCTCAGACATCACATCCGTTTTTTCGCGAGCGGGATCCATTGATTTGTACGGATTATCAAACAAGCCCAATTTATACTTCGCCTCCAAAACCCGGCGGCAGGCCTGGTCAATTTCAAGCTGGGTTATCTTCTTTTCTTGTAACGATTTTTTTAATGTGTTTAAAAAGCCTTCGCCAACCATATCCATATCCAAACCAGCTTTCAACGCCAGGGCCGATACCGTTTGCAAATTGCCAAGGCCGTGTGCTTCCATTTCGTTAACAGCGGTATAATCAGATACTACAAAACCATTAAAACCCCATTGCTTACGCAGCAAGTCGGTTAGCAACCATTGGTTAGCTGTTGCGGGCACACCATCAACGGTATTAAATGAACTCATGAAACTACCTGCACCCGCATCAACAGCAGCTTTGTAGGGCGGCAGGTAATCCTGATACATTTTAATACGGCTCATATCAACGGTATTGTATTCGCGGCCGGCTTCGGCGCCACCATATAATGCAAAGTGTTTTACGCAGGCCATAACGGCATCGGCATTTTTCATGCTTGTGCCCTGATAGCCTTGCACCATTGCTTTAGCTACCTGTCCGCCATACCATGGGTCTTCGCCGGCACCTTCTGATATCCGGCCCCAGCGGGGATCGCGCGCAATATCAACCATGGGCGAAAATACCCAGCTTAAACCCTCGGCAGTGGCTTCTTTTGCTGCAATATGTGCCGATTGTTTGATCAGATCCAAATCCCACGTTGCCGACATACCCAAAGGGATTGGGAAAATAGTACGGTGACCGTGTATCACATCCAACCCCAAAATAAGCGGAATATGTAACCTGGAGTTTTTAACGGCGGCTTCCTGCACTTCTCTGGTATGTGCAACGCCCCAGATACCGAATACCCCGCCAATTGCGCCCTTTTTTATTTTATCTTCGACACCTTTATTAACTACCGACCCTGTGGTTGGTGCTCCGATGGTTACAAGATTTAGCTGGCCTATTTTTTCGTCGAGGGTCATTTTTTTCATCAAACCGCTCACAAAAACATCCATTTTAGCATCCCTGGCTTTGCTTTGACCCAATACCCTGTTAAAAGGTAACAATGCTACGCAAAGCGGGATAACCCTGGTTATAAGTTGAGTTGAAAAATATTTGTTCATTTTTAAAATTTACGTTGCAGGGATATTGATTGACCAAATTGGACAGTTAAAAGCGCGATTAAGCCCTTATTAAACTAATTAATTAAAAACCATCGCTTATAATTGGCTATAACACAACAACAAAATGGTTGTGTATAAAGTACACAATTGTAATTATTATAATTAAATAATCAAAGTATTTTTGTAGAATAGCAAAAATGTTGACCAGAGAAGAACTTATTGAGTATAGCGACGAGGCCCGTAAAAACTACCTTGAGCATATTTCTATTGATTGTGTTGTTTTTGGCTTTCACGAAGGCCAGATGAAAGTACTGCTATTAAAAAATATAGGCGAAGAAAAATGGTACCTCCCCGGCGGCTTTGTGCTTAAGCGCGAACCTATTGAAATGGCTGCTAACCGCATTTTAAAAGAGCGTACCGGCCTCGGCCAGATATTCCTGCAACAATTTCACATATTTGGCGATCCCGACAGGTCGAAAGTTCATAATGAGATGTATGCCGGTATGCTGTCACCGGAGAAAAACTGGTTTTCGGGCCGTTTTTTAACTATAGGATATTATGCACTGGTTGATTTTTTTGAGGTAACACCACAGGCCGATCGTTTTTCGGAATTATGCGGCTGGCGGGATATGGATGGTATGCCCAAACTTGAACTTGACCACGAGCTGATATTTAAAACGGCATTAGATACCCTGCGGCTGCAATTAAACTATCAGCCTATTGGTTACAACCTAATGCCAAAGGAATTTACCATGCCCGAGCTGCAAAAACTATACGAAACCATTCTGGATAAAAAGCTGGACCGCCGCAACTTTCAGCGCCGGATCCTGGGCTTTGGTATCCTTAACCGTGCAGAACAGCCCCGTAAAGGAGGCGCCCATAAAGCACCCTACCTATATTCGTTTGATTTGGAAGGCTATAAACACGCGTTGACAGAGGGCTTCAAAGGAGGATGGTAAAAACAGTTTATTTAATTCTCAATATGAATAATTATAAAGTATATTAGCGGTATTAATATGAAAGCCTTCCTTAACACCTCTTTTTGGATTCTATTTTTTTGTGGAGTTGGAGTTATACAAATTCTGATAGCTTTTTTTTATACCTGGCTGCAAGGAGGTAATACTTCCAATGTACATGATTTTTATTTAGATGGATTTTTTCTGTTTTTTTCCATATCTTTAGTTTCGGCTATATTTTATGAATTTACATTTGAAAACGACTGTAAAATTAGTAAACCAGTTAAAAACTTCTTATTGTTTTTTTGCGTTATAATAGCAGGCTTAGCTATGATGGTATATGCAATGGCATATGCCACAAAATTAAATTTACACAAAAACAACTTAGGAAACTATATCTTAGCACAGAAGGTTTTAACAACATTTTCGATACTCGTATCATTTATAATGAAAGGGATTGTTAACTATAGTAAGTAATCATGGCACAAATAATTATATATATAGCAAGTTTTTTCTTTTTGGCCTTTATTGTTGTGGCCTTGATAGCTTTTAAACAGATAAAAAAATACCGGCATCTAACTCAACAAAACAGTGTAGCGGTTAATATTTATCTGTCATATATCGTTGATTTAGAACTTACAAATTCCAATGACGAATTAATTCAAAAGGTTGATCGACATAATAAAGCAGCTCAAAGTAAAATCGGTCCAAAAATAACGGAAGCTTCAAAGCCCTTACAAATTAAAACTGTTGAATCCTTTGATAACATCAACGAAGAATCTTCATTAGAATTGGCTTTTAACATATGAAGTTTAGGATAGTAGGGATTAATCCTATAAATTATTCGTTAGATATTCCTGATGATTTTGTTTATTCCAAAGACACAGATATAGTGTCAGCAGAAAACAGAACAACAGTTGATGCTAATGGCATGGAAAATACTCTAAAAATAACAGTTTATTTTACGTTGTACTTTGCGAAAAGAAACGACCCTAATAAAAAAACAAAACTGTTCCACGTTAGTGTTCAAAATGATTATGTAATTTCTGATTTAAAAGATTATATAATTATTGAAGGCGATGATGAAAAGTTACAATCTGAACTTCTAAATTATTTTGATGCCCTCTCAATAAATCATGTTCGAGGCATTCAAAGTGTTTACACCAAGAATACCCCAATCGCCCGTTTTTTGATTCCACCAAAAACCAAAAAGAACGATAAGTCTAACGAACAGCTCCAAAACAACGAAACTTCTTCACCTGCTTAGGTTTAGAATCGATTAAAACAACGTATCATTCCGCCAAGTACTCCATTTTCACCTGCACATTCAGACTTTCGCTCATTTTGGCAAACTGGCCGGAGTTGCGCGTAAAATCAGGATCGGTATCCATGTACATATTGGTAATTTTTACTATTTCGGGATGCTTATCGGTGCCTATATTGTAGCTAAGGCCTTCGCCGCTTTCCAAACTTTGTTTTAGCGCCAGGTATTGCTTACCTGTTATGATAATCATTTTTTCTGCGGTCATGTGTTTATTATAATGGGTAATACTTAAACGGTTACAAATGGTTTTAAGTTATCTGATATTTATACATAAAAGCAGCTGCGCCAACCGGTTTATACTCCTGTTTATTATATTTACGTCAAATATAGATATAAACTACCTTCATGATCAACCTCAAAAAATTACTTCCGGTTGCTTTGCTTCTTGGTAGCACAATGGCATCGGCACAAATAATTTTACCTATAAATACTACCCTGCAAAAAACATACACCAAAGGCACGCGTACCCCGAGCGGCGCACCCGGTAAAAATTACTGGCAAAACACAGCCAACTACAGCATAAAAGTAAGTTTTGACCCTAAAAGTCTGGAGATTAGCGGCACTGTTGGCATCGATTATATCAATAACAGTCCTGATACGCTTAAAAGGCTTGGCTTTAAGCTTTATCCTAATGTATATCAAAAAGGAGCACCAAGGGACGGTGCTATATCACCAAATGATGTAAATGATGGCGTTAAAATTAAATCAATCGGCCTGGATAATCAGCCGGTTGATAGTACAAAACTTGATATCAGGGGCACCAATATGTCGTTAAGAATTAAACCTATCAGCCCAAAACAAAAGGTACATTTAGATATTACTTACTCTTTTATTCTCAACAAAACCTCGCACATCCGCGGCGGGCAGGTTGATCCGGGTGCTTTCTTCATTGCTTACTTTTTTCCAAGGGTTGCTGTTTATGATGATATAGACGGATGGAACGAATTCCCATACACCGGTTCGCAGGAGTTTTACAACGATTTTTGCCATTTTAATGCCGAAATTACCGTTCCCGGCGATTATCAGGTATGGGCTACGGGCAACCTGAAAAATGCAGATGAAGTTTATAGCCCAAAATATGTAAAACTGATTACCGCCGCCGCCAGCGCCGATAAAGTAACAGATATTGTTACCGTAGCCGATGTAGCCGCAGGCGATATCACCAAAAAGAACACAACCAATACCTGGAAATTTGAAGCCGACAGCATTACCGACCTGGCTTTTGCTACCAGCAACCATTACCTATGGAAAGCCAGCAGCCTGGTGGTTGATCCTAAAACCCAAAGGCGTACCCGCGTAGATGCTGTATTTAACCCGGCACATAAGGATTATTACACGGTTGTAGATTACGCCCGCAAAACGGTAGAATCCATGAGCTATAAATTCCCAAAATGGCCTTTCCCCTACCCGCACGAAACCGTTTTTGACGGGCTTGCCCAAATGGAATACCCCATGATGGTGAATGACAACCCACTGGAAAACAGCGAGGATGCTATAGAATTAACCGACCATGAGATTTTCCATACCATGTTCCCCTTTTACATGGGCATTAACGAAACCAAGTACGCTTTTATGGACGAAGGCTGGGCCACTATTGGCGAATGGCTGATCAGCCCGGAGATTGATCCGAAAATAACCGACCTCTATGGTATCACTGCGGTTGAAAATTCGGCAGGGAGCGAGCAGGATGTCCCTATCATGACGCTTACTACCGGCTTAACTGGTATTGCAGGTTTTACCGATAACTACCCGAAACCCGGCTTTGGCTACCTGTACGTAAAGGAAATGCTTGGTGATGCGCTTTTTACCAAAGCCCTGCACAATTACATTAACCTATGGCACGGCAAACATCCCATGCCCTATGATTTTTTCAACTGCATGAATACCGGCGCAGGCATTAACATGAACTGGTTTTGGAAAAACTGGTTCTTTGATAACGGCATCCCCGACCTGGCCATCAGCAAGGTAACCCACGTGGCAAAAAAATATACGGTTACCGTTACCAGCATTGGCAACAAGGTGGTGCCGGTACACCTAACCATATTTTATGCCGATGGCAGCAAACAGGCAGTAGGGACAAGTATAGCCGCATGGGAAAAGGGAAACAAAACAACAACGCTAAATTTCGCCGCGAAAGGCGCCATTAAGCAAATAACATTAGGTACTACTTACGATGTAGACTCGGATAAGAGCAACAATGTTTGGAAACCGTGAGGAAGAGTCAAGAATTAAGATTTTTTGATCGTCGTTGCGAGTTGTAAACTGCGGGGGCTCTTAAGTTAAGGAATGGCATGTTAAAAAAAGGCTGTCATGCTGAGCCCCGTCGAAGCATAGCGGGCAAAGGCCTCTCCGCGCGCCCTTCAACAAGCTCAGGGTGACGGGCCAGCCCACAGTTGAAAATGAAATACGTTATGGATAAGCACGAAGCAATAACCCATTTTGAGCAAATGCAGCTATCTTGACTCTTAATTCTTGATTCTAACTAAAAACGATGCGAAAAAAACTACCTATTGATAAAATTACCGAACCGGCAAGTAAATTCATACACCAGGAGCATACCAGCGGTATTGTGCTGTTTATAGGTGTTTTGGCAGCTATAACCTGGGTAAACTCGCCGTTTGCACATTCATACCATCAACTTTGGGATACTAAAGTATCATTGGGCTTTGGCAATCACGCGCTTAATCACCCGCTGCACTTGTGGATTAATGATGGCCTGATGGCCGTGTTCTTTTTTGTGATTGGCCTGGAACTGAAACGCGAGTTTATGGCCGGCGAACTATCAACTATAAAAAAAGCCTCGCTGCCCATGGTAGCTGCATTGGGCGGAATGATAGTGCCTGCCCTGATATACTTTTTCATCAATAAAGGCACAGCATCCGAACATGGCTGGGGCATCCCTATGGCTACAGATATAGCCTTCGCGCTGGCATTATTATCCATTGCAGGCAAGCATATCCCATCATCAGTAAAAGTGTTTTTATCTGCTTTGGCAGTGGCCGATGATTTGGGTGCAGTATTGGTGATAGCCATTTTTTATAGCTCGCACATTGATTTTGCGCCTTTAACCATTGGCGTATGCCTATTAACCATACTGCTTGTTGGCAATAAACTGGGCATCCGCAGTATTATTTTTTACCTGGTGGTAGGTTTTGCAGTATGGGTAGCCTTTTTACTTTCGGGAGTACACGCTACCATCGCTGGCGTATTGGTGGCGTTTACCATCCCCGCCCGAACGCGCATCAACGAAAAAAACTATGCCGAAAGCCTGCGCAAACTTCTGTTTGCATTTGAAGAGCAGATCCCCAATAACAGTACCCTTACCACACCCGAACAGCATCTTACCATCGAAAAAATAAAGAAAATGACTACCGATGCAGAAACCCCGCTGCAAAAAGTAGAGTATGGACTGCATCCCTGGGTGGCCTTTGTGGTGATGCCGCTGTTCGCCCTGGCAAACGCAGGTATCGTTATCGGGGCAGATTTCTTTTCGTCGTTACTGAACCCGGTAAGCCTGGGTGTGATGATTGGCCTGGTAGCAGGCAAATTTATAGGCGTACTATCGGCCACCTGGCTCATGGTAAAGTTTGGCGCTCGGCTTCCTGCAAACTCCACCTGGAAACAAATAACTGGCGTAGCGCTGCTGGCCGGTGTTGGTTTTACGATGTCGCTTTTTATCTCCGGCCTGGCATTTACGCATGCCCAAATGGTCGACCAGGCTAAGTATGGAATTTTATTGGCCTCGTTGCTGGCTGGAGTTTTGGGAGTGATTGTGTTGAAAAAGTCGTAGGATTTAACACGATTTAAGGATTATAACAGGATTGACACGATTTTTAAATCTGTCTTGTATTCCAACTGTCCTGTCATACCTAAATTGCCAGACTAATCGTTGTTAAAGCTTTTCTATTTCTTCAATAGATAATCCGGTGCCTTTAGTAATATTTTCTAAACGTATTCCCATTTTTTTAAATTCACGGGCGATGGCTATAGCCTTTTCAAAAAGCTGCCTTGTGCTATACCTTTTTCCATACCTTCTCCAACAGCATAATCCAACACATTCTTATTATCCCACTTGTATATTTAAGCTGCTATCGTACATCGTTATTAAAGCTTTTCTATTTCTTCGATAGAAAGTTTAGTAGTTTTTGCAATAAACTCAATAGCTAAACCTTCTTTTTTGAGTTCCTGTGCAATGGCTATAGCTTCTTCAAGTTTACCTTGTGCCATACCTTTTTCTATGCCTTTTTCTATGCCTTGTGCTATGCCTTTTTCTATGCCTTGTGCTATGCCTTTTTCCATACCTTCTTTCACAGCATAATCCAACACATTCTTATTATCCCACTTATATTTTAAACTGCTATCGTACATCGTTTTTTCCTCCTTTGTCAGATTAGTATATTCTGCAATACTGAACAATTTTTCAAATATGGGCTTCCGCAGGTAAACCGGGATCTTATCCATTTGGCTAAGGTGCTTTAAAACATACAGCCATCTGTCAAGATCGGTTTCCAGTTCGGCCTCCGTCTTTACAAAATTAATCAATTCAATATAAGTGTACCCTAATTTATCGTAAAATATTTCGCCCGTATGCCTGTTACACAGGCAAATATCGTGCAGGTATTCATGTGTAGGGCTTACTGCCAGCGTAAAATCTTCCAGCAAGGCAACCAGGTACACCTCCGTAAGATTATAAGCCCATTCGCTGCGTTTTCCTTTGGGCGCCTGGTCGCTTATGAGCCGGCTGGTGTAAAACAAAGCCCTTTCTTTAAAATAGCCCTGCCTCCCCCGTTGTACTTCTATTATAAAACGCTCGCCTTTATCTCCTGTACAGAGCAAATCGAATATGGCTACACCTTCATCCCTTAAATCGCCGGGATGCTCATTTTTGTTATAAACCAAGTCGACTATATGCTTGCGCGCCCTGAACACTTCATTTAAAAAAGCAATCAGTAAATCTTTATTAGGCTCGTTGCCAAATATTTTCTTAAAGGCAAAATCAACTAAAGGGTCAATATATTTTCCGGTGAAAGGCGGTTTATAATCAGGCATAGTCAAATATAAAGTATTGTTTTGTCATAAAAAACGATTTTAAGATAAAAGCGTAAGCAACTTGTAATCCGGTATTTGCTATTCGCCGTTACAGTAAAATTATCCAATGCCGACTAAAAGCAGCACTGCCGGCCAACTGGTAACCTATCACAGCTGTACTATATAGCAATCGTAGTTCCCGTTCCCGCAATCATCTGAAATCTGCACATCTGGAATCCGCACATAGCCGCCATATAATGCCAAAACGATCCATTGCAGCACCGATTTACGTTATGGGCAAAAAAGCCAAGGATAACCCCGATAGCTACCACAATGATGCCCACCGGGTAATTCATGGTGATAATGCTTTTGTTGGATGCAGCCGGGTTAACGTATTTGAGGTATATATCGTTAACAATGTAAGCCCGGGCCGCGTTCATGGTGCCACTAAAGGAGATCATAAAGGTGCCTAATAAACCGGCCAGCAATAAGCTATTTTTATAATACTTTTTTAACCTATTATTTTACTTATCGATATTCTATTTAAAAAAAGTTAAGAATTACCGCTTTTTTTGGCTTACAATAATCATTCGTTTTCGGGCGACTTTCGGTGTGCGTGGGGTGTTGGTTCGGTAACTTGCGGGTGCTTTGCAGGGTATTTGGGAGTATCTTTAACAGTTGACAGGTACCTTATTGTGCACCCCGATAAAACGACAATGACCTACAACAAGAGCGGCTTAATTTTATATCGAAAACATTGTTCATAAATTTGCGCCCGGCCCCATCTTCAAATTTTCAAATCCTCAAATAAACACCCTGTTCCCCGTATAAGTCTCCCTGAATTCTTTTGGGATACACAGCTTTTTACGTTTAAAAATGCGGTTAAAGTTGGAGATATTGTTGAAACCGCATTTGTAAGCAATCTCGGCCACGGTGGCTGTTGAGTCTATCAGCATGCGGGAGGCATGGCCCAGGCGAATCTCGTTCAGGCTGTCAATGAAGGTTTTACCGGTGCGTTTTTTGATAAACCTGCTGAACGAGGCCTCGGGCATGTTGGCTATTTTGGCTACCTCGGCAAGGGTTACCTGCTTGTTGTAGTTTACGTTCATGTGCTCAAACACTTTTTCAATCCGGCGGCTGTTGTAATAAAACTTATCGTTGACAAAGCTGGGATCTGATAACATCTTCATATTGCGCGAAATAGACAGATCATGCAGTATCGACATCAACTCCAGCACCGAATCAAAGCCGCTTTTTTTATCAAGCCCCTGAATGCGGTCACGTAAAGCCGTGATGGTCTCGGGCGAAAATATGATACCCCGCTGCGATCGCTCCAGCATGTTTTTTACAAAACTTAACTGGTTGCGTTTCAGTAATTTTTCATCAAACAAATCCTTATGAAACTGGATGGTTACCTCGATAATCTCCTCGCTTTGGCATTGGTGGGTAAACCAGGCATGGTACAGGTTGGGGCCTATCAGCGCAAGCTCCAGCCCGTCTATCATCTCGATATGACCGCCCACAACGCGCTTAGCGCCTTTGGCATTGATAATCAGGTTTAACTCATACTCGTCGTGGTAATGCAGCGGAAAATCAAACTTCTTTTTAACCCTCGAAAAAACGGTAAAACAGTCGCCGGGCGTTAGCGGCGTAATCTCGCGCATTACATTATTGGCAATCATAATTCTGAACCGGTTTAAAAAGGCGACCAATGATACATATTTAACATCAGTATATCAATAATTTACATTTTTATAAAGTTTTGAATAACAGCTGCACGGATATCACTCCCGCTAAAATATTAAATTAAGTCGTCGCCACACCCCAAAACGACCTCAAAACACCCTCAAATAACGTCGATAACCTCCTGCCAACCGTTAAAAACATCCCACTAACACCAAAAAAAAAATCGAAAAGATTACAAAAAAATAACGCTTTTTTTAACCACCTGTTACATTGATATAAATTTTAACTTTTAGGTTTGCACCAGATCGATTTTAACTTTTAACCTTTTGGGTCAGTTTGTTTAAGCACTGAATTTTAAGTCCTGAGTCGAAAGTCCAAAGTCTTAATTCTTAAGTGTCGGACCGGAAACCTACAGTTTTTTGATAATTGTTCGAGACTTGGAACTTTTGACTCAATACTCAGAACTCAAGACTCAATACTCGCAACTATCAAAACAATTACCGGATATTTGTTGTAGAACTCGATATAAAATAAGAGATGGATCAAAACATTACATAATTAATGGATACCGCACAAAGTACCAAACCTACCATACGCAAAAGGGTAAACAAATTTAAGCAAAGCATTACCGACTTCCTGATAAGCCTGTACCGCATAAACCGGTTTATCCTGCGCTTCTTCAGGGAGGCCTTTATGCCCCCTTTTGAGTTTAAAGAGGTTATGCGCCAGTGTTATGAAGTTGGTGTGCGCTCCTTTACCCTTATTACCGTAACCGGCTTTATTGTGGGGCTTATATTTACCAAGCAGTCGCGCCCCTCGCTTTCGCAGTTTGGGGCTACATCCTGGCTGCCCTCGCTGGTATCTATAGCCATTATGCGGGCGCTGGCGCCATTGGTAACGGCGCTTATCGCGTCGGGCAAGGTAGGTTCGGGCATTGGGGCCGAGCTGGGCTCTATGCGGGTAACCGAGCAAATTGATGCCATGGAGGTATCGGGAACCAAACCTTTTAAATACCTGGTGTGCACCCGGGTACTGGCAACTACGCTTACCATCCCCATCCTATCTACCTATACCGGTTTTATTGCCATGTTTGGCGGCTATTTAAACGTGGCCCAAAACGAGGGCACCACCTGGACAACCTTTATACAGGAGTTTTTTGATCCCCTTACGTATACCGATTTTGTGGCCTCGCTTATCAAATCCATCGTATTTGGGTTTACCATAGGCATTGTGGGCTGCTACCAGGGCTATAACAGCAGCAAGGGTACCGAGGGCGTGGGCAAGGCCGCCAACGGCGCCGTAGTAACCGCCATGTTCCTGGTGTTTATTGAAGAAGTAATTATTGTACAGATAACCAGCTGGTTCCGCTAAGTTGATGTTGATATGGAAAAGAAAATTGTAAACGCCGACCATAACAACCCGGTTATCACCATCCGGGGGCTCGAAAAAGCTTTTGAAGATTACCACGTACTCCGCGGTATCGATCTGGACCTGTACCAGGGCGAAAACCTGGTGGTATTGGGCCGCTCGGGTACCGGTAAATCTGTATTAATAAAAATCATTTCGGGTTTGTTAACGCCCGATAAAGGCGACATCAATGTATTGGGCCACAACTATGCCCACATCAGCGAAAAGGAATTGCAGGAACTGCGCATCCGCATTGGCTTCTCGTTCCAGAACAGCGCTTTGTATGATAGCATGACGGTGCGTAAAAACCTCGAGTTCCCGCTGGTGCGCAACCGCAAGGGCATTAGCCGCCATGAAATTGATACCGCGGTTGAAACCGTGCTTGATGCCGTTGGCCTGTCGCAAACTATTAACCAGATGCCATCCGAGCTTTCGGGCGGGCAGCGCAAGCGCATAGGCATTGCCCGTACGCTCATACTGAACCCCGAAATTATGCTGTATGATGAGCCAACCGCCGGCCTTGACCCTATTACCTGCATCGAGATTAACGACCTGATTAACGAGGTACAGCAACGCTTCAACACCTCATCCATTATTATTACACATGATTTAACCTGCGCCAAACAAACCGGCGACCGTATTGCCATGCTCTTAGACGGCAGGTTTCAGCGTACCGGCAGTTTTAACGAAGTATTTGATACCAACGACAGTCGCGTTAAACCATTTTACGACTATAACTTTATCCAATAAAAGATACATACACCATTATTATGGACGCATCAGAAAATAAAAAAGCAATCATCGTAGGCCTGTTTTTAGGTCTCGGTTTGATATTGTTCATCCTTGGCATTTTTACCCTTGGCGGCCAGCAAAAAGCATTTGTAAAAAACATTCACCTCAGCTCGGTATTTACTGATGTGGCCGGGTTAAAAAAAGGTAATAACGTTTGGTTTTCGGGCGTTAAGGTGGGCACCATCAGCGCCGTAAGATTCGAGGGGCCATCGCAGGTGCGGGTATCCATGAGTATAGACGAAGGTACCCAGCAATACATCCACCGCAACGCGCAGGCCAAAATAAGCAGCGACGGGTTGATAGGCAACAAAATCATCGTAATTGACGGCGGTAGCCCGCAGGCCCCCGAAGTGCAGGATGGCGACGTACTACAGGCCGAAAAACTACTCTCGACCGACGATATGCTAAAAACCCTGCAGGACAACAACCAAAACCTGCTGGCCATAACCGGCGATTTTAAAACCCTTAGTCACCAGATTTTACAAGGCAAAGGCACCATTGGCGCACTAATGGCCGATAACACTATGGCCCTGCAATTGCGGGCCGCCATGAAAAACCTGCAAACAGCCACCCAAAACGCCGCCGTAATGGCCGCCTCGCTAAATGCGTTTAGCAACAAGCTAAACACCAAAGGCGGTTTAGCAGATAAAATGCTTACCGATACCGCCACCTTTAACCACATCCGCCTGGCCGTAAATCAACTGCAACAAGCCGCCAACAACGCCAGCACCCTAACCAACAACCTGAACAAAGCCAGCGACAAACTGAACCGTACCGATAACGCCCTCGGCGTACTGCTAAACGATCCCAAAGCCGCCGTTAAAGTGCAAACCACCCTTGATAACCTGCAACAAAGCTCCGTAAAACTAAACGATGACCTGGAAGCCGCCCAACACAACTTTTTCCTGAAAGGCTTTTTTAAGGACAAAGCGAAGAAGGCGAAGGAGGATAGTTTGAAAAAGGCGGGGCAATAGGAATGATGTCGTAAAAAGGGCTGTCATGGTGAGCTTGTCGAACCATAGCGGGCAAAGGCCTCTCCACGCGACCCTTCGACAGGCTCAGGGCGACAGGTCTGCACCTTGAAAACATGAATTGTCATGCCGACGAAGGAAGCATGTATTAATAATACTTTTTTACCATCGGAAAAACGAAGGAAATAATTGCAACCTCACGTACCGAACGGCCAAGCAGCAGATTCTTGACTCTAATCTCTTGACTCTTTTACCGCCGTTGCCTGCGGCCCGCGCTTTACACTCATACGCGCGTAAGGCATTAGGCGCGGGCCGGTATCCGTTTCAATCGCTAACGGGGGATGCTGATTTTTTTGAAAAATCGAATATTAGGATCAGTTCCGCGCATTGATATAATTCATAAATTGCCAATCCTAATTTTACTGCGTATGTATTTTTGTTATGTTGATGAGAGTGGAGACACTGGATATTACGATCCTGCTAATCCGGATAAAACCGGATCTCCCTACTATATTTTAGCCGGAGTTGTGGTTGCTACAGACAAGTGGAACCTGTCATTAAATATCCTCAAAAGTTTTCGTAAACAAATTGCAAAAGATGGTCTCATAAATTATGACGTAGAATTTCATTGTGCCGAAATAATCGATCCGCATAAAATTGTTGCTTTTAAGCAAATCAGCACCAAAGATCGATAGCAGCTCATCGAGGATTTTGCTGCACTTATCGGGAAGAATGATTTTTACGTTATCGGTATTATTATTAACAAAGAAAAGAGCAAGCTAACACCCTCGGAATATCATACAACAACCATAACGAAACTTTACCAGTCGTTCGACGAAATTTTAAAGCAAGAGAAACAAAATGGCATTGTGTTATTCGATAGGACAAATGAAAAGGTTACAACCACGCATGCACGAAAGTTATTAGGCACAGGATCAAGCGGAGTAACTATTCCGAATATCCGTATTGCAAAGATCATAGAAGATCCTTTTTTTCAAATCTCTTCCGAATCGTTGTTTATCCAGGCCGCAGATGTTATAGCCTATACATTGAAGGAAAAGGAATTTTCACAGGCATCCAGGAGGAAATTTCAGGCCCATAAAATTTTTGACAGAAAGTTATTGAAGTTGTGTTACCCATCAACAGTTGCTGAGCCCGACGGGATAATTCGGTTGTAAAAAAAAACCCCGGTTCGAAACCGAGGATTTGGTCAAGGCCGTAGGGACTCGTACAAATCCTTAGGTCCTGAAGTACGCAGATATAAAGATATCTTTATATCTGCAATGCTGATTTCAGGTTATTAAAATTAACCGCCCAATTAAATGCATAAACGCGGCTTTGGGATTACGACTGGCTTTGTACAACCGCGGGGTCCTCTATGAGAGACCCCGCGGGGACGGAAATGTCATGCTGAACTTGTTTCAGCACCCCACATGCTAAGTGTACTTCATGCGGGTTACCTGTCCTGTGGGATCCCGAAACGAGTTCGGGATGACTTCCGTTTTTCAACTTGTGATGGGTAGTGGTAAAATTTGGTGAAACTCTGAAGGATGAATGACAACCACCCACCCCCCAATGTCATGCTGAACTTGTTTCGGCACCCCACATGCTAAGTGTACTTCATGCGGGCCACCTATCCTGAGGGATCCCGAAACGAGTTCGGGATGACTTCCGTTTTTCAACTCGTCACTGGGTAGGGGTAAAATTTGGCGAAACTCTGAAGGAGGAATGACAACCACCTACTCCCAATGTCATAATGACCTGCTCATAGATAACAATATTATACCAGCCTAATAATTATTATTATTAATTATACTACGATAAATATATTTTGTATAAATTTATACCAATTTAAGCCCCAGTTATAACTACCATCAATTTTCTATTATTATGACAATCTTGATATCGGATCGGTCATCAGATACTGTGTATTTTTTATAGAATATATTATTGCAGTTTATTAAAGTTTAATAATGAACATTATGCTCGCGAATACCGTCTTTATCATCTATCCACAATATTGCGGCGCTCCAAAACTATATAACCGCTGGTTCATATTAATTTTCTTTTTAATCACACATATTAAATCTACAAAGACAAATGGAAACAACCAATCATTATTTGGGTACTGGCCACTGGGCGTACCGAAGCTTTAAAAATGACCCTGACCTGTCGCACGACCTTGTGCAGGACGACAACGCCTATTGCCTTGAATTTGGCCAGGGGACACTGAAGATAGTGACCAGTGCCGATGGGAAGCTGACCGGAACTATTGGCGGCGATGGCTGGCAGCTTCAGCTTAACGGATCTGTTCAGGCAGGAAACCCCGCCACGCTCTGGTTTCGCGGCAGCGGCACTGTAGGCGGTGCTCCGTGGATATATGATTACCTGTGCTACCTGGTGCCTCACATCCCGGAGGGTATCGGCCAGGTACCTGCGCTGGTTGGCAGCGTAACCCGCGCTATCCCGCATCCCAACGGTAGCGGTGGAACAAACCCGGCAGGTGTTGTTGCATCATTTTTCGCTGTTTACCAGGAAATATTGAAAAAATAAATATTGAAGTTATGATGAATTTAATGCAAACCTCAAAGTGCTGTTGTGATGTTCAGCAAAAACAAGCTCCGCCAGAGCCGTGGTTTAACGCAAAAAAAACGGCACGGTCGATGCTCTCGACACTATTAAGCATCGTTATCGCCTTTTTTCCAAAATGTCCGTTCTGCTGGGCAATCTATATGAGCATGTTTGGCTGCCTTGGCATTGCCAAGTTACCTTACATGAAATGGCTGCTGCCCGTTTTACTGGTGTTCCTTGCAATACATCTTTTTATGTTATATAGAAAGGCCGCGCGCATTGGGTATATTCCTTTTGGTATCAGCGTTTTCGGTGCAGTAACCATCGTTTTTACACGTACTTTTTTTCCGTTCGAAAATTTGCTGCTGATTATCGGAATGGTTTCCATCATATCCGGTTCGTTGCTCAATAGCTTCACAAACAATCGTCTAAAATTTAAATTCCAACAAATCCACTAACAAATAAACAATATCATAATGTCAACTAAACAACTAAGAGTACGTCGGTCACTTATCGATATCCACAATGATTTTAAAAATGGCAAACCTGCCGAATTGGAAAAATTAATGGTCGCGTGGCAATTCATCAAAAAACTTCCGGCAAGCGACCCGAATTCCTTTATGTCGTTAGGCGGCTTCCACGGCGAACCATTTATATGGCGCGGTTCATACGACGGCAATTATTGGGGTGGTTACTGTAACCACGGGAACATATTTTTCCCTACCTGGCACCGCACATATCTATACAAGATCGAAAAGGCGCTGCAAAGCGTGCCCGGCTGTGAAAGTGTAATGCTACCTTACTGGGACCAAACGTATAAGATAATGGTAGACGGTAAGCTTACCTTTCTTGGGGTGCCGTCTGTACTTACCGATGAATTCTTTACATTTTCCGACGGCACCACGATCCCCAACCCTTTAAAATCTTTTAAGCTGCCGGTTGCGCTGAACGATTGGATAGAACAGGACACCTACTCCAAGCCTGAAGGCTATGAAACGGTCCGTTTTCCGTTATCGGGCTTAGTTGGCACCCCCGCCGACCGCATGGCAAGCGAAACCTACAATATGGCCTTTTATGTGCCCGGAACTACGGTGATAGACCAAAAGAAGACCGGCGCGATGCTAAATGACAACGTAACAGGTTGGTTATCAGGAAGCGTGGAAATACACGAGGGCTTCGACCCCACCAAGCCCTACGTTCCTGAAGGATCGTTCAGGGGCGGTATAGATGAAGGTTATCACAGATGCCTTGACAATCCGCATTACACCACTTTTTCGAATAATACTTCGAGGAACGAGCTTAATAAAACCGACAAAACCGCCCAGTCGCTCGAATCGCCGCATGGCAGTATACACTTAGCCGTTGGCGGGATTGCCGCACCTGGCCAGGATGCCAATTCGGCAACGGCGACTGACGCCAACGGCGATATGGGCGAAAATGAAACTGCAGGTTTGGACCCTATTTTTTTCTTCCACCATTGCAACGTGGACCGCATCTTCTGGATGTGGCAGGTTAAGCATAAATCGACAGATAAATTAGACTTGACCGTACCGGGCTGGGCAGGCCCAGGCGTGTATCCCGGCCTCAATAACGTGAATAACCAGCCACCCGTTGGTTATGAGCCGGAAGAGGAACTTACCATGCAATCACCACTGTTTCCGTTTAAATTAGTTGAACATGGCACGGAACGCTATTACCAATCAAGTGATGTGGTAAACATAGAGACGCAACTTGGTTTTAAATATGAAAGTTTATCGCTTGATAATAATGATGGCGCCCCGGAAACTGTTAAAGCGATAGCAGCTTTAAGAGGGTTGAAAGCCCGGGTTGTCAAAAGCGATAAGGCATTGGTAATTGGCGGCATAAACAGGGCAAAAATTAACGGCTCATTTGTTTTATCAGCCTTTGCAACTATCGACGGAAACCGCTATTTTATCGGAAGCGAGCCTGTACTGAGCCGCTGGAAAGTAACCGCCTGCAAAAACTGCATGACAAACCTGGAGGTGACCGCAACTTTCAGCCTGGCAGATTTTACAGACGACCAGATAAGCAGGGCCATTTTTGATGTGCAAATAAACGGAAGGAAGCACAACGATGCAGAATTTGCAAAGTTCACGATAACTAACCATGCCAATGCCACTAAAATACTGAGTGCTGCCGGTGCGCCCACCACAGCCTTTGTAAGTTTGACAAAGGCAGCAGCGCCTACGCCCGTAGTACATAGTAAAGCATTCCACCTGAGTGTGGTTTAATACTTTACTACAAAAGGGCGGCATTTATTGAAGCTATCTTAATGCCGATTTACAAAACGAACGCCCGCTGTTAATTAAGCAGCGGGCGTTCGTTTATAAACAATTTGTGTAGCCAGCAGCGCTATTTTTTAGCTTTTAATTTTGTTATCTGGGCTTGTGCAAGTTTAAACCCGTTTATGTAACGCAATAGCTTAGATGTATTATTAACATTACCGATATCTGGTCTAAAGACAGGTTTGCCAAACGTGTCAAGCAAAAATGATAAATCGGTTCCAAACTTTCTTTGTGCAGCCCCGTGGCAGCCCTGGCAGCCACCCATACTTAAAAAATGCCCTTTATATAACAGGTTCGCTTTATGGTTGTGAGGCGTATCTATGCCGCTTCCGTTAAAATGATTTAGGTCATAATCAGACTCAACCACATAGTTGGCAAGAAAGAAATTAGGAGTGGCTGTGCTGTCGCTTGATGGTTTTCCCTGCACGCCAACCAGTCTGTAGTTTTGCCATATTGATTTGGCGGGCAGCTTGCTGTGTACATAATTGGTTGCACCGGCTGTGGCAGGTAGTATCGGATCCCGCCTCGGTGTCATTATGTTGCCCTCTTCTTGATTTTTAGAGTTTAGGAGTACATAGCCCATGCTGTCCTTTTGAACATCAACATGTTCAAAGGTGGCAAACACAAAGGCAGGGTAATTTTGCGTTTTATGAATAATGTGCAGGGCAATAAGCGCGAAGGTACCGTTGTTGTAAAAAACCCGTCCGGCTGCGTTTTTTGTGTAATAAATCACTCTCCGGGTGAAAAATTTTGTCGGGTCGTCAAGCTTAGTTAATTGGCGCCATGCCGCTTTAACCTCTATGGTGCCTACAGTTTTACCGCCGCCGCATGGCAGGCATATCACGCTGTCGGCTATTGGGCAACCACAGGTGGTAGTTCCATTCGGATAGTAAGCGCCGTCAGTATTTATATTGTGCTGCGTTCTTAAGGTAGCTCTCAACAACCTATCCTTTGTGGGATAGTACTTAAGTATATAATTATACTCGGCACTGTTCACTTTCGCCTCATAAAACACCTGGTATTGCTTGTTAAACACATTTACGTGTGCATACAAGTTGCATGACCCTATTTCATTGTCTTCATCCAGGTTGTTAAACAAAGTAAAGCGGGTATAAACCGATGAAGAGCCGGGCGTTATTTTATCGCCGAAGCTGTAATGCGGTGCGGTATTAAACAAAAGCATTTGGTTGTTGTAAGGCCGGAGTTCTGTACGGTGGGCAAATGTTTCCCAAACATCCAGCTCAGGATAAGCGCCCGGCTCGGTTTGGTAATTCCATGTGGTATCGGGCGAATCTCTCTTTTTGTCTTTATTGTATGACGACTTCCAGTTAAGCGCCAGGAATTCTTCCCAGGCAAACTCAGCAAGCTTTTTAGGGTCAGCACCGGTATCCAGGTCTGCCGGTGGCGTTGGGCTAAAATTGATAGTATAACCGGTATCAGATGAGATTGGATCGGATAACGTAGTGCCGGTTTTTTTTGATGAATTGTTACATCCGTTCAAAATAAAAAATGCAATTGCTAAAACAGTAACATAGGAGATTGATTTTTTCATGATTTTCAGTTTGATAGTTATGTAATAAATGCCGTTTAGTCAGTTTTACCGAATGGGGTTTCTTCAGGCTGTATTGTCATTCAGGAGATTTTTATCATAATTTTTGTGGTTATAGGTTAGATTACGTTGTTTATTGTCAGAACATACTGGGGTAGGGCGGCAGCAGCGTATAAGGCGGCAGCGGGGCAGAGCGATTGTACACCATTACATCGGCCACCATTTGCGCTACAACAGGCCCATCAAGCAGCTCAACCAGGTACAGCGCCCCGTCGATGCCCGAAGTTATACCCCCGGTGGTAATAAACTGCCCGTCATGAATATAGCGCACATTTTTTACCAGATCGATAGCTGGCCATGTTTTATGGGCGTATTCCATAGCCAGGTAATGAGTGGTTGCTTTTTTTCCATCGAGTAACTTTGTAGCGGCCAGCGAATACAAACCCACACAAACCGACAGGATAGTTTTGTTTTTACCCGCCATGTCGGCAATCCAGTCAATAATAGCCTGACTTGCTGGAATTGAATTTGCGGCAGCGGTGAAATCAATCCGGCCAGGTATGACTATGATGTCGGCGTCGGTACAGGATTTAATAGACATCGCCGGTTTAATGATAACAGCCTTGCCTTCAGCCTCGATCGGGGCATCCGTTTCAGCAACTGTAAAAACTTTATACCGAGGGTTATTAAAATGCGTATTATTTGCGCGGTTAGCATGTAAAAAAACATCTACCGGGCCATTCATGTCAACCAACTCGACACCAGGAAAAATAAGTACAGCGACTTTTAATTGTTCCATGAGTATATGATAAGTTAGATTCTTAAAATCCAGTTAGGTTAAAGCAAATTGGTGATCAACAAATCAACTAAAATTTCTTGAAGCTTTAATAACTCAAATATAGTATTTAAATGCAGATTGACAAATATTATATAGTATTTAAATGCAGCTCGACAATATTTAAGAGATAGGTATCCATAAAAAAATTACTAATTAGTCCCCCCGCTGTTCGAAGCAGTCTCTGACAACAGGATGCCTAAAACAAACAATCAATACCCGCGTAATTTAAATGTGACTGAATATAACCAGATAAGCCAGACCAGGCCTAAAAGGGTTACTGTAGTTGCAAACTACAGTAATAAGGGCTCGAAGTCATAGAAATCGAATCACTATGCCTGTAATGTTCTGGCTATTTGCTTTCCCTTCTGTCATGCTTGAGTTGTAAAATTTCGCGAAACCCTGAAGGAGGAATGACGTATATCGCATCTCGGCGACGACTCACCCCGACGCCCCGATAAAATATCGGGGCGTCGCGCCACTTTTTTGTTACAGATTAAGTGCAAATCTTATGATATAAAGATATCAAATTAGTGCAATATAATTCAACAATAAAAGTAATCTCATAAAACACTCTTGAGCGTTGCGATTCTCCGGTAAACACTTCAATTGTCAATTATTATTATAATATCTTACTACTGCACACGGTTTGCAGTAAAGAAATTTAATATTGCGGATGCTTGAAATACTTATCAAACCTTTAACAAAATTATTTATGAAAAAAACCTTCACCTATTAACATTTCTATTTGTCTTTTTATTTTTATTTGAAAGCTGTTCCCATAAAGAAGAGATTCAATGTAGCTGCGATCCTGTAGTTAAAGACTGGGTAAACAAAAACTTAAGTGCCATACCCACTTATACAAGGAGTAATTTAGTTACAATGCAACCGGAACAACTTCGGGCAGTTTTTCGGGTTTTTACCCCAGAACAAAGGCTTGCATTTTGGCAGGATAAATTAAATCAGGTAATTAATTTGGGCGGATGGAATTCCAACGAAGCCGCATTTTTGAACAGTGTAAAAAGTGAACTTAAACTTGCATGGTTTACCGATGATTTTAAAAAGGACTCTGTAAATGTTAAATCCCTCAAAGCCGTTATAAATAAATTAAAAGACGGCAGTAACGCTCTTGGATGGAGTAAGAAGCTGATGTACGGCATATTTGGCTCAGGATATAATCTGTCTGATAAAAACGGAACGTTAACCACTCCTATTTCGTCCGGAACCGATCAATCTACCTTAGCCGTATCGTCAACTAAAAAATTAGCGACAGCGGCCTCAGAAGCCACATGCAGTTGTGCCACTTCAGATGATTGGTGCGCAACGCAAAGCGGACATGACGATAGTTGTAAAACAGGAAAGTGTACTACATCATCCTTTGGATGTGGCTGGCTCTTCACTACCTCGTGCAATGGTCTTTGTAGTTACTTATAATAGTTAATAATAGTTGCACTCATAACTTTCTGCCAAAGCTGCAATTCAATATTAATGGTCATTGGCTTAAAAGTTATTACATCATTTCAGGCATTGATAATCCCTCAAACCGAGGGATTATCTTAACCGTTATTTATGAAAAAAAGCAAGTATTTTATTATTCTTATCAGTTCAATAGTCATTTTTTTACTTGCCATACCTTTTGGCGCTTCTTTAGGGGGATATGGCGGGCACCATATCAAACTCGTTTTTGTTTCGTTAGTTTACTGTTTTGCAACAATTTATTTTTTAAAGTGGACTGTGTCAAGGCGCGAAATTTTCTACGTAATATCTATAATCATTTTATTCCCCTTATGTACGTACGTACCGATTCATGCCGGCAGATTTAATGACACAATGCTTAGTTTTCCAAGTACCTTAGGGCATTTCTATGGAGTTATAATAGGAGTTGTAATTTATAACCTGACGCCGCGCTATAGGCCGTATTTAGCCGGGGTATTTATATCAAGTGTAATTTGGCTGGCATTCTATGGTTACCCGATGTGGATTAACTATATCAACTTTCATTCATTTACAAGCAATGTTCATTTCGCCGCTCCCGATTATAAATTCACTAATGATAAAGGTGACACAATTTCGTTGAAACACGATAGAGGGAAGGTAATAATATTGGATTTTTGGAATACTTCCTGCGGTGTTTGCTTCAGAAAGTTTCCAATTCTGGATGCCCTATATAAAAAGCATAAGTTCTCTTCCAAAATTTCCATATATTCTGTAAACTGCCCCTTAAAAAGAGATGCCAGGGATACATCATTTCAAATGATTAAGAATCTTAACTACTCTTTTCCCGTCTTAAAAGCCAACCCATCTAAAAATGAATTCCAGATTTATTTTTTTCCTACTGTGGTAATTATCAATAAAAAAGGATTTGTTATTTACAAGGGTGACATTGAAAAGGTTGAGGAAGTTTTAGCCAGGATGTAATCAGCAGTATGATGTCATCTTTCAAAAAATATGATTTACTCAATTTAATATTACTAACACCTTTTGTTGAAATCCCTATTGCGCTTGATGCCGATATATACATACCCAGATGCTACTTCATCTTGTTGTTTTCGGCACTTTTGTTGTGTTGGGGAATCGCGTTTATTAAGGTTCAACCGGTGTTGCGTATTCAATTAAATCTATTAGATATTATATTATTAATTTTTCTGATCCATCTTACTTTCCAGATTATCGACACTCCCAATAGTGATAGTTTTCATCAGGAATATATAATGTTTCTTGGATCTTACGCATTCTTCTTAACTCAAAAATTTTGTTTAAGCAACAGTACCGACCGTATAATTGTTGTTTTTATATTGATTTTATTAGTGGCAGCGGCAGAAGCAGTGTTAGGCATGTGGCAATTGTTCGATTGCGTATCAAATAATACCACTTTTACCAATAAAATTACAGGTTCATTTACAAACCCAAGTCCTTACTCCAATTTTCTTGCCATAATCTCGCCAATTAGTTTAGCCTGCGCGTTGCATTTACAAATCGAAAAAAAACTAAACTTTATTTTAAAACACGTCTCCCTTATTGCCTTTTTCCTTATTGTGCTTATCCTGCCTTTCACAGGAGAACGAACCGCCTGGATCACTACCTTTATAACGTCAGGTTTTGTTATCAAAACATATTTCGATTCAAAATATAAAGCTATAATTGGTCAAAAATGCTATAAGAAATGGATGATGGCATTGTTAATCATCGGAATATTACTCGCGCCCGGCCTGTTTTTTTTGATTTACAACTATAAACCAAAATCGGTAGATGGTAGGATTTTAATTTATAAAACTGAACTAAAAATGATAAAAGCTAATCCCGTTTATGGTGTTGGTCCAGGTAAGTTCTCAATAAATTACAATCGTTATCAATCAGAATATTTGAAAACTCAACCCAACAGTAAAGAATTATATTTAGCTTCAAATGTAAGAGTAGGATTTAACGAATATTTACAAATTTGGATTGAAAATGGACTTATCGGGCTGATTTGCTTTTTAATGGCCATATATGTTGGGCTCAAAATTAAGTCTCCCTCCGGGTTTGGCTGTTTGGATGTAGCCATAAAGGGTGCAATATTGAGTATCTTATTGTGTTCGTTATCATCATATCCATTCCGCGATCTTCCTACCAACTGCATATTATTAACAATAGCTGCAATTATTTCGTCGGGATTAAAACCCGGTATTATTAAATTTAAGATTGGCCGCCCCTTGAACTTGGTGGCGGGTACGGTAAGCGTATTATTGGGTCTTTTTTTATTTTACTCAAATAGTTTAGATTTATACAGCAGGTGGAAATGGAAAGAAGCCGTTGATAACATAAAAGTATCTGATTACAAAAATGCATTTCTCATTTATAGGCAGATATATCCTAATCTAAATCACGACGGTTACTTTTTATTTAATTATGGTTCCGAACTTAATACCATCGATGATAAACAAAGTATAAACATTTTAAACAACGCGGCACGATATATTTGCAATAGCGACCTTTACATTAATTTAGCAGATAGCTATTTTAATTTGAATGATTTTAAAAATGCAGAAATAAATTACAAGTATTCATCCGAACTGGAACCCGGTAAATTTTACCCAAGGTACAAATTGTTTAATCTTTATAAAACTACAGGAAAAATAAGCAATGCATATGTTACAGCCATGGAGATAACCAAACTAAAAATCAAAATCCCCTCTGGTCAGGTAGATGAGATTAGAGATGAGGTTGCCAAGTGGTTGAAAACCTTACCAATGGAAAAAAGATAAGCATTTTGATTAAATAGAAAAACCAGTCAGGCAAAAAGCAAATTATATAAGGTGATCATGAAAGTATATCATCATTAGTCTCTTTAACAAACTTCAAATGTAATTCACCTTTATAATCATAGTAATAACTATTTCGTTGCCTGCAAAATTTTATTGGGGCACCCAAGTCCTTCATTAACTTGATATAGTTGTAAACACATCTTTCAGAAACATTTAATTTATTCGCCAAATTTACCGGAGTGCCTGTTGCTCTGGACCTTATAAAATAGTCTAATCTTCTTAAATGCTCAAATATTTGCCGCGACATAAATCTCTAAATCATACAATTCTGCAAGTACACTTAATAGCCTTTCGAGGTTTGGTTCTGGGAGCACATCATCAACCCGCCACGGCCAAAGAATAGCCCCGTTATTACTGCAGTTATTAGCGTAAGAATAAAATACGCGCTAAAGAAAGTGTTTCCTCTCTCGATATCAGCCATAATTCCGAATACCGTCTCTGAGATAATGCCAAAGATTGAGAAAGTAATCAAGTACCGGTAATTATTGCGCATATTATAAACCGTAATAAAATATGCACCTAACATGTAAATTAGGCCAAAAGCCAACAGGCTGGTTAAAGTATTCTCAAATTGAAGTATTCTTGTTGAAGCGGCAACAAGCTCTGCCAACACACTTATCAATAATAAAAAGTATGTCGATGGCATTTCAAACATGCTTTTTAAAGATATTTTTTCAAATCGGTTGATGCTAAATACCAAGACTACAATACCGCCTATGATTGTTAAAATAACCATATAAAAAGAAAACTCAACAAACCTGCTATTGAAAACATGAAGTGAATAGAAGATTAAACTATGTAACTTCAGGCGGGTAGTGGCAAAATTGCTTATAAAAAACAAGGTCAAAGGCACAAATGACAAGCACACTGTACGTTTTGCATTCCCAAAAACTTTTGCTTCAATAAAAGCAGCTATTTGCCTTTTTTGTTTAACAATAAGCCATATTCCCATGCATATAAAAATGTTAAAACCCGTAATAATTACAATTGCTGTTAAGGAGTCATAAAAGAGAACATTAACCCAAAAAAACGATGTTTCTAACCCTTTAATTATTAAAGATGGCAGAGAAAAGAACAGATTAAATCCTACAAAAAGGTACGCCCAAAGGTTATTAACACTTACGGAAGTATTCACTTTAGCATATTCTTTATTAAGAATTTCAGTTTCCCCCAGGCGCCTGCAGGCAACAAGAAAGGCTTCTTCTTCTGAAAGACCGGAATGCTTTAAAATATCAGTCGAGTCATATAAATGCGCAGCTAATTCTGCTGCATCAGATTGAGTGAAACACCCCTGTTTTCCTACTAAATCAATGTAATCACTGATTGCTTCATCAAGGTTGCGTTTTGAGGGGAACATAGTTTGTCGATTATATTATTTATAAAATTCCATTGTGACATTTGCTGATCGAGCTCGTTTTGCCCCTTATCAGTTAATACATAGTACTTGCGCGCTCTCCCACCGTCAATTCTCTTCCAGTGGCTTTTCAGCCATTCTTTTTCCTCCATCTTTTTTAAAACGGGGTAAAGAGTTCCTTCCGCAATATTTAATTTACCGCCGCTTTTATTTGTTATTTGTTGGATGATCTCATAACCATAGCTTTCCTGCCTGTTTAAGATTAGTAAGATCATTGGGGCAAGAGAGCCGGCCATTAATTCCTTGTTAAGCTCTTTCATAAAACAAAAATACATAGACATTCTATGCTTTGCAAAAATATTATTTAGATTCCAGTTTTGACTATGTTAGTAGATTTTTTATTTATTCGCGTTTTATTCGTCAATTATTTCTTCTTATTGACGAATAAAACGGTTTCCCCGCTGTTCGTAGTGCTTTATACATAGCAGTCTCTGACTTCGAATCACTATGTCTGTAGTCTTCAGACTACAGGATGCCTAAAAGAAACAATCAATACCTGCGTAATTTAGATGTGATTGAATATAACCAGGTAAACCAGACCAAGCCTAACAGGGTTACTGTAGTTGCAAACTACAGGCATAGTGGTTCGAAGTCAGAGACGAACAACGGGGGTTCAGAAATTTGCTTGCGAAAAAGCCAGTGGAGAAAATGGGAGAAATTAAAAAAAGGTGATAAATAGGAGGAAAAACACCTGTCGGGTTGGGCTTCGCTGGCGCATCGCCCAACCCGACAGGTGTTTTAAAATGCGGTGAAGCTGCTGAGTGCTAACGAAGCGGCTGGAACCGCTGACTTTAAAAATATTAATTGAGGAAGGTCATTCCTAACCGGTTCGCATTCACTGAACAACAATTCTCAATTGTATCGCCACAGCGAAGGTAATTACAAACTGAACTAAAGATTCCGGATTTTTAGTAAACCTTATCGCTAACGCTTACGGGCGACGATTTGCCATAAGGCAGGTTCAATAGCAAGCGCATGGCCGTGCCCGAAAGTTACCAGCACCCGGTCATGTGTATCCAGTGCGTTGTCGATCTTGCTGAGCAGTGTACTGTCCCGTATCATTTTTGAAGCACGCCCCAGTGCGCAGAACTCACAGTCTCCGCCATTAATATAATCAAAGCGTTCAATATCCATGCTCAATTTAAGCTGGAAATCGTGCCCGATATATTTCCGGTATATATTTTTGAAGTAAGTAAAGCTTTGCTCCTTGCTATTCAGAGGGAACCCGGCATCAACAAACCATTTTTTCAGGGCTTTGGCATAAAATTCATCGAAAGGCATAGCGCCGTATGCGCCATTTAAATAAGGGATTACCATTCGTTCCATTACATAGTACAGCAACAGGCGGTCTTTGGGATATTTATTAAGCATTAACTTGAACTCAAGGCTGTCGGCCATATCACCGTCCATCATTCTGATATTGACGCGGTCACTCAGGTATTTCAGCACACCGGTCTCACCTTTTTTTGCCGCGGCTTCTTTCAGGCTTCCGAAATGTATGGAATCTGCAACCTGCCCGCCTTCGTTAAACGTAAGCTGCGGCTTCAGCATATTAAAATAGCGCTCCGTCAGGCGTACCTGGGGGTGTTCCGGGTCCCGGTTATGGTCGCAGCCAATAAGTACTACATGTTTGCTGCCCGATTGGGCATCAATGATATATGGTGCCTTGATGGTATCCATCATTTTGCCCACGGTTACATAATCACGGGACGGATATGCTACTTTATGCATCGGCCCCTGGCATGCATACAATGTAGTCAGCAATAGCAGGGATAGGGTGGAGCATCTTCTCATGGGTGTAATTTATCAAAAAAAATAAACGCGCCCAAGGAAGCTTATACATTATCATGTAACGGCCTCATTTTACGTCCCGCGGGGTCTCTCTAATACTATTAGGTTAATGAGTTTCTCCCCCAGCGGGAAATAGCTTTGTAGCAAAAAAGCAAAGATGAAGCTCCGTGCCAGAGGTACGGAACTTTAGGTCATTCTACCGGTGGCGTACCTCTGGTACGCAAAAGGTTAATTCGTCAAATGCTACAAAGCTTTTGCTCCTCTGGAGCAGCCTATCGGCCTCTTAACTTAATAGCATTGGAGAGACCCTAAGGGGACGGCGGTTCTTCTATCGCTCAAACTTCCCCCTTATAACTCCCGTCAAATTCCACAATCCATTCAATACCATATTTATCCCTGAACATTCCGCCGTATGTATCCCAGGGAGTGTCGCCAATTGGGCCTTCAACATCTCCGCCTGCTGAAAGGCCGTTAAATATGTTGTCGGCTTCTTCCCGGCTATCGGCACTCACCGATATTTTCGACCGGTTTTCGGCTTCGTTTACCCGTCCCATAAATTCGGGCACGTCGTTGGCTATTAACACATTGTGTTTACCAAGCGGCAAGGCAATGTGCATGAGTTTGTTTGCCTCATTTTCTGGCACCTGAAAATCCATGCCTGCCATGTCTTTGAAACGGATGATGTTTGTGAACTCTCCGCCAAAAACTGATTTGTAAAAAGTGAATGCTTCTTCGGCGTTTCCATTGAAGTTGATCCAGGGATTAATTGCTCTCATGATTTTTATGTTTAAATTGTTAATGTTTCGATTTATAAATTCTTAGGATAAAGTTGATAACAGGTCTTCCAGATTTTTTAATGTCATGGTAAAGCCTATTTTGAAGCCCTCCAATAATTTCTCCAACCGTTCAAACGATTCATTAAAAATGGTAATGTTCACTTTTGTTATACCGTTTTGTTCGCTGAAATTGTAATCCCACTCAGAACCCGGCAGTTCACGATTTTCGTCTTTATCTGCAAACGCGTTGTACATCTTAAAATTGGTTTTCGGGGTAATGGATGTAAATTCCTGCACAGACCAACGCTCCTGCCCATCGGGGCTTATCATCGCGTAAAATCGCCGTCCGCCTACTTCAAAATTCATATACCTGGTTTTGGCGCGCATAGGTGCAGGTGCTCCCCATTGGTCAAGCAGTTCGGCTTTGGTAAAGGCATCCCATACTAAAGATTGTCCGGCATTAAATTCCCTGGTTATAAATACCGTTTTCGCTGCTTTGTCAACGTTAAAATCAAATAGCAAATCGTTGTTCATTTTTCTGTTTTTTTAATTGTTGATAATAATTGGTCGAGTTGATTGAATTGCGTTTCCCAGTTTTGTCTGAACTGGGCTAACCAGTTGTCGAATTCCTGCATTTTTTTTGCGTTAAAGTGATAATAAATCTCCCGGCCGCTTTGCTCGGATTTAATCAAATCGCATTCGTGTAATACTTTAATATGTTTCGATACGGCCTGCCGGGTCATATCAAATTTTTGGGCCATGGCATTTGGTGTTAATGCCTGTATGGCAATTAACGTCAAAATAGCCCTGCGTGTTGGATCAGCTATCGCCTGGAATATATCTTGTTTCATTTACAAATGTTCAAATAAGCAACCTTATGGTTGCAAATATATATGCAACTTTTGAGTTGCGCAAATTTATTTGTTTTTACTTTTTATTAGGGGTAAATGGCGGGAAGTCTTACTGGTTGCCGTAGCGTTAGTTCTGTCCCTGCGGGGACGAAAAAACACTCCTATTCTGCCACAGGTAGACCATTTTTTTTCGACGGGGATACCGTTTCCGTATTCCGCCATAAACAAATAAAGCCCCCTTATACAGGAGGCCCTTAAATTATTATTTATCACGCCGATTATTTAATTGCAATTTGCCTGCTTACAGTTTTGGCTTCTTCTTTTTTGGCAATGTTTACCTTAAGTACGCCATTGGTGTAAGTAGCTTCAATACGGCTGTCGTCGGCAATATCCGGCAGGGTAAACGATCTTACAAATGAATTGTAGCTGTACTCGCGCTTGCTGTAATTCTTTTGCTCGTTGTTGTTTTCCGATAGCTGTTCAACAGAAATGTTTAACACGTTACGGTCCAGGTTTAGTTTAAAATCTTCTTTTTTTAAGCCGGGCGCTGCCAGTTCAATGTAAAAATCTTCGGTGGTTTCGCTGATGTTGGCAGCCGGTACGCGGGCTATCATGCGATCGTTAAAAAAGGTGTCGTTAAAAATGGAGTCGAAAACGTCATTAAAACCTGGCAGTAATGAGTTGCTCCTTTTTTCAGGATTAAATTTAACCATTGTCATAGGTTGTCCTCCTAAATAAATTTAATGATTGAACTTGTAATTAATTAAACTTCAGAACATCGCGTTCTTATAATAACCCAACAACTAAAACGTCAAAGAGATTTAAAAAACTGAAAAAATTACGGCCGGCGAAAAATTTGCAGTTTACGGCTGCCGCAAATTCAAATGTAACATCCCCAAAACTTATCCCCTACCCTTCCCTGTTATACTTAGCCCTATAATCCAGCGGCGACAGGCCTGTTATCTTTTTAAAAACTTCCCTAAAGGCTTTATCATCGGCATAGCCAACCTGGTCCATTACCTCAAAAATGCTTTTGCGGCCTTTTTCAAGAGTGCTTTTGGCCACTTCTACTTTTACACGCTGCAAGTACTCAACCGGGGTATTCCCGGTAGCTTTAATAAAACGCCTGTCGAAATTGCGGCGGCTGATGGCCAGTTTAGAGGCTAATCCTTCAAAAGAAATTTTTTCACGTAAGTTTTCTTCAATAAAGCTTTGGGCTTTGTCAATCAGTTCATCTCCATGATTTTTCTGCGCCTGAAAAATGCTGAACGGCGATTGCGATGTCCGGTCCATATCAATCTGGAATACTTTGGAGCAGTAAATAGCCGTTTGCCTGTCAAAATATTTCTCGACCAGGAAAAGTACCAGGTTCAAAAAGGAGTAGGCGCCGCCATTGGTATAAATACCGTGCTCAACCGTAAGCAGTTTATCGGTATGCAATTCGATGTTAGGAAACAGGCGTTTAAAAGCTGTTGCCGCATTCCAATGGGTAGAACATCTTTTGCCATCGAGCAGGCCAGTAGCCGCTAACAAAAACGCTCCGGTACAAATGCTTGCTATCTCGGCACCAAGTTGATATTGTTCGCCAATCCATCTGATAAGCCCGGTGTTTTCTTTAAGTACCCGATCGTACTCATGCGAAACGGAGGGGATGATGAGCAGATCGGCTTTTTGTATTCCCTCAATATTTACCGGAAAAATAGAAAAAAATCCACCATCCAGCTTTAGTTCTGTTTCAAAACCGGCTATGCGTACCTCCATCATAGGCCGGTGCCCCTGTTGCTGCCAATAGCCATTGGCGCGGTTCAGGATTTGAAAAGTCCCTACTACGCTGGCCAGGTTGGCATACCCTTTGGGCACAATGATAACCACTTGCTTCATGTTAAAATTTTTGATTAAAGATAGGTATCTAATTTGTCCAGATCAACCCGTCATAATGTCCATTTTGCACCTTGTACAAGTGATACTTGAACTGTAAATTTGTTGTATACAACTCCAAATCAAAACAATAACCTATTAAAAATGAAAACACCAGATTTTACAACCACCCTATTGGTTAACCAAAGCCCGAAAGAAGCATTTGATGCCATTAATAACGTTCGCGGATGGTGGTCGGAAGAAATTGAGGGCGGTACCGGCAAGCTGAATGACGAGTTTAATTACCATTTTGAAGATATCCATACCTGCAAAATAAAACTGATAGAAGTTACCCCCAACCAAAAAGTAGTTTGGCTGGTACTGGATAACTATTTTAAGTTTACCCAGGATAAAACCGAATGGACAGGCACGAAAATCAGCTTCGATATTTCGGAAAAAGATGGCAAAACCCAAATCGTTTTCACCCACCATGGCCTGGTGCCCCAATATGAGTGTTTCGAGATTTGCCGGGGCGCGTGGACTAATTATATCCAAAACAGCCTGGCCAGCCTAATCAGTACAGGCAAAGGGCTGCCCAACGCCGCCGGTACTGCAAGAACAGCAGACGAAGAGAAACTCCTGGCTGAAAAAAAATAAGCTAATAAACTACATCATTTTAAAAGGCCATGACCGATTATCAAAAAAGCATCACCATAAACAAACCGGTATATGAAGTTTACGCCGCCATTACCGAACAAATTGCCAACTGGTGGAGTGATGACCTAACCGGCACCACCATCCACACCGGCGACGAGTATGCAATTGCCTTCGGTAAAACAAAAAAAACCTTCAGCATAATTGAGGCAATACCCTATGAACGTGTAGTGTGGCAATGTGATAAAGCGTATATCGACATGGATTCCCTAAAAAATAAAGCAGAATGGATGGGCACTAAACTGATATGGACATTAAGTGCTACCAGCCAGGATACTACCCTTAATTTTTTGCACCAGGGCCTAAACAAAAATTTTGAATGCTATAACGTATGCGAGGCCGGCTGGGATTACTTTATAAGCAGCCTGCACACTTTTTTAACCACCGGGAACGGAACGCCGCATCGCAAGCAACAGGCCTCATTGGCTTAAGCCTGGTGCAAACCAGGCTACAGGTAAAAAGCGGCCATAAAAGTGGGCCGTTATTTCGGCCGGTGAAGAGCTTAAGCCGGCCTTTGCCATAATTTTGCTGCATTGCGATGCAACAAGCAATCAAAAAAATTGCAGTACAAAAACATATTTATTGGCAAGTAGGTTGCATTTTTGTAATACACAAAAACATCAATCCATGACATCAGTAAAAGCCTATGCAGCGCAGGGTGCAGCAACTCCCCTGGCTCCGTTTTCAATTGACAGGCGCGAACCTGCGGCCGACGACGTTGAAATTAAAATTTTATATTGTGGCGTTTGCCACTCAGATATTCATACCGCCCGCAACGAGTGGGGCGGCACCGTTTACCCTGCCGTACCCGGCCACGAAATTGTAGGTAAAGTTACCCGTGTGGGCAATAATGTAACCAGGTTTAAAGCGGGCGATACCGTGGGTGTAGGTTGCTTTGTAGATTCATGCATGCATTGCGCCAATTGTGAAAACCACCTGGAGCAATATTGCCAAAACGGTAATACCCAAACCTACAATTCGCAAAGCCAGGATAAAAAAACCATCACCCTGGGTGGCTACTCAAGCCATATTGTAGTTACACAGCATTTTGTGCTATCGGTATCAGACAAACTACCGCTCGAAAAAGTAGCGCCTTTGTTGTGTGCCGGTATCACCACCTATTCGCCTTTACGCCACTGGGGAGTAAAAGCCGGTGATAAGGTTGCTGTAGTTGGTTTAGGAGGTTTGGGCCACATGGCTGTTAAACTTGCAGCATCAATGGGCGCCGAGGTGACAATGCTGAGCCGGTCGAAAAGTAAAGAAAAAGACGCTGCCGAATTAGGCGCGCACCACTTTAAACTGACTACTGATAAAGATACCATGGCCGAACTGACCAACAGCTTCAATTTTATTATTGATACGGTCTCGGCCCCCCATGATTATAATGAGTACCTGAACCTGCTAACCACCGATGGTGTAATGGTTTTATTGGGCGCACCGCCGCAGCCTACACCGGTATCGGCTTTCCCGTTCATTTTGGGCCGCAGAAGTTTGGTTGGATCATTGGTAGGTGGCATAAAAGAAACCCAGGAAATGCTGGATTACTGCGCCGAACATAACATAACATCGGATGTAGAAGTAATAAGCATTGATAAAATTAACGAAGCCTACGAACGTACCCTTGCCGGAGACGTACATTACAGGTTTGTAATTGATATGGCTACGTTATAACGCTTAATGCCGAAGGCTCAAAGCAGAAAGCATAAGGCCGAAAGTTACAGTTTATGATAACAAAGAACAGGCTTCCTCACAAGAGGCCTGTTCTTTTTGCGGTAGGATGATATTCCATTTATGCAAAACATGGTAATTCCATGCACTTCTGCTTTGCTCTTTTTTTCACGTCAGTTTCGGGCTTTAAGCTTTCGGCGTTTAGCTTTAGGCTTTCTCCGCTACCAGCTTACACTGAAAATTTCATGATCGTCGCCATTATCCCTATCGGCCAAAAGCGAAACCTGCGCGGGCGTGCCATACATTTTCCCCAGGCCCAGTAATAAGCCTTTTACAAATGATTTGAGGCCAATCCGTTTCGAAAAATAATGTACAGAGATGCTGTTTTCTTCAATATCTGTAACCTGGAATTCGGGCGGAGTTAGCTTAGGATATATCAGCATAATGCGGTTATGAAACATCGGTAAGTTAATTAAAAAGGCTTTTAAATGCTCACCGCCGGCTTCCATCAAATCTCCGTATTTTTCTTTCCCGGTTTTTAGTATCCACCATTCGCCAAATGCTTCCAAGACGCCGTCAACCGGCATATCCATCTCCTCGCTCACGGCATTGGCCAGGCTATAGGTAAGGTCATCGTCATAAGGTTCGCTGCTTATAAAAAAATCTATATCAAGCTTCGTGCGCAGCTTTACGGCTTCCCATTTCTCTTCGCCAAAGTTTGCTACTACTAAATCTTCTATCGCTTTGTTAACTATTCCGTACATTTTTTTAAAGGTTTAAGTTTAGGCTAAAAAACATGATAGAATATCATCGGGCCTGGTAAAGCAACTGCATTTGTGTTATCGTTTTTCGTTGTTATCAAAAAATTTACAGATTGATGAATGACATTTTTAACGTAACGCATCTGCGATAAGTTACTGTATATAAATACAATAAACAAGCTTTATAATATTTATATCAAATTTACTATTTCATTAATTACAATATCGAGTTTTTTGGCGCTTTGCAACAGGAGCGGCAAAATTAAAGGATCAATTTCGCCTTCGGTCTTGTTCATTTCCAACAGGTTTATTAAGCCTAAAATATTGGCCAGTGGTGCCCTTATCAGATGGGTTTGGTCAAATGCAACTTTTGCCAAAACCATGCTTTTATGCCGGTTATCGTGCTTAACTTCCTCTTTTTCGGTAACATCCCTGCCATAAACATTAATATAGCCGTGGTCGGCAATGTAACGGCAAATAAAGGAATATATCTTATTGTCATAACCGGCCTCTAACGGCATGTCAAAACATGTTTTAAGTTTTAAAACATGCTTCCAAAACTCTTCACGGCTGTAAGTCTCGCCATCCAAATTAAAATAAGTTATACGGTCGGCTGCAGGGTTGCTCATTAAAATATTTCCATCGGTGGCAATCCTGAACAAGGGATCGGGGTTTTGCACAGGAAAAAGTGCCAGATCTCTTATTTCGTCGGTTGCCTTTTTTAATTCATTTTTTTTCCGGTGAAGGGTTATAAGCAGGTGTTTCAGATCGTCATTTACAAGTTCTTTGGTTTTAAGTACATGTAAAAGGTCAATTAACGGATCGTGGAAGGCAAAATCATGCAGTGTAAGGTGGCGTTGTTTCACATCCGTCATATTATCAAACCAGGGCGAACCGATAAAAAGCAACTGGTTTGAACTTTGCAGCAGTTCAAATTGTCCTCTTAATATGTCGTTAAATGGGTTGTTAACTTCAACTATTACCAGTTGCTTGCAAACTCCGCGCAGCGATAAAAATTCTGCCGGTACACTGGCAGGGCGTTTTAACCTGAAGTGATTATAAAATAAGCCCTGGGGAGGTTGTTCAAAAATCTTTTTTAAACTATTACCGCACGATTGAATGGTAAGGTTCTGGTTAATGAGTATATAAAACGGAAATAATTGGTTAAATTGGTCTTCATTAAAAGAAAATATCGGATCGACACTCATTTTATTCCGGTTAAAACCAATCAATACTAACTATTTTTTATAGGGTGTAGTTACGCTAATTATCAACGCCGTACCTTACTACGCAAAATGCTGGCAGGCAGTTGCATAGCAGCAGGTTATTTTCGGATATTATCCGGTAAAATTAAAAATTGTGGTAAAACACAGGCTGCCCAAACCGGGAAATTGCGTTTAAGATTTCATGATCAACTATATTGTGCTATACCGTATCAAGTTACCATATTTTTCGCGCCGAGTAGGCAAAGCCGCAAAGAAAAAATAAGCAAATCACTTTGCGGCTCTGCGTCTTAGCGCGAAATAAAACCTTACCTTACAGGTATTTGTAAAATATACCGGACAAAATATTATAGAAGGCATATTAAGTAAGTTGTGCCGCTTGCCTGGGTAATTATCCCATTGTTTATGGTGTACCCATTATGTCGCCCGATGAATACCGGCAGATAAAACTGGAGCAGCCTATTTTGGATCGGTGGAAGATAGATCATGAGGTGGTGGATACAAGGTTGTTGCCGGCGGTAACAGAGGAGTAGTGTGTGATATGAGGTTTTTGTGTATCCGGGCCACTCAGTTCCTCGCCGCAGGCAAAACATAAACCCTCCCCCATTGTTCCCTAAAAAATCCACAGCAAATGAATAATCCCCTCAACCCCAACTGGCCCGTTTTAGATTATCACGATCTGAAAGAAACTATAGCTACTGTACACATGTATACCCAGGTAGTTGGCAAAATAAGGCTACAGCAAATGCCCTGGATCAACCATTCATGGCAGGTTACTTTGTATGTTAGCCCAACAGGATTAACTACCGGCAGCATGCCATATGCGGGTGGTGTTTTCCAGATCGACCTCGATTTCATCAGTCACCAGGTACAGGTAACTACCAGTGAGGGTGCGAAGCTTTACTTCGCGATAGGTGGCAAAACTGTAGCTCAATTTTACCACAGTTTGTTAGATACCCTGCAACAGGCCGGAGTAAATGTAACTATATACGCTGTACCCAACGAGGTTGACCCAGCCATACCTTTTGCCCAAAACCATGCTCCCTGTGGCTATGATGCCACTGTAATGCACAACTTTTGGCAGGCTCTTGTGCGCATACATAATGTATTCACCGATTTTAGGGCCGGTTTCCGGGGTAAAAACAGCCCGGTACACTTTTTTTGGGGAGGCTTTGATTTGGCTGTTACCCGTTTTTCGGGCAGGCCGGCGCCCCTGCACCAGGGCGCTATGCCCAACATGCCCAAAGTGATAATGCAGGAGGCTTATTCGCACGAAGTGAGCTCATGCGGCTTTTGGGCGGGTTCGGATGCTTTTCCGCATCCAACATTCTACTCGTACTGTTACCCTACCCCGGATGATTTTGGCGCACAGCAGGTAGCGCCACCCGAGGCATTTTACAGTGCCGAAATGGGCGAATTCCTGCTTACCTATGAATCGGTTCAACGAGCTTCAAATCCCGAAGCTGCCTTGCTTGAGTTTATGCAATCTGCCTATGATGCCGCTGCAACAACCGGCAACTGGGACAAAACCTTGCAATGCGACCTATCAGCGCTGAAAAACCGGCTTTAACGGGCTTGAGGTAGCATCAATAGAAACCCGCATTAGTGATAGCCGCGGATACCGTATCAATTCATTAAAAATACCCTACTGTCGTGTCATCGATAAATTGACGAATAGTCTTTAGCCAAAAGTCTTAAGTTCCAAGTCAAAGAAGAAAAAAAATCAACTTTAGACTTACGACTTAGTACTGTTGACTTAACCTTATGTACAAACGGCAAATTTGCCAAATTTCCCGTATTGTAAAGGCTGGTAACTTTCAACTGCCGATAACAAGGGCTGCAATTTTGTTTAATTTTTATAAACATTCGCCAATCAGCAATGTTATTTTTTTACCGGGGGGGGGGGGATAAATCCGCTGCCGGGATGCCGCCATGGAAAACAAAAAGCAAAAAACAGGGCAGATGTACCGGCAGCAGCCGACAGGCCCGAACGCATCCGCCGTAAAGCCGCAAATGAATTAGCCAATAAAAGCAGTGTGGCGGCCGAATTGAAGAACCGGGGGCATGGCAGCGAAAAGCCGGCCCGCTAATTTGTGACCTTAATTTTAAAGCTTATGCAAATAGAAGTGAAAGACCCGCTTACCGGCGCTTTGCTGATACTTGATGCAAAGCCCGAACAACTAAACAACCAGCACAGTTTTCGCATCCGCCATCCCAACGGGTCGGGATTTTTTATTGTACACAAATCGGGCGTATGGCGCCCCGGAGACGACCACCATGCAGATTCGGGGCTGCTCATTAATATTGGCCTGGCGCTTGAAGGCCTGGGGCTAAACCAACAGGTATCTTATGATGGTAGCATTAACACATAATTACCATGAACAATAACAGTTTTTATGTACAGGTTTACTTTAACGGCGGCATGAACGGCCTCGAGGTAATCCCCCAAAACAATCAATTTGCTATTGCTTATGATGGCCGGATAATTGCCCAAATTGAGCATGCCGGCGGCTGGCGCCAGGTATCGGGCGATAAATTACCCGATGATGTACTCACCGGCATTTACCAGGAAATTGAAGATAAGCAATCATGATTTTTCTGAATCGCTAATTTGCTCTGATTCGTTCGTTCGTTCGTTTGACCATACGTTTTGTATGCAACGTTTTAACCGGCCAGTGCGTCTTATAAACAAAAAAGATGATCATGAAAAAACTTATCTTCTCTGGGATGGCATTGCTGCTTACCGCTTTCATAGCTGTTAATGCATCAGCGCAAGTGGTTACACGAAACGTATCGGGCTATACAGGTATTGCCTGCGGCGGCCCGTTCAACGTGTTTATAAAAATTGATGGCACAGAAAGCATTAAGCTTGACGTAGATGCCGATGTAGTGAACGATATTAAAACCGAAGTGGAGAATGGTGTACTGATGGTGGAATTTAAAGAGCGTTGGAAAAATCACCGCAATATGCAACGCGCAAATATCTATATCACTGCCAAATCATTAAAATACCTTGCCAACAGCGGATCGGGCAATGCAACCGTAGATGGGGTTATTACAGGCAGTAATGCTAAGATAGCATTGGCAGGTTCAGGCAATATTAAAACCGCCGTTAAATCATCAACACTTGACTTACGTTTAAGCGGCTCTGGCTCCATAGATATTAAAGGAAGCACCGGCATGGCTGATGTAAACATAGCAGGCTCTGGCGAGGTAAACGGCAAAGAACTAAAAACTGAAACTGTAGAAGCCAGGATTGCAGGTTCGGGCAGTGTTAATATCATAGCCAATAAAACGGTGTCGGCCCGTATAGCTGGTTCGGGCAGTGTCTTATATTCGGGCAATGCCACAACCGGCGAAACAAAATATATGGGATCGGGCAGGGTGAGTAAAGTAGACTAATGTTAAGTTCATAGTCCTTAGTCTTGAGCCAAAAGTCAAATTTATTCTTTTTTGACTTATAACTTAAGACTAAGGACTATCGTCATTACATATTTAACATAGCAAAAAAAAGGCTCTATGATGCTTAGTATGGGTCGTTCGATTTCAATTAGCGTTTACATAACTTTTCCTAAGGGCCATCGGCCCGACACATATTGTAGCCACGGGTTGAAACCCGTGGACGATTGGCCAATGGACAACAAGAGTGCCATCGGCACGGCACATATAGGGTATAAATCCAGGTATTTCAATTTGTTCAAAAGATACATACGCATTAATAATATGTGCCGAACCTACGGCTCTCATTCATTTTTTTTGTTTTTTTCCACGGGTTAAAACCCGTGGCTACAAGATTGGCCGAGGCTACGCCTCTAAGTCGCGTTGAACAAGCCCCGATGTGTCAACAAAATATATCTTTAGAACTTAATCAGCAACCACATCTATGTTACCTATACAAAGCGTCATAGAACCAAAAAAAGCTATTCTATAAAAATCCTTATACCTCTGCCTACTCAAACTTAAACACATCGCCCAGGTTGGCGTTATCGCTGGTACTCACTTTCATATCTTTAATTTTGCCGGTACTTATACTGTACACCCAGCCATGTACGGCCAGTGGCTGTCCGTTTTTCCAGGCGTTTTGCACAATAGAAGTTTTGCAAAGGTTATAAACGTTTTCAATCACATTTAATTCTACCAGCCGATTGGTACGTTCCTGCTCATTTTCAATGGCGTCAAGTTCCTCTGCATGCAGGCGGTAAACATCTTTAATGTGGCGCAGCCAGTTGTCTATCAAACCAAATTCATGGTTGCTCATAGCGGCTATAACGCCTCCACAGCCGTAATGGCCTGTTACAATAACATGTTTTACTTTCAATACGTTTACCGCATAATCCAGTACCGATAACATATTCATATCCGAGTGTACCACCATATTGGCAATGTTACGGTGTACAAATATTTCGCCCGGCGATGTGTTGGTAATCTGGTTTGCAGGTACCCGGCTATCGGCACAGCCTATCCAAAGTACCGGTGGTGTTTGGCCATTGGCCAACTTTGTAAAATATTCCGGGTCTTCGGCTAAAGTATCTGCAATAAATTGCTCATTACCTTCTAAAAGGCTTTCGTAAGTAATATGGCTTGTATCGTGTATTAATTTTTTGGCACACATAGTTTTTCGTAGGTTAGATGTTATAGGTTTTATATCGATCTGCCTTTACCGGCCCAAAACAAACGGGTTATTTTATGCAGCGCTACGGGCGATAAATCATAATATAATATCGTAAGCAAAATTAATGGAATGAAGTAAAAAATTGCAAAATCGTACAGATTAAATAAAAAACCGCCGGCTATGGCCCCAACAAAATAGAACCCCAGCACCGTTAGGCGAACGATAATTTTATTCCGGATAACCGCCGTTTTCTCTACATTGGGATGCACCCACTCGGATACATCGCCCCCGAGGTCGGTAAACAAGCCGGTTAAATGGGTTGATTTAATCAATCCGCCCGATATGGTGGATACCAGGCTATTTTGTAAGCCCATACAAAAGATGATAACACCGATAACTATTTCGCGTTCCAGGTCAGTCTCCTTATAAAAATTATGCCCATAAATAGCCACGAATAATAGCAGGACGATCTCGATAATTATTGGTGTAGCATGCGCCTTGTACCTGCTTTTATACTCCAGCGACCGCACAATAAAATTAGATAAAAATGCACCGGCAAAAAACAGCAACAGCCAAATTACAAATACAATGATTTCCCTGAAGTTTTGCTCCACAATATGTTTGGCCAGGTTGGCCACATGACCGGTAATGTTGGATGTAAAGGCCAAAAACGCAACCATACCAGCCACGTTGGTAACGCCCGATACAAAAGCTGTTGACGACGCCAGTAATAAATTTTGTTTAAGTGTGCGTTCTTCTTTTGATTGCCTTAGCATAGGTAACCGTTGTTTATAAGCAACGGTTAAAAATAGTATAAAATTTATTGGATTACGAAAACTACAAGTAAAAGAAGTAACCTCACCTAAGGACTGTAGTTTTGCGCCCATCTTAAAACGAAAAAAATGTCACGAACGAGGTACGAGGAGAAATCTTGTACACTCTGCAATACACAGATGTCGTTGCATAGCATGATGTACAAGATTTCTCCTCACGCCCACACTCAATACCACCCCTGTTCGTTCGTGACAACTTTTCCATTTAATGGTGAGAAACCTCAACCTGGGTACAAATCAAAAGGCTAAAAAACCCCGGCCATTTTCATGCGCCGGGGCTAATCAAACATAATAAACCCCAGATGCCAATCAAACAAAGGGAGGCTATTTCAATCAAACAAAAAATTAATGTGAAGCCACGGCCTCAACGCTGTCCAGTTCATACACATAACCTAAATTATGCGGGCTGCTGCTGCTCACTTTAATGTCCTTCACCAAACCAGTACCTAAATCTATCACCCAACCGTGTACTTCCAGGTCGTGGCGCTCCATCCAGGCATTTTGGATAATGGATGTTTTGCACAGGTTGTATACCTGCTCACTTACATTCAGCTCCACCAAACGGTTTAGCTTTTGGGTTTCGTCGGTAATACGGTCAAGCTCATGACTGTGCAGGCGGTACACGTCTTTAATGTGGCGCAGCCAGTTATCAATTAAACCAAACTGTTTGTTGCTCATTGCCGCAGCCACACCGCCGCAGCCGTAATGGCCGGCAACTATCACATGCTTTACTTTAAGCACATTAACAGCATAATCCAACACACTTAACATGTTCATATCCGAGTGTACACATACATTCGCAATATTCCGATGTACAAATACCTCGCCCGCCTTGGTGCCCGTAACCTCGTTGGCAGGCACGCGGCTGTCTGAGCAACCTATCCACAATACCTGTGGCGACTGGCCTTTAGCCAGGTTAGTAAAAAAGTTACTGTCTTCCTTTAGCTTTTTATCCACCCACTCCGCATTGCCGCGGATAAGCGCTTTATAACTATCGGCCTGGGCTAGTTGTATATTGGTGGTATCAATTACCGGTTTATCGTTTTTTTTATTTTCTATAAGTGCCATGATGTTTTCTTTTTTAAATGTTAATTACTGGTATTGCTAAATCTGTTTAACGGCGATGTGCCGCAACTCAAAACTGATAACTCAATACTCAAAACTAATTAGGGTTATACATTAATTCTTTTAAAGGAGGTACATCGTACTTCTCCTTCATTTCAAGTAGTTGCACCACGATGCCCTTGGTATAGGCATTGTGCTTATAATTGTGGATGATCTCCAGTACATCCGGATCTATGTAACGCGAGTTGGAGCCGTCGATGATCACATCTGTTCCGCTTGGCAGGCTGGTAAGCGTAATTTGTATGGCCGCTTTATTTAAAAAGGATACCTCCTCGGCCAATTTAATCCTGATTATCTTTTTATCGCCATTTTTTGTGATCTGGTAAAAATACGGGTTGCGTAAATTGGTGCGCAGTATGTAAAAAACACCTACAAGCATACCAATGCCTACACCTATCAGCAAATCGGTTAATACAACAGCTGCAATGGTTACCACAAACGGGATAAACTGGCTTAGCCCCTGGTGCCACATATGCTTAAACAAGGCAATACGTGCCAGTTTATACCCTGTCATAAGCAGGATAGCAGCCAAACAGGATAAGGGGATTAAATTGATTAACACCGGGATAAACAGCAACGATATTAATAAAAGTAAGCCATGGACCACTGCGCTTGATTTAGTACGTGCACCAGCATTAACGTTGGCAGACGACCGGACAATAACAGCTGTCATAGGCAAACCGCCTAAAAGGCCGCTGGTAATGTTACCTATACCCTGGGCTACAAGCTCGCGGTTAGTTGGCGAGATGCGTTTAATCGGGTCAATTTTATCAACGGCTTCTAAACTAAGCAAAGTTTCAAGGCTGGCAACCACGGCAATTGTAAAGGCAGTTATCCAAACTTGTTTATTACCAATACTGCTAAAATCTGCCGTTTTAAAAAGGGCAAAAAACTCAGTACTACTGTTTACAATAGGTATGCGTACAAATTGCTTATCAAGCAGTGCCAAACCCGTGTTTTTAAATGCCAGGCTTAAGCCAATGCCCGCCAATACAACCAGCAAAGGCGCAGGTACCATGGCCAGTTTCTTAAACCTTGGCCAATAGATCATGAACGCCAAAGAAACCATGCTGATAATTACCGCCCCATAGTTAATTTTACTCAGCGCGCCCAGTACGCCCGAAAAACTATTGTGTTCATCGGCCTGGCTAAAGCCTTCGTCGCCCTCAAAATCGGCATCGTAACCCACCGCATGCGGAAACTGTTTCATGATCAGAATAATGCCTATAGCGGCCAGCATGCCTTCAATTACCGTTGATGGAAAGTAATTGGCAATAGTTCCCGCCTTTAAAACGCCCAGCAAAATCTGGAAAATACCGGCAAGCACAAGGGCTAATAAAAATGTTTCGTACGATCCAAGGCTGGTTATAGCGTTTAATACAATAACGGTTAACCCCGCCGCCGGGCCGGCCACGCTAAGCTGCGAACCACTTAGCGAGCCTACTACTATGCCTCCGATAATACCTGTAAGCACACCGGCAAATAACGGTGCGCCAGATGCTAAAGCTATGCCAAGGCATAAGGGCAACGCAACCAGGAATACAACAAGACTGGCCGGAAGATCGCGTTTTAAGTTTTTGGGCAAAAAGTATTTTTTTAGGTTAAGATTGCCCATGGCAAACTCACCTTGCTTAATTGACATAAGAAATGTGTTTGAATAAAAATTTAAATGAATTGTAAAACGTTACAGTCCGGATAAGAAATATCCGGTTAAATCATTTAAACGTTGGGCGGGGGCGTTGGCACTACCGGGTGGTAGGTTTGTATATACAAGGTATGTTCCTGACGGTGGAGTACTTTTGTTTCTGCAATAAAAGTAATGAAATTAATACTGTGTAAATCGTACTCGTCAAAAAACTTTTTTTCTTTAAAAGTATCCTTATCAGGCGTATCCTTTTCTCCTTTTGATTCCTGCTCCAGTTGCAAAATTACGGCGCTTACGGCCTTGCTGTCGAGATATAAAAATACAGGCGCAAGTGATACGGCCATCTTTAACATAAAGACACCCATAAACATTGCAACTACCAGTATTTTGAATTTCCTGACCTTCATTGTCGCAAATATAATTAAAAATCACTCGTGGGAAAGCATGTCACAGTAGTTTTATGTACATCTTACAATTTAATTACTATTTTTAGCATGTTACAAACAACCTGAATTGTGAATAAAAAGCTCGGAATATTAAGACAAAAACGCCAAAAGGCATTTGAAGGCGGCGGCCATGTACGTATTGAAAGTCAGCATAAAAAAGGGAAATTAACAGCACGTGAGCGGCTCCATTTTTTAATGGACGATGGCTCGTTCCAGGAGATTGGCATGCTGGTTTCTCACCGTTCCACAGATTTTGGGATGGAGAAAGAAAAATATCCGGGCGATGGTGTTGTAACCGGTTATGGTACTATAAACGGGCGATTGGTTTATGTTTTCTCGCAGGATTTTACCGTTTTTGGCGGCTCGTTGTCAGAAACGCATGCCGAAAAGATTGTGAAGATCATGGATCTGGCTATAAAAAACGGCGCACCGGTTGTCGGCCTGAATGATTCTGGCGGCGCCCGCATCCAGGAAGGGGTTGTATCTTTAGGCGGTTATGCCGATATATTCTATAAAAACACGATGGCATCGGGTGTGGTGCCGCAAATTTCGGCAATTATGGGCCCCTGCGCTGGTGGTGCGGTGTACTCCCCCGCCATTACCGATTTTATATTAATGGTTGAGCATACATCATACATGTTTGTAACCGGGCCTAATGTGGTCAAAACGGTTACCCATGAAATTGTAACATCCGAAGAACTGGGGGGCGCAACAACCCATGCCACCAAATCGGGCGTTACCCATTTTGCCTGTGTTAACGAGATTGAGGCTATCCAAAACATCAAAAAACTACTAAGCTATATGCCCCAAAATTGCGAGGACAGGGCCCCTGCCCTGCCTTATGATATTGGGAACGAGCTTCGCCCCGAATTAGATACCCTTTTACCCGAAATAGCATCAACCCCCTATGATATCCGCGAAATTATTGACCATGTGATTGATACAGGCTCATTTCTGGAGATCCATAAAGATTTTGCCGAAAATATTGTTGTTGGATTTGCCCGCCTTGCCGGTCGCAGCATAGGCATTGTTGCCAACCAGCCTGCATTTTTGGCCGGAGTATTGGACATTAACAGCTCGACCAAGGCTGCCCGCTTTGTGCGCTTTTGCGATAGCTTCAATATACCGTTGCTGGTATTTGAAGACGTGCCCGGCTTTTTACCGGGTACCGACCAGGAATGGAATGCCATTATCACCAACGGAGCCAAGCTGCTTTACGCCTTTTGCGAGGCTACCGTACCGCGTGTTACCGTAATTACCCGCAAAGCTTATGGCGGCGCATACGATGTAATGAACTCCAAACACATAGGCGCCGATATGAACTATGCCTGGCCATCGGCAGAAATTGCCGTGATGGGTGCCAAAGGCGCTGCCGAAATTATTTTTAAGCGGGAAATCAGCACAGCCGAAGACAAGGAAGCCAAATGGAAAGAAAAGGAACAACTATACTCCGACACCTTTGCCAACCCTTATCGCGCTGCCGAACGCGGATTTATTGATGAAGTAATTGAACCGGCCGAAACCCGCCTTAAACTCATCCATGCCTTTAAAATGCTTGAAAATAAAGTAGTAAATAACCCAAGGAAAAAACACGGAAATATCCCGTTGTGATTTCGGAATTGGGATTTTCGATTTCGGATTTATTTTTGATTTTGAATTGCAAGTTATACAGGCATCATCACGGAGCAAACACATATAAATTGGGTTAACATAACTTAACACATTTTAGTTGATTATTTTATAAATATCTAATAATCAACATACTATATTTTTGCAAGGTTAACACTAAACTGATGCTTTGTGCACCATCTCAGATAAATTTATATTGCCAATCAAAAATGAATAATTCCGAAATCGAACATCCGAAATCCGAAATATCAATCGAACAAATTCGTCCCGAACTTACCTGGCGATTGCGGCAGCGGATTTTATACCCTGCTCAAAAGCTTTATGAAATGGAAATGGACGAGGACAATAACGGTTTCCACTTTGCAGCTTTTAAGGATAATGCAATTGTTGGCGTGGTATCGTTATTTCAAAAGGGAGATGATTTCCAGTTCCGCAAGTTTGCAATAGACGAATCAATGCAAGGTGTGGGCGTAGGCAGGCAGTTGTTAAATTACATTACTAATTTTTCGGTACTAAACGGCGGCAAACGCCTGTGGTGCAATGCACGGGTATCCGCAATCGGCTTTTACCTGAAGTTTGATTTTAAACACACCGGGCAGCTGTTTTCTAAAAATGGTTTTGACTACGAGATATTGGAAAAGGAGTTGTAAATTTCAAATGTGCAGATTTCAGATGTGCAGATGTTTCTGAACCGGGATTAAACAGATTTGTCAGATTTTTTGGATTTTGCCTGGTGTCTCGTCTTGAAAAAAGTTTACACTTTTTTTTACTTTAGTCCTATTAGTTGTTTACATGGATTGATAAAGACATTTACTAATCCAAGATGACCGCATGCAAATCAAATCCAAAAAATCTGACAAATCTGTTTAATCCGAGTTCAGACAAAAACAAATTGCAACTCATCTGCACATCTGAAATCTGTAATCTGCACATTCAACTACTCCTTCATCAAATCCACAATTATCGCTTTGGCGTAATCATTCGGGTGTTTTTGGTTAGATAGTTTGGCGGTTTTAAGGGCTTCTTCAATGTCACCCTGGGCTTCGTAAACCACAGCCAGGTTGTAGGCTGCTTTACTGGCCAGTTTGGTATCAGCTCCATCTATAAGCGGGTTCAAAATTTTAAAAGCCACATCAAATTTGCCCGCTTTAATTTGCATTACCGACGATTCGAGTTGCCCACCATCGGCATACAATGGCCGCTCGTTTGATATCGAGAACGGCAGATAATCTTTTAATGCATCCAGCGTAGCTTCGCGGGTGGCCGTTGTTATAGCCGGTACACTGCTCCTGTACGATGGGCGATAAAATAAAGATGCAAAACCACCCGAATAGCCTTCATCCTGCGGCACTTCGGCCATACCCGAAAGCTTTTTTGAATAAATTCCGTTACTCTCAAATAACGACAAGCTGGTTTTTATTTTAGTAGCGTAATAATTAGATGGAACGCCATTGTAATATACCGTTTCGGGATAAATGCCCGCAGTAATATCGTTAAGTACTAATACATAATTTGCTTTATTCGCGGCAGCCAAAAACTTAACCGAGTCGGTATTTGCTGCATAATTTATTGAATCGACGACGTTGATAATATGTACACCTTTTAAATATCCCAACTGGCCGGCAGCAGTTTGGAGCGATACCACTGCCATTTTTTTCAAAACATTTATTCGTCTATAATCCCTGATCTTAACAGAATCGGGCTGATAGCGGTTTACCACAACAATGGTAGTACTATCGCGGCTAAAGCCCATTTTGGGGCTATAATTAACCGGGACAGTAACGTATTGAGGTATACTGCAGGAGGTAAAAAAAACAACAATCAGGATAAAAAGAGGCGCAAATCGTTTCACGATGTGGTTTATTAAGGTAATACAATTCAAAAATATTGTAAATATCCGATACTTACAGATTACTGTAAAGCGTACAGTTAATGACAAAAAAATAATGAAAAGGTTTAATTAGCTCATGAATTAAAAAAAACATTAATTATCGGTGTAGAGATATTAAATTAACAATAAAAACGTCAATTTATTTCCATTATGGCAAGTTATTTTGAAGCAATATCAATGGCTTTATTATATTTGCTTTATTGCTTATTATAGGTTACTCAAAACAACATGGCTAAAAAGAAATCAGATCCCGCTCCGCATATTTCAGTTGTAAACGAAACTTCACTGTCTTTTTTTGAAAAATATATTAACAACCCCTCGCCTACCGGTTTTGAATGGAAAGGCCAGGAATTATGGCTGGAATACCTGAAACCATACATAGACACGCATTATGTAGATAATTATGGCACCGCAGTTGGTATCATTAACCCCAAAGCCGATTACAAAGTTGTTATTGAAGCACATGCCGATGAAATTTCATGGTTTGTAAACTACATTACCAGTGATGGTTTAATATACGTTATCCGTAATGGAGGGTCTGATCACCAGATAGCGCCTTCAAAACGGGTAAACATCCATACCGATAACGGCATCGTTAAAGCTGTATTTGGCTGGCCGGCAATCCACACCCGCACAGGCGGCGATAAGGAAGAGGCTCCTACCCTTAAAAACATCTTTTTAGATTGCGGCTGTACTTCAAAAGAAGAAGTTGAAAAATTAGGCATCCATGTAGGTTGCGTTATTACCTACGAAGATGAGTTTATGATCCTGAACGATCGCTATTATGTTGGCCGCGCGCTTGATAACCGCGCCGGTGGTTTCATGATTGCCGAGGTTGCCCGTTTGTTAAAGGAAAACAACATTAAACTACCATTTGGCTTGTACATTGTAAATGCCGTACAGGAAGAAATTGGTTTACGTGGTGCCGAAATGATAGCCCATAAAATAAAACCGAACGTGGCTATTGTTACTGATGTAACCCACGATACCCAAACACCCATGATTAGCAAAATTACGCAGGGCGACCTGGCTTGCGGTCGCGGCCCTGTTGTATCATATGCCCCTGCTGTACAAAATAATCTGAATAAATTACTGATAGAAACTGCTCAAAAAGCCGAAATCCCCTTTCAGCGCCAGGCTTCCTCACGGTCGACAGGTACCGATACAGATGCATTTGCTTACTCAAATGATGGTGTGCCATCGGCATTAATCTCTTTGCCGTTGCGTTATATGCATACCACCGTAGAGATGATTCATAAACAGGATGTTGATAATGTGATCCGGTTAATTTATGAAACGCTGTTAAACATTACAGCCGGCCAGGATTTCAGGTACATCAAATAATTAAACAGGTTAAAACAATTTCAATTTTAAACCATTTCCTTGTTCTATTAATAAAAAATAACATTAGCAATTAAGTACCCCATACATATACATCCCTATGAAACCCACGCTACTTATTTTGGCCGCTGGTATGGCCAGCCGTTATGGCAGTATGAAACAGGTTGACGGCTTTGGCCCCAACGGAGAAACCATAATAGATTATTCAATATATGATGCTATAAAAGCAGGTTTTGGTAAGGTGAGCTTTATCATCCGCGAAGAATTTGCCGATAATTTTAAGGCCATTTTTGAACCCAAACTAAAGGGCCGAATTGAAACCGATTACGTTTTTCAAAGTTTCGACCTGAAACCATTTGGCATTGATAAGGAAATTGAACGCGCAAAACCCTGGGGCACCGCCCACGCGGTACTTGCAGCACGCAACCAGGTGAATGAACCTTTTTGCGTTATTAACGCCGACGACTTTTATGGTTACGACTCGTTTGAAAAAATGGCCAAATTTTTAACTACCGAAATTACCGATGATACTTATTCGTTAATAGGCTATCAGATTGACAGGACATTGTCTGACTACGGATCGGTATCGCGCGGTGTTTGTAAAGTTGACGATGCCGGCAACATGATTGAAATTAATGAGCGCACCGAAGTTTACTTTAAAGAAGATGGCAGCGTTGCATACAAAGATACTACAGGCGAACATGTGTTAAGCAACGACACCCGCGTATCTATGAATTTCTGGGGCTTTACGCCGGCTGTTTTCGGCCAAAGCGAAGAGATGTTCAAAGAGTTTGTTGCCGCAAATGAAAACAATCCAAAATCAGAATTTTTTATTCCCCTTGTGGCTGATAAACTGATTAAAGGAAATATAGCATCATTTAAAGTTATTCCAACCGGTTCAAAATGGTTTGGCGTTACTTATAAAGAAGATAAACCTATTGTACAAAAAAGTATTTCGGCTTTGGTTGAGAACGGAACCTATCCGGCTAATCTTTGGGATTAAATAATACAATCCAGCCCCTTACATCCCTGTCATGCTGAGTGGTAAAATCCGCGGATTCTGAAGGAGGAACGACATCATAAAATGGGCTGTCATGCTGAGCCCCCGTCGAAGCATAGCGGGCAAAGGCCTCTCCGCGCGACCCTTCGACAGGCTCAGGGTGACAGGCCTACGCACCTCGAAAGGAAAACATGTCATAGGTAGGTACGAAGCATCTCCAAACTTTTCTATTGGCTATGTATGGCGGCAAATAGATACTTCACTACGTTCAGGATGACAGTTTTATAAAACGAAAAAAATCCCGCTCATCGCGGTTTTTTTTCGTTTTATATTTTATCCGGATTAGTCAATAAAGAAGAATCTCTTTTTATTGTTTTCATCGTAAATGTGAACGGTTTTTGTAACCACCTGATCGTTTGATTTGATCTCGAATTTATAGTCGCCATTATCCAGGCTGCTTAGCACGTAACCTTTTTCTACCTCAACTTTACTGGGCAAAAAGTCTTCCATCAAAATGTTATTTGCCTGGTCAAAAATGGTTACATATGATCTGCTGGCTTCAGATTTTGAAATCATTACTGCAACACCACGATCGTGTTTTAACGAAGATACAGTGATCACATCTTTAGTATCGCCGGTATGGCCTTTGGCGGCAGCTGAAGTAAAAATGCCTGCACTTAATAACAAGAATAATGCTGATAGTTTGATTGAATTTTTCATGATCTTTTTATTTTTTAATGTTGTTTTTAAATGTGTTTGTTATTTTCAATATCCAAAACAACAACATCTTTTCGGGTTGGTAAAATGAAATAGACCACCTTTAAGTAGTTATAGACCAATGGCTTATAATGATCTGCAAACAGCTAAAAATCCATAAAATGACTACTTGCTGTGGCTTTATAGTTCAATATCCGTTGTTCATCGATGCGTTTTTGGTATTCATCGGTTATGAGGGCATAATTGGCTACTTTACATTTATAAAAACCATTGAAACTTAATGGCGTTGCTTTTTTGTGCCCTGCTATCAATTGCACCGGCACGTTACCATATGGAAGTAGAAATATTAGGGAACATACAAAGCTTTGAACAGCAGGGCGGCTTACTAACCATTAAAACTGCCGAAGCAGAAGCAAGGGTGTATGTTTACAGCCCGACAATCATCCGGGTTAATATCAGTAAAAAGCATAGCAGTACCGATAGTTCTTTTGCAGTTATACAACAACCTATCGGCAATTTTGAATTTGATGAATCGGCTGATGCAATCGAAATCAACACCCCGGCTATAAAACTCAACATCAATAAATCGCCATTAAGATTTACCTTTTTTACGGCTGAAGGCAAGCCGCTAAGCCAGGACGACAATCGATTTGGCACCAACTGGCAGGGCGAGCGTGTAATTACTTATCGTAAATTATATGCCGATGAAAAATTCATCGGATTGGGCGAAAAAACCGGCAACCTTAACAGGCGCGGAGCATCGTACATTAACTGGAATACCGATGCTGTTGACTACAGCAACAAAAGCGACCCTTTATACAAAACGTTTCCGTTTTTTATAGGCCTGCACAGCGGGTTAACTTATGGGCTATTTTTAGATAATACCCACAAAAGCTATTTCGATTTTGGCACAACTACCGATGATGAAATGAGCTGGTTTGGTGCCGATGGCGGCGGCATGAACTATTATTTTTTCGGCGCACAGGGTGTAGCGAAAATTATTGAGGATTACACCTGGCTCACCGGCCGTATGGAAATGCCGCCGCTATGGAGCCTGGGTTACCAGCAATGTCGCTGGAGTTATATGAGCGCCAAAGAGGTGTTAAAAATTGCCAAAACCTTTCGCAAAAAAAAAGACCCCGGCCGATGTGATGTATTGCGATATTGATTATATGGAAGGCTTCAAAATTTTTACCTGGAACAAAAAAACCTTTGCCAATCCGCAGGCCATGATGGACGCGCTAAAATCGATGGACTTTCATTTGGTTACGATAGTTGATCCCGGCATAAAGTCTCTGACGGAGCCAAATGGATATGGAACTGGGCGGAAGATTTGTATCCCAATAGCATCCAGATACTGGATTACTTCCATGCCAAAGAACATCTATGCGACTTTGCAAAGGAAAGTATCAGAGATGAAAATCACCGTAAAGCATGGGTTAAGCTACTAAGCACAGCCTTGCTGGAGCAGCAGCCGGAAGTTGTTATCCAGGCTATACGGGAACTCGCCCCGCTGGCTAAAAATATGGAAACCAAGCGGGAGCAACTATTGAACTACTACGGGGAGAATATAAACCGTATGAGGTACAGTGAGTTTAAGAAGAAAGGGCTATTCATAGGGTCAGGAGCAATAGAATTAGCCCACAAATCGGTTCTTCAGGAAAGGATGAAACGATCCGGACAGCATTGGTCGCTTGATGGATTGCAACAAATTGCACAATTGAGAGTAGTTTATAAAAGTAAAAGATGGCATAAAATTGAAAATTTTGCTAAAAATGCCGCTTAAATGCATTTTGTCGTGCACCCGGCTTAATTGTCCAAATTAATCTTACCAATAAAAACCGTATCTTTGCAGAAATTTATGCATAATTAACGGCATAAATAGTCTATAATAATATTACAAGCACATCTGCACATTTGAAATCTGCACATCTGCACATTCAAACAAACATGTCATTCGAAAATTTAAAATTAATTGAGCCTATCCTCAAGGCCTTAAAAACCGAGGGATATACCACACCTACTCCCATCCAGGCGCAAGCCATTCCTATTGTATTAAATCACCGCGACTTATTAGGTTGTGCGCAAACAGGTACCGGTAAAACCGCGGCCTTCGCGCTACCAACTTTGCAGCTACTGTTCCAGGACAGGATGGCCCATAAAGAGCAAAAAGCTATCAAAGCCTTAGTGCTTACCCCAACCCGCGAACTGGCTATACAGATTGCCGAAAGCTTTACCGCTTATGGTAAACACACAGGCTTAAAAAACCTGGTTATATTTGGTGGTGTATCGCAAAACCCGCAGGTTGATGCCTTACGCCGTGGTGTTGATATTTTGATAGCAACCCCTGGCCGCTTACTGGATTTAATGAACCAGCGCTTTGTACACCTTGACCAGGTGCGTATGCTGATACTGGACGAAGCCGACCGCATGCTGGATATGGGCTTTGTAAATGATGTTAAAAAGATCATTGCCAAAGTACCTTCAAAAAGGCAAACGCTGTTTTTTTCGGCTACTATGCCTGCTGAGATAACATCATTAGCCAATACTATCTTAACCAATCCCGAACGGATAGAAGTTACCCCGGTATCGTCTACAGCCGATACTATACAACAGGCTTTGTATTATGTAGAAAAAAATGATAAAAAATCATTGCTGATCCACATACTTAAAGATAAAGGAATTAAAACTGCCCTGGTATTTACCCGTACCAAACATGGTGCCGATAAGGTTGTAAAAGATTTGAATAAAGTAGGCATCACTGCCGAAGCCATTCACGGTAATAAATCACAAAACGCACGTCAGCGGGCTTTAACCAACTTTAAAAACCGTACTACCCGCGTGCTTATAGCTACTGATATTGCTGCCCGCGGTATTGATATTGATGAGCTTACCCACGTTGTAAACTACGAGTTGCCTAATATCCCCGAAACTTATGTACACCGTATCGGTCGTACAGGCAGGGCCGGCGCCGACGGCATAGCCATGTCATTCTGTGATTCCGAAGAGATCCTGTTTTTACGCGACATCCATAAGCTGATAGGGAAAGAGATCCCTGTTGAGGAAGGTCACCCTTACCCAATGAGCCCGGTAGCAATGGCAGCAAACTTAGTGGCAGGCCAATCCAAAAAAGGGTCGGGCAGCTTTAAACGCGAAGGTGGCCGCGGCGGTAGTGGCCGCAAACCATCTGGCGGTGGCGGCAGGCCAGCAGGCGGCGGCGGTCGTTCAGGCGGCGCAAGCGGCATGAGCGGTGCAAGCAGATCATCGGGCAGAAGATAGTTCACTGGTTCATTAGTTCATTGGTACTTGCATGCGGTTTTATCCAAGTCCACCATACAAGTTACAGACTTTTCACCAATGAACCAATGAACAAGTGAACTAATGAACCAAAAACATTTGCAATCATCTGGTAGAAGATAGTTCATTGGTTCACTGGTTCATTGGTACTTGAATGCGGTTTTATCCAAGTCCACCATACAAGTTACAGACTTTTCACCAATGAACAAGTGAACTAATGAACCAAAAACATTTGCAGCCGTCAAAAAAATTAAATAGCTTTAAATGAAATTCAAAGAACCCATATCAATGAAGCGCCTCATTAACCTTTTTAAGAATAAATTCTTTCTGGTTACACTGGCATTTGTGGTGTGGATGATTTTTTTCGATAAAAACGACCTTTTCTCGCAATACGAATACCGCGCCCAGGTAAACAAACTAAAAAAAGAACGCGATTTTTACAAAGTCCAAACAGATCAGGTTACCAAAGAGCTTAACGAGCTTACATCCAACCCGCAGCAATTAGAAAAATTTGCCCGCGAAAAGTACCTGATGAAAAAGGATAACGAGGATGTTTATCTGATCGTTCCGGAGAAAACGGAGAAATAGAATCAATAGGTCAGAGTCAAAATATTTAATAGCGTTGAGTAATTCATCGCTATATTTTGGCATTTTTTTTAATATCATTATCCTCTTCTATTGTTATGTTAATCGTGTAACAACGGATAGTCTTTAGTCGAAAATCTTAAGTTCTAAGTCAAAAAAATTAAGTTTAATTTTTTTGACTTAGAACCGTTAACTTAACTAACTTAAAAGCACAGCCTTGTGCAATCCCAATTGATACTATACCTTCTGCAAACACCAGGTGGTCATACACCGCAGGTTTTGCACATTGGTAGTTTTTATCGGCTCATATAAAGAACCTTTCAATTCATATCCATAGCGTAATAACGTTTTTTGATTAACCAAAAAGCGTTCGCTGCCATCGGGAAGCAGGTAGCGGCTGTTGCCTAAGGGTTGCATCAGATCTTCAATGCCAATATCCGATGCCAGCCTGGCAAAAAAGTAACCGCCGGGTTTAAGTACCCGCCAAAGGGAACGCACCATGCTATCAAAATGTTGTTCATTACCGGCAAAGTGTAATACCGCACTACAGATCACCAGGTCGAAAGCATTATCAGGATAAGGCAGATCTTCAACACCCGATACCGCAAAGTTTGACAGGGGATTAGCCGGTGCTAACATGGCGGATAATTGCTTAACCGCATCGACAGCCGCCTCACTTTGATCAACGCCATAAACTTCAAAACCGTTTTGCAAAAAGTAAACAAGGTTACGGCCACCGCCGCAGCCAGCATCCAGTACGGTTTTGCAAACATCATAACGACCTTTTAATAATTGATCGAACAGATAAATATCAATATTGCCAAATGTTTGCTGAAGTTGATTTTGCATGGCGAAAATTAAGAATAATATGAAAATTCTTTAACTTTAATTATGGCAACAGATATGTTTATCTTCATGCAATTTCTGCGCAGCGTATTGCTCCCTTTGCCTGGTGTTACCGAGGGAATGCATTTTGAATATCCGGCCTTTTATGTAAATAAAAAGATTTTCACCAACGTAAAACCGGCGCAAGAACTGCTGGCGGTGTATACCATCGAACGTGAAAAATGGATGGCACTCGATCCGTATACCTTCTTTATTACTCCGCATTACCTTAATTACAAATACATGGTTGTGCGCCTTGAAACAGTATCTCCTGATGATCTTAAAACCCTGTTGATAACGGCCTATCTGGCGCGGGCCACAAAAAAATTGATAAAGGAATATGAAGCGATAATGGCAGCCTGATAATTATTCTTCTTCGTACAATTTGTTATCGAAATGGGAGGCAGATTTAGAGTTAAAACAACTACTTTTACCAACCTATTTGACTATATGATAAAATTGTACCTGAGCTGCTTTCTGACTCTTACTATTGCTATAAATGCCGCTGCCCAAAGCAAAAAACCGGCACCCAAAGATACAACTCACCTCAAAACCGCAATTGTGCGCGGTTATCTGAGCGAACAGCCCGCATTAAGTGTACCGGCCTCAGTAAGCATATTGGGCACAGCGCAATTGAAACTACAGCCCGATAATTCCTTTGTTACGGCGTTAAACACTGTTCCGGGTATCAGGGCCGAGGAGCGCTCGCCGGGGAGTTACCGCTTATCCATCCGCGGCAGTTTGTTACGGTCGCCATTTGGGGTTAGGGATGTGAAAATTTATTTTGATGAAATCCCTTTAACGGATGCCGGTGGAAATACTTACCTGAATGCTATAGATATAGGCAGCATAGGCAGTATCGAAATACTAAAAGGCCCCGATGGCAGCTTGTTCGGCGCCAACTCCGGCGGGGTGGTTTTATTAAGCTCTATTAACCGCTACAATGATAGCAGCTACTTAACAGCGGCGGTTAATACCGGCAGCTATGGCCTGTTTCATGAAAAGGTTACGCTTCAGCAACGTTCGGGGACAAACCTCTTTAATATTAGCCAAAGTTTTCAAACCTATCATGGTTACAGGCAGCATAGTGATATGCACCGCAGCTACATCCAACTGGCCGACAAATGGAACTATAGCGGTAAAAATGAGTTAAAAGTGCTGGGGCTATACTCCAACCTGGCCTACCAAACACCGGGCGGTTTAAACCTGGCGCAGTTTACCGCCAACCCGACGCTGGCACGCCAGCCAACTGCAACTTTGCCGGGCGCAATACAACAGCAAATTGGTATTACCACCAAAGTGTATTTAGGCGGATTGACCAACGAATACCATTTAAGCGGCAGGATCAGGAACGTGCTATCTGTTTTTGGCAGCCATGTTGATTTTGCCAACCCATTCATTACCAACTATGAGCAGCGCAGCGAGAATACTTATGGCCTGCGTACCTATTTTGAACTGGCAGGCAACCACCAGGAAAACCTGGATTGGAAGGCCGATTTGGGGATTGAGTGGCAGCAAACCAATTCGCAGATAAGTAATTATGGCAATAAAAAAGGCGTAAAGGATACCACCCAAACCAGCGATAACATTCATACCAATCAGCATTTTATTTTTGGACGCTATTCGGCAGATCTGTTTAAACGCCTGCATGCAGAGGCCGCACTAAGCCTTAATTGGTACGACTATGATTTTAAAAATATTTACCCCCTTAACCAAGGCGGTTTTACCAACCGCAATTTTATACCGCAGCTAATGCCAAGGCTGGCCTTAAGCTACCGGCTTACCAATAACTTTATCTGGCGGGCGTCGGTGAGCCGTGGCTACTCTACCCCAACCACTGCCGAGGTGCGGCCTACCGATAATATTGTAAATACCAGCCTGCAGGCCCAAACCGGCTGGAACTGCGAAACCGGTTTCCGCCTGCGTAATCCCGATGAAACTTTGCTGCTTGATGCTTCTGTATTTTATTACCGCATCAACAATACCATTGTACGCCGTTTAAATGCCAACGAAACAGAGCACTACATCAATGCTGGTGGTACCAATCAGCCCGGTTTTGAGCTATCGTTTACCGATTGGGTTATCCGCCAGAATAGTACCCATTTTATCCGTGGCCTGCAGTTTAATGAATCGTATACTTACAGTGGGTTTACTTTTCGTGATTATACCGTTACCAGTAACAGCTATTCGGGTAACAGGCTAACCGGTGTGCCAAGGCATGTGTTTGTATCCAGCCTGCAGCTAAAATTCCCGGCAGATCTTTCGTTGTTTGCACAACATAACTACACTTCAAAAATCCCGCTGAATGATGCCAATACAGTATATGCCGGGCATTATAACCTGTTACAGGCCAGGGTTAGCTGGCAACCAACAATCGGCCGTAAAACACGATTGGAGATTTTTGCTGCCGCAGATAACATCCTGAACCAAAAATACAGCCTCGGGAATGATTTAAATGCAGTAGGGAACAGGTATTATAATGCTTCGCCCTTAAGGAATTATAATGTGGGGATGAATGTGAGGTTGTAGAGGATTTTGGATTTCGGATGTTCGATTTCGGAATTATTTTGTGGATTTCGTTTTGCCCATGAGGTATGGGGTTTCCAAGGTGCGCGAGGCCTGTCACCCTGAGCCTGTTGAAGGGTTGCGCGGAGAGGCCTTTGCCCGCTGTGCTTCGACTGGGCTCCCCATGATGTGTTCTATTTCCAAGGTGCACAGGCCTGTCACCCTGAGCCTGTCGAAGGGTCTCGCGGAGAGGCCTTTGCCCGCTGTGCTTCGACGGGGCTACTTATGACATATCCAATTTTCCTGTCATCCTGAGGTATGAAGGATCTATCAGCTGTGCATGACCGATAGAAAAGTTCGCGAATAGATCCTTCGTACCTCAGGATGACAGTCTTTTATTTTGAATGGCATCCCTCCTTCAGAGTTTCGCCAATTTTTACCACTACCCACGACATGTTATAAAACGGAAGTCATCCTGAACTTGTTTCAGGATCCCACAGGACAGGTGACCCGCATGAAGTACACTTAGCATGTGGGGTGCTGAAACAAGTTCAGCATGACATTGGGGGTAAATTGTTGTCATCCCTCCTTCAGAGTTTCGCGAAATTTTACCACTACCCATGACGTAAATCGTTCTAAACCCCAAATCGAACATCCGAAATCCAAAATCAAATAATACCCATCCTGTTGGAGTCCAGCTTAATAAGTACAAACAATAAAATGGTAAAACTTAGTAACGATGACCCTCCATAGCTTATCAGTGGCAGCGGGATCCCAATTACAGGCATTACGCCAATGGCCATAGCGATGTTGATTACCACGTGAAAAAAAATGATGGATGCAACACCATAACTATAAATACGTGTGAATGGTGCCCGTTGCCGCTCGGCTATAAAAATGATGCGGAGTAACAGGAACAGGTATAGCCCTAATACTACAACAGAGCCTGCAAAGCCCCATTCTTCGCCAACGGTACAAAAAATAAAGTCGGTACTTTGCTCGGGTACAAAGGAGTATTTGGTTTGGGTGCCTTTTAAGTAGCCCTTGCCCCAAAGCCTGCCCGATCCGATAGCAATTTTTGATTGATTTTGGTTATAACCTACGCCCCGCGTATCTGATGTGATACCCAGCACAACATCTATACGCGCACGTTGATGCTGTTTTAATCCATGATTATAAATAGGTTTGGCAACCAGTACAAACCCTATGCAAACTACAGTTGCAACCAATGCTTTAAACATTGTTTGGCGGCTTCGTTTATTCAGATAGGTAATAAATGCAGCAACAGCTATTATAATGGCTATAATGTAATATTCGTTGTATAGTTGTGAGGTAATAAATAAGGTGATCATGGTGCCAATGGTCACCAAAAAATAGGGGGATAAGCCTTCGCGGTATAATACAAAAATTAATGAAAAAAACACCAGTGTTGAGCCATCATCGGGTTGCAGTTTTATTAATACCATGGGCACCAGTATAATAGCAGCAACAATAACAAAGGATTTAAGCTCGGTTACTTTTACGTTAACCGAACTTAGGTATCTGGCAAGCAGTAAACAGGTTGAGAACTTCGCAAACTCCGATGGCTGCAGCCTGAAGCCGCCGCCTATATTTATCCAGGCCTGATTACCTCCAACATTTTTACCTATTACCAGCACCAGTACCAGTAAAAGTGTGGTTATGGCGTAAAATGCCGGCGACAAAGCGGCGAGGAACCTACTTTCGAGCAATAAAATAATCATTCCGACTACGATGCCAACCACAATGTAAATAAACTGTTTACCGTAAACGGTAGACATATCAATTATACTTGGATGCCTTTCATCAAAAACGGCGGCATGAATGTTGAACCAGCCTATCGTGCATAGGATAAGGTATAGGAACACCGTTACCCAATCAACATTAAAAAAGAAGCTGCGCTGGTTATTATAGTTGCTCATATTATTTGCCAGCCCCCCCGCCTGCTAATAAATTGCCCCAGCTATTCGGTTTGTTATTGTTTGCCGTTTTTAAACGCGCTGCCTTTTTTATGGAATCGGCCTTGAATTTTTTTATGGAATCGGCCTTTACCACACGGATACTATCACGCATGCGTTCTTTCTTCAAATCCATGGCGTAAAGAGTTAAATCGGGCATGCGGTTAGCGTTGGCAAAATAATCAACCGTAATGCCCGATTCCCTCGGTGTTATTTTGCCCCTTAAATATTTTTCGACAATAAAACTGGCAATAGGGGCAGCCCAGTGCGCACCCTCGCCCGAGTTTTCTACAACAACGGCAATAGCTATTTTAGGATTCTCGCGCGGGGCAAAGGCAACAAAAACCGAGTTGTCTTCGCCCCGTGGGTTTTGCGCTGTACCTGTTTTACCGCACATGATAATACCTGGTATTTTTGATCGCCTGGCTGTGCCATCTTCCACCACGGCCTGCATACCGTTAATAACAGGTTCAAAATACTGCGAATCTATACCAACATAGTTTCTTTTGGTATACTCCGCCTTAATAACGTTTTCGGTACCAATGGCTTTAATGAGGTGTGGTTTGTAAAAAAAACCATGGTTGGCTATAGTACACTCCAGGTTGGCCATTTGCAATGGCGTTGCCAAAAGCTCGCCCTGGCCAATGGCTAAAGAAATGATGGTGCTGGCGCGCCAGCCGCCCTTTTTATAAACGTTGTCGTAATGCAGGGGAGTGGGTACATTGCCGCGGCTTTCGGCAGGCATGTCAAGATCAAGCCTTGTGCCCAGGCCAAATTTCAGTACGTTGGCACGCCAGTTGGTAAAGGCAGCTTCGGTATACTTTGCCCCGCTACGTTCCAATATGCGTTGAAACACCATCGAAAAATAGCCGTTACATGATTCGGCCACGGCCCTGCTCATGTTAACCGATCCGTGGGCTTCGCCATGGTTACAAGGTACCAGCCGGTTGCCAGCCCTGTAATGCCCGGTACAATAATAAGTTTCTGAAGGCGAAATGATGTTTTCCTGCAAAGCTATCAAAGCACTTAATGGCTTAAATGATGAGCCCGGCGGATACTGCGCCTGTATGGGCCTGATGAAAAACGGCTTATACGGGTTATTATACATTTTGGCAGCGTTGTTTCCGCGCTCGCGGCCAACCATCAGGTTAGGGTCGTAACTCGGGCTGCTTATATAAGCCAGTATCTCGCCGGTTGATGGTTCAATGGCTACAATACTGCCCAGCTTATTTTGCATCAGCTGTTCGCCCAGCTTTTGTAGTTCGATATCTAACGAGGAGGTAAGCCGCTCGCCGGTGCGGGCTACCGTATCAAAAGCACCATTGGCGAACGAGCCTTTTTGTGCCCCGCGCGAATCGACCATCATGTTTTTAACACCACGCTGCCCACGTAAAACATTTTCGTAAGCTTTCTCCACGCCGGTTATACCAATATAATCGCCCAGCCTGTAATATCCGTTTGAACGCTTGATATCACGGTCCTGCGCCTCACCAATATACCCTAAAAATTGAGCAGCAACCGAATCGGGATAAGTACGTACAGTACGGGGTAATGCATAAAAGCCAGTAAAGTCATTTATTTTTTCCTGTATCGATGCAAACCGTTGGGCCGATATTTGTTTTTCAAAAGGGGAGTCTTTATTCGGCGAGTACTTAATAGCTTTTATCCAACGTTTGTCAAAACCGGCCTTATCAATACCCAACAGGTTACAGAAGGCAACGGTGTCAAAAGGTTTTACATCTTTTGGGGTTACCATGATATCGTAAATAGGTACGTTTTGCACCAGTATTTTACCATTTCTATCTAAAATAGGGCCGCGGGCTGGGTATTGGATAAAACTGCGGATAACGTTTTTGGTAGCGTAAATAGCGTAGCGGTCGTCAACTATCTGGATATAGTAAAGCCTGGCCAGCAGCGTGAAAATTATAGCAACAAAAATGCCGGTTACAACGTAGCGACGCTCGAAAAAATTATTCATTTACGTTCTTTCCTTTTGAAAAATAGCAGGCCCGAAACAAGTATCAAAAATACCGTAAATATTGAACTTAAAACAACACGGCTTAGTGTGTATTGTATTTCAGAAAACCTGAATACTTCCAGGGTTAACAAGAAAAAATGATGGGCAAACGTAAGTATCAGCGCATAAGTGAAAAACCACCTGAAACCCATAATGCTTAAGGTTGGTTCAGGCTCGTTGTCAAACCCTTCTTTTTGCACGGTTATGTTGATGAAAAGGATGCGGACAAATGCCAGCACAACGCAGGCAGCGGCATGCAGGCCGGGAGTATCGTAAAACGCATCTACCGTAAGGCCTAACAGGAATGATAATACAAACAGCAACAAATTCGGTATTTCGAACGGAAGCAGCAGTATAAAAAGGATATAAAAATAAGGGGTAGACAGGTTGTAAAAAGTGATGTTTTTGAGCAGGAATGCCTGCATAAACACTAATAGCAAAAAGCGGATTACATTGATGACGATAGTGCGGCCCATTATTTAACTTCTGCGGCCTCCAATCCGGCTTGTTCCTGTGCGTATTTGTTAACTACCACGTATATGTATTGCAGTTTGGTAAAATCAACCGAAAGGCCTACTTCAACATTGAGCAGTAAGCCGCCTTCTTTGGCATGCAGGCTGGTTACCTTACCAAAAGGGATGCCGGTTGGAAAAAGCGAATAACCGGATGTTACTACCATTTCGCCCAGGGTGGGTTTGGCATCATTTTGCAGGCTTAGCAAACCCTTACGCGGATTAAGATCGTTTCCCCATATAAATGAGCCAACAGATTTATCCTTTACCAGCATAGCGCTAAACTGGCTTTTTGAATGCAGTAATGATTTTACGATAGCATAGTGGTCTGTTACGTCGGCTATCATGCCCACCACACCGGCACCGCAAATTACACCCATATCTTTGGCTATGCCATCCCTGCTGCCCTTGTTTATGGTGATGTAATTATTGGATTGATTGGTTGAATTATTGATAACACGGGCCACCAGGTAAGTGTACTGTTGTTTGTAAACGGTATCAACAACTTTATGCTTTTCGGTAGTATCAACATAAAATGATGTTTTAAGCATTCCCCGTAACCTTGCGTTTTCACGTGCAAGGCTGTCGTTTACGTCCTTTAAAGATAAATATCCCTTAAACTCGCTTACCTGCCCGAATAAACTGCCGGTAACCTGGTTTTGCGAACTGATAAAAGTAGCCTTTTGAAAAGAGTTGTATTTGATGTAGATAAGCAACGCGCTCACCTCAAAAATCAGGAATAAAAAAAACGCGTTATACTTAGTGATAAATATCAAGAGGTTACGCATCGGGGAGATAGATATGAGATATGAGATATGAGATATGAGATAAAAAACACCGAAGCCAATGTCTCAAATCTCATATCTAATATCTCACATCTAATTATTGCATTAAAAATTTAAAATTACCTATGTTTTTAAGGGCGGTTCCTGTGCCACGTACTACGGCGCGCAGTGGGTCTTCGGCTACGTGAACGGGTAGTTTGGTTTTGGCTGCCACACGTTTATCAAGGCCGCGCAATAAGGCGCCACCACCGGTTAGGTAAATACCAGTCTGGTAAATATCTGCCGAAAGCTCGGGCGGGGTAATTTCCAGTGCTTTTAATATCGCTTCTTCTATTTTGGAGATAGATTTATCAAGGCAGTGTGCAATTTCGGTATACGATACCATGATCTGTTTTGGCACACCGGTCATCAAATCACGGCCCTGTACTGCAAAATCAGCCGGTGGATCTGCCAGTTCGGGCAGTGCGGCGCCAACTTCAATTTTAATTTTCTCGGCAGTACGGTCGCCAATCATAATGTTGTGCTGCCTGCGGATGTATTGAACAATGTCCGAGTCGAAGTTATCACCCGCTACGCGGATGGACTGATCGCAAACGATACCTGATAAAGCGATAACCGCAATTTCGGTAGTACCGCCACCAATATCGATAATCATGTTACCCATAGGCTCTTCCACATCAATACCAATACCTACTGCGGCAGCCATTGGCTCATGTATAAGGTAAACCTCTTTGGCGCCTGCAATCTCGGCCGAGTCGCGCACAGCGCGTTTCTCTACCTCGGTAATACCCGATGGGATACAGATAACCATACGTAACGATGGGAAGAACCATCCTTTACCCTGGTTTATCATTTTGATCATACCGCGTATCATATGTTCGGCAGCGTTAAAGTCGGCAATTACACCATCTTTAAGCGGGCGAACGGTACGGATATTATCATGTGTTTTACCCTCCATTTGCATGGCCTGGCGCCCAATGGCAATAACCTTGTTGGTAGTCCTGTCGAACGCCACGATGGACGGTTCGTCAACAACAACTTTATCATTATGTATAATGAGGGTATTGGCAGTACCCAAATCTATAGCAATTTCCTGTGTAAAAAAGTTAAATAAACCCATCTAATGTTTCCCTTGAAATAATCTGCAAAGTTAATAATATACAACACTAATTTTCACGAATATGTCAGGTTGGTTACGAATTTCACGAATTAAAACCGACAAGTAGTAATAACTCTTTTTTTTTGAAAATCGTACCTTCGCAAGATTTTTAATAATGTCATTGCGAGGAACGAAGCAAGCGCGAACTATGCATATCCGCTTTGCGTGCGTGCAATTGCTTCGTTCCTCGCAATGACAAAAAAATGAGTTTTTCCCGATGCAAATTACTCTTAATTAATGCAATTAAGCCTAAATAAATTCGTAAAGTTCGATTTTATTTAGGCACTCTATGTTCAGCTAAAATTTGTGTAATTCGAACCAATTCGTGCAATTCGTGTTTATTAAATTCGATTCAATTCGTGTTTATTAAATTAGTGTTTAAAATGACGCACTCCTGTAGTTACCATCGAGATATTTTTTTCATCGCACATGGCTACAGATAGTTTATCGTTTATTGATCCGCCTGGTTGTAAAACCGCCGTAACGCCTGCTTCGGCTGCCAGCTCCACACAATCCGGAAAAGGGAAAAACGCATCAGATGCCATTACAGCGCCATTAAGATCGAAGTTAAAACTGTTGGCTTTAATAATTGCCTGCTTCAATGAATCGACCCTTGAAGTTTGCCCAACGCCGCTTGACATCAGCTGGTTGTTTTTAGCAAATACAATGGTGTTTGATTTGGTGTGTTTTACCACTTTATTGGCAAAAAACAAATCTTTCAATTCCTGCTCGGTTGGTTTGCGGTTGGTAACCGGCGTCATTTGTGCCGGGCCTTCAATAACCGCGTCTTTATCCTGCTCAATAACACCGTTTAGCAAGGTTTTAAATTGCTTAACCGGTAATTCAACCGGCTGGCGAACTAAAATAATCCGGTTCTTTTTAGCCTGTAATATTTTAACTGCTTCGTCTGTATAGGCAGGCGCAATCAGCACTTCGTAAAATATTTTGTCAATCTCAGTGGCGGTTGCCGCATCAATCTCATCGTTAGCTATAATCACGCCACCAAAAGCCGAAACCGGATCGCAAGCCAGGGCATCTATCCAGGCTTCTTTAATGAACGACCGGGAAGCAATTCCGCAGGCATTGGTATGTTTTAATATGGCGATGGTTGGCTCGCCGGTAAACTCATCAATTAATGCTACCGCGGCGTCAACATCAACCAGGTTGTTGTATGAAAGCTCTTTACCATTCAGCTTGTTAAACATGGCATCCAGGTTACCGTAAAAGGTACCTTGCTGATGCGGGTTTTCTCCGTAACGTAAAACCTGGCTGGTTTGGATGCTTTGTTTAAATACCGGCATCGGCTCGTCCTGGTTAAAGTACTGGAAAATGTGCGTATCGTAGTTTGAAGTAATGTTGAATGCTTTTTGCGCAAATGATTTACGCTGATCAATAGTGGTAACGCCATCCTGTGTTTTCAGGATGTCTTCCAGTATTCCGTAGTCGTCTTTTGAAGCAATGATGGTTACATCTTTAAAGTTTTTTGCGCCGGCACGGATCAGGGAAATACCGCCGATATCAATTTTTTCGATCACATCAGCAGCGCTTGCGCCCGATTGTACAGTTTCTTCAAATGGATAAAGATCTACAATAACCAAATCCAACTCAGGGATTTCGTATTCCGCCAGTTGTTTCTCATCGCTATCAAAGCTACGGCGGGCCAAAATACCACCAAACACCTTAGGGTGCAGGGTTTTAACACGGCCGCCTAATATAGACGGGTACGAGGTAAGATCTTCAACTGGTATTACATTTACCCCTAAATTGCGGATAAAAGTTTCGGTACCACCTGTAGAATATATATTAACACCAAGGCGATTTAACTCGAGAATTATAGGCTCTAAATTGTCTTTATAGTAAACAGAAATTAAAGCGTTTTTTATTTGAACAGACTGGCTCATTTACAGTGTTTTTTTGAGCCGCAAAGGTAGTGATATTTTTTGTTAGTCGGGAAGAGAAATTAGTCCGAAAGTCGGGAAAGTCCGGAAGTCCGAAAGTTTATTAAAGTTTTACAAATCAGGCACTATCATCTACTCTTGATATCTGGTTTTGTAATTTATAACCCGAACACTTTTTACTTTCGGACTCCCTGACCCTTAAAGAATCTATCGGCTGAATTTTTTTTGCTTCCGGACTTTCGGACTTGCCGGACTTTCGGACTTTTCACAATAAATAACTAACTTCACCGCCCGAAATAGTACATAAATGAAATTATTAGAAGGAAAAACCGCACTTATCACCGGTGCATCAAAAGGAATAGGCCGTAAAATAGCCGAAAAATTTGCCGAGCACGGCGCTAATGTAGCTTTTACCTACCTGTCGTCTGTTGAAAAAGGACAGGCTTTAGAGCAGGAATTACAAAGTTTTGGTACACAGGTTAAGGGCTATCGCTCCGATGCCTCAAAATTCGACGAAGCCGAAAAATTAATAGCCGATATTATTGCCGATTTTGGCACCCTTCATATTGTAGTTAACAACGCCGGTATCACCAAAGATGGTTTACTGATGCGCATGACCGAAGAAGCCTGGGACGAAGTGATAAACGTTAACCTGAAATCTATCTTCAACGTAACCAAAGCTGCTTCAAAAATCATGATGAAAAACCGTAACGGTGTATTCATCAACATGAGCTCGGTTGTAGGTGTGCAGGGTAATGCCGGGCAGGGTAACTATGCCGCTTCAAAAGCAGGCATCATTGGTTTCTCCAAATCAATGGCCAAAGAATTAGGTTCACGTAACATCCGTACCAACGTTGTAGCTCCCGGTTTTATCAAAACCGAAATGACCGAAGTGTTAGACCCTAAGGTGGTTGAGGGCTGGGCTGCGGCAATTCCGCTTAAACGCGCCGGGGCAACTGAAGACGTAGCCAATGCCTGTGTTTTCCTGGCATCAGATATGGCAACCTATATCACCGGACAGGTTATTCCTGTTGATGGAGGGATGCTATAAGGTTAATTCAAAAGTAAAAATTCAAAAAAAATGCTTTGGGCAGATCGCCCTCAAGCGGCGATAGATTTAATAAGGCAGGCATTTAGCTTGCCTTATTTGTTTTACGTGTTCCTTAAAACATATACTCCTGATTCAGCTTAATTTTCTGATATTGCACCATAACGTAAAACGTACAGCGTAATACGTATCACTCAATATGCTATTTCTATTTTCACTTACATGGGGTTCGGTTTCGGGATGGTGGGTGCCCGCCTGTTTGCTGTTAGGAATTGTATATGCCTGGCTGCTTTACCGGCAACCGGTAAACCTTGGTAAATATTTCAGGTATGGGCTGTCGGTTATCCGCGCGGTGGTGGTGTTTTTTATCGCGATGCTGCTGGTATCTCCGTTGGTAAAATCCATCAAATACGATCCTCAGAAACCGTTGGTATTGATAGCGCAGGATAATTCATCATCCGTAAATACATTTAAAGCTCCGGGTTTTAATGCCGGTAAACTGGTAACTGATCTTGCTAAACTTAAGCAACAGCTGGGCGATAAATACGATGTGCAGGAGTTTAATTTTGATAAAAACCTGAACAATGGTTTATCCAATAAATTCAACGGCAAGCAAACCGATTTAGCAAATGCCCTGCACCAGCTAAACAACAAATTTGTAAACCAAAATATTGGCGCGCTGGTTTTAGCCACTGATGGCTTGTACAACCAGGGTAACGATCCGCAATACGAGGCCAAAAGCATCAAGACGAATATTTATACCATTGCCCTTGGCGATACGGTAGCCAAACATGACTTATTGATTGGTAATGTAAACTATAACAAAACCGCATTTTTAGGGAATGATTTTGAGGTAGAGGTTTTAACCGCCGCCTACCAAAGCAAAGGCGAAAACATTCATCTAACTGTCGCCGAAGATGGCAAGCAAGTATTCTCGCAAAATATCCCTGTAACCGGCACCGATTTTAAAAAGCTTGTGCCTGTTAAGTTAACAGCCGATAAAAAAGGTGTACGTAAATTCACCATCAATATAGCTCCGGTTAAAAACGAACTATCAACCCAAAATAACACCGAAGTTATTTATGTAGATGTTTTGGATGCCCGCCAAAAGGTATTGGTGCTTTATCAAAGTGCGCACCCCGATATCACCGTCATCAAACAAGCTATCGAGACAAATAAAAATTACGAGGTAAAAACAGCGCTACTGGCCGGCATGACCGGCATAAAACTGCCCGATTACAGCCTTATCGTATTATACCAAATTAGTGCGGGTACCCTTGCGCCGGTGAAAAAATTCATCGCCCAAAGCAAAACTCCGGTTTGGTATATCTTAGGTTCGCAAAGCGACCTGCCGGCATTTAATGCCGAGCAAAACGTAGTAAAAATAAGCGCAGGCCGCAGCGAAACCCAGGAAGTATACGCCTTGCCCGAAGCTGGTTTTGCCGCTTTTACCCTGTCCGATTCGTCGCGTAAAAAGATCAGTAACTTGCCGCCATTGCTGGCGCCGTTTGGTAGCTACGGAACGGCAGCAGGCACCTCCATTCTATTAAAGCAAAAAATTGGCACCATTGGTACAAGCTACCCCTTATTGGCTTTTGGTGATGAAGGGAGCCACCGCACGGCTGTTTTAACCGGCGAAGGCATTTGGCGCTGGCAGCTATCGGAGTTTCAAAACTTCGGCAACCGCAATGCTACAGATGAGTTGTTGAGCCAAACGGTACAGTATTTAACGGCCAACACCAACCGCCAGCGCTTCCGTGTTTACCCGGCCCGCAACGTATTTGACGAGGGCGAAAACGTGATCCTGAACGCTGAGTTATATAATGACGCACTTGAATTGATTAATACGCCAGATGTAAAAATCGACCTTAAAAGCAGCACGGGTAAAAGTTACAGCTTCCTTTTCAGCCGCAGCGGCCCAAGTTACCAATTAGATGCCGGAGCCTTACCTGTTGGCGAGTACAGTTATACAGCATCAACCCAAAATGGAAAAAACCAGTTTAAGGCATCGGGTCAGCTTACCGTTAAAGCCCTAAATCTGGAAACCCGCCAAAGTGCAGCCAATCACCAATTGTTAAAAGCACTTGCCCAACAAAGCGGCGGGCAAATGTTGGGACCTGACCAAATCGGTCGGCTTGTAGAGATGATCCGCAAGAATGATAATATTAAAACTGTGGTTTATGAAGATAAGCACTATAGCGACATCATTGATGTAAAATGGCTGTTTGTGCTGATATTGCTACTGCTGAGTACCGAGTGGTTTTTGCGCAAACGCGAAGGGGAGGTTTAGAAGCACGAATTTAAGAGTCAATAATCAAGACAAAAAAGCTTTAGTTCAAATAATGTCATCTCCCGAAACCGTTCCATTAAATATATCAGATAAACATAAACTATTAGGGCTGGATCACTTGCGCGCCCTGGCTATCACCTATGTTTTATTGTTCCATTACCAGATTTTTGCCCACCCAAATTGGGTGAACAAAGTGGGCAGTTTTGGATGGACCGGCGTCGACCTGTTTTTTGTTTTGAGCGGCTTTTTGATAGCAGGACAGCTTTTTGGTACCGTTGCAAAAAGGAACACCATTTCAATGCGGGAGTTTTTTGCCAAACGCTTTTTCAGGATCATTCCGCCTTACCTATTAATACTTGGTTTATATGCCCTTTTCCCGGTTTTACGCGAGCGGGAGCAAATGGCGCCGCTTTGGAAATACCTCACCTTTACATTTAATTTCGGTTTAGATTATCGTTACACTGGCACGTTTACCCACTCCTGGTCGTTATGTGTGGAAGAACAATTTTACCTGGTGCTGCCACTAACGTTTTGGTTGTTGGGTTACTTTAAGGCGGGGCGAAAGGCCATTTATCTACTCGTCGCTTTATTTTTGGCAGGTTTTGCTATCCGTTATTTCAACTGGCACTACTTTGTTGAACCAGCATCAACATCCGATCATTTCGGGGCTTTTTTTAACAAATACATCTACTATTCAACTATAAACCGGCTGGATGGCTTGCTGGTAGGGGTAAGCATAGCAGGTGCTTATACTTTTTACCCGGCCTTTAAAGCAATAATAAATAAATATGCTAATCTGATTATGCTGACTGGAGTATTGATTTTGATTTCGGCGTATTTTGTTTGCACACCACAGGCTGCATTTAGCACCGCCTTTTGGGGATATCCTTTAATTGCTTTAGGATACGGGCTGATAGTGGCGGGCATAGTTTGCCCTGGAAATTTTTTGTATCATGTCAAATCAAAAGTTACATCGGAGGTTGCAACCCTTTCATACGGTCTGTACCTTAGTCATAAATTAATCGTCCACGTTACCCAGGTCCTTTTGGAGAAGGCTGATGTGAATAAAAATGGCAACCTGATGATGGCTTGTTGTTTTTGCGCGTGTATTTTGGGAGCTTTGGTCTTAAGGTATGCGATTGAAAGACCATCTATGAGATTGAGAGATAGGATGTTGGAGAGGTGGAGACAAGGCAGGAAGCACGGAGCCACGTGATTCTCTCCCAATAGGTCGATAAAGAATTAAAAATCTTTCGAACACATAAGATTTCAAATCCATCGCTAATGGGGCAGCATACCACCAAAACTTTTGGCGTATTTTATTGGAACAAACGTAGCCGGTGCCTAATCCAACCGGCAGATGATTGTGTTCAAATGGCTGAATGAATTGCCTGCAAATCAACCCTTCACAAATATTTTTTCTTCAATTAAAAAAAGTACCTATATTCACGTTTTCAAAACAGGTGTTATTCTTACACTTATTATAAACTAATTTACTGCTGTTCAATATGTTTAAAATGTTATCCATCTTAAATGCAAAAACAAAACAATCGATTGTATTACTTTGTTTACTGGCAGGCGCTATGGCCACACTTACTGCAAACGCTACCGTTAAATCCTTTAAAAAAGGGGCCGATGGCGTTACTTTTTCTTTAGATAAAGGCCTGATGAAGGTACTTGTGCGCAGTGCCGACATTATCGAAGTAAAATATACCATTTTTGATGCCTTTGAAACCAGGCCATCGCTGGTGGTGGTTAACAGCTGGAAAACACCAACTGCCTACCAGGTAACAGCAACTAAAACCGAGGTGATAATTACCACTGCAAAAATGAAGGTAAAAGTGAACAAGGCCACCAACGCCATTACTTATACCGATTTAAAAGATAACGTAATTACCGCCGAAGACAGCGAAAATAAAACGATAACACCCGCAACTATTGCCGGCATCAGCACCTATAATGTAAGCACCCAGTTTACCTCGCCGGTAAACGAGGCGCTGTACGGTTTGGGCTGCCACCCATTAGATTCTTTATCCATTAACTATAAAGGCCGCAACCAGGAGTTACTTATCAAATACCTTACCGGTGCTATCCCTGTGTTGTTATCAACCAAGGGTTATGGCTTGCTTTGGGACAACTATTCGGCATCAAATTTTTATGGTGCCCAGGCTGATAACACCAAATTTAAATACGTATCTGAAAGTGGTAAACAGGTTGATTACCTCTTCTTCTACGGCCCTTCCTTTGACCATATTATCAATTCGTATCGTATAGCAACCGGCCGTGCGCCAATGTTTGGCAAATGGGCTTACGGGCTTTTTCAATCACAGGACAGGTATATGAGCGAAAAGGAAATATTGACTGTTAAAGATAAATACCGTGATAACCACATCCCCGTTGACGTAATTGTACAGGATTGGTATTACTGGGATCCATTGCCAATTGGCTCGCACGTGATGAAGCCCGAGCGTTATCCTCACCCACAGCAAATGGTTGATGAATTGCACAAGGCAAACATCCATGCCATGATTTCGATATGGCCTGTATTTGGCAAAGGTACCCCCAACTATGATGCATTGGAAAAAATGGGCGGCTTAACCGATATTACCTGGGATAACGTTGTTACCCATACTTTTGATACCTACTATGACGCCCATAACCCTAAAGCCCGCGAACTTTATTGGGATCAGGCACGTGATAGCCTTGTAAAACGCTACGGTTTTGATGCCTGGTGGATTGACCAGTGCGAGCCGGATAATGGCGCTTTGCTTGATGCCCGCCGCCAAAGTAACTTTAGCATAGGTAAAGGGATTGATTATTTTAATACCTACTCGTTGCAGCACACCAAAGGTGTTTATGAAGGCTGGCGCAGGGATATTCCGGGCAAACGCGCTTTCTTTTTGGTAAGGCAATCATTTGCCGGCGAACAGCGTAATGCAGCCACCTTATGGTCAAGCGACATTGAGTGTACCTTCTGGAACTATAAAAACCAGGTACCACAGGGTATCAATGCATGCGCATCGGGTATCCCCTACTGGACATCGGATATCGGCGGTTACCACTTCCATTGGAGGGCTGCCGATTGGTCGCAGCCGGATAAGCGCGAGCTGTTTACGCGCTGGTTTCAGTTTGGCGCATTTTGCCCTATTTTCCGCATCCATGGTAAAGGTGAACGCGCATTATTTAGCGACAACTGGGATGCCAATACCAAAGCCATCCTGCTGAATTTTGATAAACTGCGTTACCGCCTGCTGCCATACATTTACTCGCTGGCCGGCAAAGTAACTACCGAAAACTATACCATGATGCGCGCCCTGACATTTGATTTCAGGAACGATGAAAAAGCCTACGGCATACCAGATCAATATATGTTTGGTCCTGCCTTTATGGTTAATCCGGTTACCGAGCAACTGTATACATCGGCCGATGCGGATAAAAAAGCCAAAGCGCGCCAGGTTTACCTGCCCGCTGCAACCAAATGGTACAACTTTTGGACTGGTGAAATGCTTGACGGCGGCCAGACTATCAGTGCTGCTGCCCCTATCGAGATATTGCCGCTTTATGTAAAAGCTGGCTCTATTATCCCAATGGGCCCGCACATGGAGTACGCCACTGAAAAACCGGCCAGCAATATCGAATTAAGGATATACCCCGGCGCAGATGGTACCTTTAAGTTGTACGAAGACGAAAACGAAAATTACAACTACGAAAAAGGTGCTTTTGCCACCATCAGCTTTAACTGGAATGATAAAACCCGTAAGCTGACTATATCAGATACCAAAGGTCGTTTTAAGGGCATGCTAAAAAACCGCACCTTTAATATCGTGATGGTTAAGGGGGCACACGGTTCAGATGTGGAGGTTACGGCTAAAGCCGATAAAGTGGTTAAATACAGTGGTAAAGCGATGGTAGTTAACTTGTAAAAAAGAATCAAGAGTTAAGAACCAAGAGTCAAGACAGAAACCTCTTGCGGTAATTGAAAAGGAAATTATTTCTACATTAATTCTTCTCTCTTAATTATTATCTTTCGGAAAAATATACCAGCCTGCAATAAAATGCAGGCTGGTTTGTGTTTAAGCATTTCGAAAAATAAAACTAAAATCTGTTGAAGCCAACCAAACACCTGTCGCCCCGCCAAATTTTATCGCTATTGCTGGTTTTATGTTTTGCGCCGTTTACTTCATCAGCACAAAAAAAGAATTCGGCGTTTCAATACCATATTCGTAAAACCACAGGGCCCATCACTATTGATGGAGTTATGGACGAGGCTTGGCACAAAACCGATTCGGCTGCCAACTTTTTTATGGTAACGCCTATGGATACCAGCCGGGCCAAGGTACGCACCGAAGTGAGGATGGCCTTTGATAACAACAACCTGTATATTATTGCCGTTTGTTACACTGCCGGGCCGGGCGAATACATAGTTGAATCACTTAAACGCGATTTCGCCTTTCTAAAGAACGATAATTTCATATTTTTTCTCGACCCCTTTGATGCCCGCACAGATGGCTTCAGCTTTGGCGCCAACGCCGCCGGCGCTCAATGGGACGGTACCATGTACGAGGGTGGCAAGGTTGACCTGAGCTGGGATAACAAATGGATTTCGGCAGTAAAAAACTATCCCGATAAGTGGGTATTTGAAGCAGCAATTCCCTTTAAAAGTATCCGTTATAAAAAAGGTGTTGGCCAGTGGGGCATCAACTTTAGCCGCAACGACCTGATAACGACCGAAAAATCGAGCTGGGCGCCGGTACCAAGACAGTTCCCCACAGCCTCGCTGGCTTATACCGGATTGCTGGTTTGGGACGATTTGCCGCCCGATGCCGGAACCAATATTTCCATTATTCCTTACGCGCTTACCGGCATCTCAAAAGATTATAGCGCCGGAACCAAAACCGACTGGAAAAAAGAAATAGGCGCCGACGCCAAGATTGCCCTTACCTCGTCCCTTAATCTCGACCTTACTGTTAACCCCGACTTTTCGCAAGTTGATGTAGACCAGCAAGTGGTTAATTTGAATAGGTATGAACTGTTTTTTCCCGAAAAGAGGCAGTTTTTTTTAGAGAACGGCGACCTGTTTGCCAATTTTGGATATGCTGATATAAGGCCGTTCTTTTCGCGTAGGATTGGGCTTAATGCCCCCATCAGATTTGGCACAAGGCTTACCGGCAAGCTGGACAAAGATTGGCGTGTCGGGTTGATGGATATACAAACCGGAACATCAAACGATGCCCTTACTCCTGCCCAAAACTATGGTGTGCTTACGCTTCAGCGCCGCGTTTTTGGCCGTTCAAACATCGGCTTTATGTTTATTAATAAGGATGCCACAGGGACATCAACCCCGGGCAACGCTTATAACCGCAACTTTGGGATGGAGTACAACCTGGCCTCGCCAAGCAATTTATGGACCGGCAAGCTTTTAGGCCTAAAATCATTTACACCCGGCCTTAAGGGACACGACCTGGTAGCAGCTGCCCACCTGCAGTACCTGAGCAAATACTGGACAGCTTATTTACAGGATGAATATGTTGGCAAAAACTATACTGCGGGGGTTGGCTACGTACCAAGAGTTGGCTATAACAAAATCAGCCCGCTGATATTGCACAATTTTTTCCCTAAGGGCGGCAATGTACTTATGCACGGCATCCAGCTAACCAGCAACTATTATTTTAATGAGAGTTTTAAGCGTACCGATAACGAAAGCACTTTAGTTTACATTATGACGTTGCGTAACAAAAGTGTATTTACAGTGTCGGGCATTGATACCTATATCAAATTACTGGTACCTTTTGATCCAACCAATACAGGCAAAACACCGCTGCCTATCGGCTCGCAGCATCATTGGAACACGCTCGATATGCAATTTGCATCAAAGCCGCAAGCCTTATTTACCTATTTGTTAGAGGGCCTTCACGGTGGTTATTACGATGGATACCGCACCAGCCTGATTGCGCAACTGGGCTACCGCTTTCAGCCTTATGTTAACCTGTTTGTAAACTCCTCATTTAATGATCTGCGCCTGCCCCAGCCATTTGGCGATACCCAATTTTGGCTGATTGGCCCTAAGGCAGATATCACGTTGAGCAACACCCTATATTTTACCACTTATGTACAATATAACGGACAGGTAAAAAACATCAATACCAACGTACGCCTGCAATGGCGCTACAAACCGGCATCAGATTTTTTTATAGTTTATGGGGATAACTCTATCCCATCGCCCTATACTGTTAAAAACCGCCAGCTGGTAGTTAAATGGACTTACTGGTGTAATCTTTGATTTCGCATTTCGGAATTTCGGATTTGTTGTCTGAACCGGAATTATTGAATTCAAAAAATTCATCAATTCGCTTAATTCAGTTCAGAATAAAATTTTCAAATCCTCAAATTTTCAAATAATCTGAAATCTGCACATCTGTAATCTGCACATCTACTCTCCCCCTTCCATCAGGCTGTATACTTCCTGCATGTAAGCGGCTTCGTTCATAGCGGCATGAAAATCTTCCCATTCATCACTGCTGAAGGTGAACTGTACATCATTTACCGGGGTACGCATTACCATACGTTCCTGTCCGTCGGGAAAGGGGAAGGTATAGTTTTCAAAATCAAGCTCAAGGGTAAAATCCCGGAATTGTATAAACTGCTCGGGCGTAAAGCTCAGGATCAGGTTATTATTCCAGATAAAAATACAACGGCACTCCTTGCACCGGCTAATAACCGAAGCCCCAACCTGGCTCAATACTTTTGCATCGCACATAGGTAAATGATTTAATTTGTGCCTGCCCTGTAAAAAAGCTATCACGGCGTTTATTACTACAGAGCAGGACTTTATATTTTAAACTGTTTTTTCAACGTAAACGTCAATTACTTTGCAGACAGCGGCTTTTTTTGCTTTTATCGAACAAGAGCAAAGTAAATTCTTATTTAGAATAAATCCAAATAAAAATAACAGATAAAGAAAAATTAAGAGTTAAGAGCCAAGAATTAAGATACTACAGTGCAGCAATATCTTTGTTCAGGCTATCGGCATACTGTTTCATTTTGGGGTATTGCGGCAAATTATACCACGGGCGTTTTGGCCTGTCGGCAGGGAAGCCATATTGGGCGCGGTAGGCTTTGCGTTCGGCCGTGAAGTGCCACCAGCGCTTGCTATCGTCGTGGTGTAAAATATAATGTGCCAGTAAACGGTACGAATCCTCAACACAGGGGTCGGCCCAGGCGCCGCAGTGCTTTTCGAACGCATTATACAGCTCAACGGGATCTTTACCCTCAAGCTGCTTTAATGAATAATACCCTTGTTCAATAAGTTCGGCTGCAAAATTGATGCCCAATGATGGGATGCTTTGAAATTCCATCAGCGCAGCAATCTCTTTAGCCCTTTGGGGCGGCGCTTTCAGAATAGCCGCTATTTCATCGGGTGCGTAGCCGGCCAGCATGTTTATTTTTATTTTTTGACTTCTTAGTACCGCCTTTTCATCAGCATTAAATTTTAAGTCGATATTCTTTTTCATTGCGCCTGTTAAAGTATTAAAATTAATTAAAGAGAATTAATTAAGCCCACAACTAAAATACCCTATATTTATTAATTAAAATAAGCGAAACCAATTACGCTGTTTGTTTCGTATAAAGCATTAACTATTAACTAATCTTGAGATTTAAAGAACATATTATTGTAGGCAATAATAGTACACGGGGATTTTTATCGGCTGGGATTTTTATATTCTTAAGCCTTCCGGCATTTGCCAAATCGCATCCCGAAGTTGACAGTATTAAAAACCTGTTATTACCTGCGTCCGCATATCAAAAAAAACCGGATACCGCTACCATTAATAAGCTCAATAAAATAGCATCAAACTATTTTAAATCAAACCCCGATAGCGCTTATTATTATGGCCAAAAAAGCATTGAGCTATCGCGCAAAATCAAATATCCGGAAGGTATAGCCAATGGTTTGCTGGAGACCGGGCACGTAAATTACTTTAAAGGCAACTCCAAACAAGCTAAACGGAATTTTGACGAAGCGATAGCAATATTCAAAAACTTGCATAATGAGAAGGGGCTTAGTAAAGCATACATTTCGTACGGGCGAATGTATAACCAACTGGCTGAATACAAACTTGCTTTAGGCTATTTAGATAAAGCTCGCCTGATTTGCCTGCACAACCAGGACGAGCCTACCTTAACAGATTGTTATAAAAACATAGGTATAACTTACTTTAGCAAGGGCCAGCTTTCAAATGCACTCGACTTTTACTACAAGGGCCTTTTTATCGCCTTAAAAAACAACTATATAACAACCTCGGCCGAGATTTATAACGATATTGGGGTGGTATTGCAAAATATGGAGGTGTTTCCCAACGCCCTCGAATATTTCAAAAAGGCCATACAGGTTTTTGAAGCTACCAATAACAAGGTGGCTGTTGGTACTATTAATGAAAATATTGGCGAAGTGCTGCTTGCCCAGCATAAGTACGACGAGGCTATAGTGTATTTATTAAAATCGCTAAAAACCGCCAAACAGCAGGACGATAAAGACGGCCTAAGTTCGGTTTATACAGATCTTGGTATGTGTTACGCACATAAAAATCAAATTCCGCTTGCTAAATCATACCTGGATACATCATTGCGGATAGCCACAAAATACCAGATTGTTTATAACCAGGCCTACGCGTCAAACGGTTATGCCACTGTATATAACTTGTTAAATGATTATAAAAATGCTTATAAATACGCCGTGGAGGGCCAGGCAAAAGCTATTAAGCTGGGGAATATATCGGTACGCTCAAACTCCGCGTTACAACTTAACAAAGCGATGGCTGGCCTTGGCAAATTTGAGGATGCTAACCGGATGTTAAATGAATACATCAATCTTAAAAATCAGATTAACGATAATGAAAGCATTCAAAAACTAACATCATATAATTACGAATTGGGCTTTGCCGAAAAAAAGCGCCAGCTTGCCCAGCAACAACGTGAACGCGACCTCATATATCAACAGAAAATAAAAAGCCAGCGGCTGGTTAATGCTATATTTTCTATCATAATTGTGGGCATGATTGTTACCGTAGGGATTTATTACCGGCAAAAACGAAAGCAGCAAAAAATTAACGCATTGCTTGAAGACCGTAATAGCGAGATATTGAAACAAAAAACCAATATTGACGACCAGGCCGAAAAACTAAACGATTTAAATGTTTTAAAAGACAGGCTGATATCTATTTTAGCACATGACCTGCGCGCGCCCTTAAGCACTCTGCGCGGCCTGTTCAGTTTGTTACAGGATGACAGCATTAGCCACGAGGAATTGCTGGAAATGATACCCGCCGTGTTAAAAAGACTGGAATACACTTCTGATTTTCTGGATACCCTGCTATTCTGGATAAATAGCCAGATGGAAAACTTTGAAGCATCGGTAAAAAACTTTTCGATAAAAGGGCTGGTGAGTTTAGAGATTGAGACCTATCATGAACAAGCTGAATTAAAAGGTATTACCTTGCTGGATAGTATCCCCGCCAATTTATCTGCCTGGGCCGATCCAAATTCTATCCGCATCGTTATCCGTAACCTGATTACCAATGCGCTGAAATTTTGCCGGGAGGGTGATACCATCGAGATTTCGGCAACGATGGAAGATAACAAAATAATTATTGTAAAGGTAAAAGATACCGGTGTGGGCATGTCTGCCGATCAGCGCGATAAACTGTTTAAAGGCAAGGTAAACAGTAAGGTTGGCACCAAAAATGAATCGGGTACCGGCATGGGCATGCTGTTTTGCAAGGATCTGGTTGAAAAATGCCACGGCAAAATATGGGTAACCAGCGAGCCTGGAGTAGGTACCGAATTTATGTTTACCCTGCCGGCTGTAGCTGTTGCCACGCCGGCCGAGGCATAAACCAACAATATAAAAAAGCCCTTCAAGTTTAAAACTCAAAAGGCTTTCAAAAAATTTTCAAATCCTCAAATTTTCAAATCAAAAGTTATTTCATCAAATTGATAAAATCATCAAACAAATACCTTGAATCATGCGGACCAGGAGACGACTCCGGGTGGTACTGCACCGAGAATGCTTTTTTATCTTTTACACGGATACCTTCTATCGATTGATCGTTAAGGTTTACGTGGGTAATTTCTACTTTATCAGATGCCCGCACGGCTTCGGGTATTACACCAAAACCATGGTTCTGCGATGTTACCTCGCAATGATTAATGATGATATTTTTTACCGGGTGGTTTAAGCCACGGTGACCGTTAAACATTTTTTTGGTTGGGATATCGTTTGCCAAAGCCAGCAACTGGTGACCTAAGCAAATGCCGAACATTGGTTTATCGGCAGCTAAAATTTCTTTTACCGTATCAATAGCGTAAGGCATAGCCGATGGATCGCCGGGGCCGTTTGATATAAAATATCCGTTTGGCGCAAAGTCCGTTTCCATTTCGGCATAAGTAGTTTTTGCCGGGAAAACTTTGGCGTAAACGTCGCGATCGTCAAAATTACGCAAGATGTTTTTCTTCACACCCAAATCAAGCACTGCAACACGGTAGGCGGCGTCTTCGTTACCAAAAGTATAAGTTTCGGTGGTTGATACCTGCGATGATAACTCCAGCCCATCCATTGAAGGCACCCCGGCCAGCTTGGCTTTCAGCTCTTCGATATCCAATATCTCTGATGAAATGATAGCGTTCATGGCTCCCTTATCGCGGATATGGCGTACTATCTGGCGGGTATCAACATCGCTGATGCCCACAATATTTTGCGCCTGGAAATAATCCTGGATAGATTCATTAGCCTGTTTACGGCTGTAAGCAATGTTGTAGTTTTTACAAACCAGACCCGCAATCTGGATATTACCCGATTCAACTTCGATATCGGCTATGCCGTAATTACCAATGTGCGCATTGGTTGCAACCATTATTTGCCCAAAGTATGATGGGTCGGTAAAAATTTCCTGGTAGCCGGTCATCCCTGTGTTAAAACAGATCTCGCCGGTAGTGGTACCTATCTTTCCGGCGGCTTTACCGTAAAATACGGTGCCATCAGCCAATAAAAGTACTGCCGGTAATTTGGTGAAGTGCGTCATTTAGCAAAAAAATTGAATGGATTATTAAATCGGATCGCCTGGTTCAAAGCCCCGTGAAAACTGATAGAAATATTGAAGTAAGGAACTTCCGGATTCACGGTGCAAAAGTACAAGAATATTTCGGATTTCGGAATTGAGATTTCGGATTTTTTTATTTTAGAATTTTCATTTTGAATTGGCCTTCATTTAGTCTTACTAAATCCGAAATGGGTGCATTTTAAATTGACGCGTTCTATGCAACGCGTTCAGGTTTTTTTTTAATCAGGTCTATAACTTTATTCCAAGCCCCGCTTTTGTAAACAACCCTTAGATTTAATACATTCTGTGCCCCT
>Ga0307507_10000153_pt1 | contig 122052 bp, 61 predicted proteins | sample 7_EM_MG_FD_207223 | JGI IMG/M metagenome (GOLD analysis project Ga0307507, IMG submission 207223) | Populus trichocarpa ectomycorrhiza microbial communities from riparian zone in the Pacific Northwest, United States - 7_EM | ecosystem: Host-associated > Plants > Roots > Unclassified | place...
TATAAGGAGAGAACTATCTATAGTAGGGACTAAGGTCCTTTAAATACACAACCATACTCCTAAGAAATCCTCTCTTGTATATAAGGTACGTGTTGTCTATATTAAATATAACGTCCCTCTTATTTAATACAGTTAACGCGTTTAATACTACATAACCTTAGTTACTATTCCTTATTATATAGTTCCACCGGATCTATTCTGGACTATGCCTATATTAACCAACTAGCTTCCGCCGACTCTTCTCCAAGTAGTTGTAATATTGTACTTAAAGCGTCTATAATACTATCTCCCTTCTCTTTATCTTTGTCCTTAAAGATTCCTAATATCTTTAAGTTGTCTACTAGAGGTATAATGTCCGTTTAATTAGTCTGGTTAATATCCTTACTTATTATACCTAAAGCTTCTTCTTCTCTTTCCTGGGTTGAGCGTCGCCTTCGTACGGTTTCCTCTATACTGTCGCTGGGCGAGGTGATGGCAATCCCTTGCTCTTATTGCGCTAAAGAGGGGTTAGTATAAGTTGCGCTAGCGAGTCCTTCATCCTAATAACCCTCCTCTTACTCTAAGTGTACTAAAGCAAATATTTAATTATCCTATGACGTTTGCTCTGTTTCTAATGTTAAATATACGCATTCTATAACTCTTAATAGTCTTTAAGTTCCCTAAGTAACTTGTTATAGGGTCTTATATTTAATCTACTATTATAAAGCTTAATAGTAAGCTGGCCTCTATGCTACTTAAGGTTTAATATGCCTTAGAAGAGTCCGCACGCGTCCTTAAAGCTTAATATTTAGCTTATACTTATCTTTAACGTCTTAAACATGTTTATAAGAAGGTCCGTTTTAAGGAGTAGAAGCTTGTTTAATAGGGTTTATCCAAGCTAGGTAATAAAAGGACTAGCCTTCCTCCTATAAGGGAAACAACTCTAAGTAGCTTGGCAATTACTCCTCTTAGGTCCCCCTTAGGTAACTTATTCTTTGGCGATTCTTCCTTATTAATATTACCTGACCTACTTTCTTTTAATACTCCTATACCTTTCCTATAGCATTCTCTAGGTTGCTTAATAGTTCCTAGGTAGTCTTATTATAGCCTATCTACTTTACTTTGTACTACGTTTTGTCCTCTATATCTTTATAACTAATAATCTTTAAAACTTGCTATTTGTCTTCCTCTTATCCTCTATATATATCTACTTTATAGACTAGTGGCTTAATATTCCCATATGCTGGCTCTAGCATTACGATATATTGTATAGGGTAGATCTTTATTTTGGCTAGTAGGTTCAACTTATATATAACTAATAAAATTCTTTACTTAACTTTAAAAGGTCCTAGTCTAACGTGGTCCAACTTCTTACTTAGTTATCAACTCTTAAAATTTTTATATAATAGCTATACTTTATCTCCCTTCTTAAGATCTAGTCCCTTAGATCTCTTAGTATTATAGTACCTTTTTATTTATTTTTGTACTAGTTTAGCTGTTTCTATAAGGTCTGTATAAAGATTTATTAATATCTCTATTCTTTGTTTAGCTATGCTACTCGTCTTTTTTACTTAATGTGGCGATAATAACGTTTTTGGTTCGTATCTGTAATTCGCCTTAAATAGTAATATCCCTATTCCCTCTTATGGTGTTATATTATATGTAAATTATATAACTGGTAATAACGATACCCAATTGTTCTATACATGGTTGATATAATGCCTTAAATACTATTCTAGTGTCTGGTTTAGTCTTTCCATTTATCCGTCCGTCTATAGATAATATACTGTAGATATTACTGCGCGAACCCCTTGTTCTGCTAGAAATACTTTTTAAAATGCTGCTATAAACCTTAGATCTCTGTCTAATATAATCTTATCTGGTGCTCTATATCTTGCGAACACTTCCTTTATATAGATTCTAGCGATATCTTCTACTAATATCTCTTTAGTGCACGCTATAAAGTATTCCTATTTTATTAGCTTATCTACTATTACTAAAATCGCGTTATGATCTTGTCCTATAATAGGATCTCTTAACTTTAGTAACTTAATAATAAAGTCTTATAATATAACTTCCCATAGTCTTCCTGGTATCTTAATAGGTTGTAGCCCTCTATATAGCTTATACCTTATCGGTTTATTCCTTTGGCAATCTAGATATTCCTTTATAACTTATCTTACTAGTCCCTAGATTTCTTAAATAATGTACTCCTCCTAAAGTCTTAATACTAAGCCTATAGCTCTGTTATGTCCTTGTGTTATTCCCTTGTGGAATTCCTTAATAAATTCTTCTGTAATAGACTTAAGTATATACGTTGCTTCTCTATTTTTGTATTGCTCTAAGTCTGGATCCTCTGCCTATGCTTTTTAGATCTTCTATATCTAATTACTCTCTAATAATTTATAGATCTGGCTTTCTTTGGTTACTATAATCTTTAGATAATTATACCTAATTAATCCGTTTTAATCCTTCCGTAATAAAGCTCCTAATAGCTTTTTATTACTTTATAGTTTAGCTTTTCTGCTTAGAGCGTCTGCTTATGCATTGTCTGTACCCTTAGTATGCTGAATTTCGAAATAGTATTCTATAAGCATTTCCACCTATCTAACCTGTCTTTGGTTGAGTTTCTTTATTATTAGGAATCCTATAAGGTTCTTATAGTCCGTCTTAACCGTAAATGGTTTCTCTATGCCTTATAAGAATGCTCTCTATTTTTTAAGTACTGTAACTATACCTAACAACTCCTTATTGTAGATATTATAGTTTAACTCTAGTAGTGTTATCTTTTAACTATAGTATGCCACTAGGTGCTATCTATCTTGATATTTTTATATAAAGTATGCTCCTAGTATAAAGTCTAATGCATTTATTTCTACAACCATCTCTAGACCTAGTTAATAGATTTTAAGAACTAGCTCCTAGGTAAATAATCCTTTGACTTTCTTAAATAGTTCTTATTGCTCCTTTTTCTATACCCATAGTTCTTCTTTCTTTATTAACCACGTAAGTAGCTTAATATCCTTTAACTATTACGCTATAAACCTTCTATAATAATTGCAAAATCCTAGGAATAATCTTAACTATGTAATATTCTCTGGTTCTTGCTAATTTACTATAGCCTTAATCTTTTTTAGATCTATACTAAGTTGGCCTAGTTTAATAATAAATTTAACAAAATTGGTCTTCCTGGTGAAGAACTTGTATTTCTTAATTGCTACTAGCATCTATTCTTCTTATAGTCTCTTTAAGACCTATTTAATGTGTTCTCTATACTCATCCTTACTCTCTAAGTAGATAATAATGTTATTAAGGTATACCATAATAAACTCATCTAGGTGTTCTCCTAATACACTATTAATTTGCTTTTAGAACGTTGCTAGTATATTTATAAGTCTGAATTGTATAACTAATAGCTTATATAGTTCTTCCTTTAACCTAAAGGCTGTTTTCTATTTATTGCTTTCCTTAATCCTAATCTAATGGTATACCTACCTTAGATCTATCTTTGTAAAGATCTTTATATTACCTATCCTATCTTAGATCTTACTAATTAAGGGTAAAGGATACCTATTCTTTCTAGTAATACTGTTTAACTATCTATAGTCTATATATATCCTAAGTTTTCCGTTTTTCTTTAGGATGAATAGTACTGGATATTCTGCTAATAACTATAATGGTCTAATATATCCCTTGCGTAAGTTCTCCTGGATAAACTTCTTAAGCGCTACTAACTCTGTTTTAGTAAGCTTATAGACTAGAAAAAACTTTAGACTTATTCCCTCTTTTAATTCTATTTTATGGTCCCATGCTGTATGCTCTAATAGCTTTTTACTTTTTAGTAACTATAACTTTTTACTATATTTATAGTATCTCTTTAGTATATAACTTAAGCCTCGCTTAGTCTCTTTATATATTGCTCTAACTTAGTACTATACCAACTTGGTTTACTGTCGCACTTTACACTATTAAATATCCCTAATATTAATCTAACCTATAACCTAATTAATTTTTAGATTGTACTTCTATAACTAAAGCATTTTTAGTATTACCTTATCCTATCCTAATAGTAGGATATTAAAAGATATTCTAACTGGTCTTCCTTTAATAGTTAACTATATAGGTCCTATTTTAAGATTAATAATGCCTCCTCTATAGGCTATCTAATCTCCTAAAATTGTTATAAGTGGATATAGGTATTCTTTTTGTTTATATAGTAACCCTATTCTTTCTACTGCCTTTAGTAATATATAGTTCCTAGTTACTCTACTATTTGCTAACACTTTAAACTACTAATCTTACTATTTAACTTATAAATTTAGGTGTTATCCTTAAATTCCTTTAAGGGTCTAAGGCTTTAATACTAGTTCCCTTTAGTCCTATATACCTCCCCTTTTTCTAACTGTTAGCTGCTAGATCCTGTTTATACTTAGTCTAACCTTAGCTAATACTTAGTTTATTTCTTTTCCTCTATATACTATAGATAAGTATTCTCTAGGCACTCCTACTACTATTATCTATCTAGGCATTCTTCCGTAAGGAATCTTCTTAGTTAAAGTATTAAGTCTCCTTAACCTTATACTTCTACTAGGTGCTATCTATATATATACTTAGTATTCCTAAACCTTTTTTCCTCTAGTGCCTAATATATCCTTACTGGGTACTTCTAGTTCTTATCTTTAGGTGCTCTATATATATTGCACATATCCTCTATATAAGCTATCCATAATAGTGTATAATACGCTATATATTTTAGGTTAACTCTTAGTTTGTCTTTATTCTTAAGTTTAAACCTATACCTAGTTAACCTAACCACTGGTATTTCTGCTATAGGTACTAAGATTTATTACTTACTTCTCTAGTCCCTAGATTCTTCTTCTAGGTTCCTTAACATTATAATTAATACTCCTTTAATATAACTTATGCGTTTTTCCGTAATAGGTTAGTCTTAGACAACTTTTTTATTTAGCTATATATAAAAATCTTCCTATTTATTATTATATTATTGCCTATACCACTTTCCGTATAACTGGTTTAGTGTATATAGTCTATCTGTTAGAAAGTACCTTGTTATTGCTATATTATAATATCCTTTAGTATATCTTTCTTTAAACCTAGTTGGAATATCTAGATCCTCTTCTTGTTCTAGTTTATCTAACTACTTTACCCTAGGTATCCCTGCACTTAGCCTATTAGTAACTCTTTATATAGGTACTCTATCCCTTATATAACCTAGTATAGCTAACCTCTTGTCTAGCTTTTGCTCTTGCTATATAATAATTCTTATTTTAAACTTATCTATAGTTTCTTGTTTTCTGCGTCTTACAGCTGGATCTTTATAGTTGTTTTGCTTTTTAATCCTAGTATTAACTATTTAATCTTTAGGCTAAATACTACATTTACCTAGAATTGCTGACATTCTTATTTATTCCCTAAACTCATAGTTCTTAAACTTGCGTCCTATACTTATTTATTTATTACTAAACTAAATTGCTATTCTTTCCTATCGGTTTTTGTCCATTATAGGTCCTTAGGTATATCTTATCTTGTCTTAAAAATCTTAAGCTTCTTTTATCTCTTCTTAAGAATTTTAAGCCTATGGCCTTTTACCTTTATTAAGTAATAAGCTAGCACTAGCAGTTATCTACTTACTTAGTTTCTTTTAAATATTGCTCCTATTATTTTATAAAGCGATGGAAATTATATCTAATAGTGTTATAATATCCATTATTAAACCCTATTTTGTAATGGTCTTAGTTTCTACTTCTATTTTAACTTCTCTAAGGTCTACATGCTCCTAGTAAGCTGCCTTTATTACCTTATTATTAATAAATGCTTCGCCTATATTAAACTTATCGTCTTTAATATCTAATCTATAAGCTAGTTTATTAGTTCCTTTAAACTTAGATAATAATGGCTCCTATAGCTAATAGCTTGCGCCATACTTAGCGTCCTTATAAATTTAGTATGCGTTGTTATAATAATATGCAAAACTATTAATTAAATACTCTTTTATTCCTTATAGTGCACTATTGTCCCTCTATATATACGTGCTGTCTGTTAGCCTAGTTCCCTTTACCGCGTAGTTACTCTAACTACCTCTATAGTCTTTGGCGAAATGACCTTATTTTCCGCAATTTATGTAAGCCCTATCTTTAAACTACTTTTCTTACTATAGAGTCCGCCTAAATATCTTCTGCTACTAAGATTCTTAATTTAGCCTCTGCTTCTAGGTCCTTTAATTACTTAATTTTTAACCTCTAGGTTTCTATGGTTTCTTTTTCTACCTTTAGGTTTCTTTAGTACCGCTTAAGTCTATTAGCTCTGCGCCATTCTATAGTTTTTAACTCTATGTCTGTTATTACGTACTCTACGCCTTATACAACTATAGAACTCTATCTTGCCCTCTCTTAGCTTGTTCCCTTTAATAGATCCTATTATTAATTTTTATTAACTAATCTATTAACTCTCTTAGAGTATCCATATCTTCTATTAGGATGATTATGTCCTAGACCTTAGCCTTAAGTCCCTATTTATACTGTGCCATAAGCGCCCTATTATTCTACTTAACCTATATAGCTAGTGTTTAAAACTGTGTTGTATACTTAATTACTAAAGTGTATTATACTAAGTTCTAAAGCTTTTATTCCGCTGTAGTTATGGCCTCTAGGTCTCTAAATATCTATATTAGTTATTCCGCGAACCTGTTTTAACTGGCAAATATATACCTTATATCTTGGTTAGTAGTTGTTATGCTATTAGCCTATATTTCCGTAAGATATAGCTTAAACTACTTAAGTGCCCTCCCCGTTAGGAACAATCCTGTATAGGCTACTTAATCCAATAATATTGCTAACTTTGCTCCTTTCTATACTACCTTAAAATGCATCTACGTAAGAAATCCCTTAAGCTTTAACTTCTCTCCTAAGAACCGTTTGATTAAAGGTAGCTTGATTTTTACTACTCTAATTCTATTAATGCGTTCTTTAAGTATCCTATTATTATCTTATAAGTAATTAACCATTTCCTATAACTGACCTCGCGTAACCACTTAAGAATCCCTATTGTCCATACTAGTATTACCTAGCCCTAAGGTTGTGGCTACCGTTAACGCCGTTATAACTGATGCTTTGGGTGGCATGTTATTTAATCTTATTCAATACTATAACCTTAGTAGTGAATATGTAATGGAACCTTGTAGTAGGAACTACGGTGGGTCCTATTATTAGGCTGGGTATATAGGTAAGAATAAATTAACAATATAATAATAACTGGTGGAGTAGTTGCCTAATAGATTAACTCTAATTGTATTCTAAGATTTACTATAAGGAGAGAACTATCTACGGTAGGGACTGAGGTCCTTTAAATATATAACTATACTCCTAAGAAATCCTCTCTTGTATATAAGGTACGTGTTATCTGTATTAAATATAACGTCCCTCTTATTTAACATAGTTAACGCGTTTAATACTACGTAACCTTAGTTACTATTTCTTGTTACATGGTTCCACCGGATCTATCCTGGACCGTGCCTGTATTAACTAACTAGCTTCCACCGACTCTTCTCCAAGTAGTCGTAATATTGTACTTAAAGTGTCCGTAACATGTTATAAATAGGGATATATATTTAAGGTATTTGCCTATCTGCAATTTTATAAGAACGTAATACGTTAATTTACTATATATTAAGGATTTGCTGTTAAAGCCTTATAGGCCTTAGGGCTTATTAAGTTTCTTTAAATTTAGGCGTTAAGTTTTTATATAGTTTGTATTAATAAAGCCTATGCTAGTAGCTTCGCTATCTATAAGGATTTATACTTCTTTCTATTTACTAAGTATTTAAATTTCACTAAGTATATTAAGGGAGTTGTATTATGTGTCAGCGCTAGAAGAGCCTAGATACTTATACTCTTCCGCTTTTTATCCTAAGGCGCGACTTGGCCTTAGGATGATTTATTTTCTAAGTTAACCAAAGGCGAGGTGCTTTGTAATGTCTAAGTATAATTTATAGAGCGGGTATAATTTAAGGAATAAGTACAACTTAAGGAACAGGAGGAACTACGGCAGACCTTTTTAAAGGGGTAAGTTCGGCAATGCTTTTAAATATATCCTTTTTTACCGCATTTAAAGTATTCTCTATTTATAGCTTAAGTTCTTTATTTGTTGGTTCCTAAGGGTGTATAGAATTAGGTGGCATTAAGGTCTATAGGGTTGTATATAGGGCTTTTAGGTCTTAGAGAAGGATCGCGCCTTAGAGCATATACCGGTTTTATAGAGTTTTAAATATAAGGTGTAGTTAACTTTAGAGAACGAGTCTATTTGTTATATTAAAGGTCTTTATTAATTTATTAATATATTATAGCAAATTTGGATAGGTTTTTTGGTAGTTCTTTATTTACTAACTAGGCTCTAATCTTATCTAAAATAGCTTATTAAAGGGTAGTAACTCTAGTAGCTTTATTCCAATCTAGCTCGCTAATAAGGCCTAAAAATTCCAAAAAGAAGCTGGTAAAGTCTCGGTTCCGTTATTATAGGTTTTTAAGTTTGGTAATAGCTGTATATTCACGGCTGGCGTCATTATATATTTATTTTAGCAGAGAGACGAAGGTTTTAAAATTAATAAAAGTGCTATTGTAGAAGAATGGATCTATAGTTTGTATAGCGTCCTTGCTTAAACAAGATATTCTATAGCTAACCTTACTAGCCTTAGTAGGGTATTAATTATAGTTTGTTAAGAGTTTAAGATGGAGCTTAGTTATAAAGGGATATAGGTTATTTTAGTTTCTATTAAATATTAGAGGATTAGGGAGCTTTTTAAATTTTATAGTAGGTACTAGGTTTGCTATAGGTATAGGTTAAGCTACTATTACTAGTTTAGTATTTGCATTTAGTAGGTTAGGTTTAGGTACCGTTATTTTAATCTTGTTTATAGGTATTACTATTAGGGTCTATAGCGTAAATGTCTTAACGTTATAGAGTTCTTTATAGAGTGCTTCTATTAATCGCTAGTACTGGGCTTCTAGTGCAGCCCGCTACTAAGCTAAGGCGTCTATAAAGGACTATTACATTATGGTTAACTGTTCCCTAACTAGGGTTATAATACTCGTGGTTATTAAAAGGGATTTGGGTTTGTTTGCTATTTTAATAGTAGTTATTTTAACATAACTGTAGCTAGAATATATTGCATTGCAATAGGAGGCAAATTGCCGCCACGTGTGGCAAGTTGCCGTTACGTAAGGCAAGTTACCGTCACGTGTCACCGCGGCACTAGCGTGGTAAGGAACCTTAAGTTCCTTACCCTTCTTCGTATTAAAAAGACAACATCCATTTATAACACCGCATAGTATATATTATTGTAATATATGTATTCTGCACGTTGTTAAAGTATACCAACACTAATCAGTGAGCGCGTATAGATTAGAAAACACGCAGGTAGCTTAAAAGACAGTTATACTGTCTACATTACAGTAGATTAGAAGATAGTTGTACTTATCTACCTTTCATATCAGCCTATTTTAGTTAAAGAGAAGAAGAGAAACTACCTAGGAGTACTTATCTAGTATTTATAACAACTTCTAGACATCTCGTTCTATCTATTTTAGAAGACTACTGCGTAGAGTACTTTACCCTACTTAATTAACTTGAACCATCTCCTTAACCGCCTCCTTAACCGCCTCCTTAACCGCCTCCTTAACTGTTCCCCTACCTTTACCTTTTGAATACCCTTACCTTCACCCTTACTTACCTAAACAATATATAATAAACAAGATGTCAGGAACAGAGAAAGACTAAAAGAAAGAAGCAGCTAAATAGGAAAATAGGATTAACCTAATAGAAGCCTCCAAAGATAAACTAACTGACTACCTATAATACAAGATGTACCTATACACAGAGATATACAACTAGCTTAACTTAACACTCTAGGAATCGTTCTAGGGAGATTTTAAGGACTTTACGGTTAATATCTTTACACAAATCCCCTTATACTGGCTTTAGCAACTATATAACTGCCTAAATATTAGAGAAGTATAGGTTAATGTTAACTATAAACAAAACAAAACACTCCCTTAGTCTTTATATAATATAGTATAAGAAGAAGACCAAACTAAATAGAGCAGAGAGATGATTAAATTAGCCAATAATAAGTATAAACCGACGCTATTAAGATCGATTAAGGTATATATAACAGAGGGTACCTTAGAGGAGCAATAATAAGCTAAAGCTACCATAACCTAACTAACCGGTACACTGACTACCTCTACCTTTACACTATCTATTATACCTTAATCTATGACTACGTCCACTTTTATACCATCTGCTACGCCTTAACCCATAATAACAATATAGCAACTCCACGTACAATCTGTAGATGAGGAGAACCGCCCTATTACTATAACCGGCTATGGCAAGGAAATTGCGAACGCAGCTAAGATATACATAGAGGAGTAGAAATACGGTGGCATAAACGAAAGCCTTAATTATAAATTAATAATATTCTATAATATCTGTAATCGAGCGGACGTACCCTAAGAAGCCTACCTTAAGGCATTCCCTACTATGCTAAAAGGACTAGCTTTAGACCACTTCTATATAAACTAACTGTCCTGCCTACTATTTGCCAAAGCTTGCGAGCACCTTTAGAATTTCTTTAAAGGACCAGAATTTTAACGCAAGAACCTAGACAAGTAGAACACTATTACACTTATAATAGTAATAGCAGGAAATATAAATAAGTCAATAAGCAAATATCTCTAATTGTTAATCCACAAACTTTGTTAACTATAGCATAGCCTTAGACCTACCTTACAAACCATAGACTTCCTTTATAACAAAATCGTTACTTCTTGCCAGGGAATACCAGTATGCAGATATACAGTCTCTGACCTACCGGACAACCTTAGAGCCCTTATTAATAAACTTTAATTGTCCATTACAGCATATAAAAAAGAGTATATGGAGAAGATATAAGCCTTCTTCACAGACCGACGGTTCTATAAAAGAGATAATAACTACGACCGCAGCAACCGCAACAACCCTCTATATAACCGCAACCGAAAGAAACCACGTTGCTTTATATATAACAGGGAAGGATGTCGCTTATAGAGATATACTAAGGAGGAGCAAGAAGAGTCTAAAGCTAAGTTTAGAACTATTAATAGAGACAGGTTTAGCAAATTTAATAACTAATTTAAGAAACGACTTAACCAATATATTATAGATTACGAGGATAACAATACCAACTCAAAAGAAGAGCTTAAGGAAGCTTTTTAAGCACTAACTATTGATATAAGTTATAAGGCAACTGACAAGAACTTATAACTAGATATTAATCACTACTATACCTCCCTTGGCCAAGTGGAATAGCAGAAAGCAATTTCTATAGCTACTACCCTAGCTGATAAAGCCTTTGGCCATTTGGTCACAACTATAGACAATATAGTACCTCTTATAACCGACCAGGACCCTTTTACCTACAATACAACCACATCTATGTCCCGCTATACTGCAGACAAGTTTATAGGTATAATAATTAATATAGGAGCATCCAAACGATCCACAGCAGGATATGGCTAATTCTTAGTATTCTAGAGACTTAATACTAATATACAGCTTAATACCACCATATAAGGCATAGTTAATGTATAGTTCGGCATTGGATTAACCTTATTAATTAAATTAGCTAAAGTAATCACCCTAATTAGCATAATTAAGTTTTATATTATTAAGGTTAACACCCCATTTTTACTTTACTTGGCAGACATGGATCACCTATAAGTGTACTATAATAACCTAAAAAATATGCTAATCACCCTTTAGAGTGAAGTACCTGTTATACGTCGCTTTAGCTACCCTTTCCTACTTTAGAATACATCCCTATATACTTATTTAACTGAGTTATTTAAATAAAACCCCTGCTACCTCACTAATGTAGAATTAAAGCGACTATATCGCCGTTTTAGCCACCCTTTAGCTGAGCGTCTTGTACGAATACTTAAATGCTTAGGGCATAATATTAATAGCAAGACCTTAGATTATCTTATACGCTACTACTACTATTATTAAAAACATAGAAAGTCGCCTGGTAGATTCAGATTTACCTTATATAATAATATTAATTTCAACTATTTAATCATAGTTGATATTATATATATTAATGGCGCATCCCTTTTATATATTATTGATGAAGGAATACAATTTTAAGCTAGTAGATAGCTACAAAATATTAGCGCCAAGTATACATAGGATGTATTACGAATGTGCTAGATTAATATATACCTAGAACCTTCTAATATTATCACACACAATATAGGCAAGAATTTTGTGAGTAAGGAATTCAAACAATACGCCATAATATTTAGAATAGTTATAAGAAGTGTACCTATTAAAGCCCATAATTTAGTTAGAATGGTAGAACGCTACCATAGCCCCCTCCGTCGCATATACCATATTATTACTGCAGAACTGCTAGATATTAGTAAGGATATAGTCCTGTAAATAGCCTTTAAAGCAATTAACAATTCCGTAGGCCCTAACAGTCTTATACCTACCTTACTAGTATTTGGAGCTTACCCACGCATAGTGGAATCCAACGCACCTAACCCTATAGTTATACAACGAGCAGCAGCTCTTAAAAAGGCTATAGAAGAAGTTAAGAAGCTTAGAGCTAAGCGCTAAGTGGTAGATACCCTTAACATGCGCAACAGACCCAAAATAACTGCAATCTATAACCTACCACTTAACTTACCCGTATTGGTATAGAGAGAAGGACCTATAGGCTAATCTAGCTACTGGTCTAGTCCGCATAACCTAATTAGCATTAAAAATAAAACCTATACTATATAACTTCCCCACAGACCCACTAACTTCTGTAGTATGGTTGTAAAACTATATCTAGTAGACCCTAAGATTACAGAGGATATATAACTAGAAGATAATAAAAGTAAACCACCTTAAACTAAACCTAAACCCCTACCTTAAACTAAACCTGAACCCCTACCTTAAACTAAGCCTAGACCTCAACCCATTAAGTGTAGAAGAGGTAGACTATATAAGTACCCTATTAAAGCTAGTGCCGCGAACATTTTAATATATCTATAAGATGAGGACAATAATTAACTTACAAAGTCTAATTAGTTTATAGTATTACGTCAGAAGGAAATCAAGGGATTACTTAAGAAAGGAGTTTTCGAACTGGTTAACCCTAAAGATATACCACAAAGCAATAGAGTATTTAACTCTAGATTTATTAATAAGATTAAGAACCCCGGTTCTGATAAAGCCTTTAAGAAGTTAAGACTAGTTATATAGGTATATAATAACCTAGAAAAAGACCTTATATTAACCCAATTACCTACAATCCAACAAGTCAGCTAACGCCTTATTCTCTGTATTACGGCCATAACTTAGAATAGTGGCATATATCTCTACTTACAAGATATTTCACAGGCCTATGTATAATTAGCTACAAGACTAAATCAAGACTTCTATATTAGGGCACCTCTTAAACTTAGTACAGCACTTGGAGTTTTACAAGGCACAATTCTAAAGGTTGTTAGACCTTTATATGGTATTCCTAAGGCAGGCAATCATTGGTTTAAGACTTACCATAACTATTATATTAAAGAACTAAACATGAGCCAATCTACTTATAACCCCTGCTTACTCCACCTTAACAACCCCATAAATTTCGGAATAGTTAGTTTACAGACTAATAACACCCTCCTATTAGCTAACTTAGTCTTTACAGCTTTAGAATAGGAGAAGATTAAGAAAGCTAAGTTCCTAACCAAGAAACGCGAATAACTTACGCCGGAACACCCAATTAAGTTTAACGGAGGCATTATCCGACAACAGGATTATATAATTACGCTTATGCAGGAGCGCTAATGCCAGAACTTGACCCTTATTAATATTAAGGAAGCTATTACAACAACTAGTTCCAGAGGCACTGTTCGCATAGCGCTTACACTTAAGGACTAATACATCGCCTAATAAGCAAGAGGAGCTTATATTGCGTTTATATGCCAGCCTAAAGCTTCTTTTAATTTATCCTACGCTGCCTAGGTGATTAACCCTAACAAAAAAGACGCAAAACTGCTTAATAAGAGGATTTAGTAGCAAATTAAGAACCTAATAAGAGGTTTAAACTTTGTTAAACTTAACACAGAGATATTATAACTACTTATATTCACTGATTCCTTATTTGCAAATAACAAGGATCTCTTATTATAGATTGGATATATCCTAGTACTAGCAGACTTATTAAACAAGGCGAACATCGTCTACTAGTCCTTAGTTAAGTGCAAGAGAATTACTAAAAGCGTACTAGCCTCTAAATTATATGCTATGGCCCATAGTTTCAACATCGGCGCTGCAATTAAGGCCACAGTTAAATTGCAACTTAATATTAGCCTACCGCTTATCCTTTACACCAATTTAAAGTTGATCTATAAATGCCTCGTTAAACTAGGAACTACACAGAAGAAGAGACTTATAATTGATATTATATGCCTACGTCAGTTATATAAAAGACGCGAAATAGCTAAAGTTAAGTAGATTAATGGAGACAGTAACCCTGTGGACGCTATAACTAAAAGTAAACCGTTATTAGCTCTTAAGCGACTTATTAACACAAACCAAATCAAGTTAAAGATAGTAGAATGGGTAGAACGTGCTACTGACAATAGCACTAATATAAAGGCATAAGGAAGGAAGGAAGGAAGGAAGGAAGGAAGAAAAGAAAGAGAAGCGTATATATGGATTTTTAAACTGCACAGTTATAGGATACCAGTCCCCCGCATTTTCTAAAGTACTCCCAGTATAGCTAGAATATATTACATTGCAATAGGAGGCAAATTGCCGCTATGTGTGGCAAGTTGCCGTTATGTGAGGCAAGTTGCCGTTACGTGTTACCGCGGCACTAGTGTGGTAAGGAACCTTAAGTTCCTCACCCTTCTTCGTATTAAAAAGACAACATCCATCTACAACACCGCATAGTATATATCATTGTGATATATGTATTCTGCACGTTGTTAAAGCATACCAACAATAACATAATATAAGGGCGTAAAGAGGTTTTAGGGAAGATTTAAAGGAATAATATAAATTCTATCTAAATCTAAGAGTATATAGCTCTTATAGGGTACAAGACATTGCGTAAAGAAGAGAAGGGAATAACAAGAGAATTATATAATTAAATATTTAGGGGCTTAGTGGTTAATGCGTGCGCACGTACGCACGTGATCTTTAATGGATTTTGGTAGAATTCGGTTAAAGCTTTGGAATTTATCTGTCGAGTGTTTCACCAAGACATTCCTATTGTAATTAGGCTAGTCCCATTACATCGTATAAAGCATAAATCCAAAAGTGTTTTTTTAAGGATATATTAATTAACTACTCCTTTAAAGATTTATTTATTAAACTTAAGGTTATTTAACCGTAGGTTTTATATAACGACTTAAATGTATTTAAGAGTATCTGTTATACAAACCTCTTTTCTATCTACTAGAATCGTAATTCTATAATAGGATAAGTAGTGGCTTCGAAAGTTTAAGGTCTAGTTATTAGTATAGTCGTATTTATTGCAAAAATAGAGAAGCTTCTTATTTTAATCGCGCCGGAGTTCTGGGGCTACTATATAATAGTAATTATAGATTACAGAATAAGTTTTTTGTCACGGATTCCGGCTGTAGCACCGCCAAGGGCTCGCCATAGGCTCGCCTTGGCACCCACTGTATATAGAGCCACGGTGCCTACGCACCTCTTGCACCTTCGTGCAACATCCTGTCGTGTACCTAGTCAATACTACGACTTCTCAGAGCCTCCTTGACCTCGTCTCGTGACATTTTTAAAGGCTTAAAGGACTTTTAGGACGTAATATTGGATTAAGTATTAACCTAAGAGCCAGCCTCTATAAAAGAAGGGTTAATATCTAGCTTAGAGTCCATTATTTTACGAAAATTAAGGTGGTGAAAAATTTGTTTAAATCTAAGACACTTAACCGTTATTAATTCTTAACTGTACGCTTAGCAATTAACTATTATTCTATTTTTAGTTAAAAATAATTCTTAACGGTTAGCCACCCTGTTTAGTGGTTGGGCGTTAGTGCACTGACCAAGCGACCTAGACTTTTGATATAGTACTATATAACGTAGTCAATTACCTAGTTAGCCGAATCACCTAGTTAGCCACTTGAAAATCCCACCAAAAAAAAAAAATTGCAACTCTATAACGCAATAATGCTTAAATAATAAATTCTAAAATTGCATAACTAGATTTTTCTATATGTTTTAAAACTTCTCTTTAAATTTAAAAGTAATTGGATTTTTAATTCCTAAAGATCTAGTAAACTAGGATAGATTTAAAATCTAAAACTAAATATCTTAAGAAAAACCGTTTTAATTAACTTAATATATAAGTAGTAGTCTTAGAATATATAGAAAAGTCTAATTACATACTTTTAGAATTTATTATTTAGGCGTTGTTACGTTATAGAGTTGCGATTTTCTTAATTTTTGGTGGGATTTTTGAGTGGCTAACTAGGTGATTCGGCTAACTAGGTGATTGACTACGTTAGCCTTATTTTCTTCGTAGATCAATCTACACACGAGTTCGTTCGACAAACACATTCCGAGAGCTCTAAGAAGTAGCCCGAGACAATCGATTATAAGGCTATCACGACGACTCTGACAATCTTTACTGACACTTTAACTGTAGTCGACGGTAGAGGGCGGTCTAACACGAGGTTGTTGAGAGTGCAAGAGGATAAGGCGGTTATTAAGAGCTGCAAAGTAATGAGAAAAGAGTTAGAAGCAGAGGGTGGCTTAGAATCCACTTACGTTGACCGAATAGCTGGACACGATCGAAAATTGTTGAAACTTGTTAGCGAAAGACTGGAGGAGCTAAAGGAGATGTGTGCCAGTTTATAGGAATTTAACGATTAGTTAAAAAAGCACAAGCCCAGATACGCACCGTAAGACTTATACTTTTATTTTTTTTCTATCTCCAATTATCTCTAGTAGCAGTACTTATCGACTGTCAATCAATTCCTTTCTCACTTCGGAGTTTTCCATGCTGTTAACCAGAGTTAATGAATGAAAAGATATGTGTGTTGTGGGTTTTATATACAGTCCGCTTGTACCAAACGGAGAAGTACACTTAGAAACCAGATCCAGAAAATGCTATAATGAAACTACTACTTGTTCATAAATCGAGCCACTCGATGAGCTCCGCGGTGACAACTAAGAATTTTGATGCCTTAATCAGGCATCGCAGATGTGTTGCAAGCTACAAGATCTGATACATCTGCCTCCGCCATAGCAATTTTTTCTTGCCTTTATAACAAAAAGTCCATAATTTTGCACTTCCGGCAAACTTCCGGGTTATGTTTTGCGTGACTCAGTGGGGAATCACTCGAATCAGCAATTTGAAAGACTTGATTGACTTTGTCCTTGGGTAGCTGGGTTTGCCAATGGAATTGAATACGCTTCCCGAAATGTCGTTTCTTCAGGCAATCAGCGAGCGCATGGCCTATTTCACTCTTTCTAATTTCACTAGGGATGTTGCGAGTCAGAAACATGCGGAAGCCAGTGGTGCCAGAATCGTAGATAACATCTATGGCGCTATCAAATCTAGTCAAAGGTTCGACTGGTAAAGCCCGCGTTATCTGGAATTCGGATGATCGGATGAATGAATCGGTGGGCTCGCGGCGTCCAATTTTGACCATTTTGTAGACGTCATTCACAAGATCGGTAGTTGGTTTTAGGACTATTCCATGCATTTCGTCAACCCAATTCTTACAGTACAGCATTCCGATGACGGGGTCTGCCCTGACAGAGAAGACAGATTTTTCGACAGCCGAGCTCAGGTCATCTGGTACGGAGCGCTGGAGAATCCTTTCGCAGAGAGGAGGAATGTTCGAGTTGCTCGTGATTGCATGCGGCTTAGATAGTGTACTAAGGTATTTGGAACGGCCGTCATATTTGAAGAGCAAATCCAGCGAATCTTGAGAGACGGCAAGATACGATAGCTCTTTGATTACCTTCCCCCGCGCGGATAGGTAATATGAGATATGGATTTGGGCGAAAATGGGCGAAGATGAAGTGTTACTACTGATGTTTGGCTCGGGTTTGCCGCTCCAGCTTTCCTCGAGTGTTTTCAACGCCTCTTCGCCTGATAGAAGTAAAGGTTTAAAATATAGAACTTCAATAACCCGCGTAGTAAACAGTCGGGCTTCCAAATCGCTGCTGAAGCATTGGAGTAGAGATTCATAGTTTTCGCATGTTATGTAGAGTCCTCTCAAACGGTAAAGCATATCGCCAGCGTTATGGACCCAAGACTGTTCGCTGAGGAATTTTTTGTTGATTGATCCATGCTGTTCGCCAGGAGAGTCTGAGTAACTGGAGTCGCTGCCGGCGTCGTGAGAAGCTATGGAGACTGTGCCGAGAGCAGCTTCAAGACTGGAACACTTCTCCAAAATAAATGCCATACTGACGAAGCCTGGCAAGATGCACCAAATGATTGGGATGTAGAAGCAAAAAACTCTCCTGCTATTGAAGACTTTAACAATATGAAGTGCAACGTTGATGAATGGCGGGACGGGTTGTGAAAGTGATAAGGGATAAACGTCAGAATACTCTAATGAGCGGCTGAAGATCCTACTCTTTAAAAAATCGAGCATCGAATGACAAAAAGAAATGATTCGTTCCAAGTCGCCGCAGGAGCTGTGAGGATGAAGCAAACGGAGGTCACCAGAGGATCGGGTTAGGCGCGCGCCTCACTAAGCCCAAACATATAACGATAGAGAAATCAGAAACTTCACACTTAGCTTTCGAACTTATTGGACACAGGGATTTCCGTTAACCTTCGAAACATATCTGGTCTCCCAAAAGGGCAGGAAGTGGTATCAGCCTCTGCGGGGCTGCTGTTACGCGCTGGAGGCGGAAGTTTGATACCTTCACATAGCCAACGAGGATACACCAAGAGCTTTACGAATGTACTCAAAACTTTCGTTAGCCTTAACTGTTCCACTCATCGCCAACGGCCCTACGATTTTAGGATGTCTGGCGTGAGGTCTGCTTTGGATAGAACACTTTACAAGGTGACATCAGTTTTAGTAAGCGGGAGCTATAAATGTGGAGCAAACCGATTCGGCGGGTGTCCCTTAACTTCGTAAGCCATGTCTTATCCATGATTATGAAGGAGAAGACTAGATAGGGAGGCATGCGGACATATCTTCCATAAAAGGCGTTCTTAGCTGGACTGAGCACCCAAATGGCTCAAGGCTCCCTCCTAGACTTACAAGACCCGCCAACAAACATTGTCAGCTTTCAACAGCCTCGCTTTTTAGACGGTCGACTCCAGCGGAACAATGCTTTCTGGAGCCGATATTCCGGAAGAGAGAGGAAATGATCGGAGTGTCTGTCCTGATAGGCTTGCTGAAGGGAAGCTATCAGTTCAGAGAATGTAGCTCATTATTTTATAGAAGTTAGTGATGGCCTTACTAGAATGTCGTTCCGCACCATTTCTTCTTGCTCTTGTTCTAGCTTTAACGGAATGGAAATTACCCAGTTTATGCACTAATCTAGTCCTAATTTGGTATTTAGGCATCCAGGGTTCCGCAACGGTTACACGGTTAATTTAAGTATTGCTGGAACTAAATGGGGCTATCATTAGTAATCTTTTTGGACTGGACTGGACTGGACTGGATTTAAGGATCGATCCAGTCCAGTCCTATGGAAACCAGATTTAGATCCAGAAACTCCATGGAGCTCCAGTCTACCCACTAAACCTAATATAGTAAAGTCTTGGCAACATTATAGTGTTAAGAATTAAAAGTAGAGGTAGCGAACCTTACCAATTATATATAAAATCATCTATATTACACCTTAATTGATATTAGGAGGCTCCCCTTCACCTCACCGCCCTCCCGTTTCTTATCCTCCACCTCACCATCATGCTTAATAGCCTCCCCCTGTTGGAATTACAAGGTCATAAGGTCACAGCGGAACTGTCTTGAGGGTCTAATTGATGATAGAGATGACGCAGACGATGAATATTGATTGATTTGTGATGCAGTAAATGCGGTTGATGTCTATCTAGATTGCATGCGGACTTCGACCTCGCAATGTGTCCAGAGCTTAGTCAGCGCCTCATCGCTAATTCTGACACCCCCTCAGCCAAAGCTTCCTTATCCGCAGCGGCGTCCTCCTCCTGAGCAGCAGCCTCTACAGCAACTGCGGTTGCAAGGTGAGCCTTAGCTTACTCCTGCGGGTAAGAGCTCTGCCTTCTACGGGTTCTGCTCCTTGCCTTCCACTTTACTAATATCCTTATTATCAAATGTATCCTTTAGTGGCAGCACATATCTATGCTAAAGGAGTAAGAATAACGTTATCGGACGTAGGAGGTGGGCGAATAGCCAGGTAGCGGGTAATATTAGCTATTATGGTGGCGAGGAAGGGAAATACTAAAGCAGTAAGTATGGTTACACGGGGGCGTAGGTGTATAATAGTGCATAAGGAGACTAAGGTGGAGTCGTTACGAAGAACGAATCTATATATAAGCGAAGCTATTACATAATCGCAGGAAGCCTACCCCCGGCCTTAACACTAAGCACTAACTCCTTAGCGGCCTATACCCTCCTGCCTCCCTGCCTTATTAGGTTAGTAAACCGGAGCTCCAGGGGCCAGGCCGAGTCAGATCCACTCCAATCCAGCCTTAAAATCGACAGCTCCAAATCTAATGCAGAAACGGATCCAATCTGGGGCTCCAAATTGGCTCCAGCCCAAAAAGATCACTGGCCATTATATCATTGGCCTCTCATATATTGCAATTCTTAAAAGCAGAAAACGCAAATCATTGTCAAACCTTCAACCCCTAAGGGCCAGACCATCCATATCAGAATCCCACATTCCTTAATGAAAATAGGCTTTCGTGCTCACCTGACTCTAACCTCTCGACCGCGACTCCTGTACCTCGGCAGTCTCGCCTCTGAGTCCGTCTATCGCTGCATTCTTTGCCATATTACAGTTCTCAAAGAATATATGGGCAATGAGAAAGCTGCTAAAAAGAGTGGCGGTCTATGTATCTAGACACTTTGTGTTAGTGTCCTAGTCGTTGTTGCAAAAGTGCTAGTAAGAAGCACGGCGAAGTCTCCGACTTTGATCAGTAAATCGAAACAATAGATAACCCGGAATGCCACAGGTCTTCTCGCACCTACGTACCTGTAATTTCAGCTAAAAAAGAAAAGGCTTATACTAGCCCATCCCCACTCTCTCCCGCCCTCCCCAGCTCTTTTTCTTTAACACGCATTCTATGAATTCTATACCCCTGACATCCTCCTAGGCAATAGCACAGTGATGACGACGCTCCCCAACATAATACCCCCAGCAAGACACAAAACCGCATTGACATCCTTCCCTTCCCCGTCTGCATACAAATGATGCGCAACAAGCGGACTTACAATGCCAAACAACCTCCCCCAGAAACTCGCCACGCCGCACACGATACCGCGCACGGGCGCCAGAAAGGCCTCGGGCGTCCAGCTGTACAGCGTACAGCACAGAGTTGAACATGCTCTGGCAGAAGTATTCCATGGCGCTGAGACCAATGTTGGATGCGGCACTGTTTACGGCACTGAAGACGAAGATAGAAATACCCATAAGGGCGGAGGAGAGAACCATGGTGAGTTTGCGGCCGATATGAGATGTCCGGTACAGAAAGTGAACCGAGGACTTTTATGGTGCCAGGGAGGTAGATGTAGATATAGCTGCAGGTGTAGCGGATGGAGAGGTGGATAGAGCCATTTTTGAGGGCGAGGATTTGGGGGGGTAGAAGCCTAGCCGTTTGTAAGTCTTTTAAGTGCTATGAGCTGGTAGCATAGAAGGATAAGGTGAAATTATGGGCGGTCGGAACAAGATATACCAGCGACAATAAAGCCCCAGAAGTCCATTATGTATGTCATCAAAGGACCACACCGATGGGCTGAAATGTGGAGAGAAGTAGAAGGAGATATCGTCTGTTCTATGATAATACCAACCTTGATGCCGTGGTCTGAAATTATACATTACGAGTTGCATTACCTGCGGGGTAAATTCGAGAGTTATTGTTGCGTCAATAGGGATATTTCCGCCCATACTAAAACCCACAAACGCCGCAAGAGCAAGAAGCGTAGTATACGAATTTGATGTTCCAAGACAAAGCCCAGAGAAGGAAGATATCAAGACAGTCATATTATGTCGACCTGAATCAGGTTGTCTTGCTACCCCGACTCAGCTACCTACCCATTGACTCAGTCATTGACTCTGTCACCTACCTCTTGTTTCCATTGCCACCCCCTACCCCCCTTGTCTTTCCTATTTCCTACACCTTTCTCATGTATATATAGAGGTCTTAGAACCACATTCAAGAAGACAGAGTCCTCATTCTTTTCTTACAATCGGTGCACGGACTACCGATCGACATATTAAATGCCCATTTTCGGCCTATTTAAGTATAAATAATTGAATTGGAAATATTGGGAGCGGAGTACAAACCAACAATGTCAACAAGGACTCCCCATGCGAAGCACCTGAGGAGAAATGAGCAAGCCCGTGGTTGTGATATGATGAAGAATGTAAATTTACCGGCTGTAAGTCCTGAGGAGAAATATGCAGGAAGATTGCCAGTCCAACCGTCTATTATTGTTATTACATGCCTTTGAAAGTAGATCCAGAGTGGTGTTACCATCAAATCCAAACTCTTGCTGAAGAGGACCCAAAACTAAACCAAAGGCCTGAGCCCAAAGTAGATCAACCGTATAGCCAAATCCACGAGACCCCATATATATCATTGATACTTGCCCATACCCATAAAATCAGTCTCCTGATTGATGAGAATACACTTTTTCTGATACAGAGTCAACCTATCCTCCCTAAGATCGTCTGTTAACGATCTTAATGGCCCCGGTTCATCTTAAATAATGGTGGGACCATGGCTAAGGTCTTTGCCATTAGTGCTTGACATGATCAAAAATTTCTCGGCAGAATAGATGATTGAAGAAGACAAACCATGGAGGATTTTGGAGTGTCTGCAGAGAAAGTTTATGTATTATCTAAAGCGACATTATTAGTGACAAGCAGACTTGCTAATAAACAAACCCCGTTTGCTAGTTTGTTTACTTGTTTGCTTTGTAATCAAACAACCAATCAAGCCTAAAGGTCTAATTTTAGTAGTCAATCAAGCCTTATATCGTCCCGTTTGATTGAGTTGGTTTGCTCGTTTGATATATAAGATATAGGTATTGTTTTTGGTCAAGGGGAGGTTCTTAGTGGTTAAGTTTTAGACAGTTCTAAAATATACTATGATTATGATATAATATACGCGCTGAAAATAAATATCCAAACGCGTCTTTCTAACTTAACCCTCTAAAATCTTCTCTTTTACTTACCAATTCCTATCGCTATACTGCCTATATTATGTCTTCCTAACCTACTGAGGCTAGCCCTGTTGATTTGGCAGAGAACACGCCTATAATCGCGCCTAGTGAAGCCTACGAAGGTTCTGATACCTTATTAGAATCAACCCCCCTCCAGGATAAATACAAAGGCCTTAATTGGGACCGTGTAGAGAGATATTAACGGCCTTATTAAGACCTCCTCAGAACTCCGAGCTTTATATAGGACTATGGCTGGCGGCTCCAGTAAAGATTTGGTGAGAAAATAACCGTTTTCTTATACAAATATTGCCATCTGTATAAGATTAAGGTGACCCTATATAAAACTGGTAGAGCTACTACTTCTACAGCAGGACACCTTGCTAAGGATATAGATGGCTACTAGGTTAATTCTTGTAGTCCTATTAATTATACAATGTCTTAAAAGCGGAAGGCTTTAACTATTCTAGAGCAGATTTAATAAACCTACTATATATTATAAGCAGTTGCTAATAAGCTTATTAAGTTCTATAACTCCAATATCTTTAAACAAGCAGTTATACTATAGATCGCCACTAGAAACCACCCTTTATAAGAAGTCAAGCGACCTGAATTTCGAGCCCTAATTATAGCCGTAAACAAAGACGCTAAGCTTGATCTCTACTAAAACCACAAGTTAATTTACAGTCAAGTTCTCGCTGAATATAATAGTAATAAAGGTGTGGTGATAGAAGAACTAGCGCGATTAATAACAAGATTTCATATATCATTTAATAGCTAGATAACGCGTAATAAGAAGAAGGCTCTTACTAGTATCTACGTTTACTATTTAGACCATTAAGGCCAGATTTAAGACTTTATGCTTGCTCTACCAGAGCAGCTTGGCCCATATAGCGGCTATAACTACTACGACATTATTGGTAATACCATTACTAAGTATAATCTTGGTAGTCGAATTGGCTAGTTTGTTATAGATAATGCCTATAATAACAACACCTATATTAACTTCCTCGCGGTAGAGCTTGGATTTAATAAAGAGTAATATTAAGTGCGGTGCGCTATTTATATATTTAATCTAGTGGCTTAATTAAGTCTATTTAGAACCGATAAAGATGCGTTTAAGAACGGTAATAAGAACTTAACGGTAGGTAGGCGTTCCCCTACTATTAATTTAATTAAAACTAAGGCTTTTATAGGAAGAGCAGCAGTTCCTAGAGGAGTGGCGAAAGAAAGGCCCGCTTGGAACTCTTATTGATTTTATTTATTCAATCTATTCGCTATAAAAGTATAAACAGTTCTATGCTTTCCAGCAAGAGGAAAATGCTATGCTACTATACACCGATTTTAAAGTCCTTAAGCTCGTCAAGCCTATTAAGACTAGGTAGAACAGTTATTTAATAACATTTAAATGGGCTGTTAAGCTTTAAGGCCCTATTTCCTTAATAATGCAGCACAATATTAATGAATGGAATAGAAAGCTCGCAACGATTAAGTCTAGTTAATAACGTAGAAAGAATCCAAATCTATATTAGAAGCCTCTTAATCGACCTCTCTATATATAAGTTGGCGGCCTTACTTAGACTTGCTAATAAACAAACCCCGTTTGCTAGTTTATTTACTTATTTACTTTATAATCAAACAACTAATCAAGCCTAAAGGTCTAATTTTAGTAGTTAATTAAGCCTTATATCGTCCCATTTAATTGAGTTGGTTTGCTCGTTTGATATATAAGATATAGGTATTATTTTTGGTTAAGGGGAGGTTCTTAGTGGTTAAGTTTTAGACAGTTCTAAAATATACTATAATTATGATATAATATACGCGCTGAAAATAAATATCTAAACGCGTCTTTCTAACTTAACCCTCTAAAATCTTCTCTTTTACTTACTAATTCCTATCGCTATACTGCCTATATTATGTCTTCCTAACCTACTGAGGCTAGCCCTGTTAATTTGGCAGAGAATACGCCTATAATCGCGCCTAGTGAAGCCTACGAAGGTTCTAATACCTTATTAGAATTAACCCCCCTCTAGGACAAATACAAAGGCCTTAATTAGGACCGTGTAGAGAGATATTAATGGCCTTATTAAGACCTCCTTAGAACTCCAAGCTTTATATAGGACTATGGCTGGTAGCTCCAGCAAAGATTTAGTAAGAAAACAACCGTTTTCTTATATAAATATTGCCATCTGCATAAGATTAAGGTGACCCTATATAAAACTGGTAGAGCTATTACTTCTACAGTAGGACACCTTGCTAAGGATATAGATGGCTACTAGGTTAATTCTTATGGTCCTATTAATTATATAATATCTTAAAAGCGGAAGGCTTTAACTATTCTAGAGCAGATTTAACGAACCTACTATATATTATAAGCAGTTGCTAATAAGCTTATTAAGTTCTATAACTCCAATATCTTTAAATAAGCAGTTATACTATAGATCGCCACCAGAAACCACCCTCTATAAGAAGTCAAGCGACCTGAATTTCGAGCCCTAATTATAGCTGTAAATAAAGACGCTAAGCTTAATCTCTACTAAAACTATAAGTTAATTCACAGTTAAGTTCTTGCTGAATATAATAGTAATAAAGGTGTGGTGACGGAAGAACTAGCGTAATTAATAATAAGATTTCATATATTATTTAATAGCTGGACAACGCGTAATAAGAAGAAGGCTCTTACTAGTATCTACGTTTACTATTTAGACCATTAAGGCCAGATTTAAGACTTTATGCTTACTCTACCGGAGCAGCTTAGCCTATATAGCGGCTATAACTACCACGACATTATTGGCAATACTATTACTAAGTATAATCTTGGTAGTTAAATTGGCTAGTTTGTTATAGATAACGCCTATAATAACAACACCTATATTAACTTCCTTGCGGTAGAGCTTAGATTTAATAAAGAGCAATATTAAGTGTGGTGCGCTACTTATATATTTAATCTAGTGGCTTAATTAAGTCTATTTAGAACCAATAAAGATGCGTTTAAGAACGGTAATGAGAACTTAATGGTAGGTAGGCGTTCCCCTACTATTAATTTAATTAAAACTAAGGCTTTTATAGGAAGAGCAGTAGTTCCTAGAGGAGTGGCGAAAGAAAGGCCCACTTAGAACTCTTATTGATTTTATCTATTTAATCTATTCGCTATAAAAGTATAAACAGTTCTATGCTTTCCAGTAAGAGGAAAATGCTATGCTACTATACGCCGATTTTAAAGTCCTTAAGCTCGTTAAGCCTATTAAGACTAGGTAGAACAGTTATTTAATAACATTTAAATGGGCTGTTGAGCTTTAAGGCCCTATTTCCTTAATAATGTAGCATGATATTAATGAATGGAATAGAAAGCTCGCAACGATTAAGTCTAGTTAATAACGTAGAAAGAATCTAAATCCATATTAGAAGCCTTTTAATTGACCTCTCTACGTGTAAGTCGGCGGCCTTACTTCTTATAATTAGGACGTTATTAAACAATATATTTAGCTTCTTAAGCCGCTTTAGTAGGCTATACTTAAGCTTAAAGGAAGAGGCAAGGCTAGGCGCAATGGTGTAATATAGGAAGTTATCCCTTGCATAGAGTTTTTAATAAGGCACTATAAAGAAGCTAAAGCTCGATTAACTAAGGCAATAACGGAAGATTATCCTAATTAAGAGGCAATTAAGGATCACTACAAAATTAATATTAATCGCGGGTGGGCGAAGCTTTAAAAATACTATATAGCGCTTAATCAGACGCCTATCTACTATATAGCTTGCCTACTACACCCTAACCTTAAGCGATTCTGTTAAAATAACTGGAAAGAGAGGCCTAATTGGATAACTAGCTATAACGCTTCCTTCTAAAAGCTCTGGCTTAAGTATAAAGGAAAGAAGCTATGGTCGGCAGGGCAAGCCTCTAAGAAAAATCAGCCTTTGCAATCTAATATTAATGACTTTATTAGAAGCTTTACAGGCACTACCTTTACTACAGCACCCTCCTCATCTGACAATCAAGAAGACGAGTATAAGTAGTAAAAGAAACTTAATCTACTAATAGAAGATCACTTATTAGCTTATAATCCGTTCTTATACTAAAGGATAATGGCAATAGAGTTTCCTAACCTTAGTTAAATAGCGCTTAATATACTAAGTATACTACCATCAAGCTGCAACTGCGAACGATTATTTAGTGAGCTTGGTGATATGCTTAAGCCTTATTGCTCACAAATGCGGCCTAATATTATTGTAGCCTTACAGTATACACAAAGCTGGAACCGCAACGGCTTTATTAAACGCAGAAAATAACCTTTCCTAATAAGGAAATCGTACACTGGTTCGGACTTAACCGGAGATCGCACTATTTAATTTAGTTTGCTGACTTTTAAATAGAGCAACAAGTCCTACCTAAATTTTTAATATAGCCTCCAACTTCAGTGCTATTGCGAGCCGCGATCTCCTACTTTAGGAGCTGTTTTATATACATATAATAATGTACAGGGAGGATTGGCTACATAGCCGGATTGATATTGCTGCCGTTATGGAGGCAATTGATTTTTTAGGCATCTTTTATATAGGAAAACTCTGCATTAAAGTTGGAGTCACGTGACCTTATCTGACTTTTAAGCATAGTACTATACCAAACGCCTATCACCAAATTGTAGTATAGAGCTCCTAGAACTTCCTACTGTTGCGTAAAAATGTATATAAATCTATCTAAATAGTTAAATCTAACCAAACCGTTTGCTAGTTTGATCAACCAAACGAAATAAATAAGCTTGAAGCTTTAAAATATCCAATCAACCAAACCAAAGATCGATGGTTTGAATTGTTTGTTTATTAGCAAGTCTGGTGACAAGAATAGCCCCTGGTTCATGGAAAATTGGTATCTTTGTGAGTAACGTGTTGCTTGCACAGGCATAGACTTCGATGCAATACGTCAGAATTAATGGTAGGTTCAATGTAGCTTCCAGACCATACTAAACAGGGAAATGAGCTAGAGGGAGAGAGAGCGATCATGATGTTAGTGCAAGGGGATATGACGTCTGACGAATGTTCAAATTTTAGATAGGTTGAAAGTGGATAGACTGTAAACATTCCCCTGCTAAATATGGTCTGGTCATCCGCTACATAGACGAATTTGCCTCTAAGGAATGGAAATCATGAGTAAAAAGCGTCAAGAAAAATCATACAAAACTTTTTCCATGACGTAAGTCCAATATTTCAAACATGCGGATCGTTGGGGTCCGCCAACAAAAATTTTGACCGAGCTTATAACTAATAAGCCGATTGATTAACCCAAAGCTTTGATTTAGAGCCCTATTATATACAGTTTAATTAATATATATGTATAGATATGAGGTTTTCCAGGGGGAGACCCCCGGGACCCCCCCTATATAGAGCTTTTACTTAATTTAGAAGTAGTAGTAAGGCTAAGGCGCCTTAGTTACTGCTAGGTAGCTTATATAGAGCTTTAGTAGAGCCTCGTGCAGAGCTTCGTGCAGAGCTTCGTGCAGAGCTTTGTGTAGAGCCTTGTGCAGAGCCACGTGCAGGCGAACAGGCGGGTAGACGTGTAGACGTTTGTACTGGCGATTAATTGTAGAGACGTTTATAGAGACGATTGTATGGGCAATTGTATGGACGTTTAATTGATTGTTCGTATGGGCGTTCGATTGATTAATTGTATAGGTGTTTGATTGATTGATTGATTGGGGCGATCGTGCAGACGTTCGTAGAGCTGTTCGTAGAGCCGTTCGTAGAGCCGTTCGTGTAGATAATTATAGAGCCTTCTTAGTATATCAGTGCTGCGTGTTAGCAGAGCTTTAGAGCTCCGTATCAAGCTTCGAGTAGAACTTCGAGTAGAGCTTCGAATAGAGCTTCGAGTGGAGCTTCGAATAGAGCTTCGAGTGGAGCTTCGAGTAGAGCTTCGAGTAGAGCTTTGAGCTCAAGGGGGAGACCCCCTTAGACCCCCCTGCGCACTGCGTGCTCCATTTACTGCGTGGGCAGAGCTCTTGCAGAGGCTTTGGTAGAGCGTTTGGTAGAGCTTTTGCGGAGCTTCGTGTAGAGCTTCGTGTAAAGCTTCGTATAGAGCTTCTATAGAGCTACATGCAGGCATGCAAACGTTCGTATGGGCAATTAATCGTAGAGACGTTTATAGAGACGATCGTATAGGTAATTGTATAGACATTTGATTGATTGATAATATGGACGTTTAATTAATCGATTGTTCGGGCGTTCGTACGGGCGATCGTGCAGACGTTTATAGAGCCGTTCGTAGAGCCGGTTCGTAGAGACGATCGTACGGCGATTAATCGTACGGGCGTTCGTACGGCCAATTGTAGAACTTCCTAGTATATTAGTACTGCGCGTTAGTAGAGCTTTAGGGCTCTATATTAAGCTTCAAGTGGAGCTCTGAGTAGAACTTTGAGCTCAAGGGGAGACCCCCTTGGACCCCCCCTGCGCACTACGTGCTCTATTTACTGCGTAGGCAGAGCTCTTACAGAGGCTTTTGCAGAGGCTTTGGTAGAGCTTTAGTAGAGCTTTTAGTAGAGCTTTTGTAGAGCTTTGGTAGAGCTCCATGCAGAGCTTTGATAGAGCTTCGAGTAGAGCTTTGATAGAGCTTTGTATAGGCGTTTGTGCAGGCGTTTGTGCAGGTGTTTGTGCAGGTGTTTGTGCAGGCGTTTGTGCAGGCGTCCGTGTAGGCGTTCGTACGGACGATTGCATGGGCAATTGTAGACGTTTGTAGGGACGTTTGTAGACGCTCGTAGAGACGTTTATACGGGCGTCTGATTGATTGTATGGGCGATAGATCGATTGATCGTATAGACGTTTAATTGATCGATCGTATGGGCGTTCGTAGAGACGTTCGTACGGGCGTCTAATTGATTGTATAGGCATTTGATTGATTGATTGTAGAGCCGTACGTAGAGACGATCATACAGGCGTTTGGTTGATTGATTGATCGGTTGACCGATTGATTGTATAAGCAATTGTAGAGACGTTCGTACGGGCGATCGTGTAGACGTTTGTAGAGCCGTTTGTAGAGCCGTTTATAGAGCCGTTTGTACGGACGATTGTACGGGCAATTGTACGGGCAATTGTAGAGCCGTCGTAGAGGTGTTTGTAGAGACGTTCGTAGAGACGATTGTGAGACTTCCTAGTATATTAGTGCTGCGTGTTAGTAGAGCTTTGGAGCTCCGTATAGGGCTTCGAGCAGAGCTTCGAGTGGAGCTTTAAGGGCCTGCGCTCTGCGTGCTCTATTTCACTGCGTGGCCAGTACAATGGGTAGGCAGAGGTGTTGCAAAGCCTTTGGTAGAGCTTTTGGTAGAGCTTTTGTAGAGCCTCGTATGGAGCTTGGTGCAGAGCTTTTGCAGAGCTTTTGCAGAGATTTGGAGAGATTTGGTAGAGCTCGCTGTTTTGAAGTTCGTCACGTGGATTCTGCCACAATTTACCGCGCGCACTTTTTTCTAGCCAATCAGAAGCTAGCTTGGCAAGGTTTGAATTCCTGGACCCGAGAATATAGACCACTCGTACCTCGGGTCAATGATGACACTAGTAAATGGTAGAGCAACTGAGTTTGTAATTTATTTAGCTAAGTTTAGTGAGGCAATTCTGAAGTTGAATGAGAAGAACCTGAGCACTTGAGGCTCTGGAGGATATTTGGCCCAAGCTTCTTTGGCCAAGCTTTCGGGGCGGAAATTTTCCGGCGGTCTAAAATTTCTTGTGAGATACTGCCATTCGAAAACTCGGCTCCACCGAAATTCCCTGCATCTCAATATGGGGCCTCGTCGAAAGAGGCAAAGGCTTTCTGAAGATGGAGCAGAGGCAGTAACGGCTGAAGCTGACATTGGTCAAGATGTACCCAATGGAGTTGAAGAAGCTCCAAACGACGAACTAAAAAATCAGCTCCAACAGCGCAGATCCCTCTTCATCCGCTCCCTTACAGCTACAGTCACGACTGACGACCTGACGGAGCTTTTCTCGCAAACTTATCCAATTAAGCATGCAACGGCCGTCCTTGATCCTGCTACGAAGCAATGCAAGGGCTATGGATTCGTCACTTTCGCCGATGTTGAAGACGCCCAGCGTGCAAGAGAAGAGTTCAATGGATCTATACTACAAGGAAGGAAGATTAAGGTGGAGATAGCAGAGCCACGGCATCGAGAAGTTGACACAGAAATTCCAGGGCACAAGAAGAGTGTACCTTCAAGTGCTGCCGTAGAGGCCAAGGCAGTGCGGGAGCAGCAGAAGAGAGAGACGCAGCAACCGCCAAAGCTTATCATACGGAACCTTCCGTGGAGTATAAAAGAGCCGGAGCAGTTGGCTGTTCTCTTTAGGAGCTATGGCAAGGTCAAGCATGCTACGATCCCGAAGAAAAAGGTCGGCCTAATGGCTGGCTTTGGATTTGTGGTCATGCGAGGACGGAAAAACGCAGAAAAAGCTATGGAGGGTGTCAATGGCAAGGAAGTCGACGGTCGGACACTTGCTGTTGATTGGGCGGTGGAAAAGGATGCATGGCGAGATCTTCAGAATGGCGCTCAGGATAAGCATGAGGGTACTGAAGATGGCAAGAACATTGTGGAAGAAGATGAGACCTCAGGAGATGGCGAAGATGCTGAAGATACTGATGGAGTCGAGGAAGAGGGCGATTCGTTATCTGACGAGGAAGACTCTTACGATAGCGAGACTGACAACGATGCTGGTAGTATTGAGTTGGATCACCTAGCAAGCCCTTTAAAAACCAAGCCCGAGGCAAATACCTTGTTTGTACGCAACCTTCCGTTTACCTGCTCTGACGAGAGCCTAAAAGAACGCTTTTCGCAATTCGGTCCCGTGCGCTACGCGAGAATTGTCTTGGACCAGGCCACCGAAAGACCTAAAGGAACTGGGTTTGTTTGTTTTGTAAAAGAGTCGGACGCCGACGATTGTTTGAAAGGTGTTCCTAGGATTCGAGCCCCCCAAGATTCGAAAGCTTCGAAGGAATCTTCTACAGCCCTAGCTGCGCACTCTGTTCTCCAGAACGAAGACGCTGACCCTACGGGACGGTATACTATGGAAGGCCGAGTGTTGCAAATCTCACGTGCTGTCGATCGTTCCGAAGCTGCTAGGCTGACAGCGGAGGGAGCTGCTCAGCGATTCAATCGTGACAAGGACAAACGACGATTGTACCTGTTATCTGAAGGCACTATCCCGAGGGATTCGCCGTTGTACCAGAAACTTTCTCCTTCCGAGATCACGATGCGTGAAGCTAGCGCTAAGCAGCGGAAAACTTTAATTCAAAGTAACCCATCCCTCCATCTCAGTCTTACTCGTCTCTCAGTCCGGAATATTCCCCGAAGTGTTACGTCCAAGGATCTCAAAGCTCTTGCGCGCGAAGCTGTGGTTGGATTTGCCAAGGATGTAAAGGCTGGAACCCGTCAACGGCTATCCAAAGAGGAATTGGCACGTGGGGGTGAAGATATGAAGCAGTCCGAAAAGGACCGAAAAACTCGAGCGAAGGGCATTGTTAAGCAAGCAAAGGTCGTCTTCGAAACCCACGATGGAGGCAAGGTCAGTGAATCTAGCGGCGCAGGGCGCAGCCGAGGCTATGGCTTTATTGAATACTATACTCATCGCTCGGCATTGATGGGACTACGGTGGCTGAATGGCCACGCTATCGGCTATCGCACGAAAGAGAATAAAGGGAAAAAGACGACGAAAGAAGAAGTCCTCGATAAGAAAAAACGTCTGATTGTCGAATTTGCCATAGAGAATGCTCAAGTTGTCAGCAGGCGCAGCGAGAGGGAGAATAAGGCACGGGAGCGACCGTCCGTCTCAAACAAGGGTGGTAATTCTGTGACAGAGAAGGGCGCAAATCAGGTAGGAAAATCGGGCCAGGTGCGTGAGAAACAAGGAACGCGGAAGCGGAAAAGGGGCCTGATGGAAGAGGGTGACCTTAAGGATCAAGGGCGACATGATGATGGGTCTGCCGCTGCAAAGGACGGGAAGTTAGCTAGGCGGCAGCAGATTATTGCGAAAAAGAGGATGATACGTCGCACACGCAAGAAGGAGTCGAAGCCTTGATACTTTTCTTAATTTAAGATAATTTTCTTCGTCGAGAATTTATTGATTTTAGTATTTTGACTTTGATTCGCTGTGCGTAGGTGTCTGGCTTAAAACTAGGACCAACTAGGCATGTCATACTACGGCGAAGAAACCTTATTAAGTTAATTATTTTCTTATCCTGTTCTTAGCCTGAAGGATTTATTACATCTCAGCGGCAGCTCCATTCTTTAGCGACCACTGGTTGGCCTCTACTTTGATCCACGCATCTGCAGATTCTGTATATCTACCGGAAATTGCGGCTCAGGGTGAGATGTTGAGCTTTGCCAATTCAGCTCCTAGGTTTTTCTCAGTGTACGTGCCTTTGTGTGCGGATTAGACCTTGCAGCTTCCCCGGGATACCCCATGTGCAGAGATGGGTTACTCGAGATATTTGTACGACACTAGGTTGGCGAGTACTGACCCTCCAAATCAAGCCTTTTCACTATAGGAAAGTGAGCGCTCAGATTTCAGACGCTCACGATGGCACGGTGGAAGTATGGCGAGATCCGGTTTCTAGTTTGTGTGGTAGAAGGCGAGCACGTTGGACTGGCGTGTGACGGATACACAGGATGGACGGAGCCCTTCCACGCTTCCCCGCGGGCGAGCTGCGTAAAGCTTGAGCGTACTGCCAATCGCCGAGGTGACGGACGACGGGAAGACGAAGAGCAAGATACGACGTCAAATCGAGACCACCATGCAAAGACGCTGTTTTCCATGGGTATGCGCAGAGCTCGTTGAGGTAGTAGAGAGACATCGAAGGCAGTGATTGGAGTGGCTAACAGAACAGCATCGAACGAGCGCAGACTGTGGAGTTTGTTGTACTGTGCGAGCGTGTCCATATTGGGAAGAAAAGGGTATAAAGCGGAGTGCTATCTGGGGAGCTCTCCACAGTTTCCCATCTTTTCGATATCTCTAGTCTCCCGACCCGCCTCGTAGATTGCTCTCGAGATTGTCTCTTTACACGCTTCCTAAACCAGCGCGAAGACTTACATCAAATACACGGCTCTGGTTTCCCCTCAGACCTCTTCTCTGCCACTTCACTTTCAAGAACTTCTTGAAAACTAACTACGAAACCGTCCAGGGTTCAAACTCCTTATTTCTTTCCCATTTGTGACTATTTTCATTCTCATGATACTGGAAGTCTGCCAGCCTCCTCACCAACCCACACGGACGATTTCAGCACTCTGCTAACCCCTAATCACCCGGCGCCAGGCACAAATCCGGAGATGTGTCACTACGAGTCAATCCACTTCTCCTGCGGGCATGTCGGGCGGCGGTTAATCAAGCACTGCCACTTTGCACGAAATGACCCTAACCACCAGTGCTTTGGTGCGTGGAGTATCAAGCGTGAATGGACACAGCCTCGTGAAAACTGCGCTGCTTGTGTCGGCAGTGGTTTACCACAACGGGTAATTGGGGGTGAGATGGATCCTGGTGGTGTAGGACAGATTAGGGGAGGTGGGATGGAGGCAAATGGGAAGTTTGAGTGTGGCGGGAAGTAGATTGAGGGGGTGAAGAAATAATGACAAAGAATAGGAGATAAGAGGCTGGATAGACCAGAGGAGAAGGTATGCAAGGGTGGGAAAGGCTGGATTAGAGAAGAATGAGGGGCAGGTGGTGTGTTTTTGCGCAGGGCATGATTTGGAATTGAAGCCGAGAGTATTCGATTTATAAAAGAAGGCTAAGGGTCACATACGGCATAGCTCTCCTGTAGAATTTCGGTTAATTTTCCTTGGCTTGATGGTAAGGAGGTAGCGTGTCACTTCGTGCAATGACATGGAATGAATCAGTTTTAGTGATTGCGGCATAGGGAGGGCCATTTGGTCGATGAGCGAGGTTGCTATTATGGTAACACAGGGCACTTTGGGCGATATTGGGCGATATCCAGTTTCTCTTTAGAGTTTATGCTATGTGTCCGTAGATACTGTATCGGGTGGACTGTTTCAATCTTCACTTGGCTAAGATAAACAATACCATACTTCAATTTTGATGTCCAGACGCCGGTGGTCTTGCATTCTACATTTTCTATATATTTACAATGCTTATTCAAACTGCCGGGCTAAATTGCCTGGTTCTTAATTGTATCATCACTATTTGAGCAATTATGTCACTCACACCTAGGATTCTCTAGAGTTCCCGAGCGCATTGCGCATCTGTCTATTGCCAGGACTCGCTCCTGGGGAAGGCGGGAACCACGAGTATATTCCGTTGGTATGACAAGATCTCCGCATTTTTAAAGTTACAACATCGACGTGGCACGACAGATATACTCCAGAGATGTTCGGCATTTAATAAGGCGCGTCGAAGATCTTGCTTCATTCTGAGGTACGAGAAGGAGAAGGAAAGCAGACAACGGGGTCACTGGTGGCGTTACCTGACGCTTAAACGGAAACTCGCAACCTATCCCATCACCAACACCCGGTACGAAGGTCGTTTCGTTTCTTTTCTTTTCTCAATGATTACACTGCAGCCGAAGCGTTATTGTAGTGCAACAGCCAAACGATGAAGATCACAACAGCTAATCATGCACGGCATATGTGAATTCAGCAGCTCTCTCACACAAAAACCGTGTGAGCTTTCCCACGCTCCGTACCATTTGCAGAACGTGCTTTCGGCCATGCGGAAAAAGGTTTATCATAGGTTGGCGGCGCCCTCGCGTTGTATTCGTCCAACGATGTTATATCGCTTGCTGAAGAAAGTGAACCAGTCATCTAGTACTTTCTTCTCTTTATCCGGCAGGTCTTCCCATTCTGTAACGCAGTCTTCAGATTTGAGAGAGGATTGAGCGAGAGCACGGTTGGGTTCTTTTCCAGCGAACACTAGTGGCCATGGCCGAGTTAGACTTCAGCCTTAGGTGTGAAAACATTGATTTGACGACGAGACATACCATGATACTGGCCTTTTGGTCCATACGCCTGGTTACCGCTCACATCAAAAATTGTTCCCTAGTTTTGCAGATGTGTTAGTCTCACGGCGAAAGAACTAGCCAGCTTGAAATTGGAAACTCGAGAGGGTTTGCGGTACTTTGATTGCCACAAGAGTGGGGAAATCCTCATTTATGCCTGCATACTATCTTGTCAGCGCAATCCTTGTACAAATTGGTAAGATGTATGAATGTTCTCACCATTGCATTTAGAGAGGTATTCAAGGCTGATAGGATCGTCTTTGGGAGGGTCAAGCTGAACAGGTTTCTTGGGCTCAAACTTCTTAGGTTCCTCTCCTTGACTAGACATGATTTGAGTGCCGGTATATGAATAATATAAGTAATTAATAGTTCCTGAGGTAGTGGACTTGTTGGCCGTGATCATGTCGGTTGGCGCTCGGAATTGGTGGGGTTGACATCACCTCGGCTTCGGGGCTTCCAACATGCACCTGCATCACAACTTAAAACTATCTTGATCCTGATTGGCTAGTCATCCTCTACTTCCAGATGGCTCCGCTGGCAAAAGCTAAGTTGAATTGATAATATTGATGAAGAGAACCATCCCCCACGCAATCCAGGTATGTACAGTACAGCAACTTTCCCACTTTTATTTTGCCACTATCGAACCCCAAGCGTAAAAAAGGCCACATTAACTCAAGGAAGGTGGTGGAGTTAAGTAAAACGGGTCACATTTTCCCTCAATGTAAATCTTAGGATGTGAGGATGTTGCGCTCTATTTTTCAACTTCGATATATATCAAGACTCGATTCTCGCCATCACATAACAACTGTTTTTGCAGAGTAATGCCCCGAAGACATCCCATAGTCCTACCCAGGTGACTAGCCAAAGCCAAGAGACTATTTGAGAAAGGGGCCGTGTCACTCGCAACATCTAATCAACGGCACAGCCGCCACTCTACGTTTACTCATGCCTTGACAGGCCGCTGTACCATCAAAGCCAATAGCGAATGAACAACTTCCGCAGCTGCAAGGACCGTCGTCTCACCTGGGTTATCGTATATCGGCGCAACTTCCACTAAGCACGCAGTCTGCGATTAGCTTACTGGGGGTGCAGGGTTCTGCGGAAAGCGCACAGAGTTTTAGACAACTAACCAACATCTGCCCCAATGACATCCATACCACTCATCCCATCAAGTATCGTAAGCAGCTCTCGTGTCGTCCATCCGCCCGCCTCCGCTGTTCCGGTTGCTTTTGAAACAAGGCGTGTTAGCCATTCACACTGAAGTATCACGGCTTAGGAACAACTGGACTTCAATTAAGAGATACAAGACAATCTGCATCAAAGAGTCGACTCCAGGGCCATCAAGGTACAAGGATTTCAAAATTTGTGAGCTTTGTGACCTTGAGATTGTGCGAGAAGAGAAACTGTGCCCCACTCACCTGGCGCAAATGCTGGATCCAGGACGTCTATATCAACACTAATATAGACCCTTGATCCGGCTACTCTCGCTTTCAGCTTCTCAATAACTCCGGCCGCGCCGATTCGGTCAATATCTCTAGCTTTGACGATTTCGAATCCGCATCGGATGTCATTCCTCACGTCTCCTTTACGGCGTATTACGGGAGCTCGAATACCTGCATGTATGGATGTATTGCGAATCAAACCTTCCTCGTGGGCGATGTGCAGGAACGTGCCATGGTTTACTCCACTAGTAATACGACCAGTCAGCACCTCCATACTAACTTAATTCCAAACCCCTCGTTTCGTAGTCTAGGCTTCCTCGGTTGAACTCACGCATAATGCGATAAACCGCCACCTGGGCCGGACTGTTAAAACTGAACCTTTACGCACCAACTTAGACGTACCTAGTACCGTTGGATCCCATGTATCTACGTTATAGCTTCGTCAGCTGATCGTACCACACACCTTGTCGATCGTTTCAAAATATCTCACCAATATGGCTATCGAAATGTATAACGCTCACTTGGCCCCACCGCTTGTACGTAGATCTAAGCGCCGACAGTGTAGTAGTATGGTCGCCACCTAGAGTAATGATTCTTGGAGTGGAATATTCGCTTGAATTCGTCTCTCGACCAGAAATGACCTACATCCACCCTATTATTTGATGTTCTTGAACGTAACACACTCATTGTAACTTTCTACCATAAAACTCAGACGTTGTCTTTAAGAGAACTGAGGTCATCAATACAAATCCGATCTCATCACCGTGTATCCTTGCAAAGGATTTATTGCTTCTACGAACCTTATGTACTTTATCTAGTTGCTGCAAAGCAACTGTATTGTCCTTCGCATTTCGGGTATCAGCTTTCAATATCCCTACGATTTCCTCACATATCAAAGCGCTTCACTTACCAAAAACGTCAGCGGCGCATCGCCGCAATCAACAATTTTGGCCCAATCAAGAAACACATTTTCTCCTAGACAGGGACAAATCAGCATCGGTAAGACCGTCTACACTGTTATCGTCCGCCCGCACTGCACGGCGGATCTAGGGAGTCAGAAATAGTGAGGGGATCAACATCTCCAGCAAGGCTATTACGCAGTTCGCCGCAACGGTGACCAGGCCGAGCAGGCCCTATGCAAGATGCTATTCTTAGAGAGCGAAATACTCTCAACGACCTTTGAAGATTGCTGACGCCGAGGTTGTGGTGGGACATATGGTAGAACATGAGTTGCTCAGCCTCTCCCTCGCACAAGTGCATTGTGCAACGTTCCCACTTACTTAAGTACGGCTTCACGAAGGAGAATACGGCTAAATATACGAGGCTGTGCGATGGTGATACGCGAAATAGAACGAATAAGACAGACCTGTGTATATACTCCAGGCATCTCCAGGCGCCATTCTTCTCGAACCTTGACGGATACCTCCGGGACCGAATCGCGCGCCTGGTCTGGCTGTGACGCCCTATTTGATTGGTAGCAGTCAGCTCATTGCTGTCCATAGGAACCTTTCACCCATACGACCGCTTTCCACCCTTTCCCATAGACCCAAAAGTTTATACATCTTCTCTTCATTTCTTAGGTTAGACAGCGTCGATTGAACCCTTTATTGCTCTCGGAGCCTCTCATGAAACACGTTAGTCGCTGCGCCTCACTTCCTTAACCTGCTTCTTGAATGTTTCTCCATACATCCCATGCATAACCCCATGTATTGCCAACCTCATCAGCTAAATTAGGCATTTAGATCTCGTAGAGTCATTCTCAACATCAGGAAGACCATAGCCAACCATTATAAGACCCTCAAACAAATCCGCACTTCCAAACTTTACAAACACACTATGAGATTAAACCCACGGTATCAAAAGGCGCCCCCAGAACGGCTATATCAAACTTCTCCACCTTCTTTCCCTCATCAGCCAAGCAATGCACATAAGGCAAATGTGCGAAAGTCGTCAATCCGGAGAAAGCGCTACCAGTTGAGATGTCAATGCCACCGAATTCGCGAATGGGATATTGCTGGTAGCTCGCGACCGGCGGGAATATAATGTCTCTGGCAAAGGCAAAGTCTAAGAGGAAGGGAAAGAGGAGGTGGTGTGTGGGTTTCATAGCGAACAATTGGAATAGAGTAGATGGGGAGAAGCAAGTAAATAAAAGATAAAGTTGGGTGTAGAGGGAACAGAGGTCTTATTTTCCTCGTTTCCTATCCATGTCGAAGATATGCTCTTACTTGAAGCATGCAGTCATAACCATCAGTCCAAAGATTTGTACTATACTCAAAATGGCAAGTCCTCGCGGCACCGAACGTCACCGACAAGAGCAGAGCTTCTAGTTAAAAAAAAAAAATTTGTATAGAAAGATACATATATCATAGGAAGCTCAGACTACCTCTCAAGTAAAGAAAACCCGATCAACACCCAGGATAGTGAAGCCACACATATCCAATGCACCTCTCTCAGCCCATTCATACAACACAAGAACCTCCACAGTGATAACTCCTCGCTGGCCTCCCATGCCCACTAAATGAACGGCATGGCATCCTTAGCCTACTTGCCACCCTTGAGCATATCCTCAGCTATCTGGTCTACCCATGCTACCACTTCTCTCTGCGGGCCGCAGCGTCTCGCCTCTCTCATTCTTCTTCGCTGCCTCACTCTCACTCGCCATCTTCTTCAGCCTCTCTGTATCTTCTACCTTGATATCCTTTGTTCTTGCCTCTTCTTCATCACTGTCACCTAGACTGAATGGATCGTTGTCGTCAGTCACTGGGTGTGGTGCCACGCTCGTCAGCGGCTGCCATTTCCCGGTCTTGCCGCCAGTCCCGGGAGACGACTGTCGCTGGCCATGTGTAGGCGTTGGGTTGCGATACAGGGCTTCAACCTCGTCGACAGGACCACCTTGTGGGGCTACGGGTGTCGGCTTGAAAAGGTCAGGGTTCGCGAGGGGCCGGTGCAGACGTGGATTATGTGGAGCTGTTGTAGAGAAAAGTCAGAACTTCCGAAAGACCTTGGATACAATCTGCTATTCATAGAAATCTGTGTGCTCGTTATGGACGTACCTTCCTCATCTCTTAATTCCAACGCCTCGAAGTCGTCACCAAGCATGCGGTTATCTGCGTCGTAGCGCTCGCGATCGCCGCTGCGTCGACTCTGTTCCGTGCTCTTCCGGACACCGTATAGTTGGTCTGATTGTGAAGGGCCGTAGTTCTGGCGCTGTTGATTTGAACCGCCGGGATGGACAACGCCGTCGTCATCTTCATCGTCACCATCAAGCTTTTTGCGGAAGTCGGTAATCCATCTATTTACTTTAGATTGGGTCTCCAAGAATCCTTTGCGAACATTTTCCTTGATCGCAGGAAGATCATCTATGTCAAATAACTATTAGCAGGTGTATAGAACTGCAGGGTGGCATGTATATACCGTCGAAGAAGCTATGTTCCTTGTCATCGTAGAGCTCGTTAGGCTTGAGTCCAGTCTCTCTGCGCCGCTGCGGCACTGGAGGATCTCCCCTTTCGCGCGATCCATACCCTGGAGCTGAGCTCTGGTAGTGTTGGGCAAGCTGTCGGGCATAGAGCTCATCAGCTTCCAACTGTGTTCGAGCTTGTTTAGGGCGAGGTGGTTGAGGTGGAGGCGTTTCTTCGGCTTGAAAATCGGGGTCAGACATGCCTAGCATGCTATTAGCTCTCGGATTCCTATTTCGTCCCCCGTGCTTATGTAGTTGACATACTCAGTAGAGCATTGAAAGCCGGTTCAACCTTCCCTCTACTAGCAACCAAAACAGCTTTCACGACCTTCGCGTCGATGGCTGGAAAGGCCTCGATAAGAGTAGCCTCCGCCTGCGCTTGAGGACTCATTGGTCGTGGAGGTTTGGGTGGCGGGGCTTCTTCTTCCTGGAAGCTCACTCGGGGTCTTGGTGATTTTGTAGGAGCTGGTGGTGACAATGGGTTTTCATGAGATGCGACGTTGTGGTCTTGAGGTTCGTCATCAAAATCAAGCTCGCGAGCTGTGGTAGGCGACTCGGCGCCCGATGTGGTCCCTGATTTCGCCGTCTAGAGGGGTTGTCAGTGCGGTAGCTCCGTCGTGAAATGAGATGGCGGGGCTTCAGCTCACAGGCTTCTCCATAAGCTTTTCTGACATGTTTCAACAAGTAAAATCGAGGCTTTTCCGAAGTAAGTAAAGGAGCGGGAATCAGCTAGGCATATAGGAGTCAAATGTATAGCATAGGGCTGCCTGGTTTGCGACAGTTTACGCGGCGTTGACGATCCAGTTGTGTGGCTTGGGGAGTTTCATGTGGCATGACGACGCTAGCACGTGGCTGCGGGCTAGCTCTGCGAAATTAAATACGACTCGTTGGGTGTGTTTTGGACCAGCCATAAAGCTTGCACCCAACTTCACTATTAGCAAGATCGCTTTATTCTACCGTTACAGACATGACACATTTAAAGCATATAATAGTCAACCAAGACCTTTACATATTATGATTAGAAGGAGACATCTCAATAATGCCAGGTCGTGGCAAACCGTCTCTGCTCTGCTAGATGTAGTGCGAAGCAGGTAATTATTCCTTGCACTGATAACTGCGTCCAATAAATTGTGGCCCATGCGCACCAATTAAAAGGCCTGCTTGAAGGGAAATATTGGGGAAGTATTAAACGTGCGCGGGCGTGATGTAGAGTACCTAGAATTTCTCGTACGGGCCACTTATTATTGGCAGTCATCAGTGTAAGGGATAGTGGCGATTAATGAAAACATTATTAACTAGCTTATCCGCTTTGATACGTACATTCCCGCAGTAAATTCTTATTTTTGGGACATGGCCATTAACTGGCTACGCCTCTATTACCTCTTATGACTAGACAGTAGAGTCCTATGTGGTGTATCAAAGAGCGGAGAGGCGCTCGAGAGTTATAGTGTAGTTAGTCTTCAATCTCAACGGCTTCAAATAGAAGAGTTTTTCAATCATAAACTGTGACGGTGCTAGGGCACCGTCCCCTGCAGCCGACTTGGCGTAATATCCGGAGTTCGCCCGTACCGTGTATATTACCCCCTAGAGCCTCCTTTTCCTCTTCTTCTCCTCAGCTTAGTATTCTTGTATGGTAGCAATCTACAAGCTTCGGTTCAGAAGCATTTGTACGAGCCCGTCACATAAACGGGGATATTTCACCCTGTGAGGATAATTACCACATGGTACGCTGTTTTGCCCCTTATTTTATTTATGGAAACGTATCTCTTATTCCAAAAAGAATATCGGTTTTATCTAAATATACATATAAATTTCCTCATCGCTTTATGGTTTTTGGAGATTATATCTCCCGAAAACTTCCTATCTTCTAAAAGTAGACCCTTTTAGCAAAGTATATGGGTGATTTTTGCGAATTGTTATTTATTTGGGGATTTAACTTACTTTTGTTTCGGTTTCATACGCTCATTAGCTCTCCTCGACTATGATCGGACTGTGCGGAAGGATTTCCTCTCTATGGATGTCGTGTGCTGTCGTTTTCTAGTAGCCTATTGGAAGCTCCATCGTAACAGATGATGCACTGCCACCTTCAGTGATAATTGGAAGTTTTATATTCCTGCATGCCACGCAGGAATCGGTAATCGTTTTTCGCGCCTGTATCGCCTGTATCAAAGCCAAGAATCCATCACTTTATTCACGGGTGGTAAGATAGTATAAGCTCCGTGTCGAACGGACAATAAAGGATTAGGACTCTGTCTACTCTGTATGGCACTAGGGCCTCTATATATACTTGAGAAAGGGGTACTAAGTAGGTGACCAAGTCGGTAACCGAGTCGATGACCGGTAGGTAACTGAAACAAAAGCAGACCCGATCGTGCTCGACACTCCGGTATTTCTTCTGAGGATCGTCTTCGGGAATGAAATCCAGGCCAACTTGAATATATGGCCGAAAGTAGGCAGCAGCCTCGTCCTCAAAGCCCCTGAGGCGGCATAGAAGTCTCAGATATATGAGTGAAAACTTTGCGATAGTGGACTTAAAGATCTTTTGTGTATTTTCTCTACTACATAAGAGGTAGAGTCTAAGAACAGTACCTTTTGCAAACAGAAGACTAAGAGTATTCAGGAAGCATTTCTAACACAAGCGGCTGATAACACTTTTATCTTAAGAAATCGTTCTTATAAGTTTCAAATGTACAATCTATCGGATACACATATGTTTTAGATCTTCCGTGCTAGCTCGTAAATGCTCTTGCTAGGTTTGTATAACATACGTGTCGACCGGATATATTAGGTCAGAAATACTCTGTACGTGGTGGCGGCTACGAACTTGCGGTCTTCGAAGTTCAGACTCAGCAGAGCCAACGCAGAGACCCCGCACAGCGTGCGGGTGGGAGCTGGTGGTCGCTGAGACGTTGCGGGTAGTGAAAAGTTTTCACACGAGATAGTAAGATCTCGAAAACCACCACTGACGGTTTCCCCCTCATAGTAGACGACTACTACGCCCTTACCCGAGCCCACCTGTGTAATCCTCATGGATACGAGTCGGAGTTAACGTCCCCGAACCCTAAATTGAAGACATCGACGACACCTCACATCGACGGATGTAAGCTTTGCAGTGTGGGAGAATTGCATGAGCGACTTGATTCTAACTCTATGGAAATCAGGTGGAATATATACATAAAAGGTGTAGACAGCAAAGGGGTAATTAACTGAGTCGGTGGCCGAGTCAATATGCAGGCGAGTCATTGTGGTCTTTTGGCGGTGTACTGGTAGTCGGTTACAACGGACGAGCGAACGAGCGACGGACACAAATACACCCCTTCCTAACTCCCAGGGCGACCGCCCGCGGAGCATGCGGCCACTCGCCGTCTGTACCGTATTCTGCCCGGCAGCCCGGATAACAACCCCACGGTTTACCCTGTCTCCTCCCTACGACTGGTGTGAGAACTCGTATGCAGATTGATCTATGAAGAAAAGAGACTGTAGACTAGGTCGGTGACCGAGTCGGTGACCGAGTCAAAGGTAGGGGGGGACCTCCCCTGTAGAACTCCTGAAATAAGCCACATTTGGCGTCTGACAACTGGTCACCCTAGGGAGGGCCTAGAAACTAGGGCCTAGGCACAAAAGATGCCCAGAGCACATACACATCCCGCTCGCCTTTCGGTATTATAGAGCTAGTTACGGACGAATTCCCTTACGCCTTCGATAGGCCTTAGGGGGGGAGGGGCATACGGCAATCTACAAGAGGTGGCGTGTATAGGGGACGGTCAAGGCATAGGAAACTACTAGGATATGGCTAAGTTATCAATCAAAAGCAAGGCCTAGCTAGGGCATAGTGAACCCTAGCTGCGGATGAGCTGGAAGAAGGATGTAGCAGTTATCAAAGAGATCTAACATCTATGGAAGTCTAGACGTAGTTACGAGGTAGCCCTAGGGGCCGTCAGCTACGTGCGGAGATGGTTAGCGGGGTTTTGCCCCACTAAGGTGGCTTATTGGGCTTTTCTCCCCCTAATATACCAGGGGTTTTTCCCCGTCAATATTACTTTTCCCCTGTGTGTATGGAGTAGTCTGCGTGGGCCGAGCTCCGTATCAGACGTTAAGCAATGATTAAATAATAATATATATCAAGAAGTCGTCGTTAGCTTCGTCCAATCTACGACGTATTTGGTTAATCGGTTATAGCTTCAAACACTTACTGTTTGACTAAGGACTAATGCGACTTCTAAAGTTCCATAGGTCGACAGGGATTAAGTAAAGTATATTATAATACGAGTATAAAATCTATTAGTACCTAAGGCTCTAAGAATGAGATTTTAACACGCTTATTCTTTAGGATAATATATTAATTAGGTTACATAAGATCTATATCGTTGAAAGTACATTTACGACCTATTATAGTAGTATAATTAAGGTAGGAAGCTATTTGTTAGTATTTTGATGTTCGCGCACGGGCTACAATCGTCTAGTCCTCCACGGCGATTCAGATGTTTGAAACGGTGGGTCAAATGTAAGCTTTTAGTGTGGGAGAATTGAATGAGCGACTTAATCCTAAATCTATGGAAATCAAGTGAACTAAATACATGAAAGTAGACCAGGAACTCCGTAGTCTATGACTCAATATTTAACCGTATCCGAGACATACGAGGGTAGTGTCGATCCTGTCTCGGAGCCTCTCAGGCGACGATCTTGTGTCTCAGCGTAGTGCTGGTGAACTGTTACATCAAATGAAGCAAAGAAGTTGCTTAGAAGATAATACAAGGTTCTATTGCAGCATGAGAGAAGTCTTATATAATTATACGCGTGCCTGATCACAAAAACTACATGCCACTCTCTTACATCTCCGCCGGTCATTATGGTCACCTTTCCAGATATCTCCCCCATGGCGTTCCGCATACTAGTTAGGAAATTATTTTCCTAGTGGCATCCTTCTCCGCATTTTCAATTTATGTGATCGCCGATGCAGTGCGATACCGACGTTCTGGCTAAATTGACGAGCAATTCCATCAAATCACAGACCACGGAGCTCATCGCCCTGCATCCAAAATTCCAGAAGGCAGCTACCCGGTTGACCCGAAATGTATGAAATGAATCAAGCCAGGAATATGCATCGCATCTCGTTGTAAGCCCCTGTTGATCTTGGCGATCAAACGGGATAATTTCATACTTTTTTAAGTACCATTTTAGTTATAATTCTATACAGAAAGGGTATAATTCCGCGCAGTTTGGTCGGCACGATCAACACGCACTTAAAATGAGATGCAAAGGTGGTGTAAGTCGGGGTACGAACTCTTTTTCGGCCATCGTACGGAGGTCGCTGACAAAAGTTCTTGCATCTTCCTAATTAGGAAATTAAGCGACTGCGCACGCGAAATCACGGGTGCGCAGCTATCGGCCTACACTACGTAAATTTAGACACGATCCCACTACAAGTGCGTAATTTTTAGCACTGCTGCGTAAGCTGCAATACTGGCTGCGTAAATCACAGCACTAATAATTTTTAATAATTTTTAAGTTATAATAGCTGCTTTAATACTATTAATTACGTAATTATTTTAATTTAGCATTTATATAAAGCTTATAAAACTTTGCATAAAAATATAAAAATATAAAAATATTAATATACTAAGAGAGTTAGTAAATTAATTTCCTAATTAGGAAGGTGTAAGAACTTTTGTTAGTGACCTTTCGTAGTGCTTTAACTTTCGTAGTACTTTAACTTTCGTATTCATCAACGGGTTTCAGGAAGAAGCCCTATTCGTCATCTAAATTTGTGTCCGACTGCACACCGTCTCCATCATTCAGCCGTAGTGTTTCTCCATGAAGAAATCTAAGCTGCTCCACCAGCATGACCCGTTTCTATATAAAAGGGAGGGATGGTCATGTCCTTCTGGCGCTTCCAGGACGCCCCAAGACATTCGTTCACGTCTAAAAAGCTAGGCAAAGCACTCGACATACCGAACAATTGGACCAAGATGAAGGCTGTTTATGTCTTAACTATTATCACTAGTGCTGTCTCACCAGCATTGGCTCTCAAAGCGACTACCACTGTGGGTGACGAGCATCCTCCCAAGAAACTGGACATGATCTGACATCTCCACACAGCGCTACTATGATGGCCTAAAGGGTGCTTGCGGCTGTGGCTCCGCGTCCGGCAACTCAGCCTTCTCGTGGCAGGTCAGTAACCAGGACACCTCCGTGCGCCCTGCGCCTTCCTCTTTCCTCCCCCCCACGCCACCACATCTATGGCCCTCTACACGACCAGCTGACCAGCCCACCAGAGCGGCATTGCCAGCGGCATCTACACAGCCGCGGGCTCGCAAGTCCTCTACGACAGCTCCGGGCTCTCCTGGTGCGGCGCCGGCTGCGGGAAGTGTTACAAGCTGACCTCCACCGGGAGCGCGCCCTGCTCCACGTGCGGGACGGGCGGCGCGGCAGGCAAGTCCATCATCGTGATGGTGACGAACCTGTGCCCGAACAACGGCAACGCTCAGTGGTGTCCGACCGTCGGCGGCACGAACCAGTACGGCTACTCGTACCACTTCGACATCATGGCCCAGAGCGAGGTGCTAGGTGATAACCCCGTTGTCGATTTTGAGGAGGTGACCTGTCCCGGCACGGCGACTAGCGATTATAGTCAGTGCCAATGCGCCACGTGAACGTAGAAGGGAAGTGGGTGGAGGGGGTAAGGGGAAGGAGAGCGTTGCTAGCGAAACCGGGCATTAAAGAGAAAATTTGTTCCTGTTTGTATACAACACAAAAACTATATCATGTTCTATGATCATTCTTTCTGATAAAACAAATTTGATTTGGCGGAAGAGAAGGAGGAAGTCCACGGGAAATTGGTCTTCATATATCGGTTTCTCGAAGCAGTTCCATACATTCTACATAGGCTCATAGCTGCGAGCGGTTACTAAATATCATGAAAATCCAAGAGATGCATCAGTAGGTCTCTTCTGGAAGAAGCGGTCAGGAAAACCTCAGGAATAAGAATTGTGTCATTTAGTATTTCTTTCACATACGACCACAGGTACTAGAAAGCAAGGCGTCCCGTTCGCTCCGCCCTATTTAAGCTGGTAACCGGCGGAAGTAGTTAGGTGGGTGACCACTAGCGAATCCCTGCTGTTGTATGTTTTTTGTGTCTTTAATTTTTGTGGGTCTTTGGTATTTTTGGGTTGGTGGTTGTTGGCGGCCGGTTGTAGCCGAAGTCCAGTTGTCGGGTTGACTTGCCGAAAGTAGTTTGGCAAAGAGCGGGTCCACTGAAGTAAGATCTTTTGGTCAACGTATACTTTCAAGAGCACCAGACATTACGCCATTGTCTGGACATGGGATTCAGAAAGCTATCCTTCGCATTCAAGCGGACGCCGTCCACCGTAATGATCGAAGTACCAGTACAAATATGACCGCCCGTCTCACCATAGACCAGCCAGAAATTGCAGTAACAGCGACACTACCTTCTAGTCAACCTAGCCGGCAGCTCAGCTGTGCTTCATGAATGTAGACATCTCCAGGCGCCCCGAGAGTCTTCCAGCACTCAAGCGCACATCCATCATCCATCGATCATCGAGCAACAAGTAACGAATATGATCGAGGCCCTATAGACCCGAGAGAAGTGGGCGAGTCATTCATTACTCGTCAGCACCGCCCTTCTTCTTGGACTTCTTCGATGGTTGTGCCGCGCCTTCCTTCTTCTGATGCACGATGAAGCGGGTGTAGCACTCCTCCTTATCCCACTCGAAGCCCGCGAGAATTGGGTTCTCGAGTTCATCGTCGGCCTAGACGGACAACATCAGCATACAATGGGGGATACCACATAGGTGTAACAAATGTTCAAGATGGATAATTAGGCTAATGTGGCCCCATTTGGGATCATTGTGATCAATGAAATCAGAACAGCGATAAGAGGGAGATTTACCTTCTTCTTGAATTGCTTGTAGATTGCGTCTAACGCATCCTTAATTGTCACACCTTTCAGGTTCCGTGCAGTGACTTCTAGTCCGAGCGGGAAATGCAGGTCGACCTTCTTGACCATTGGGACGCAGAGGGGTTTTTTCAGGATATCTTTCTCATCTAGAGACGCAGGCGAGGTATTGAGCTTCCTGCAAAGGGGTTTTATTAGCATTACATTCGGCCATTGGATTAGTGAGTACCCTGCGGGAGAACACGGATGATGACTAAGATAGCTCCAGAGAAGGGTAGGTGAGATGGAACAGTGAGTGGGGAATGATACAATGTGGGTGCACTAGGCAAAAATGCAAGCTAGTAGGACGACAGCAACATACCAATTCAGCTTCTGAGTTTCCGGAGCAATCTTAATCTCCCTTCCCTCTTTCTCTGCCAACAGAATTAGCGCCACGGCAATGGTTAGACAGCTAATAACAAGCAAACTTACCTAGGTCAGCGATGTTGTAGACATCAATCGCGGTGCTACTACCCCGACGATGGCCCTTCTTCTGCTCCTTACCCTGAGCTGGCTGCTCGTCGATGAGGGAATCAACCTTAGTGAGTGTGTTCTGTATTTCAGCCGACATGATGTGTGGCGTGATCGAAGGCTAGGTAAAGAAGTAAAGGTGGTAATGGGGAACAGACAATGATAATAAGTGTATATTAGTGGGTTAGATTGAGATAGAGTTGAGTTTGGATTGAGTGATGTACGAGTATTCAGGCACAGCGGCGTGTGTGGTGGAAGGAGAGAGAAGCAGGCACAGCGGGAGATTGAGTGAGGGGTCACGGAAGGTCAGGAGCTTCGTCACTTGATCACTACACCACCTGGGCTCATCCCCCAAATTGGTTACTGTATCGGGTCTAGCTCGCTATGCAGCTTTGTCGTTAGCGCCGACTCTCGCATTAGTAAAATGCGGGGGGTGAGTGGAGAGGGAACACCACCGGGTGCCTGAACGTGAGAAGATGAGGACTGGAATACTAATTACAGAGAATGTATTAGGTGTGCTACTTGCGCTCAAACTTTGGATGAGGTTTCGGCACTTGAAGTAGTTGAAGTCAACGAGCGTTGAACGGAACGTCGCGCTATCCTTGTGCGTCATCTAGCGGAGATCAGCCCGCCCGCTCCACGTAACCGTGCAGATGCGATGACCACACCAATACCCCAATGTCCACTCGGGCACTCAAGAAATACAATACCAAAACTCACCCTTTCTTCATTTATAATCACAAAAAATGATACAGATACGTATTCACATACGAGTCCCTCTCTCAGTGGTTGCACAGCCCTCTAGGGCGTTGTCAGTTCGTATCTCAACAAAGAAAATAACAATCAATATTCCCTGACTGCCATCGGTCAGCTCTGTTCTCATCAAATTTCTTTTAAGCCAATATTAACTTACCGGCGGATTCTCAGCCCCCCAGCCCCCTGGAGGATCACAATAATTAGCCAGGGTGATATCCCTATCAGTGCTCTTCCACAGTGCAGTATCATAAGTGTGAACATCTTCACCTAAGTGGCGTAGGCTAATTAACCCTACGGGCATAGGATTAATTATATATATACCGATCTTTGATTAACGTCTGATACGGATCCTATCTAGGCCCGCGCAGACTACTCCTTATACAGGGGAAAATTATGTATTGTAGGAAAAACCCCCTGGCATATTAGGGGGAAACCCCCTATAAGCCACCTTCGTAGGATAAAAAACCCCGGTTTAACCATCTCCGCACGCAGCTAGCGGCTACGCCCAGACCTCCGCTGGATTTTGGATCTCCGTGGTCACTACTGCATTATTCTTTTCTTAGCTCGCCTAGAGCCGGAGGCGGGGTTCACTACGTAGGCCCTACTATTGTGATTGCCGTATGCTAGCAGTTTCCTATATCTTAACCGTCCCCTATCGCAGCCATCTCCCGTAAACTATTGCCATTATATATACCCTAACCTCCCCTAGAGCTCATCAAAGGCGTAAGGGGGATTCATTCGTAACCGGCACCGTAATACTGAAAGGCGAGCGGGATGCGGGATGCGGGGTGTGTATGCTCTGGGTATCTTTTCCGCTTAGGCTCCAGTTGCCAGGCCCTCTCTAGGGGGGGCTAGTCCGTAAAGAAGAGACAAAAAACCGTGCGGTCGTTATCCAGGCTGCCAGGCAGTATAGTGCGATTAAGGGCGAATGACCTATCATATTCCGCGGGCGCGTACCGCCCTAGATTAGGAAGGGGTGTGTTTACTCGTTCGTTCATTAATCATAAGGAATCGTCGATGTCTTCGATTAGGGGATTAAGGGACGTTAAATCTAACTCGTATCCATGGGGGTTATACACAGGTGGGCTTGGGATAGGAGCTAGTAGTTGTTTACTGCAAAGGGGTACCGTTAGTAGTAGTTTTCGAGATCTTACTATCTCATGTAAAACTTTTTACTACTACCCATAACGTCTCGACCGCCACCGGCTCCCATCCGCACGCTGTGCGACATCTCTGCGTTGGTTCTGCTGAATCCGAAGACCAGTAGGTTCATAGGCCAAGTCACCTTGTACAGGTGCAGAGTCCGATTTCGACGGCCCTAGGATTATTTAAGTACCTCTTTAAAGCTAAAATTAGCCTACATATTTAATTAAAATAAAAGTAAAAATTTACCTCTTTTTTATATCTAAGTCAACTAATATTCTTAAGCTGCAGTAGTAAGCTAATTATATATCCTTTATACTTCTATTTCTTCCCTCTTCCTCCCTTTATATCTTTCTCTTTTTATCTCTCCCTTCCGTACCTCCCTCTACCTCTCTTTCTCTTTCTCTTTCTCTTTCTCTTTATTATCTTTTAAGAATCTATATAAATAAAGCAATATAAGAGTAGTAGAGGTAAAAGTAGAGATAGAAATAGAGGTGAAGGTATATAAGGCTAAGATAATAAGGTAGTAATAAAAGTGGTAATAAAGTAGTAATAGAGGCGTCGGAGGTATCGGAGATAATAGGGGTATTAAGTGGTAGAATAGAAGGCCTTAAAATAAGGTAGTAAATAGTAAAGTATATAATTTAAAGCCTTTACTAGACGTACGTGTATATTAGTATATAAGGGTATTACTACTTTAGGGGTGTAACGTGTCCGCAAAAGACCCCAGCCCCCTGTGGTCTCTCCATGTCTTAAGATGATTGATATATGAAGCCAAGCAACAACCCTTGCAATGACTGCTCTCTGTTTTAAAAGTCTCTTAGGTACCGAAGGGAAGTAGAGTTGTCAGAGCGACACCTGGCTGGAGAGAGGCTTACGCGATGCGAGCGAGTCAGCATTTTGATAACGGCGGCAAGCATATTAGCACGGACAACCACTTTGGGGCAAAAAAGTTGAATCTTGAACTATTTGGAACGCATAAGTGGCCTTTAGCACACTTTCCGAAGAACAAGCGCAGACATTTTTGCTTGTACTATTTCAGCAAATCTCTATCTGGCATTTCTTAAACGTGACCATTGATCTCTCGTGGCTGGTACAGCTCCATGAGATACTTCTCTTCCTCATCTGTCAGAATTTTGTCTGTGGCTTCCAAAGCCTCATCCATCCTCTCAACAGAACTGAATCCGATAATCGGAGAGGTAATCCTCTTATTGATCCAAGCCAGGGCCACAACGCTCATTTTCCAACCATGCCTTTTTGCTAACTCCTCTACGCGCTCTATAATCTGTTTGTCATTATCCTGGTGGCCGATAGTAGACCAGGGGTTGTCCTTCTCCCCGGCTGAGCGAGTGGTAGTGCCGAGTTGTGACACCGGACGGGCGAGATAGCCTCTGCAAAGGGGTGCCCACTGCGCCGACATTAGCTAGAGGGACCTTGGAAAAAATTCAAGCTCTACTTACCGGAATTAGGCCGACACCGGTTAAGTTACAGAACCTATTCATCTCTCGCTCTTCTTCCCGGTAGAGCAGATTATATTGATTCTGCATAGACACGAACTTGGTCCACCCGTTCTTCTCCGCAACGAATTGCATCATTGCAAACTAAAAACACAATTATCGGCCTATAATCTGAAGCCTACATTAGACGCAGCTTACTTCAGTAGCCCACATGGAGCTTGCTCCAATATACCTAACTTTCCCACTCTTTACGAGATCGTGCAAAGCTTCCATAGTTTCTTCAATAGGCGTAGTTTTGTCGAATCTGTGAATTTGTAGTAAATCAATATAGTCTAGTTCTAATCTCTTCAAGCTCTTTCCAACGGCATTAAATATGGCCGCTCTCGACAATCCGCCCTGATTGACATAGTCCTTCAGCTTTGGAAGCTGCTCGCGGTACATGATTGTCCGGAGTTCGGTCTGCTCGCCAACGTAGCTGTAGCATTTGGTCATAATAACGAGCTTCTCGCGGGGAAGATTGTATTTTTTAATCGCTTTAGCGATCACCTGTTCGCTCGCGCCGTTGCTGTAGACGTTCGCTGCCCGCGAGTAGAATTAGCACTCATAATTTACATATTTGATTTAGACCAGCTAAGCGAGTATGCACCTGTATCCCAAGTATTGATGCCTTTGTCGTACGCAGCCTTTAGGAGCGGCAGTGCCTCATCCTCGTCTAGTACCCATGGTAGCCATTTCTTATCGCCGAAACTCATAGCACCCAGAATAGGCACAGAAACCCTCAGTCCGCTCTTGCCGAGCTGTCTATACTCAACCTTGGATTCTTTGAGGAGATCATCCACTGACACAACTTCGTTGCTCGACATTTTGGTTGATGGGAGGATGCTGCACAGTTTTGGTTCAAATTGATTCAGTTGAGGAAGAATATGTTGGCCGAGCAAGGGAGGTCCCTCGATAGTTTAATATATATTTGGCGTCCCGCATGTCGTCTGAAGACTAACCCCATTGCGGATTTTGCGGCGTTAGTTCTTAAAATCGTGATGCGGGGGTACCTAATCTGAGAGGTTACAGAGCAAACGCGTTGCAACATGATTGTTGAAAGTCAAGCTAATGAGAGACGCGCCAATCTTAACACATGCGATTGGCCAACGGTTAAATAAGTCGACGCTTACATCATAAATTATGAATAAACCCATTCTATTGCCAAAAGAAAATATCTTCCGAGTATTAACAATAAAGCCGTTATCTTTCACTCTTCCCGGCTCAGAATCTACTTTCAGAATTTCCTTAATCATTGGCCTCTATATAATACTCGGGAATCTTAAAGAAGATTCGAGGAAAGGCAAGCGCCGCAATTTAGAATTCAGTATCCTCCACGCCTCATATCAGGACCCGTATTAGTAGACCTAATGTAAGAAGGATTGTGAGGACGAGAGTTGAAAACTCTTAAAGTGAACGGGACCCTTTAGGGACAGTACCAGAAAGCACTTTATTGTAGTGAAGCCTAGTATGGCTGTTATGTTCGAATGTGCGTTCCTGAGCAGGCGCCATGGGACCTAGGACTAAGGCGAGGTGTACATGTATCTGATGGTGGAAATGATTTTATTGGAAATTGCTTTCAAGCTGTAACGTCCAAGCTACTCCCGTTGTCGTATCGCAATGCAAAGAGGTGCCCATGACCATGAATGAAACAACCACTCCTCATCCCCGCTTAATCCTCAATGATGTTACCCCTCTCCGAAACGTACAGACCGTCCAAGAACTGCACGAGACACGGTCAGCGACTGAGCTGCGTTGCCATAGACACATATACTGACCTTTCGAATATCCTTGTTCCGTACCCGGCATATCTGCTGGATGTCGGCAGCGCTCTGCGAAACGTTCTCAAGAGAGTTTCCAGTGATCTGGAGCTCATCCTTCACGTTCTTTGATGTCTCTACTGTGACACCAGGGTGCATTGTGACTCGTCGTACGATCTTCTCGCCAATGAAGTTTCTAAAAACGAAACGTCAGCCTAATTCCATCTTGCCCCATATATCTAGTACAATCTCTAGCCTGGAGGTCTTCCAACATACCGAATCTCAATCTCGTACAAATCGGTTTCCTTGTTCTTCTCAATGTTGACATTGATGGGGAAATGGGCGTAGACGTATCGCATCTTGTACTTGAAGCCTTTCGTAACGCCGACGATTAGGTTGTTGATGAGTGTTCGGACCGTTCGGAGGGTAGCGACGCTCTTGCGCGAGCCGTGGTGGAGTTCGACATTAATGACGTTTTTAGTGGGGTGCGTGAAGGTGACGGCGAGATGTCCGAGGTTTTTGGTGAGTTTTCCTGATAGAATACTGAGCACGGTAGGATTCTAGAATTGAGATTACCCATTCGTACCTCGTGGGCCCTCAACTGTCACTGTCCTCGTCTTGATGTGCACCTTGACTGTAAAATGACGAATGTTAGTCCTCGTCACCCTTCCCACCCCAAATTTTGTGAACAATAGCAACTTACCACCCTCCGGGATAGTCAGCGACTCGGACGAATGAATGTACTTCATCTTGAGTCGATTGTCGGGGCGTTAATGAGGTCGTAGTCGGATCTTGAATATTGGCGTCGCAATTTGTGTGGGTGTTGGCGAGACCGAGGGAATTTTCCGTACCGATCATGACTAAGCGGGTCAGCCTTGATGTTCATGAATGCCACTAATCCCAAAACGCTGACCGCCGCTCAAGCTCTAATTATTAGATATCAGACAGTGAAGTTGCTAAGAGCACTCAAATATTTTCAGATTCGGCAATTCATACATTATGCCTTGAGCCTCAAGTCAACTTCTTGTCTATCTTGAGGATTTGATTTCTTCGACCGCATTGAAAGTAACTAAAGCACTTGCTAATGTGATCATTAAACCAGAGTCGAATATCGTAATCATACCGTGCAGACATGTTGATGCATATCATGATATTGCAGTGAAAAAAATTGTAACCTATTCATACCATTGTTGTGGTAAACTTTGGGTAATTTGAATACTATTATACGATGGGATTTACTGGCGCTTAAGACTTTATATGGTGCCATACGAAATCTGTGTGTAATAATAATAATATTTCTTGATTAACGTCTGATGCCTCCAGCTGAGTCCATGTAGACGAGTACCGATAAGTTAGGTACAAAAAACCTCCAAGGGAAACGTAAGAGGTGATACAGCATACCCCTCCAGGTAGCACACCTGTACTACGTCAGCGGGAGGGAAAATACCGTTAGGTCGCTGCTCTAAGACTCCTATAAGGGAGTATCCTAATTGCCTATCTTGCCCTATCTGCCGTTCGTACCATGCTTCCGCGTTTTTGTAGATTACCGTAAGATTGCCGTGTATATGCCTGTCCTTCCTGCCTTATATACGTATATACACGTCGCCTACGGTCCTCCTACTTATAGCATATATCCAGTCCTGTATAACCTTCCACCCTAAAGGAATAGCGGGATAAACTAGATGTCTTATCCTAGGACCCTAACCTAGGTCCCCTACTATATCTCCCAGCCAAAAAGATACGTAGAGGGAGACGAAAGAAATACCGTGCGTTTAGTAAACCCAGGCTATCGGGTAGGATAGTATATAAGGCGGGTGGTTAAGAGGCTTATCGCAGGCCTCCCGTCTACGAGGTATATATGGTTCGATTGCGCGTATAATGTGGTGATACCGTATAGGAGGAAGGGGGTTGCTAAAAGGTAGATTGCCGTGGTTCAATAGCTCGAATACGTACGTCGAGACGTAGTAGCTATGTTCTTAAGTCTCTACTGAGGCTCACCCTCCCAGCGGGAAAAAATTTCCCGTCACCACCACGTCGCAGTGCCTGCGACGCGCTGGAGTACATACGTCCCCGCGTTTGCTGACAGTCTATGGCACGATCCTAATGGAACACCAATAGTAGCTGCTAGGTTCCCGGGCTCCACCTCGCGGAGGTGTAGAGGCCGATTTCATGGAGCCCAATCTGTGTGTAATATGATTAGCCCATTGTATTTTCAGATTTAGTGTTTGTACTTCTCAAAATTAGCATTAGCGAAATATTCAGAATGTCATCCTTGAAGAACGAATTCATCAAAATTACAACACAGAATTACTCCTTGTGCATTATACAGGGTATCCGCACAGGTTTTAAAAAGCGATAACACAAAGGCTCATCCCCTTTCGTAATAGCAGCAGAATAAAACTCTTTCAGACCGTGTCCAACTCGATAACGCCGTGTCCCAACTAGCCCGATGCAAGTATCCAAAGAATGGAAGCCCAATATTAATACACAGAAGCATCAAACCCTAATCAATGTCACGTCACTACCATACGTTGTTCGTTACCTCTTCACCTCCTGCTTCGATTTGATTTCAATCAGACTCGCCTCCACGATCCTTTTTGCCCCCATGCTCTTCACTGTGTCAATCAGTTTACCCCTCTGATGCAGTGCCTCGATGTCATCTCCTCCACCGATACTCTTGCCGTTTATTAGAACATTCGGGACGGTGTGGCGGCCGGTGCTCTTTGCCAGTGCAGCTTGTAGCGCAGGGCCAAGAGGGTGTTCATTCAGTTCAACGACGTAAGGCGGTGGAACAATTTTGTATTGCTTGAGGAGGATAGTTTTGGCTTTAAGGGAGAAAGGACAGAAGGTTTTGGAGAAAATTATTACTATTGAAAGCCACGAGTTAGCAAAGACGCTCCATAATGAGAATGTAATATTTCCCATGGTGTTGAGAATATGTCTGAGCGAAAAAGTGGGAACTTACTTGGACTCTTTTTTAGAATCGCATTTAACTCTACTTCCACCTCGTGGTCTTCCTCGGTCTCCGGCTCCTGCTCCTGTTTCGCCGCAGCCCGATCCGCCGGGTTTCCGCCTACGCCCGCTACTCCGGGGATCTTCTCGTCCTGGTCTTTCATCATAACCCTACCGGCGACACTCTTCTCTCCACCTGTGAAGTCCTCCCCTGTGACAGCCTCCTGTAGTTTCTGGCCCTTGGCATCTGCTGCCTTCTTCGCGGCATCCTCTGCTGCTTTCAAACGCGCACTAACATCGTCTATCTCTATTTTCTTCGCTGCTTCAGCTCTGTCCTTCGCTTGTAGGGCGTCTTGCGTTTTAGTGTAGAAATCGGAGGAGCGCGTGTGCCGGGCGGACGACGTCATATAGAGTGTTACGAGAACGGTGAGGAGGACCATGAGGCAAAAGACCTTTACTCGGCGTTGGGACGGCATCTTGGAGGATGGTGTTCAGATGCCGGAGGTGTAACGGGAATGTCGTGTGCCTTTTGAGGTGCTTTGTGTTCGATCGGTGGTGGGTCGCAAGGACGTGGGGTTTCAGCGAGGATTATCACTTGTCCCTAGCGCGTAGGATTGCTTCGGGACTTTCGAGATAATTGTACTCGAATTATTTGATGCTCTGGAGCGTAAGTTGCCGAGAAATTGAAATTCCTAACGAAGTGGCGCCAATCAATTGCTCCTAGGATGATTAAGGAGAATAAACGTTAATGACTAAGCAAAGGTGCCCAGGAGAAGTCGGAAGGGTGCGTAGAGCTCTTCTAAACGCTGTATGCACCCGGCAGGACAAGCTGGCGTAGAAGGCCTGGTCCTGCGCGGACGCACGACCGTTGAGGGCAACAAGCCATGGCGTCAAGGATGAGAAGCGGGGATTAGGAAACTGTTTCCTTTTCGTTTCCCACTCGTTTCAGGCGCGCAGTGTAGCGTTAAGTATGCACATATTGGCGGGTCAGTCTCTCCATCCTGCAACACTTTTCGTTCCCAGAAAATCATCAAGATAACCTCCCAGAAGTTACATACGTAACCATGGCGCTGGGAGTCTCGCCCCAAGAGGTATGGACAGACATGACAGAGTTTGGGTAAGATACTTTGGGTGAAATACTTTGGGTAGTAGTATTCACCCTCTCAAGGCCAAATTACCTGCTTAGGTCTAGCGTGATGTTGTGCTTCACGCTCGAATTCTAAATGCAGAAGCAACACCGTAATTTACAACATCACTTATCCGAGGTGCCCCAACAGCCCTCTTCCTCGAACTCTTCTTATGCCAATAGTATACTTTCTGGTAAGATATTAGCATGTTGTCCCATTTCTAACGTAAAAATGACGGGGAGCTGTCAATAAGGCAATGCCACACTCGCCACCATACGCGTCTAACAATCTTCCTATTTAGGATCCTGAACGAGGATCATCACCATGTTCTTATATCGATAATGGCACCGCATAAACTTTCAAACAACTCCGCATTCTATTGCCGTCTGTCTGTTATGTTATGCGATAAGAGATGGTTACCGATAAGCCATGTCTGTCATGGACTTTTTTCCTTGTCATAGGTCGGTCTCTTATGTCGTCCTGCTGCCTCTTATATGAATGCTGTCAGACCCATAATCAACCTTTCCTTCGTGTAGCACAACACTTCTTCTCCAACATCGGCGAATTTAGTCGTCTTAGTTCTCATGCTATTAGCGCCAGGACCCTGCTAATATCGTGTCCGATAAAAAGATTGTCGAGGAAAGCCATTTAGCTTTCTAGACGCTTGGAATACCTCTGTGGCCTCTGGAAAGGTAGGAGCTATAGTAATGAATCTCCGAGGTTCAGGTGAAGCACTGGCGTATCTCGAGAATCACCCCTAGGCCGCAGCAATTGCCGAAGCCGGCAACGCCATCCTCGAAGACCCTATGCAGTGGAAGGAGCTAGAGCGGAAAATTGACCGTACTATTGCCCCGCTTCTTGCTACTGTGTATTTCCTGCAATTTCTAGATAAGACTACATTGTCTTATACGGCTGTTATGGAGATCCGGACGGATACCCGCTTGAAAGGACAATTATTCGGACCTTTCGATGCTGTTCAACATTGTTGCGTGGCCGTTCACTCGTTCGGATTCGTTGTGCGTAATGAAAATCCCAAGAAAACACACCGACGCTAAAGGTTCCATAGGGTTTCTCGCAGCGGAATTTCCTACGCAATATCTCGCCCAGCTTATATCACGTCTGAGCCTATACCTTGGAGTTAACATTATAATATGGGGATTCGCCTTAGTTTGTCATGCAGCATGTACGACATTTGCTGGGCTTGCAATATGCCGTACCCTACTTGGAGTATTCGAAAGTTACGTAGCTCCTATCCTGGTCTTGATCATTGCTTTGTGGTACAAGAAGGAACAACGGCTGACGGGTAAGCTGATTCTATGTCTGCAACTCTCTCACTACGATCTTTGGAGGTTTCCTGACGTACGGAGTTGGCTTTGCTAAATCGAATTTTGCAAGGTGGAGAATCTTTTTTCATACGATTGGGCATTAACAATTATTGTCGGAGTTCTGGTGTGTGTGTTCCTGCCCGATTCGCCCGTGAAGGCGAAACGGTCCACAGATGCAGAAAAAGTGACCGCTTTGATGAGAGTGAAGGAGAATCAGAGGTTAGTTAGCTGTTCTGATATATTACGAGCATCTTCTCACAATGCAGCAGTGGAACGCAGAACTCCGGCTTAAAGAAGGCGCAAGCTCAGAGACATTCAAGGACCTCCGCGTCTACTTGATCTGCCTAGCAACGTTTCTTTCTTCCATTCCAAACAGCAGTATCTCGAACTTCTCAAGCATACTATTGACTACCTTCGGCTACTCCCCGCCGCAAGCGCTAATTTTGAACACACCTAGTGGAGCAATCGGGGTCTTCCCTGTGCTTCTTACTGGCTGGCTCTCTGATAAATGGCGTGACCGATCAATATGAGTCAAATACCTTGAGATTTTTGCCACCAGACAGTCAGTTTATGAAATACTTTTTCCTACAGCGTTATGCTTATCTATGTCATACCAACTATTCTGGAAGCTGGGCTCATGATCGGACTAGACCCGAACGGCACTCCAAAAAACAATGCTAGTCTACTCGCCGCCTCATTTTTGACTGGCATTTTCGGTGCGGCATTCATGTTGCTGCTTGCTTAGAATGCATCGTAAGTCAATTCACGTTGTCAACATCTCCCGACGGCTAAAGCTTTGCCACTGATATCCATTACAGGAACATTGCTGGACACTCAAAGGAAGTTACCACCAATGCTCTTACGCTCGTCTCGTTTGCCGTCGGCAACATCCTCGGCACGCAGACTTTCCAGCAGAAGCAAGCACCAGGCTATATCTCGGGAAAAATCAGCATCATCGCGACTCTTTCGGCTGTGTTCGATTGTTGTTTTGATGCAGCTGTACAATGATTATCTGAATAAGAAGAATGAACGCGCGTTAGCGGAAATGGGCGAAGTGGAGCGCAAGGAGTTAAGGGGGAAGACGACGTTTGTAGATCGGACAGATAGAAGAAATGTCTTCAAATATATGCATTGAGAGTTGCAAAGATGGAATTTATGTCATACATAAAGGGAAAGAGAGACGGGTGAATTGAAGCAGGTCTGTGTTCAGACCTTCAAGCAATGGATACACCAGTCATTGTTCCACATGGTCTTCACAAGTTGTAAGGTGATCCAAACCATCATATCGAATACGGGTCTCCGGAATGCCCAATCTGGTATTTGAGTGTATGCGGAAAGGCTCCTGATGTGTCGTAAGCGTTCAAATAATCATTGTCAATAACGCCTCCCCTACGGTCTCATACCCCTGATCAAAAAGAGTCTCATTTTGGCAGTCGGTTGTAGGAAAACAACCAGATTTTAGTACTACTTTAGTAACATATTCTTATAAAAGTAGTCCTAAATTATAACCACGTCTTCTCTATCATATGCTAATGACGTATATTTACCAAAGACCAATTAGTCTACCAATCTATCTAACCGCCTCGTCTCACTTCTGTCACCGTCACCTCCGCCACTATCTCCGTCGCCACCTTTATTACCTTATCGCCTCTGCCTCTGCCTCTACCTCTCAATTGTCCCTCCCTTTCTACCCCTCTCTATACCCGCATCCTATGCATCTAGGTATGTCTCATTCTACCTATTATATTAGATTTAGCCATATAATATAGAGTGGGAAAGATATAGGTAGGGAGGTAGGTAGGACGGAGGGAGAGGAAGAGATGGAGAGGGGGAGAGAAGGCGTTCGGGGAGGTGAGGGTGTATATAGCTTTGATGACATCAGATGTTACCTTAGAACAAGTCTGTAGAGCCCCTAGGAGAGAGTGGAGAGGGGGGGATATAGGAGAGAGAGGGGAGTGAGGGAGGGGAGAAAAGGGGTAAAATAACCACAATTCGTGTGCATGCAATAATCTAGGAGGGGGCAAGCCATAAAAGATAGTCAATATATATAGATTTTCTTACTAAAAGTCTAGATAAGCGTGATATTTGTGAGTAAATTGAGAAAAGTGTGCCCATAGGGCGACCACAGCCAAGGTGATCACGAAGGGGCCAGATTTCTGGACAATTTTAGCCATTTTTTGATCATTTATGCAATGCAATTGCTGAACATGATCCAACCAAAGAGGGTTCCATCTGCAAGGTGCATCGAGCGGCCTCGTGGAGAAGCTTGATATGCTAGTTCGCGGATCTGTGCGCAAGTAGAAGCCTGGAAGTCGTAACGTGTCGGTTTCGACCATCACAAGTAGTTGCGGGATTTTCCCACCAATCCCAACGTCGGGATAAGACCTACTTGCCTAGGGCTCCGGTCCCCCTGCAGCGGCCCTGATGTGACTCCATGCACACCACCTTGGCGCATCCGGTTGAAGGCGCGTGTTGATCTTGGTGATCAAACGGCAGAGTTTATACCTTTTGAAGTAATGCGCACGGCCATTTTAACGTATTTTTACCTTTCTTTAGGTATAATCTACGCCAGGGTGGTGTATTCGATAACAGCAGTTGAGCAGGGTAGCCAGCTCCGCCTCAATGCTACTCCTTTGCCTTCATAGCTGAACCTCCAGCCAACCCTGACAAGGGAACATTGCACGAGCACCGCGGCCAGCCACAGCTTTGGCCCTTCACTTTTGCTATAAACCTTCATTCCTTTGCGTCCTTCAAAACGGAATTTTCCTTCCTTCCAACAATTTTTTTTGCGCTTCCTACGCGCTATTTTGATCTATATCACATTTCTGATCCAATTATCTCGTGACGCATCGCGCACCTGGTATGGCCAACGATGGAATTCATTTTGCAATGACACAGAGCGACGATCCACACCATGCTGGATCAAAAGGCTTCACCACCTCCTATGAAGAGCACAATGACCTGAAAATAGCCAAAACGCGCTCTAGGGACGTTGAGTCCGCCTATGATGAAGGTCAAGATGTCAAAGAAGGCGACTTCAAGCGAAAGCAAGTAAGTTCCACTCAATTGAGTCAACAATCACGGACAATTGCAAATTTGTTCTAGTGACCTGTAGTTTTACCCAAAAAAGTCTTTTTCATAGCTACCAAACCAATTCCATTCCAGTACGCTAACAAGTCGTAGGTCTTTTCAGGGTGGATTCTTATGTGGTAAGCGACCGTGTCACACATCCCATGCATGGAAGGCACTGCAGTAGTCCTCAGCCCTTGGCAAGATCGCCTGCAGGGCTTGACGACCCAAAACTGCATACTGATCTTCGGACCTTAGGCTAGCCTACCAATCTACCGGAGTCATCTATGGCGATATTGGGACGAGTCCACTCTACGTATACTCGTCAACCTTCACATCGAACCCTTCCTATGAAGACCTTCTTGGTGCTCTATCCTTGATCATCTGGGCTATCACACTTATAGTCACTGTCAAGTACGTTTTCATCGTACTTTGTGCCGATGACGAAGGTGAAGGTGGCACCTTTGCTATGTACAGTCTGTTAGCGCGCTATGTAAGCTCCCAATTATACCTGATTCAACATCAGCAACTAATAGCATTATAGAGCCATATATCCTCCCATGACCCGAAAACAAAGAACATGGTCAAACTGGAGCGTTACCTCAGCACCGAAATGAAACCGAGCAATAAGAACGTAAGGGGCTTCCTCGAGCGAAGCATGGTTTGTCGCGCTCTGCTGAAGGCCTTGGCTGTATTGGGAGTCAGTCTCATCCTTGCGGACGGTATTCTCACTCCGGCACAATCTGTGCTCGGCGCTATTCAAGGTTCGTGCGAACTTTCCTATGCTATTAAGCCACTTTGGTTAACAGTATAATAGGTCTGACGGTCGTTAAGCCGGATATCAGTACCGGAACTATTGTTGGTGTCTCGTGTGCCATCCTAGTCTTACTCTTCCTCATTCAGCCTCTTGGGATAGTCAAAATCGGAAGCACATTTGCACCGATTGTGATTATTTGGCTAATGTTTAACTTTACATTTGGTATCTATGTGAGTACTAGGCTGTAGCACATTGCTTCCTGTAACTGATTTGTTTGACTGACAGCCTTAAAGAATCTAGTAAAATATGATTATACCGTTCTAAAAGCATTCTCGCCCTTTTTTGCAGGGAACTTTCTGGTTAGGAATAAGACCACCGGTTGGATACAGCTTGGTGGGATTCTACTAGCTTTTACTGGTAGGTGTTCTCCTTTCCATAGTAATTGAAATTCTAACATGTCAGCAGGAGTCGAGGCCCTATTTGCTGATTTGGGAGCTTTCTCCAAACGAGCCATTCAGATTTCTTGGCTGTGCTTGGTGTACCCGTGCTTACTACTGGGTTATATTGGCCAAGCGGCTTATATTTCTCACGATCCCTCGGCCTACAGTAACCCCTTCTTTAACACAGTCCCGCCTGGAATGTTTTACCCATCCCTTGTAGTCTCTATTCTTGCCGCAATCGTCGCCTCTCAGGCTATCATTACGTCCACTTTCCAACTTCTCTCCCAGGTGATGAATATGAGCTATTTCCCCCAGATCAAGATGGTCTATACGAGCGACATCTTTCACGGTCAAGTCTACATTCCAATGGCTAATTGGCTTCTGATGATTGGAACTGTCATTGTCACTGCAGTATACAATAATGTAAGATCCGCACACTGAGATATACTTGACCAATCCTAACAACTGTATAGACCACTCGGCTTGGACATGCATATGGCGTATGCGTCATATTAGTCACATTCATCACGACTAATATGGTCGCTTTGGTTGCGTTGGTCGTCTGGCGCTTGAACTGGATACTCGTATTTGCTGTATGGCTCGTATTCGCAACTCTCGATGGTCTTTTCTTGACATCCGCCCTCACTAAACTGCCAGATGGTGCATGGTTCACTCTTCTACTTGCAGTTATCTTAGCAAGCACCTTCGCCCTCTGGCGCTACGGTAAAGAGAAGCAGTGGCAGGCGGAAGGGAGGGGCAGAACTCGCCTTCACCACGTTGTGGTCAAGGGGTCTGATGGGAAATTAAGGCTCGTAACCGATTTCGGGGGTGGAGAGCTCACTACTATTAAAGGTCCGTTGCGGTTATTTTCTGTGCATTGTCGCTTTCAGCTAATTTAAATGTTTCACAGGGCTCGGGATCTTCTTCGACAAGTCTGGAGACATGGTACCAACCGTGTACGAAGAATTCCTACGAAAATTCGAAGCACAGCAAGAAGTACATGTATTTTTGCATTTACGTGCGCTCTCAAAACCTCATGTCCCGGACGAGGACAGGTACACTATCTCTCGTACTTCTATCCCTAATTGCTACCGCCTCACCGTTCGCCATGGCTACAATGATCGCGTTATTAGCGCCGAGCTCGGCGACGTCGTCTACCACGAGCTCCGCAAGGCTATCGTCGAGATGGTAGACCTACCAACCTCTGCGGCTCCATCTAGCAAGGCTTCCCAGCCTGGATCTATAGCTGAATCTTCTGCGGTCACAAGCTCTGTCAGCACCTCTCTACGTGTCACTGCCATCCCCGAGACTCCTGCCCTTGACGAAGTGCAGATAAACGACACAGCAACAGACCGGCGTATTGCGGCGCTTGATTCAGCATTTCAGAAACAGGTTGTGTATATTGTTGGTAAGGAGGAGCTGCGCTTACTAGTAGAGAAGAATAACATCTTCAAGCGGATCCTTCTAGGCATCTATATGTGGCTCCGACAGAATACGCGCGCCAAGATTGCACAGATGGAAATACCTGTCGAAAAATTAGTTGAGGTTGGATTTGTCAAGGAGATCTGACTGTTCGACGGCTATATACGGAGCTTACGGGAAGTCTAGCACTGCAAAGGCGTTCAAGATGGTAAATTGAATCGACATAGCCCAACAGCGGACCATGAATTTTTTTTCTCGGTTGTTCCTTGAATTAAAATTGGCATTTGCTCTTTACTTCGAAGTGTAGCCCATGGTCTCAATGTTGATCTCAATCTTGGCAGAATTCTTCCATCCAAGTAATATAGTGATATCATGGTTCAATCCCGTAGTGCTGTACATCTCCAGCACTTTATATCGAAAATTTGAGCCTCGTTATTAATTCCGCTTCATTGTTTAGCCCCTTGAGAGATCGCACTGTAAGACGCCTCTTTTCTTTCCCTGATAAATTTCAGGCTACAAAGTCCGTTACTCGTGAGATCCTCTCAGACTCTTCACTGCCTCAACTGTGAATAAGCCTGGAATATCGAATTCACTTCATCTTCTAGAGCATTCCAGAACCTCATATATTCATCGTTCCCTTGCAATGGTTGCTCAGTCTTACATTTCCAGCACAGTCTTCAATTTCCAATAACTCAAGCAATCCGGCTATCGCTAAGCCATCAGCTCTTTCGTGCTCTCACGCCAACTGCTAGTTATCTTGCTATCCAAAGTGAATCGCTGGCCAGCTCCACTTAGAGTCACGCGAAGTTAGCTAAGACAAGGTACACATAAGGACTCATCCACCTTCACTGATCTACAACATCAACAACCGTCAAGCTACCCACAATTTCACTCCAACATCCGTGGTCAGCCAGCTTCCTCTGCGCGTCACCACCCAACCCGGAAAACTCACGTACGGTCCTCGCAAACTCCCTCCAGTCACCCAAACCACTCTACTAACCCTTCATGATCTAGACCTCAATACTCCACCCACACCGGCACCATGTGCTTCACGCGCCAGAAATTGTACACCTGCGGCTGCCTGTCGGTGCCGCGCAAGGAATTGTGCATCGACGCCGCGCGCACCTGGCCCATCGTGTGCGCCGAGCCAGAGCTCAGGCCGCCCCATGTGTCGTACTTCCCCTGCTACGGCTGCATCCGGACGGAGGTGATGGCGGAGAAGGAGAAGGCGCGGAAGGAGATGGAGATGGAGATGGAGGCGCAGGCGAAGCGCGCAGAGGAGGCGCTGGAGAATGCGGAGAAGAGGGACTGGCAGAAGTCTGGGAGGGAGGCGTCGGGGAAAAGCACGTGGGGGAAGGGGAGTGGGAAGGGCGGTGGGAAGAAGTTAGATGGTGGTGCCTAGGGAATATTTTGGGGATGCTCTGGCCTGGGTTGGGAGGATTGGTTTTCAGGGTACTTTTGAGGGAACCTGGGCGAGACGGGATAGCTGATGGGCAGATGCTTCATATTGCAAGAACCTTCACCATGGTGGGAAACTATGATCTCAGTGCTCAAACAGCATAATCAATGCTTGTGAAGCCCTTTAGAGGCTTTATTGGTCTGCATTAAAAATAGTAGAATGGCTTAGATGCTTCCTTTAGGGTGCGTGAGAAGAAGAAGTGTTTTATTTATAATACTGTTGTTGTTCCAATACAAAGCCGTATGAGTTATGCATCTAGTTTAGGACCACCATATTGGATGTGGCTCACCCATAAGCCCTCATAACTACATAATGCCGCTCCCTCACCGGCTCACTATTACTCATTTTTTCACGCTTGTGTTTCATATCAAAGGCAAAAGTGAGGGGGATTGCGTGACATTGGCGGCTTTAGTCACTCTCGTTTTGGGAAACTTGATTAAGGGCCCAAGAAGAAATATCTACTCGTGACAGTAATGCAAATATTTTTTTGAGTAATGGCCAGCAATCGCGTAGAGTGACTGTTCTAACGGTATAGAAAGATATCCTTGAACGGAGCTATAAAAAGATCAATCATGACCCTCGTTTCCAGTCGGGTAACGATCGTAAACGGAGTTTCAAGGTCTTCCAAGCCGTGCTAGTTTTCTTCTCAGGTTCCCATCCCTCTTGGTATGTTGCTAAATTTTTCTCAAATCGGTGCTTCAGCCATTGTTGCGTCATGTAAGGAACGCCATGGCTAAATACAAGGTCCATAATAGATCTAGAGTTATATACGCCACGTCCAACGATGTGAAATCATGCTCATTGCGGCGATCAATGATGAATAGTGTTTGAGAAATTGGTATAAAGGCAATTGGCCCGCCGATCGTACGTTGCACAAACCATGAAACGAGGGAAGCGCGACCAACGGGATGGAGTTTATGCCACCCAAGCTTGAAGGCGACGACTATACGTAATATTGAGGCAACAAGGACTATAACCATGAGTGGCACCCAGGTTTTGGTGGATTTCAAGAACCAACGGAGGTCTTCCTTCACACTGCTAAACATGTCGCTGACGTGGGTCTTGGATAGACGTGAGAACGGCGCTTTCCAATCTTCCGCATCTGGTACGGTATGAAAGGTAAGTAAACATACAAGGGGTCGCCCCGATGGTTGAGGTGGCCTTAATGATAAATGGCAGTAGGAACTAGGGGGTTGTAGAACTTACCACTAAGGATTATAATTTTCCAGTTATTGGGCACAACTTTCCCGCCATCAATGACGGATAACATTTCGGCGTCCTCACTGTCGATGGACCGAACCATCATAGGACAGTCATAAACTCCAACTAAAGAAGTGAAGGAATTGTTTACCTCCTGAGTCTCCGACAGAACCCTACCACCGGGACTATGGCTCTCGTCCTTGGATGCTAGTTTACTATGTCGCCAAAAGCGCCAGGTGCGCTTATGGGCGGTGTCGATGAAATTTTCAGTCTTGCCCGTACTGAGAGCGATGCTTTGTCCGGGATTGCTTGAATGAGTTCTAGTATTACGTGTGTCTTTCTCATTGCTCTCATTCGTTGAGGGAAGCTCCCCTTCATTAATTTGTAATATATGCAGACAAGCGCATTCAGCGACCTTCACATCTGGGCGCTTCTTAATAATGAAGCAGGTTGCTTGAAATTGGCTAAGGTCGAGACAGTCTTCCTCGGAACGATAGTCCTCCACTCTCCAATATTCACCGTCAGGGCCGCGGAGAACAGACTCTCTTTCAGACCGTGACAGACACTTTTCAAGAAGGAAAATGATAGGCCTCGAGCCTTGAGCCATCCTCTCGCTTTCCAGTACGAGGGCCTTATTATTGCCAAAGTACATGAGCGGTGCTTCTTCCAATAGATATCGACTTGGTACAGCGGGAACCCAACGATTCTTGTGGTTCATAGTGTGGCGCATCCTTGGACCAGAGTTGTACAACAGAGATAATGGGAGCACCTCGCAGCTCCAAAGCATTGCTCTAAGCCTTTCCTCGGGAGATAATTTGAGGATCTGGTAAGAGTTGAAACCGAGCAGATTTGCAAAGATGGCTGGCACATCTTCACTCTTTGTCGTTGAACGCTTGGCTAGTAAATTCCAGACTGCTACGAGATGTTGAATCCAACGCGCATTATCATTCGAAGTTCGTTCGGGGAAAAAAGCGTTACTGCGGCTGTATCCGGACACATGCAACGATCTTATGCAAGTGTTGAACATCGAGCGGTAGACCATGTCTTCTATAAGCACCTGACAAGGCCGTACAGACTTCTTATCGTCCCGTCGCATAGTCGATATCAAGCCCCATAAATCGAAGTGCGCAAACCACGGTCTCTAGGCGGATGGGAGTCTCCATTTCTTAGATAGAAGTGCCGACGGGCTCGTGCACGCTACGGGCTCATGCACGGTTTGATCACGCATTATCACGAACTTCAAAAACTCACAACTCCACCAAATATTTATAGATTTCTACCAAATTAAAATCTAAGAGTCCCCCGGTGTTGCGCTTTTATTCTATCGTGATTATAGAGTCGCCGTGCCATTTGGGGGGTTTGCGCATTTATTAAGGCCGCCTGGAGGCCGCCTTCACAACCCTATCCTCCACCTCGTACTCCTCCTTAATAGAAGCCTCCTCCGGAATAGTAAATATAACCTGCTTAACCTTCTACTTCTCCTACATTAATCTTCTCTCCGCTTTAAGCTGTGTATTAAACTCTTATATAAATTAAGCCTTATCTACAAGGCGCTTTTTCTCTTGCTTAGCATCCTCCTTATGCTTTTACTTAGTAGCTTTATTAGCCTTCGTTATTTCATTAATTTTTTGCTTATCTTCCTTCGCCAGCTACCTTCGCATCTTATCCTTTGCTTTGCGAACTATATCAGCTTCCTTAACATCCTCTTTCTCTTAGTGGAGCTCTTGGGCCTCCCGCACCTTATTAGGCGAGTAGATAATAGCTCTACCACCTTTATTTAATGCTAGAATCTAAAAGAGATTCTTCTACCTTTTCCTCTTTCTCTGTTCTATTTTAAAAGCTTCCTAATAGCCTTAAATGCGGCTTTAAAGAAGTATATTAGTCGCTATAAGCTTATAAATATCCCGGGTGAGAGCCCTTACCTATCTATTAGTTTTAGATTAAACTACGTCCTCTACTACCTACTTTAGTTAGGTTTCTATTTTCTTCTAATTACCAGCTATAAGGATTAAGCCTATAGAGTTACTAGAAGATAGTCTTTCTTTATCTTCTTTCTTTTTAGCGTTAAATTGCTCTAATACCGCATTGGGGTCCTATAGGTATATACCAGTCTTTTTCCATCCACTGGCTATATTATTTGGTGTTATAGCCTTCTCCTATGCTACCCAAAAGGTCCTAAAGAAGTCTCTCTTTGTAAAGCGTGAGAGTCCTTTATAATTTGTAAGGAACCGGTTTAATCCATCCAAATAGTAAATGGCTAGAGGAGAGAAGAGAAAGACGTCTAAAGGCTAAAGCTAGTAAGTTAAATAAGGAGGATAGATAGCTAGGAGAATCCTATAGTTATTACAATACTTAATAAACTTTATATTCACATAAGAACCGTGGCCATTAATAATAAGAAGCCTCTAATCTCTTTTAGCCTTTACCTTTGTCTCTCTATTAAAGATCTTTAACCATTAAAGGCCAAGGTCGTTATTGGTCCATCCAGAAGGCGTTAATATAAAGAAGCAGTTATGTTTATTAGGGTTAAAATCCTCTAGCCATATATCTTAGACGTTATTTATTATGGCTTAATAGATAAGAGTTGGTGCAAGTACTATTTAGTCTGCGTAGATAGCTGCTACTACTATAATCCACTCTCTATTTCTATCCTAAATAACATTTTATATTCTTCCTGACTTAAAGGCACTCCTACTAAAGATCCTTCGCTTCTTTTTTATATAACTAATAAGGAAGCCCTTTTTATCTATGTTCTAGGTATTACCTAGCTTAATATTATATTCCTTTATCTTTTGTCCTAAGAGCTTAAAGTAGAGGCTGTAATATAGCGCTGAGTTAGCCCTCTTCCTAGATTTATTAATAGGAATAAGGTATCCTAATTAGAGCTTTTTTAATTTCTGTTTAACCCAGCGTAAAGCCTAGTTAATTCCTAGCATTCTTCTAGCCATTTCTAAGGCTAAATTTCGCACTATCTGATGCGAAGGGGGCAGCCCTATTTTAGATAAGTCGTTAATGCGATTAATAAGAGCCCTCTCCTACCCGGGGGTAAGAATCTTTTAAGAATTATAGCTATTAACCTTGCTGCCCGTTTTTCCATTAAATTACTTTAAGAGGGTGCTTTGGTTAACCCCATGCTTATCTACTATAGCCTAGATATTCTTTTTCTCTTGGAGGTGAAGCTCCGCGATCGCATCTTTAATTTTACCAATTCTTTATTAAAATCTGTTGAAAATTGGTGGAGTTGTGTGCGCTGCAAGATGACCGGCAAGGGGTGATGAGCGTGCACGAGTCTCAGACCAGACTTGCGGGTAACAGGGCTTGACAGCCCTGTTAAACAGCCAGCCTATTAGCTGACAGTATCAAGATATTATTAGAACAGGGTCTGACAGCCTAAGCCATAAAAGGAAATTTCAATTTATTATTGTCTTAAAACCCTCTACCAGCTACTGTATGATAAAGAAACTATAAAGGGATATCTAGAATTCCTTGATCAGTCTAGTCCTTTGAGCATTCTGTCGCCTTAAGTATTTGTATACTTATTTTCATACGATCCCATGAAACTCTATATTGAGAGCCTGAAAATACTCTCTCTGGTTTATTACTTATTCTAGGTATAGAAAGAACTTTAATTGCAAGCTGTAAGAGTCGTTTATATCTTTTATGCTGCTAACTCCACCATTAAATAGCCGTTATTTTACTATCTAGCATAATTGGGTTCTTACTAATATAATTATTAAACTCATCCTAGCTCTATGGACGAGTATACTTTAAAATATATAGCTGACGAGCCTTATAGAAGGCAGAGAGATTTTCCTCTGGTTAGAGAGCAGATTTACTAGTACTTTCAGACTTATACGGTATAGTTAAAAGTAGTGCCTTATTACAGAATCTCTCCTAGAGCTTTTATATGGTGTAGAGCTGTTTCTTTCCTTTAATTGTAATATGGTCATTCTCATCTTTAAGAAAAGCCATATAACATTATGGGTTAAGAATTCGTGCCGCTAGATAGTATAGAGAATTGTCTAGCTTCTTAACGTACTTTATAAGCTTTTCCTTAGCACATTAGAGTTAAAATACTATAAACTTATCCTTAGCCTTAGTGGCTATTACCTAGTAGAAAAAAATTAGCTAAAGAAATGTTAAGAGTATTATACAACATACTAATACGTTTTATATTAGATCTTTAAGAATATTAATTAATTCTAAAACCCTTTTTAGTGTTATATGATCTCCCTAAAGAAATAGAGTTGCTTTATAAAAAGACTAAAGGAAGTTATGAATTGTATAAAGGTGTACCTATTTACTTATTATAAGGATATCCTCTTTTAAGATACTATCCTGGTAATGTTCTACATAGAGTTAAAGCCTAGCCTTTACTCTATCCTCTAGAGCTACACTTAATATATTATACCAACTATTCCATCTTATATGATTATCAAGAGGAATAATCTTAAGTGTATATTCTTTAAACTATGTTGTACAATTAACTAATTTGTGGATGTGTATAATAAGGTTATAGAGCTTTCCCATAGGGCCTATAATATCTTAAATATTCTTGCCTCTTTTAGCTGATAATAGCTCTAGTTCTTCACCCTTCTTTTTCCTCTTATCTTTTACTATTACTGGCTGCGGTATTAGTCATATAGGCTCTTCCTTATCCTCTTCTTCTTCTTAATCCTAATCCTCTTTATTATATAACTCTATAAGCTTCTTATCCTTCTTTAATTTAAATAGGAAGGCCTAGATAATAAGATTAATAATATACCCCTAGCAGCGAATTCTTTAATATATTGCGTTCTAGGTGATTTAGTATTTAAGCCTAAGCCATTGGCTTATCATACAATAAAGAACATTATTTAATCTAGTATTATCGCTAATAAGAGCTCCAATCTTTGCTGTAATTCTATACTCAATAAGGACAGGACGAAGTGCCTTTTATTAATCTATACCACTCTAACTATATACCGTACAAAGGGCAATTAAGATATTTCGGTATTTATCTTAGTGTCTGAATAAGGTTCTGTAATATAGTAGACACAGTTGCTTGTAACCAATTGGGTTGACCACGTGAGCTAAGCGAGCTCAGGAGATCCATCAAATTCCACCTGTAGAAGTAGAAGAGGAAAAGGAGAGAAAAAGGAAGAAATCAATTGAGACCAAAAACCCCCCCCTACCGTGGTTCCAACACTTAGATATTAAGAAAGCTGGCACAGATTCTAAGGAGAAGAGAATAATTAGGATAGGTCCAGATATTAATGGTAAGGTGGATATTTATCTTTATAGATTAAAGTGCTCTTTATACAATATCCTAACTCTTAATAAAGTACTTAGAGATCCAGTCTAATATTGTTAAATAATATTTAGGGACGAATAAAGGTACTTCTCAATTTAATGCTTTAATAAAAGCATAAAACTCCTTCTATTCTATATATAAGAATGGAAGCCGTTATACGATAATAAGATCTAAAAGTGCTTGTTTTACAGTATTTTTCTGTACTATACGCTTTAGAACCTCGCCCTTAAGACCTTGTATTTCTCCCTTTATTAGAAGTCTTTGGTATAGTTATTAAATAGAACTTTCTGCTTTATCTTTTGTTATTATATATAGATTATTCTCCTCCAGACTCTATTAAACTTTATATTTCTTAAGATGAAGTTACAGTCCTTGCGTTAAGGCGTGATGTCCTTTTAGATCTTCAATGTTACGGACGCTTTAAGTACGATGTTATAACTACTTGGAGAAGAGTCAGCGGAAGCTAGTTAGTTAATACAGGCACGGTCCAGGATGGATCCGGTAGAACTATATAACGAGGAATAGTAACCAAGGTCACATAGTGTTAAACGCGTTAACTGCGTTAAATAAGAGGGACGTTACGTTTAACATAAACAACACGTACCTTACGTACAAGAGAGGATTTCTTAGGAGTATAGTTGTGTATTTAAAGGACCTTAGTCCCTACCGTAGATAGTTCTCTCCTTATAGTAAATCTTAGAATATAATTGGAGTTAATCTATTAGGCAACTACTCCACCAGTTATTATTATGTTGTTATTTTGTTCTTACCTATATACCTAGCCTAATAATAGAACCCACCGTAGTCTAAGCTACAAGGTTCCATTATACATTTACTACTAAGGTTACGGTATTAAATAAGATCAAACAATATGCCACTAAGAGTAGCACCAGTTATAACGGCGTTGACGGCAGCCACAACCTTAGGGCTAGGTGATACTAGTATGGACAAGGGGGATTCTTAAGTGGTTATACGAGGTCAGTTATAGGAAATAGTTAATTACTTATAAGATAATAATAGGATACTTAAAGAACATATTAATAGAATTAGAGTAGTAAAGATTAAGTTACCTTTAATTAAATAATTCTTAGGAGAGAAGTTAAAGCTCAAGGGATTTCTTACGTAAATGCACTTTAAGGTAGTATAGGAAGGAGCAAAGTTAGCAATATTATTAGATTAAGTAGCCTATACAGGATTGTTCCTAATGGGGAGGGCACTTAAGTGGTTTAAGCTATATTTTATAGAAATACAGGCTAATGGCATAACAACTACTAACCAAGACGTATAGTATATATTTGCCAGTTAGAACAGGTTTATAGAATAACTAACGCAGATATTCAAAGACCTAGAAGCTATAACTATAGCGGAATAAAAGCTTTAGAACTTAGTATAATATACTTTAGTAATTAAGTATATAATATAGTTTTAAACACTAGCTATATAGGTTAAGTGGAATAATAAGGCGTTTATGGCATAGTATAAACAGGGACTTAAGGCTAAAGTCTAGGACGTAATCATCCTAATAGAAGATACGGATATTCTAAGAGAGTTAATAGATTAGTTAATAAAAATTAATAATAGGATCTACTAAAGGGAATAAGCTAAAAGAGGGTAAGACAGAGTTCTATAGTTATATAAGGCGCAGAGTACGCAGTAATAGACATAGAGTTAAAAATTATAGAATAGCGCAGAGCTAATAGACCTAAGTGGTACTAAAGAAACCTAAAGATAGGAAAAGAAACCATAAAAATCTAGAGGTTAAGGATTAAGTAATTAAAGGACCTAAAAGCAAAGGCTAAACCAGGGATCTTAGTAGTAGAAGACGTTTAGGCGGACTCTATAGCAAGAAAAATAGTTTAAAGATAGAGCTTATATAAATTATAGAAAATAGGGTTATTTTGCCAGAGACTATAGAGGTAGTTAGAGTAACTATATAGTAAAGGGAACCAGACTAGTAGACGGCACATATATATAGAGGGACAATAGTGCACTGTAAGGAATAAAAGAATGTTCAATTAATAGTTTTATATATTATTACAATAACGCATACCAAATTTATAAGGACGCTAAGTACGGTGTAAGCTATTAGCTATAGGAGCTATTATTATCTAAGTTTAAAGGAACCAACAAACCAGCTTATAGATTGGATATTAAAGATAATAAATTTAATATAGGCAAAGCATTTACCAATAATAAGGCAATAAAGGCAGCTTACTAGGAGTATATAGACCTTAGAGAAGTTAAAATAGAAGTAAAGACTAAGACCATTACAGAATAGGGTTTAGTAATGGGTATTATAATACCATTAGATATAATTTCCATCGCTTTATAAGATAATAGGAGTAATATTTAGAAGAAACTAAGTAAGTAGATAACTACTAGTGCTAGCTTATTACTTAATAAAGGCAAAAGGCCACAGGCTTAAGATTCTTAAGAAGAGATAAAAGAAGCTTAAGATTCTTAAGATAAGATAAGACATACCCTAGGACCCACAACGGACAAAAACTAATAGGAAAGGGTAGTAACTTAATTTAGTAATAAACAAATAAGTATAGGATACAAGTTTAAGAACTATAAGTTTAGAGAATAAATAAGAACGTTAGCAATTCTAGGTAAACATAGTATTTAGCCTAAAGATTAAACAGTTAATACTAGGATTAAAAAGCAAGACAACTATAAAGATCTAGCTGCAAGACACAGAAAATAAGAAACTATAAATAAGTTTAGGACAAGAATTATTATATAGCAAAAGCAAAAGCTAGACAAGAGGTTAGCTACGCTAAGTTATATAAGAAATAGAGCACCTATATAAAGAGTTATTAATAGGCCAAGTATAGGGACACCTAGAGTAAAGTGGTTAGACAAACTAGAACAAAAAAAGGATTTAGATATTCCAATTAGGTTTAAAGAAAGACATACTAAAGGATATTATAATATAGCAATAATAAGGTACTTTCTAACAGATAGACCATATACACTAAACCAGTTATATGGAAAGTAGTATAGGCAACAACACAATAATAAATAGGAAGATTTTTATATATAGCTAGACGAAAAAGTTGTCCAAGACTAACCTATTACGGAAAAACGTATAAGTTATATTAAAGAAGCATTAATTATAACATCAAGGAACCTAAAAAAAGGATCTAGGGACTAGAGAAGTAAGTAATAAATCTTAATACCTATAGCAGAGATACTAGTAGTTAGGTTAACTAGGTATAGGTTTAAACTTAAAGATAAAAATAAACTAAAAATTAACCTAAAATATACAGCGCATTATATACTATTGTGGATAGCTTATGTGGATAATATATGTAATATATATAGAGTACCTAAAGATAAGAACCGGAAGTACCTAGTAAGGATATATTAGGCACCAGAGGAAAAGCGGTTTAGGAATGCTAAGTATATATATAGTTAGCACCCAGTAGAAGTATAAGGTTAAGAAGACTTAATACTTTAACTAGGAAGATTCCTTATGGAAGAATACCTAGACGGATAACAGTAGTAGGAATGCCTAAAAAACACTTATCTATAGTATATAAAAGAAAAGAAACAAACTAAGTATTAGCTAAAGTTAGACTAAGTATAGGTAGGATCTAGCAGCCAATAGTTAAGAAAAGGGGAGGCGCATAGGACCAAAGGGAACTAGTATTAGAGCCTTAGACCCTTAAAGGAATTCAAGGTCAATACCTAAATTTAAAAGCCAAGTAGCAAGATCAGCAGTTTAAAGTGTTAGTAGATAATAGAGCAACTAGGAACTATATATCACCAAAGGCAGTAGAAAGAATAGGGTTACCATATAGACAAAAAGAACACCTATATCTACTTACAACAATTTTAGGAGATCAAATAGCCTATAGAGGAGGCATTATTAATCTTAAAATAGGACCTATTTAGATAACTATTAAAGGGAGACCAGTTAGAATGTCTTTTAATATCCTACTATTAGGACAGAATAAGGCGATACTAGGAATGCCTTAGTTATAGAAGTACAATCTAAAGATCAATTGGGTTATAGGTTAGGTCGATATTAAGGATATATAATAGTATAAAGTGCGATAGTAAACCAAGTTGGTATAATACCAAGTTAGAGCAATATATAAAGAGACTAAGCGAGGCTTAAGTTATATACTAAAGAGATACTATAAGTATAGCAAAAAGTTATAGTTACCAGAAAGTGAAAAGCTATTAAAGTATATAGCTTAAAACCATAAGATAGAATTAGAAGAGGGAATAAGTCTAAAGTTCTTTTTAATCTATAAGCTTACTAAAACGGAGTCAATAGCGCTTAAGAAGTTTATCCAGGAGAACTTATGCAAAGGATATATTAGACCATTATAGTTATTAGTAGGATATCCAGTACTATTCATCCTAAAGAAAAATAGAAAACTTAGGATATATATAGACTATAGATAGTTAAACAGTATTACTAGGAAGGATAGGTATCCTTTACCCTTAATTAGCGAAATCTAAGATAAGATAGGCAACGCAAAGATCTTTACAAAGATAGATCTAAGATGGGCGTACTATTAAATTAGAATTAAGGAAGGCAATAAATAGAAGGCAGCCTTTAGGTTAAAGAAAGGACTATATAAGCCATTAGTTATACAATTTGGGCTTATAAACGCACTAGCAACGTTTTAGAAGCAAATTAATAGCATATTAGGAGAACACCTAGATAAATTTATTATAGTATACCTTAATAATATTATTATCTACTTAAAAAATAAGGAAGAACATAGAGAGCATATTAAATGGGTCTTAAAGAGACTATAAGAAGAATAGATGCTAGTAGTAATTAAGAAATGCAAGTTCTTTACTAGGAAGACCGATTTTATTAGATTTATTATTAAACTAGGCCAACTTAGCATAGATCTAAAGAAGATTAAGGCTATAGTAAATTAGTAAGAACTAGAGAACATTATATAATTAAAATCGTTCCTAGGGTTTTACAATTACTATAAAAGGTTCATAGCGCAATAGTTACAGGATATTAAGCTATTTACGCGGTTAATAAAGAAAGAAGAACTATGGGCATAGGAAAGGGAATAATAAAAACTATTTAAGAGAGTTAAAGAGTTATTTACCTAGGAGCCAGTTCTTAAGATCTATTAACTAGGTCTAAAGACGGTTATAAAAACAGATATATTAGACTTTACACTAGGGGCATACTTTATATAGAAATATTAAGATAAATAGCACCCAGTGGCATACTATAGTTAAAAGATAACACTACTAGAGTTAAACTATAATATCTACAATAAGGAGTTGCTAGGTATAGTTACAGCACTTAAGGAATAGAGAGCATTCTTATAAGGCATAGAGAAACCATTTATAGTTAAAATAGACTATAAGAACCTTACAGGATTCCTAATAATAAAGAAACTCAACCGAAGACAGGTTAGATAGGCGGAAATGCTTATAGAATACTATTTTAAAATTTAGTATACTAAGGGTACAGATAATGCACAAGCAGACGCTCTAAGCAGAAAGACTAAACTATAAAGTAATAAAAAGCTATTAGGAGCTTTATTACAAAAGGATTAAGACAGATTGATTAGGTATAATTATCCAAAGATTATAGCAACTAAGGAAAGTCAGATCTATAAATTACTAAAAAGTAATTAGATATAGAAGATCTAAGAAGCATAAATAGAGGATCTAGACTTAAAGCAATATAAAAACAGAGAAGCAATATATATGCCTAAGTCTATTATAAAAGAATTTATTAAGGAATTCCATAAGGGAATAATATAAGGACATAATAAAGCTATAGGCTTAATATTAAGACTTTAAGAGAAGTATATTATTTAAGGAATCTGGGGACTAGTAAGATAAGTTATAAAGAAATATCTAGATTGCTAAAGAAACAAACCAACGAGGCATAAGCTATATAGAGGGCTATAACCTATTAAGACACCAGGAAAACTATAAGAAGTTATATTATAGGACTTTATTATTAAGTTACCAAAGTTAAGAGATCCTATTATAGGATAAGATTATAACGCGATTTTAGTAATAGTAAATAAGCTAATAAAGTAGGGATACTTTATAGTATGCACAGAAGAGATATTAGCAGAAGATATCACTAAAATCTATATAAAGGAAGTATTTGCAAGATATGGAGCACTAGATAAGATTATATTAGATAGAGATCCAAAATTTATAGCAGTATTTTAGGAAGTGTTTTTGGCAGAATAAGGAGTTTATATAGCAATATCTATAGCATATTATCCGCAAACGGACGGATAAATGGAAAGACTAAACTAGATACTAGAGCAGTATCTAAGGCACTATATTAATCACGCATAGAACAATTAGGTATTATTATTACCAGTTATATAGTTTGCATATAATATAACACCACAAAAAGGAATAGGGACATTACTATTTAAGGCAAATTATGGATATAAGCTAAGGATATTATTATCGCTATATTAAGTAAAAAAGACGAGTAGCATAGCTAAGTAAAGAATAGAGACGTTAATAAATCTTTATATAGACCTTAAAGAAACAGCTAAACTAGTATAAGAATGAATAAAAAGGTACTATAATACTAAAAGATCTAAGGGACTAGATCTTAAGAAGGGAGATAAAGTATAGCTACTATATAAAAATTTTAAGAGTTAATAACTAAGCAAGAAGTTAGACTATATTAGACTAGGACCTTTTAAAGTAAAGTAAAGAATTTTATTGGTTATATATAAGTTAAACCTACTAGCCAAAATAAAAATCTACCCTATATAATATATTGCAATGCTAGAGCTAGCACACGGGAATATTAAGCCACCAGTCTATAAGGCAGATATATATAGAGGACAAAAGGAAAACAAATAGTAAGTTTTAAAAATCATTAGTTATGAGGATATAGATAACAAAATATAGTATAAAGTAAAGTAGATAGGCTATAGTAAGACTACCTAAGAACTACTAAGCAACCTAAGGAACGCTATAAGAAAGGTATAGGAGTATTAGAAGAAAGCAGGTCAGGCAGTATTAATAAAGAAAAATTGCTAAAGAATAAGTCACCTAAGGGGGACCTAAGAGAAGTAATTGCTAAGCTACTTAGAGTTATTTCCCTTATAGAAGGAGAGCCAGTCCTTTTATTACCTAGCTTAAATAAACTCTATTAAATAAGTTTCTACTCCTTAGAATAAACCTTCTTATAAATATATTTAAGATGTTAAAGATAAGCATAAGCTAAATATTAAGCTTTAAGAACGCGTATAGACTCTTCTAAAGCATATTAAACCTTAAGTAGCGTAGAGGCCAGCTTACCATTAAGCTTTATAGCGGCAGATTAAACACAAGACCCTATAATAAGTTACTTAGGGAACTTGAAGACTATTAAGAGTTATAGGACGTGTATACTTAGTGTTAGAGATAAAGCAAACATTACAGAACAATTAAATGTTTGCTTTAGTACACTTAGAGCAAAAGGAGGGTTATTAAAACATAGGACTTACTAGCGCAACACAAACCAACCCCTCTTTAGCGCAATAAGAGTAGGGAATCGCCATTACCTCGCCTAGTAATAGTATAGAGGAAACCGTACAAAGGCGACGCTTAACCTAGAAAAGAAAAGAAGAAGCTTTAGGTATAATAAGTACAGATATTAACCAGAATAATTAAACAGATATTACACCTCTAGTAGACAACTTAGAGATGTTAGGAATCTTTAAGGACAAAAATAAAGAGGAGGGAGATAGTATTACAGACGCTTTAAGTATAATATTATAACTACTTAGAGAAGAGTTGGCGGAAGCTAGTTAGTTAATATAGGTATGGTCTAGGATAGATCTGGTGGAACTATATAATAAGGAATAGTAACCAAGGTTATATAGTATTAAACGCGTTAACTATATTAAACAAGAGGAATGTTATATTTAATACAGACAACACGTACCTTATATACAAGAGAGGATTTCTTAGGAGTATGGTTATATATTTAAAGGACCTCAGTCCCTACCATAGATAGTTCTCTCCTTGTAGTAAATCTTAGAATATAATTAGAGTTAATCTATTAGGTAACTACTCCACTAGTTATTATTACATTATTATTTTATTCTTACCTATATACCCAGCCCAATAATAGAACCCACCATAGTCTAAGCTATAAGGTTCCGTTACATTTAAAAGGGCAATATTTACAGAAGTAATTCTTCTTTGTTCATTTCTTTTCTTCTGCCGTTATTATATAAGTATATTTATAGATTAAAGAGTTGGATTTAAAGAACGCGGCTATTTAACATGTTAAGGTTAAGCCTATATTAGCATTGGCTTTAATGGGGCTTAAAAGAGTAGAAGGTATATTACTTTCAAAGGAGTTATTACTATAAAGATTATCAGATAGAATTTCACTAGGGCAGGCCATATTAATAAGGTTGTATAATAGGGAAACAAAAGAATCGATATATTATCTGTTAGAAAATTTTAGACTGCCAAGCCCTATCACGACAGCTGTCTAACAGACAGCCCTGTCAGCTAACACCCTATCTGTTTAACAGGTTTGACAGGATATTCTATCAGCCACAAGTCTGTGCACGAGCCCGTAGCGTACACGAGCCCGTCGTGACTTCTATTGACCACGGGAAGCTTCTAACCGGTTTCGTGGCCTGCCAGAGGTTTATTAAGCGGAATTTAGCTAGGAAGCTGTCCATAAAATCCTCATCTTCAAGCCATTGCGGAAAGTGTGCGAGAGGGTTCAAAACACCATCTGCATATTGGAAATAACAGAAGGGAGTTAGGGCGCCCTCTTGCAACATCTAGCATCTACCCATCCATGCCGAGTAGCTAATGCGAGCGAGAACCTCACTTTTCTGCAGCCCGCCAATTCGGGAGAGTTGTATAGCCGAGTCCAAAATAAGAACCTGTGAAGCCATACTGTAGATAAAAGCCATCTAATTGATCACTCGATTCTTTAGATCTTGCGTCTTTGCATTACCTCCAATAGGGATACACAAGGTATCCATCCAGAAGAGTGTTGGTCTAGACTTTTGACGAAATATAAAGCTTATTCTTGCAAGATCCGCCGAGATTGAGGCAAAGCTGTGGACATGGCTGTAGTTGGCCATCATACCTGTGCTGGAAGAGTGTGGCAAGTTCTAAAAGTAGAAATCTAGCCGTTCTAGTTGGCATTTAGGCAAGGCATTCAAAGCTGGATTACCTAGCCCATCGGACCAGACGTGTGAAATGGCGATATATCTATCTCTTGCTGCGGCGGCGCGGACTCGCAGATCCAGCCCACCACTAGATGACGTATCAATCAATACAAGTGGAATTCCACCTTCTTCTATAATTTTGCGAACTTCTTGTGCATCAACGTGGACGAAAGGACAAGGCTCCAACTCGTTGTATCCTGTTGAACGGACAACTAGGTATAAGAACTCTGTCTATTAAAGAGGGCTCTAGAGCCTCTATATATATACCAGATAGGTAACAAATAGGTTGCAAAGAGAATGACAACTACGTCGTCATTCGGTAATGTAAACAGGTATTTAGATATTCAATGAGATATACGAGGAGACATACAAGGTAAGGAGTGGGGTATTAAGATATAGGGTTCTAGACTTAAAGCCAGTATCAAGATGGTAGTAAGGAAATACAATCCAGTTTAACACACCCCCCTAGCTACACAGAGCCTTCTGGGCTGCTGTAAAAAGTTACAATATTAATTTAGTATTAAGTTTTAAGAAATCCCCTATAAAGTTACCTTACCTAAATATTATCCAAATTAAATTAAATTAGATCCTTAATGTTAACAAGGTTTAATTATTAAACAAATATCTTATACTTTTAACGAGGCAGAGCCTTTATTAAGCCGTCTACTATTATGTCTGCAGTAGGGACCCATTTAATATTAATCCTTTCTTTACGAACTTCCTGGTGGAGCTAGTGGTAATAGATATTAACGTGTTAGAGCTTAGTATTAAGCTTAGCGTTGCTTTTAGTAAGAAGTTGTATCGTCTATATATTATTACAGTAGATTACTTGCTTTTCATTAGTATTAAATCTAACTTCTTTAAAGAATTACTGCCACTAAATTAACTTAGTAGCTGTATGTGACAGAGCTAGGAGCTCTACCTCCGTGCTTAATTTTGTTACTAATTTTTGCTTAGTTAATTGCTAGTTAATTAGTCCTCTAAATAAGGTAAACAGGTAGCCTTTTATACTTTTTCTATTAACTAGATCATCTCTAAACAATATATTACTTGCCCTTGCGAAGATTTGGTTTATTATATTCTCCTTTAAAAACTTAATTATAAGGGTCTTTGTTTAATAGAGGTAAGCTATTACCCTTATAGCAGCTCTATTATGTATTAGTAACGGATTTTATAAGAATTCTAATAGCTTACTAGCGGCTTTTGCCATATCTAGATGGGTAATATTTGCTATATAGAGCATTAATCCAACCTTCCTCTAATAGACATAAATGTCCTACTTAAAGGCTTATTCTAGATTTAGGTTAAGCTCCTTAATTCCTATAGGTATGTGTATCTTATAATAATCTTTAACTTTAAAGCTTATTGCAATCTTGTTAATATAGAAGTCCTAGCTAAGCCAAATCTTCTTATTCTCTTGGTTACAAATAATTTAAATCCCTAGGAACCAGGTAAGGTCACCTAGGTCCTTTATTTTATACCTTTTTATAAGGTACTCCTTAAACGTTTTAAGTTTAAGTAGGTCCTTCTTCCTATAGGCAGCTATAATATCATTAATATAAAAGAAGACTATTAGCCAATTATTGTGATATAGGTAAGGCTCCTCCGCCACTAGCTTTAAGCCTTTCTTTTTTAGTGTTGTAGTTAGGTTACTATACTATAGTAGAGGTAATTATTACAATCCGTAGAGCGCTTGTTAAAGCAGTAGGCACTTACCCTTAATTAAAAATCTATCTGGATACTTAATATACACAACCTTGTCAATTTTGCTGTTTGTAAACGTGTTAACAGCGTCGCCCTGCTAGCAGTCTAGGTTGAATATTATGATAATCGCCATTAAGGCTCTAAACGATTTTGCTGCCAGAGTTGCGGTATATATGTCCTTATAAACTAACTCCTGTAAATTACCTCTTGCGTAAAAACAAGTCTTAAACCTCGTTAGATATCCATTATTATTAGTCTTATAGGTAAATACCCAAATAATAGGCACGGTTTTAATATGGATTGTCTTATTAACAACTTAAAACGTTCCTTAATTTTAAAGGTCCGCGTATTCCTTTTTAGCAGCAGCCACAAACTCTTCCTTATACTAATATCTTTAAAGCTCCTTCCAATTCCTAGGTAGCAGTAGGAGCTAATTGTTACGGCTTATATAAATGCCTCTAAACCGAAGCTTGTAGAATGCTATATTATAAAGATACTAAGCTAAGGAGAAGAGGAGAGGTATGTACAGGAGGTAGAGACGTAATATATACGCGTTAGGACGCTAAGTCCTTAACCAAACCCCTAACTAGGCTCCCTGTCTAGGTTACGCATTATAGTGCTGTAACATTACCCCCTCCTTTAAAAAAAAGCCTGCCCTTAGGCTTTATTAGAAATAAAGTAGAACTAGGGAAAAGGAGACATAAGTGTGTTTAGACTAAGTATATAAGGCGACCGTAGGTTATATAGAAGCGCTAGAGTGGAAAGGGTAGCCGCTAAGACTCTTAGCTAGGATCTAACCAATTAAAGAACTTTACGTAACGCGTAAACCTAGGTGGCTGTAAGTTATAGTAGGCTTTATTCCTTGGGCCTTAGGGCGTTCTTATCTCTATACTCTTCTGGTAACTTATTGTCTTTATTATACCAACATTTTATCCAATTATCTAGGTACTTTAGGGGTCCGGGTAAGTTGGGGTATTAATTATAGAACTCTTTAAGCTTCTAGGGGCAGCCTATAAAGTTCTAAGTAGGGTACCAGGTTGGGTCTAGGTTATAGTCCTTCTATTAAACACGGTATTTTAGCGTTCCTTATACTAGCTTATATGCTAGTATTTCTTTAACTTCCCATTTATTGTTGCTATTAACTTAAATTGGCAGGGGAGGCTTGTTCTTCTACCTAGGTAATAGATTATTTATAGCTTTCTATAACTTATCTAGCAAGAAGATAGGGTGAACTCTAATTAAATCTAGGAGCTTTACCTTATATAAATTGCCTCTCTTTTTAAGGACCTTATATAGTCCTACTATTTGGTAGTCTAGCTTATAGCTAGGCCATTCCGTCCTCTAATTCTTTATTATTACCTAAACCCTATTACTAGAGGTAAAGTTAGGCTCTTAATAGTGTTTGTTTACTTACTATTCTATTAACCTCTAGGCTTTTTTTAAGTTCTTATAGGCTACTGTTTAAGCTTCTTCTAAGCGTTTAGCGTACTGCTGGGCCTTATTATAGGATAGTTTTTCGCGTATAGTCTGGGGTTCTTCCAGTCTTTTCCAGTTAAAGCTTATATAGGGTAAGTAGCCCATTTCTAGCTAAATAGGGGCAAACCCTATGGAGTTATAGGGTAGGGTCGCTTAGGTATAGTCTATTAGGGGGAGTAGTTTGGACTAGATATCCTAGAAGTAGTTAATAAAGGGCCAAAGTCTCTGGTCTAAATACTAATTTATAATCTCCGTCTAACTGTCTGTCTAAGGGTGGTACGCTATAGAGAGCTTTAGCTTAATACCTAAGATCTAGGTGAACTAATTCTAGAAGGCCAATATAAACTGCGGCCTATGGTTGGATATAATAGTATCTAGCAGTCCGTAAATTTGGTAGACATAGTAGATATATAGCTAGGCCGCCTCCTTAGCATTAATATTCTTATAGTAGGGGATTAAGAATGGGCGCTTACTAAAGCGGTTAACTAGGATTATAACTATATTATATCTATTACGGTTTATAGGTAGTTTGTAGAAGTCCATAGAGATATATTACTAGGGGCGCTCTAGTATTAGAAGCGGTTTTAGTAGTCCTGGGGTCCTATCTTATGGGATTATAGCTCTTTGGCAGTTATTGCAGTTCCATATATATTAATTAATGTCCGTAGCCATCCTGGGCCAGTAGTAGCGGCTGCTAATAATTTTACGTATCTTATTCTTATTGGGGTATACTATAGAGACTTAGCAATAGGCTTTACGAATTAGTTTAATCCGTAGATTGTTAACGTTGGGGACTATAAGCCGCTCCTAATATAGGAGCAGTCCTTCCTCTATTCTAAAATTGGGGTCCCCTTTCACGGCTTAATCGCAGAGGGCCTTTAGGGCGTTAGCCATGCGGTTTGTGGTTAGGAGGTAGTTAATTAGCCCTATTAGTTCGTCTAAGGACTCCTCTATTAGTGCTAGCTTGTTTTACTAGGAGTTTAGCTCCTTAAGGATCCGTGGGTTAAGCTGTTCGGGATAGAGGAGCGCGCGCGTCCAGTATTAGGTCTTTAGCTTGTCCTAGGGTCCTATATCTTATTCTTTTTAGGTTAGGGTATTAGCCTTAAAGTTTTACTTGCTGGAGTAATATATAATTATAAAGAAGAATTAGGAGAGTATTTTGGCCTACTAGGCCTGTCGGGAATTAGGCAAGCGGTCGTCACGTGACGCCGCGGCACTAGCGTGGCGAGGAGTCTTAAGCTCCTCGCCCTTCCTCATTCTAATCAAGAAGCATATTAACCAACATCACTATAACCTACTCGAGTAGTCGTTATTGGTAAGTTACCCTATATAACCAACACTAATTAGTGGTTAAACACACAGTTAACTATAAAGCAGCTAGGTTATCGACGGAAGAGACAGTCTCGTACAGGGGTTCCTGGCAATACTATACTACCTTAGGCTTGCGGAAAACCAGTAATAGAAGTGTCACTAAGTACTAGGAGATACCAAGTTATATCCATTACGTAGAACAATCGCGTTTACGAAGATTTGGTTAAGTACTTTAGGTTAGAAGTGTTACTAAACCTAGGGTCCTAAGTTAACGTCCGAAACGCGTTAACTACGCCTTAAATTACCTACCTTTTAACAGCAAACCTACAAGATCCTATAAAGCCGAAAATCCTACCTACCTTTAATATACGACACCCCATTAATTCTACTCCTATTATAGCGTTGACCTACCTAAAGAAGTATAAGAATGATATTAACCTAGAGATATAGAACAAAGACATTAACCCTATAAATACCAAGCAATAGGACCTAAACGGATTCTTACTATACTATATAGCACAATACATAGACAGCAAATACAATAATACTATGCTATAGTATTGCATAAAGGAGGACTTTGTTGGATGGATAAAGGAAACATAGGCCCTTATAAAGAAGAATATTGTATAAAACTTCCGTAACTTCCTTTAGAAGAATGGAGTATTTGTCCCTATAAATAGAGACACTATTAGAAACAATATTTAGGAGTAAGTTATTAATGTAAAAAAAGAGCATAAATGGACTCCATAAGAGATTAAGCACCAACTACGCAATATAAAGAAGCTTAACTCATAATAGAATCTAAATAATACACCAATAGAGATACGTTCTAATTCCATTACTCCAGGCATAAGTTCTTACGTGCTATATCTATCGCTTCTACTAATTTAACCCGTAACTTTAACTACTGCCCCCTAAGAGCAAGCGTAAGACCCCCTTACTTCGCAATTTAATAACCTTTAAACTCTGCTATAGGAAGATTAGGTACCACGCCGTGTTCTATTAAGCTCTATATCTCTACTATAGCCTATAAAGCAATCCCTACCTTAATCTCTAATGCAATTTCAATGTGGCCTAATACCGCTTAGAGGCACCTTAAAAATGCTTACAGAGCTTATAAAACTCTATTTAGACTAGAAAAAGAGGTTTGGCGGGGAACTATATAATATCCTTAATTTAAAGCTACGCATCTTCTATAACTATTACTAGAAGGTTGGACTGGAACCTAACTAATATTATAATACTTATTCCGTTATGCTTAAGGGCCGCGCCAGTACCTTCTATTATAATTATTTAGTAGGAAAAGGATATAATTTTAACCGAATAATATATAAGACAAGATGCTACTTTAAAACAGAAGAGAATAAGTAGCAGTATATATTAGAGTGGAGAGAGACTACCTTTTTAAGAATTATTACTATAAACCTAGATGCCTCTTAACTTAACTATCTTTAAAAGTGTTATGGACGCTTTAAGTACGATGTTATAACTACTTGGAGAAGAGTTAGAGGAAGCTAGTTAGTTAAAATAGGCACGGTCCAGGATAGATCTGGTGGAACTATATAACGAGGAATGGTAGCCGAGGTTACGTAATATGATCTATGTAATCTATATAATCTGTATAATCTATAGGATAGAGCAGATAGAGCAGATAAAGTAAATAGAGCGAAGGGATTTCTTAGGCGTATAGTTATATATTTAAAGGACTATAGTCCCTACCTAGATAGTTCTCTCTTTATAGTAAATCTTAGAATATAATTAGAGTTAATCTGTTAGGTAACCACTCCACCAGTTATTATTATGTTGTTAATTTGTTCTTACCTATATACCTAGCCTAATAATAGAACCCACCGTAGTTTCTGCTATAAGGTTCCGTTATATATTCACTACTAAGGTTATAGTATTAAACAGCGAGATTAAATAACATGCCACCTAGAGCACCAGTCGCAATAACGTCAACGGCAGCCATAACCTTAGGGCTAGGTAATACCAGTATGGATAAGGGGGATTCTTAAGTAGTTATATAAGGTCAGTTATAGGAAATGGTTAATTACTTATAAGACAATAATAGGATACTTAAAAAACATATTAATAAAATCGGAGCAGTAAAGATTAAGTTACCTTTAATTAAATAGTTTTTAGGAGAAAGGTTAAAGCTTAAGGGATTTCTTATGCAGATGCACTTTAAGGTAGTATAGGAAGGAGCGAAGTTAGTAATATTGTTGGATTAAGTAGCCTATGTAGGATTGTTCCTAATAGGGAAAGTACTTAAGTAGTTTAAACTATATCTTATAGAGATATAGGCTAATGGCATAACAACTACTAACCAGGATGTACGGTATATATTTACCAGTTAGAATAGGTTTGTGGAATAACTAATATAGATATTTAGAGACCCGGAATCTATAACTATAGTAAAATAAAAGCTTTAGAACTTAGTATAATGCACTTTAGCAATTAAGTATACAATATAGTTTTAAACATTAGCTATATAGGTTGAGTAGAATAATAGGGCGCTTATGGCACAGTATAAACAGGGACTTAAGGCTAAAGTCTAGAATGTAATTATCCTAATAGAAGATACGGATACTCTAAGAGAGTTAATAGATTAGTTAATAAAGATCAATAATAGGATCTATTAAAGGGAATAAGCTAAGAGAGGGCAAGATAGAGTTCTATAGTTATATAAGGCGCAGAGTACGCAACAATAGATATAGAGTTAAAAATTATGGAATAGCGCAGAGCTAATAGACCTAAGTGGTACTAAAGAAACCTAAAGATAGGAAAAGAAACCATAGAAACCTAGAGGTTAAGGATTAAGTAATTAAAGGACCTAGGAGCAGAGGCCAAACTAGGGATCTTAGCAGTAGAAGATGTTTAGGCGGACTCTATAGCAAGAAAAGTGGTTTAAAGATGGAGCTTATATAAATTGCGGAAAATAAGGTCATTTTGCCAGAGACTGTAGAGGTGGTTAGAGTAACTACGTGGTAAAGGGAACCAGACTAGTAGACGGCATGTATATATAGAGGGACGACAGTGCACTATAAGGAACAAAAGAGTGTTTAATTAATAGTTTTGCGTATTGTTACAACAACGCATACTAAATTTATGAGGACGCTAAGTATGGTATAAGCTATTAGCTATAAGAGCCAGAGTTAAAAGGACTCTAAGGAACTAGAGAGTTAGATAAAGAATAAGATTAACTCTATAAGCTAGATTAAGATGTCACAGTAATATACAGATAAAGATTAGTAGCAATAATAATAGAGTTAGAGTACTTATTAATTACTAGTAATGAGGACGAAAAGGAGGCTAACTGGGAGCACTTAAACCTTAATAACGCAATAGAAGTAAAGACTAAGACTATTACCAAACAAGGTTTAGTAATGGGTATTAAAACACCATTAGATATAATTTCTATTGCTTTATAAGATAAAAGGAGTAAAGTTTAAAAGAAATAAAGTAAGCAGATAACTGCTAGTGCTAGCTTATTACTTAATAAAGGTAAAAGGCTATAGGCTTAAGATTCTTAAGAAGAGATAAAAGAAGCTTAAGATTCTTAAAGTAAGATAAGATATACCTAAGGACCTATAACAGACAAAAACCGATAGGAAAGGGCAGTAACTTAGTTTAGTAATAAATAAATAAGTATAGGACGCAAGTTTAAGAACTATAAGTTTAGGGAATAAATAAGAACGTTAGCAATCCTAGGTAAATATAGTGTTTAGCCTAAAGATTAAACAGTTAATACTAGGATTAAAAAGCAAGATAACTACAAAGATCTGGCTATAAGACGCAGAAAATAAAAAACTATAGATAAGTTTAGAGCAAGAATTATTATATAGTAAGAGCAGAAGCTAGATAAAAGGTCAGCTATATTAGGTTATATAAGGGACAGAGCACCTATGTGAAGAGTTACTAATAGGCTAAGTATAGGAACACCTAGGGTAAAATAGTTAGATAAACTGGAACAAGAAGAGGATCTAGATATTCTAACTAGGTTTAAAGAAAGATATACTAAAGGATATTATAATGTAGCAATAATAAGGTACTTTCTAATAGATAAACTATATATACTAAACCAGTTATATAGAAAGTGGTATAGGTAACGACATAACAATAAATAGGAAGACTTTTATATATAGCTAGACAAAAAAGTTGTTTAAGACTAACCTATTATAGAAAAACGCATAAGTTATATTAAAGGAGTATTAATTATAATATTAAGGAACCTAGAAGAAGGATTTAAGGATTAGAGAAGTAAGTAATAAATTTTAGTACCCGTAGCAGAGATACTAGTAGTTAGGTTAACTAAGTATAGGTTTAAACTTAAGGATAAAGATAAACTAAGAGTTAACCTAAAATATATAGCGCATTATATACTATTATAGATAGCTTATATGGATAATATATATAATATACATAAAGCACCTAAAGATAAAAACCGGAAGTACCTAGTAAAGATATATTGGGCACTAGAGGAAAAGCGGGTTAGGAACACTAAGTATATATATAGTTGGCACCTAGTAGAAGTATAAGGTTAAGGAGACTTAATACTTTAACTAGGAAGATTCCTTATGGAAGAATACCTAAACGGATAATAGTGGTGGGAGTACCTAGAGAATACTTGTTTATAGTATATAGAGAAAAAGAAATAAACTAAATATTGGCCTAAGTTAGACCAAGTATAGATAGGATTTAGCAGCTAATAGTTGGGAAAAGGGGAGGTGTATAGAACTAGAGGGAACTAGTGTTAGAGCCTTAGACCCTTAAAGGAATTTAAGAACAACACCTAAATTTATAAGTTAAATGGCAAGATTAGTAGTTTAAAGTGTTAGTAGATAGTAGAGTAACTAGGAACTATATATCACTAAAGGCAGTAGAAAGGATAGGGTTACTATATAGACAGAAGGAACACCTATATCTATTTATAATAATTTTAGGAGATAAGATAGCCTATAAAGGAGGCATTATTAATCTTAAAACAAGACCTATTTAGATAACTATTAAAGGGAGACTAGTTAGAGTATCTTTTAATATCCTACTATTAGGATAGGACAAGGTAATACTAGGAATACCTTAGTTACAAAAGTACAATCTAAAGATTGATTGGGTTATAGGTTAGGTCGATATTAGAGATACTTAATAACACAAAATATAATAGCAAACCAAGTTAGTATGGTATTAGGTTAGAGCGACATATAAAGAGACTAAGTAAGGCTTAAGTTATATACCAAAGAGATACCATAAGTATAGTAAAAAGTTATAGTTACTAGAAAGTGAAAAGCTGTTAGAGTATGTAGCATAGGACTATAAGATAAAATTAAAAGAGGGAATAAGTCTAAAGTTCTTTCTAATCTATAAGCTTACTAAAATAGAGTTAGTAGCGCTTAAGGAGTTTATCTAGGAGAACTTATATAAGGGATATATTAGACCGTCACAGTTATTAGTGGGATATCCAGTATTATTTATCCTAAAGAAAAACAGAAAACTTAGGATGTGTATAGACTATAGATAGCTAAACAGCATTACTAGGAAGGATAGGTATCCTTTACCCTTAATTAGCGAAATCTAAGACAGAATAGGCAATGTAAAGATCTTTACAAAGATAGATCTAAGATAGGCGTACTATTAGATTAGGATTAAGGAAGGTAATAAATAGAAGGCAGCCTTTAGGTTAAAGGGAGGACTATATAAACCATTAGTTATGCAATTTAGGCTTATAAACGCACTAGTAACATTCTAGAAGCGAATTAATAGTGTGTTAGAAGAACACCTAGATGAATTTATTATAGTATACCTTAATGACATTATCATCTACTTAGAGAGTAAGGAAGAGTATAGAAAACACATTAAATGGGTCTTAAAGAGACTATAAGAAGAACAGATGCTAGTAGTAATTAAGAAATACAAGTTCTTTACTAGGAAGACCAATTTTGTTAGATTTATTATTAAACTAGGCCAACTTAGTATAGATCTAAAAAAGATTAAGGCTATAGTAAATTAGTAGGAACTAGAGAACGTTATATAGTTAAGATTGTTCCTAGGGTTTTGCAATTATTGTAGAAGGTTTATAACGTAATAGTTAAAAGATATTAAGCTATTTACGCGGTTAATAAAGAAGGAAGAACTATAGGTATGGGGAAAGGAGTAATAAGAACTATTTAAGGAAGTTAAAAGGTTGTTTATCTAGGAGCTAATACTTAAGATCTATTAACTAGGTCTAGAGACGGTTGTAGAAATAGATATATTAGACTTTACACTAGGGGCGTGCTTCCTATAGAAACATTAGGATAGATGGCACCTAGTAGTATACTATAGTTAGAAGATAACACTACTAGAGTTAAACTATAATATCTACAATAAGGAGTTGTTAGGTATAGTTATAGTACTTAAGAAATAGAGAGCATTCTTATAAGGCATAGAGAAACCATTTATGGTTAAAACAGACTATAAGAACCTTATAGGATTTCTAACAATAAAGGAACTTAATTAAAGATAGGTTAGATAGGCGGAAATGCTTATAGAATACTATTTTGAAATTCACTATACTAAGGGTATAAATAATGCACGAGCAGACGCTTTAAGTAGAAAGGCTGAACTATAAAGTAATAAAAAGCTATTAGGAGCTTTGTTGCGAAAGGATTAAAATAGATTAATTAGGTATAATTATTTAAAGATTACAGCAACTAAGGAAAGTTAGATCCACAAATTACTAAAAAGTAATTAGATATAAAAGATCTAAGAAGTATAAATAGAGGATCTAGACTTAGAGCAATATAAAAATAGAGAAGCAATGTATATACCTAAGTCTATTGTAGAAGAATTTATAAAGAAATTCTATAAGGAAATAACATAAGGACACAACGGAGCTATAGGCTTAGTATTAAGACTTTAAGAGGAGTATATTATTTAAGGAATCTGGGGACTAGTAAAATAAGTTATAAGAGAATATTTAGATTGCTAAAGAAATAAACTAATAAGGTATAAGCCGTATAGAGGGCTATAACCTATTAAGATACTAGGAAGACTATGGGAAGTTATATTATAGGACTTTATTATTAAGTTACTAAAGTTAAGAGATCCTATTACAGGACAAGATTATAATATAATCTTAGTAATAGTGGATAAGCTAATAAAGTGGGGATACTTTATAGTATGCACTAAAGAGATATTAGTAGAAGATATCGCTAGAATATATATAAAAGAAGTGTTTATAAGACATAGAGTACTAAATAAGATTATATTGGATAGAGATCTAAGATTTATAGTAGCATTTTAGGAAGTATTTCTAGTAGAATAAGGAGTTCGCGTAGTAATATCTATAGCGTATTATCCGTAAATAGATGGATAAATAGAAAGACTAAACTAGATACTAGAGTAGTATCTAAGGCATTATATTAATTACGTACAGAATAATTAGGTATTATTATTACCAGTTATATAGTTTGCATATAATGCAACACCATAAGAAGGAATAGGGATATTACTATTTAAGGCGAATTACGGATATAAGCTAAGAACATTATTATTGCTATATTAAGCAAAAAAGACAAGTAGTATAGCTAAACAAAGAATGGAGATATTAGTGAATCTTTATACAGACCTTAAAATAATAGCTAAACTAGTATAAGAATAAATAAAAAGGTACTATAATGCTAAGAGATCTAAGGGACCAGATCTTAAGGAGGGAGATAAAGTATAGCTACTACACAAAAATTTTAAGAGTTAATGACTAAGTAAGAAGTTGGACTATATTAGACTAGGACCTTTTAAAGTCAAGTAAAGAACTTTATTGGTTATATATAAGTTAAACCTATTAGCCAAAATAAAGATCTACCCTATACAATATATTGCAATACTAGAGCTAGCATACGGGAATGTTAAGCTATTAGTCTATAAGGTAGACATATATAAAGGACAGAAGGAAGACAAATGGTAAGTTTTAAAGATTATTAGTTATAAGGATATAGACAATAAAATATAGTATAAGGTAAAGTAGATAGGCTATAGTAAGACTACCTAAAAACTATTAAGCAACCTAGAGAACGCTATAGGAAAGGTATAGAAGTATTAGAAGAAAAAGGGTTAGGCAGTATTAATAAGGAAGGATTGCTAAAGAATAAGTCACCTAAGGGGGACCTAAGAGGAGCACCTACTAAGCTACTTGGAGTTATTTCCCTCTTAGTTAAAAGAGAGATTGGTCTTTTATTATTAAGTTCCTGTAGACCTTAATAAATAAGTTTCTACTCCTTAGAATGAACCTTCTTACGTACTTTTTTAAGATAAAGCAGATAAGCGTAAGCAGAGGCACGGGCTTTAAGGGTATAACGCTCCTTATCTCTTACCCGCTTAGCGTGAGCGTGGTCTTTATCTTAGAGACAATAAATCTCGCCTAAGGCACTTAAGAGTTTATTATTAAGTTTTATAGCAGCAGATTAAACATAAGACCCTATAATAAGTTACTTAGGGAACTTGAAGACTGTTAAGAGTTATAGGATATACATACTTAGTATTAGAGATAGAGCGAACATTACAAGACAAATAAATATTTGCTTTGGTACACTCTAAATAAGAGGAAGGTTGTTAGGTAGAAGGACTTGCTAGCGCAACGTGAACCAACCCCTCTTTTACATAATAAGAATATAGAGACGGCATTATCTCACCTAGTAACAGTATGGAGGAAACTATATGCGTATAATAAAGGGTTAAAGAAGAAGAAGGAGCTTTAGGTATAATAAGTAGAGATATTAACTAGATTAATTAAACGGATATTACACCTCTAGTAGATAACTTAGAGATGTTAGGAATCTTTAAGGACGAAGATAAAGAGGAGGGAGATAGTGTTACGGACACTTTAAGTATAATATTATAACTACTTAAAGAAGAGTTGGAGGAAGCTAGTTGGTTAATATAGGTACAGTCTAGGATGGATCTAGTGGAACCATATAATAAGGAATAGTAGCTAAGGTTATATAATATGATCTATATAATCTATGTAATCTATATAATCTATAGAATAGAGTAGATAGAGTAGACAAAGTAAACGGAGCGAAGGGATTTCTTAGGTGTATAATTGTGTATTTAAAGGACCATAGTCCCTACCTAGATAGTTCTCTCTTTATAGTAAATCTTAGAATACAATTAGAGTTAATCTATTAGGTAACCACTCCACCAGTTATTATTATATTGTTGATTTTGTTTATACCTATATACCTAGCCCAATAATAGAACCCACTATAGTTCCTACTATAAGGTTCCGTTATAAGCAATGTATATACCTAAGTCTATTACAAAAGAATTTAGAAAGGAATTCTATAAGGGAATAACATAAGGATATAACGGAGCTATAGGCTTAGTATTAAAACTTTAAGAGGAGTACATTATTTAAGGAATCTAGGGACTAGTAAGACAAGTTATAAGAGAATATCCAGATTGCTAAAAAAACAAACTAATAAGGTATAAGCTATATAGAGGGCTATAACCTATTAAGACACTAGGAAGACCATAGGAAGTTATATTATAGAACTTTATTATTAAGTTACTAAAGTTAAAAGATCCTATTATAGGATAAGATTATAACGCGATTTTAGTAATAGTAGATAAGCTAACAAAGTGGGGATACTTTATAGCATGCACTAAAGAGATATTAGTAGAAGATGTCGCTAAAATATATATAAAAGAAGTGTTTATAAGACATGGAGTACTAGACAAGATTATATTAGATAAAGATCTAAGATTTATAGCAGCATTTTAAAAAGTGTTTTTAGCAGAATAAGGAGTTCGCGCAGTAATATCTATAGCGTATTATCTGTAAATGGATGGATAAACGGAAAGACTAAACTAGACACTAGAGTAGTATTTAAGGCATTATATTAACCACGTATAGAATAATTAGGTATTGTTATTACCAGTTATATAGTTCGCATATAATACAACACTATAAGAAGGAATGGGGATATTACTATTTAAGGCGAATTACGGATACGAGCTAAGAATATTATTATTGCCATATTAAGCAAAAAAGATAAGTAGCACAGCTAAATAAAGAATGGAGATGTTAATAAATCTTTATACAGACCTTAAAGAAACAGCTAAACTAGTATAAGAATAAATGAAAAGGTACTATAATGCTAAGAGATCTAAGGGACTAGATCTTAAGGAGGGGGATAAAGTGTAGCTATTATATAAAAATTTTAAGAGTTAATAACTAAGTAAGAAATTAGACCATGTTAGACTAGGACCTTTTAAAGTTAAGTAAAGAATTTTATTAGTTATATATAAGTTAAACCTACTAGCTAAAATAAAGATCTATCTAGTATAACACATTACAATGCTAGAACTAGTATATAGGAATATTAAACCACTAGTATATAAAGCAGACATGTATAGAGGATAGGAGGAAGACAAATAGTAAGTTTTAAAGATTATTAGTTATAAGGATATAGACAACAAAACATAGTATAAAGTAAAGTAGATAGGCTATAGTAAGACTACCTAGAAACCACTAAGTAACCTAGAGAACGCTATAGGAAAGGTATAGGAGTATTAAAAGAAAAAGGGTTAGGTAGTATTAATAAGGAAGGATTACTAAAGAATAAGTTACCTAAGGGGGACCTAAGAGGAGCACCTACTAAGCTACTTAGAGTTGTTTCCCTTTTAGTTAGAAGAGAGATTGGTCTTTTATTACTAAGTTCCTATAGACCTTAATAAACTAGTTTCTACTCCTTAGAATAAACCTTTTTATATACTTTCTTAAGACGAAGCAGATAAGTGTAAGTAGAGGCATAGGCTTTAAGGGTATAACGCTCCTTATCTCTTACCCACTTAGTGTAAGCATGGTCTTTATTCTGGAGATAACGAATCTTGCCTAAGGCACTTAAGAGCTTATTATTGAGTTTTGTAGCGGTAGATTAAATATGAGACCCTATAATAAGTTACTTAGGGAACTTAAAGACTATTAAGAGTTATAGGACGCGCACACTTAGCATTAGAGATAGAGCGAACATTGCAAGACGAATAAATGTTTGCTTTAGTGTACTCTAAACAAGAGGAAGGTTATTAGGCAGAAGGACTTACTAGCGCAATATAAACTAACCCCTCTTTCGCATAATAAGAATATAGAGACAGTATTATCTTACCTAGTGATAGTATAGAGGAAACCATACGCGTATAATAAAGGGTTAAAGAAGAAGAAGGAGCTTTAGGTATAATAAGCAGAGATATTAACCAGATTAATTAAACGGACATTATACCTCTAGTAGATAACTTAAAGATGTTAGAAATCTTTAAGGACGAAGATAAAGAGGAGGGAGATAGTATTACGGACGCTTTAAGTATAATATTATAACTACTTAGAGAAGAGTTGGAGGAAGCTAGTTAGTTAAAATAGGCACGGTCCAGAATGGATCTAGTGGAACTATATAACAAGGAATGGTAGCTAAGGTCATATAATATAATCTGTGTAATTTATATAATTTGTGTAATCTATGGGATAGAGTAAATAGAGCAGATAGAGTAAATAGAGCGAAGGGATTTCTTAGGCGTATGGTTATATATTTAAAGGACCACAGTCCCTACCTAGATAGTTCTCTCTTTATAGTAAATCTTAGAATATAATTGGAGTTAATCTATTAGGTAACCACTTTACTAGTTATTATTACGTTGTTAATTTGTTCTTACCTATATACCTAGCCTAATAATAGAACCCACTGTAGTTCCTACTACAAGGTTCTGTTACAAAAAGCTCTTTAATTAACTTTAGATAATTTAGCGTAGTTTATCCAAATTATATTAAAAGGGCTTCAGCCTACGCGATTAAGTTATTAGCGTATACTAAGGTGTTAAAGAATATAACCTTGCCCTCTTTAATCCTGCAAATACTTATAAAGGAGTATATGCTTAATTAAGATCCTCTATTAGCACCACTCTGCGCTCTTAAAAAGTACAGTAATTTAATACCTAACCCTAACCTACTTTAATCGACCCGACCAACCAATATAATTATAACTGGACTGATTGAACATATAGTAGCTAGGGTAGGGGATACAGTAGAGGGTATAATTAACATTAACTATAAAGAAATTATGGAGGTCCTTGTAGAAGTTTATCTTAAAATAATTAATAGAAGAAATACTATATTTATAAGAAGCTAAATTGCTAGTTAACTAGGCACCTGTTACGAAATTCAGATAGATAAGTTCATTGATAAAATAGGTTGATTGATTGATAATCTTGTATTATATCTTTTTGACCTTAATCTAACGTGTCTTTAGTGACGTGTCTTTATGCACGTGACTCGTGCACGTGACCCACGCCTTTAGAGAATATAGATTATCTAACACACCCCCTTAGCTTTAAGCTCTTTGAGGTCAAAGCTAGCCACCTTCTCGTGTCTATTAATAAGTTAATTAAACCGTAATCTTATCTAAATCCTTCCATCTTGCTCTAATACTGTCCCTTAGGTCCTCTAGTTGCTTCTCCTTATCTAGCTACTCCTTAATATCTACTATCCCGATTATATTAACGAAGCTTTAAAACCTCTGCTTAGACAGGGCCTTTATAAGTCTATTAGCAATTATCTCCTTTGTCACTGTCTATTGAAATTATACTCATCTTATTGCGTATTCCTAACATAGCTAGTGTTAATAGATGTTAACATATTAGAGCTTTATAATTAACTTTGCCATGTCTTCCATAATTAGTTAAAGCGTCTGCGTGTTATTATATTTAATAATTAAGGGCTTGTTTAGGCATAACGTCATTGCTTTAAACAGCCTACTAATAAAGATAGCTTCCTTTACTATCTATAATAGGGCTAACAACTTGGCTTCTGTGCTTAACGTCGTTACTATACCCTGCTTATTTGCTCTCTAGGCAATCGGCCCCCTAAATAGCTTTATAATATATCCTTGCGAGCTCTTTCTATTGACGGAGTTGTCCGCAAATAATATATCGCTGGTATAGATAAATAATTGCGCTTTATCTCTACCGTCTCTTCCGTCGTCTTATCCTTTATCGCGTATTCCTTTATCTCTCCCTCTACCATTCGTTCCTTCCTTGTCTCTTTTATAGTAGATTGCTCTGCTCCTCGTGCTATATAGGTACTGGATTACTCTATCTACTGCTTAATAGTGCTCTTGGCTTGGATTCTGATTAAACCTTACTAGCTATAATACTGCAAAAGCAATATCCGGACGCGTCATAGTGGCTGCATAAAGTATTGAACCCATTTTTCTCTAATATAGCATTGTAGAAGCTGCTTCTCTTAGTAGGGATATAGGACGGACTAGTAGGTCTGTATTGGGGGACGGAAGCGTTAGACGGATTAATTGGTAATTAGTAGGGAGGAGTTCCGATTCTACTATAGGAGTGTTTAGAAGACGCCCTCTAAGATCTATCTTATACTGGTTAGCTATCTTCTTAATATAGGCTTCCTGGGATAGCCACAGAAGCCTCTAGCTATAATTATATAGCATATAGATTCCTAGGAACTATTTTAGCTCGCTAAGGATACTCATCTGGTATTCCTTGTATAGCTCCTTAATTGCTTCTTAAGCTTTCTTCTTATCTATCTTTCAGTAGCAGAAGACAATATTGTTAATATAGAAGAAGATGACTATTCCACCTTTTAGTATAATACACGGCTCTTAAGGTACCTCTTTAAAGCCCAATTCGTTTAATAAGCTTGTGAAATTCTTCTGCCATAATAGTAGTGATCGTTATAGTCCGTATAAGGCTTTTCTTAAGCGTAGTACTTTATCTTTCTTTCCTTTATTAAACCCTGGCGGTAGCTTTATATAGACAACCTTGTCAAGATTACAATGAACAAATATATTAACTGTATCTATCTATGTCGTCTCCAGGTTGAATTTTGCAGTGATTGCTATAAGGGTTCGGAAGGTTGTACTAGCTAATATAGTAGCTCTTGTAGGTAGGTCTCCTAGGGCCTGTTGATTTCCGTATACTACTAAGCATGCCTTGCATTTCTAGAGAAATCCATACTTATCCGTCTTGTAGACGAATACCCACATTAAGCTAAGGATCTGCTGTTTCTTTACATACTTCTTTTCTGTTTCTTAAAACGACCTTATTTAATAATAAGATTGGAGATAGGCTTATTAAGCCTCTTGGAACTAATCTTAAAGAGGATGTGTATTAAGGTCCTAGATTAACTAAGGTGGCGGAGGTAGATTCTTCCTATATAATCTAACATTGCGTGTTCTGCCTAATTTCAGCTTGCTGTTATTAAGTTAACTATTAAGGTTAAACTTCCTTCCTGCTAAGAAGGCGCTGTAATAGGCTGACGTGATCCTTTTGGTAATAAAGTCTTTAAACCTATTATCACTGGCTTCCTTAAACGAGTCTTTAACTAAGTTATTGGATACCCCCTAAGTGTTAAACGCATCTCCTACTTAATAAGCAACGTCTTAATCAGTACCTTGTACACCTAACTTTATAGGATACTTGACGTAAAAGGCATATAGAGATTCTTTATCTTCTTCTATTAGAGGTGGTGTATAGTACGCATCTTTAAGAGCTCTTATAAGCTTGAGATCTGCTAACTTATTAAAGGTTTAAACTGGCTTATTAACGTCGTCGTTGTCTTCCTCTTAAATTAACGGTTTAAATATTTCTTTATCGTCTTCTAGAAGGACCTTATTCTTGGTTAAGGTATTAGGGAGTTAAATCTTCTCAATCAGCGTATCTAATTCAGCGTATAGGTCCTTTAAGATGTCCGTTTACTTGCCGTCAAAGAACGTCTTTTTATTAAAGATGACGTCCCTAGTAGAGATAACGATACCTTTATATAGAATCCAGATCCTGTAGATATTGGTAGAGTTATAGCCAACGAGGTAGCTGATATGGGCTCGCGGATCTAGCTTGCTCAGCCTTTTCTTCTTTAGCTGGGCATCCGACGTCATCGCGTACGCCCTACAGCCGTAGGCTTTTAGGTGCGCTAGTTACGGCTTTCTTAACCCATTAGCTAGAAAGGTATAGAACCTCTTATATAGCGATTTCCAATTATTGCTTTCCCATGGCATTCAATCTTGAAGGTAGACTGTATAGTTAACTATCTCGTTCCATAGGTTATATAGTAGATTAGCAGCAATTCTTATTACTCATGCTCTCTCAATAATTACACCCCCTAAGCGTTTAGCGGTACTATTCTAAGCTTAAGTATATGGCGCTAAAGGCTTAAATATAATCCCTTGCGTCTATAGCCATTTAAGGGTTTTCCTTCTCTTTAGCTCGTTGTCTGATCTAATAGTGTTAACTTTAAGGTTATACCTCAGATGAATCCATTAGATAAAATCTTTAAGCACTTATAGTGTCTCCTTCTCCTTACTATGCATTATTATAAAATACGGGAAGGATCTTCCTAAGAAGGTGTTATAGATAAGCATAACTCGTACAAATTTAGCATACGCTTCCTTAAGGTCAGTCCAGTCAATATAGAGGTTAAGATAAGGTTTATTAATATTCTATTCTAAGAACCTTCTTAAGACCTAACGCTTGATTTTGGCGAGACTGCAATATTAACATTCCGTCGTCTTTAGGCCTTAAAGCTTAACTCCTAAGGCGTTAAGACTTAGATAGTAAAGGCTTATAGGTCCTAGATAACCTAGACGCAAATACCATAAATATATATTACCTTTCAAATCTAGACAAGCGTCTCTTGACGATGCTCTACGCTTTCATTAACGGCGTAGCAGTCAGCTTGTATTAAACGCTAATAGACTTCCTAGTCAGACGTATTTAATAGTCTGTTATCTATAACGTTCTTCCATTTAATATAGGATTGTGTTATCCTTCTAAACTAGCAGATTATTATCTCCTTTATTATCCTAGTAGAACCCTCGTTTTTAAAGTAGACGGAACGATACTAGATTTATATTAAAGTCTATATAAAAGGCAACGTCCTTAAGATATAGGATTCCCTTGCTTTTGTCTAGTTTTGTGACCTAGATAGTAACATCGCCATAACCTAGTATAGGCACTTTTGAGCTGCCGGCGATGACATATTTGTGTCTTAGAGCTTTCCTAAAATTATAAAAATGAGAGAGGTTATTAAAGATATGGAGAGTGGTTCCTAAGTTAAGAATAGTTAATAGCTTTAATGGATGGAGTTAACTGGTGTAATACAATTCTAGGAATATTGCATTGGCTTCTCCCTTAATCTTAACTATCTCCTATTATTATTAAGCTTCATCAACCTTTAATTCCTTAAGCTTAAGTCGTTCTACTTAGGCAGCTAAATCCTTATCTTGCTCTACCTTTATAAGCACCCTTTTTATACATATACCTACGGCTTTAAATCCCTTAGGCCTTTTGCTCTTAAATAGATACCAATAGTCAGGAAGGGTATATCCCCTTATATCGCATACCAGGCATTTAAGGTTCTTTAACCTTTTAGAAGACGTCTCTTTAGTTAAATTTGTACCTGCCCTTTTTTGGCTACGAGATAAGCTGTTCCCTTTTCCTTTTTAGACTTTAGTAGCAATAGAGATACCCTCTTTGGGCTCTCCTACGAAGTCTACGTTAAATATACTCCCTCTCGCCGTTATAGGTACGGCTTTGGAAAGGTTTTAGAATGCTTTTTATAGCTCTATTACTACTTTACGGTATTCTAATAAGAGAGCCTTTTTAGTATTATTTGCCTGCTTTATGTACAGAATAAAATAGGTTTCGCTTATAGGTCGTATTGCATTTGCAAGGTCTATTAGCCAGATCCCATTAGTTATCTATAGAAGATCGTGCTTCTCTACCATCTTTATTGCATGCTTCTATTGGTTAAGCCACTAGGTGACCTTTATCTGCTTAAGCCCCTTAAGTGACTTTGTGTACTGTAGCTGTACCTTCCTTATTATAAAGTTCTTTAAGGGCTTAGTGTCTTCTTTCAAATAAATCAGCCATTCTTTAACTGTAAGGGAAGGGTCAAGCAGTAGCTTCTTCTAAATTAATACTATAGACGTGATCTAGGTGCGTATCTATTGCAGATACTCTTCCTGTTTCAGGAAATACTTTATATCCTAGTTATAGTATTGTCTGCTGTTCTTGTACGCTTTCTGTTAATTCGTTAAGAGCTATGCATATAAGGTTACATTCTTATTAAAATTAATAATTTCTAGATAGGCTGGTTCTTATAATAGAGCTTATTAAGGTACTACATTGTCTAGGTTAACGTGGGCCCAAATTCATTTGTCTACTAGGGCTTATAGTTGCTAGATCTATTGCTCCCAGTCTTCTGGTTTATTGAGGATAATCGTGGTTAACGAACTCGACGTTAGTGGAGTTATTTTAACTAATAGGCAAAGGAGGAATTGTGATAGTATTTTATTGTTAGGATCGTCCTTGTTGTTAGGATTGTCCTTATTATTAGGGTCGTCCTATAACAATTAATGTGGAATCTCGTAGAATCTCATGGAATCTCATAGAAAGTTCGTGTTAGAATCGTCCTGTAACACTTAAGGTAGGATTTCTGTCAGAGTCTGCGTCCTTAATGATAAGGTGTTAGAGTCTAACGATAAGGTAGAATTTCTTCAAATAATTAAGTAATAGTTAACTAGCTTCTTAAGTTAGCGGACCGGGCTTATAACTGTCACGAAATTCAGATGGATGAGTTCATTGATGAAATGGGTTGATTGATTAATGATCTTGTATCGTGTCTTTTTGACCTTGATCTGACGTGTCTTCAGTGACATGTCTTCGTGCACGTGACTCGTGCACATGACCCACGCCTTTAGAGAATATAGATTATCTAACAGTACCCTCTTAACAGATAAAAAGAGGTATATAATAAGTTTCGCCAGAGCGCACGAAACGTTAGAAATTATAAGGTTACTATAGCCTACTTCTAAAGCTTCCTAGTTTAATATAAAGGCGAAGAAGATTTTAAGGGTAAGGTTAACGAGGCCAAACAGCTCCTTATAGATATAGAAATTGAGGACTACTCTCCTAACCAATACTTCACTGAGTATGGTGAGGTAAATGGCATATAAATCGTTACTGTCCTTAACAACCAATCTACGCTCTATTCTGTCATAAAGTTAGATATCTTTAACAAGCTAAAAAAAAGTTTTGCGTTCTCCTTTAATAACAGATACTCAGCAAACGTCTTCTATAGTATTATGCCAGATACTAGAGCCGCAGAAGTATCTATAGTAGGAGAACCTTAAGTTCGAGCTCTTTAGCAGCTTAATAGCTCTGTTTAGATCAACCAATTAACGGCAGGCCAACATACAATTTGCTTTAGTAAGGGTACTATAATCTCTCTTAGCACAATTAAGGTCTAAACTCCGTTAGGATATATTACTTTCCATATTATTTCTACAAATACCCTATTTCTATTCTGCATCTAAGATATGGATAAGTTAGGCGTTAAGCTTAATAACCTTAAGAATATACTTATTTAGGGAGATAATTGGGTGCCTGTTATACGCAAGTAGGGTTACCCTTAATTGCTCCTTTAACAGCCAGAAAGGAGCGTTGCTTAGAGCCATTTAACTAAGTCGGAGTTATGTTAACTATACCGTCGCTTTAATCACCTATTAGTTTATAGATTGCTTAGGGTTCTTTAGTAAGTATATTATAAAGTCAAGGCTAAGATAATTAAGTATCTTATAAAGTACTACTATTACTGCCAAATAAACCAGAAGTCCCCTGGCCAATTTAAGTTTACCCTTAAAGATAACTACAACTTTAACTTCTGTATTATTATTAACATTATATATCTTAGCGGCAAGCTAGTACTCTAAGTTATTAACCTCTTAACCTCCTTCTAAGCCGCACGTTTCCTAAAGGATATGTCAGCTAGGAACGCATAGGATACTCTTTAATTATACTAGATTAATGTCTACCTAAGACCCCCTAATTAAGTTATTTATAATGCAGAAAGGAACTTCTCATCTATAGAGTTTTAGTAATAGGTAAAGGCAATAGAAATTAAGGTCAAGAAAGTCCCTATTAAGGCATATAATAGTGTTAGAAAAGTAGAACGATATTACATGCCATTATAATAAGTATATAAGATTATTTCTTTGGAACTAGAGGGCGCTAGCAAAGAGCTTATCTTATAGATAGCTGTTAAGGCTGTTAATAATTCCGCTGGCCTAAATAGGCTCGTACCTATATTGCTAGTCTTTAGCGCCTACCCTTAAATAACTAACAATTCTCTACTATCCCTATCTATTACGCAACAAGCGGAGGCTATTTGCAAAGCAAAATAAAAGAGGTGCAATGTCTCTACGCTACACGCTAGGTTAATAACGCACTAGGAATAAGAAATGGCCTAAATACCTTAACTATACTTAATCTGCCACTCCAATCTAAGGTATGCGTATGGCGTAAAAAGGGAGGATAGTTAGGCCTATATAAACTTATTATAATTAATAGTTAGACTTATACTCTTTAGATACCCTATAGACCCACTTAATTCCGCTTAACTATTGTTAAGCCCTACTATAGAAATAACAGTTCTAAGCCTTTATAGGATGCCCTAGAGGATACCCTAAAGGAGAACTATAATTAATATACTCTAGAAGGCGACTATAATCCTAATACAATTATAGCAGATATGCTGCAACTATAACGCGGTAGAGGTCGCCTAAAGGGATTATAAAATCGCTAACACCTTATTAATTTTAAAGAGCAATTTATTACCGCTATTAAGAGTAGAGACGAGTTATTAATGGCCTTTATAACAGCTAAAGAGAAGGCTGACTTTAAGCTCGCAAAATAGCTCTAAAAGGAAGGCTATATTATAACTTTAGGAGCTCCTTTTTAAGTATCTAATAAGTAAGAGATTAACGGTCTTATTATAAGAGGAGTCTTTAAATTTAAGAAGTATGACCCTACTAAGTTTAATAGAGTTCGCATCTTTAAGTTAAGAATAGTTAATAAGATTAAGGGCAAAGCTACCAATACCCCATTTAAGAAGTTAAGACTGGTTATTTAAGGTTATAACAATAACGGCAAGGAAGTAATTCTTATGTAATTCCCTATAATTTAACAAGCTAGTTAGTGAGTTATTATTACACTAGCTCCCTCCTTAATAAAAAATAGAATAGCGGTTTATTTATAAGATATTACTTAGGCCTATACCCAATTAGAGACGCGCCTTTAGCGCTTAATACTAGTATACCTTCTAGAGCAAATTCGCTACTAATATCCTAAAGATATAATTATGGTTGTACTTAAGCCATTATATAGAATCGCAGAGGTAGGAACTTATTAGTGGGCTACTTATAGTAAGCACTATAAAGAGAAGCTCCTAATAACTACTTCTATATTTAATCCCTACTTCCTTATCATAACTACGGGAACTCTGTTTGGAATCGTTGGCATATAAACCAATAATATAATTATCTTGGGAAACAACCAATTTTTAGCTTTTAAAGAAGATAAGCTAGTAAAGGCAAATCTTATAGCAAAGCTAAAGGAAAAGCTTAATTTAACCACACTATTACTCTTTAATAGATGCATCCTCTCCCTAAACAAGGATTCCATTGCTTTGCGCCAGAAGGGCCAAGGCAAGAAAATTAACGTTATTAACGTTAATTCTCTAAAGCAAGGATACGTAGAGCAACGCGCTTATAGAGCTTATATTACTTCTATCTATTAACCCAAGGCTTTATTTAATCTCTTTATTGCCGCCTAATACTAGGAACTAACTAAGGATAACGTTCTTGCCCTAAATAAGCGTCTTTACTGGCAAATAAATCATCTTAATTAGGGACTACTCTATGTGCCTATTAACCTTCCTACTATTAAGCTCTTTGTATTTGTTAATAGATCGTTTATAAATAATAAAGATTTTAGCTCCTAGCTAGGATATAAGATCATTATTACAAACAAATCTATTAAAGAGAATAACTTTATAATCCACAGCAACCTTATCTATTAGAGCTTAACCAAGAGTAAGCGCGTTACTTAAAGCGTTCTAGCATTAGAGATATATAGAATAGTTAGCGGAGTTAATATAGCAATTACAATTAGAACTACCCTTAAGATAATTACAGATTAGCTCAAACTCCCTACTATTTCTATAATTGTGTGCACCAACTCATACTCCCTCTATAAGTGTTTAGTTAAGCTTAGTACTATAAAGGAGAAGCATCTTATAATTGATATTATAGCACTTTAGCAGTCCTATAAGCGTTAAGAACTCTTTAAAATCTAGTAGATTAATAGCCAAGACAACCTAGTAGATGCGATAACAAAGGCAAACCTAAATAAGGCACTAGAGACGTTCGTTAACACAAATACTCTATATATACAAGTTAAAGGTTAGGTTAAAAGGGAGTAGGAGATATAGCAATTCAAGAGCAGCCAATTAGGATTTTCCATGCCCAGCATAAAAAATCGCCATTAGCTCGCTTATAACTAGCGCCTTGGCGGCCCTAACACAATATCCACCCGCGACTCTAAGTAAGAAAGCACCACGTACTAAAAGGCAAATTTTAGAACAGCGAGACTTATATTATAATAGTAATAGTAAGTAAGGAGGATCGATATTTGTTACGCTAGTCAAGCAGTATTTATATATAGATGGCAACCATAAAAGAAGAGTTGCCAGTGTTAGGAATTAGGCAAGCGGTCATCACATAACGCCGCGGCACTAGCGTGGCGAGGAGTCTTAAGCTCCTCACCCTTCCTTATTCTAATTAAGAAGCATATTAACTAACATCACTATAACCTACTCGAGTAGTCGTTATTGGTGAGTCACCCTGTATGACCAACAAGGCCTATTGTTTAGTAAGCTGCTTTATAGTTATAAAATACTTTAGGGTTTTATAATCTATATATATCTTAATCTAAGAGTTCGTACCTTTAAGCTCTATACGCTATTAGGATAGCAATTAAATAATAGCTAGCATCTCTTTATTATGTATTTTATAGTTACACTTAGCTAGGTCTATTATTTTTAAGAAGAAGGTAATAGGGTACCATTTACCGTCCGGATATAACTGTAATAGAATTCCTACTATAACTCCGTTAGAAGCGTTTATTTCTAGCATTAATTTAAGGTCTAGGTTATAGTAATAAAGGATTAGAGAAGAGATAAGCCGCTCTTTTAACTCTTTAAAGGCTCCTATACAGTTACTATTAAAGATAAAAGGCGTGTCTTTCTGGGTAAGTTGTATAAGAGGCTTAGCCATAACTCTATAGTTATAGATAAACTAGTAGTAGAAGTTATAAAACTAAGAAAGGACTAAATCCCCTTTACGGTATAAGGGGGTTTCTAGTTACGAATTGCTTTAACCTTCTTAGGATTAACCTTAATTCCTTCTATAGTAATAATAAACCTAAGGTACTTTATACGTTTTACTCCAAATTTGTATTTCTTAATATTAACTTATAAGCCTATATTCTGTAGTCTCTCTAAGACCTTCTTTATATGCACTTTATGCTTAAGTTTATTGTCTAGGTATACTATATAGAACTTATTAAGGTAGTTAAAAAGGACATCGTTTATATACCTTTGGTATATAGCCGGCCTATTTATTAGTCTAAAAGGAAGGACTTTGCATTTATAGGACCTATAATAGGTATAGAACGTTATTAAATCTTTAGATGTAGGGTTTATCCTAATTTGGTAGAAAGCTTGGCGGATATTAAGTTTAGTAAAGATCTTTGCCCGGCTTAGACATATAAGGGTCTTATTAATTAAAGAAATAGGATACTAATCCTTTTAAGTAATAGTGTTTAGCTTCTAATAGTTAATATAAAAACAAAGGCCTCTATTAGGCTTTTTTATAAATAGGATAGAGGAAGTAAAAGGGGCTTGGCTTGGCTTAATAAACCCTTTATTAAGGTTATTAATTAAGTACTACTTTATTGCTTTTAGCTTATCCGTTAATTATTAGTAGAGGGGGTTATATTCTAGCGAGTTATTGGCTTCTAATTAAATCTTATAATTGTATGTCTGGTAAGGAGGTAACTTGTCTAAAGCCACCTGTTAGGGCGCGAAGAGGCTTCAGGGAAGATTCGAAGGAACAATATAAATTCTATCTAAATCTAAGGGTATATAGCTTTTCAAGAGAACAAGACGTTGCGTAAAGAAGAGAAGGGAATAACCAGAGAATCTTATAATTAAATAGTTAGGGGTCTTGGTCGATGCGTGCGCATATACACACACGGACAGACTTCGGTAGAATTCGATTAATCTGGCAGAACTTAGTAGAAGTCGATCAAGCTAGCAGAATTCGGCAGAATTCGGTTAAAGCGTCAAGTTTATCTTGTCAAGTATTTTACCGAGACATTTCTACTATAACTAGGCTAGTCCCATTACAGTACCCCCCCTTTGGCCGAAGGTTCAAAATAATTTAATTTGGTTAAGAATTTATAATTTTTTTTTTTATCACATGTTATATTTTCGCGTTAGGTGGCGGTTTTGGCAAGGCAGATCTAACTAATTAGATAACTTTGACCGCTAGTTAAAGTTCCTTGATATCTTGCGTGTTATATAATCGCGTTATAAATGTTATAACTTATTTTAAGTTCTTTTTAAATTTGAGTTTCGTGTATTTGTGTTAGGTGGTAGTTGTTTGCCTTTATATTATGTCCATCCAGCTAGAGTAGGCTGTAAAGGATGGTCCTTATAGAATTCTTTTACTAGGGAAGGCGCGTCGGCCTTAATTTGATTATAGGTTTCCTAGGTTTATATTTTATATCCTTTTTACTTAATAAGAAGTTTAAATTGTTTAGATCGTGGTTTTTATTATATATCGTTAATTAAGTTAATAAAGTAAGAACCGTTACCATTATTAATAATTATGGGAGGTGGCGGTGGTACTTTATAAGTTATAGGATTATCTTTTAAAGGTTGCAACAAGCTTATATAAAACATTGGGTGTATTTTTATCTTAGTTGGCAGTTTAAGCTTATAGGCGTACGGGTTTAGTTTCTTCTTAATTTAGTACGGCCCCGTAAACTTCTAATTAAGTTTCTTTAAGGGCTGTTAAGTCCGTATGTTTTATATATTTAGGTAAGCTATGTTACCTTCCTTAAAGTCCTATGCGGGAGCTTGTTCTTTATTTGCATGCCATTCCTATACCATTTAAGCGTATGTTAATTTACTTTATAACAGTTCTGTTAACTGCTTCATTTAATTAGTGAAGTTATGCGTGTTAATTAACTGGATCCGTTTAATTGTGGGTCCTATTGTGTTAATTTTGGGTTATAGTTCAAATCCAAGTTAAGGGTTTTGTCCGTAGGTTGTGTAGAATAGCGTTACGCCTATTAATACGTTTATTGTATTATTCGCAGTAAACTTAGCTAAAGGCAGCCATTTTTCCTAGTTGTCTTGCAGGTAGGAGCAGTATATTTATAGGTATTGTTCTATAATCGCGTTCGCAATTTTAGTTTAACTATCTGTCTCTAAATAAAATGCAGTTGAGAGTTGTGTTTAAATACTTAATTGTTTATATAGAGCTTGCTAGAAGTCTGAAACGAACTGGCTTTTATAGTTAGATATTATTGAGTTAGAAAGTCTGTGTAGCTTAAAGATATGCTTAACAAAATATTCGGCTATTGATATTGTATTAATCGAGTCTATGGGAATCATATGTTGTATTTTTATAAGGTGGTTAACAACTATTATAATATTTATAAACCTATTACTGCTAGGCAAGTTGACTATAAAGTTAATTAAGATGTCGCGCCATCTTTGTATTGGAATTAGTAGTAGTTAAAGTACTCCTTGTTTCTTTACATAAGAGGTCTTTCTACGCACGTATATCCTATATGCTTGAACGTATTTTTGTACGTAGTCGTGCATTATAGGCTAGTAGTATGCTTATTAAATAATCTTATAGGTCTTTGCATGGCCAGGATGCCCTGCTATAGGGGAGTTGTGTATAAAATTAAGTATCTTAAATTGTAAAGGTTTGGAATTTGGAACTACCATTTTCTATTAATAGTACAATCAATTGTTTTGAATTTTACATTTAGCGAGTGTAATGTCCTTATACTGTCGTTTTCCTGTTTAAATTGCTTTTATTATATCTATTATCTATATGTTGTTTTTATATTTGTATTCTATTAGCTTATTAATTTCTATTTCCTATTTATTAACTTCTAATTTATTTCTATTAAGTTCCGCATCTAGGAATATAGGATGTAGCTTTTTAAAATATTTAGGGGGTAGTAAGATCCGTAATTAATTCGTAATCTATTTATCTAAAGTGTTTGCAGGTAGGTTCTATAATTATTGTGTTAATATATTAGGCTTCTAATTAAGTTTGCCTAGTTAGTACGTAATCTTAAAGTTAAATTGTGAGAGGTATTTGGCCTAACGAATTTGGCGCTGCGTTAATTGTTTTATAGTTATAAAGTACTACAGGTTCTTGTGGTCTGTTAATACGCGTATTAAAAACAACAATCCTTTAAGCTTAGGACGCCATTGTTTAAAGTATCTAATAATTACAAGCAGTTCCTTATTATATATCTTATAGTTTAATTTAGTAGGGGCGAGTTTCTGAGAGAGAAAGGCTACTAGATATAGCTCGCCGTTTTTATTGTATTGCGATAACACTCCTCCTAGTATATAATTAGACGAATCTGTTTTAATAATGCATTTGAGGTTAGGGTTAAAGTAGGCAAGAATTAGAGCAGTTGTAAAACAATACTTTAGGTTGTTAAAAGCTTGTTCGTATTTAGTAGTCTATTTAAATTTTATGTTCTTTCTTATTAGGTTTACTAATGGCTAGGCAATTTCTGAGAAGTGGTTAATAAATTTATAATAGAAGTTTGCGAATCCTAGAAATCCTTAAACATCTTATATGTTGCTAGGGCTTCCCTAGTTTATAATTGCGGCGACTTTCTTAGGGTCCATTTTAATTCCATTATGGGATATAATTAAGCCTAAGTATATAACCTTGGACGCGTGGAACTTGTATTTTTTAATATTGCATTGTAAGCCTATATCTTGTAGGCGTTTAAGAACTATTCTAATGTGTTTCCAATGTTTAGAAAGCGAGGACAAGTAAATTAAGATATTGTTAATATATGCGATAACGAATATATTAAGGAATTTACGAAGTGTATTGTTAATGTATTGCTAAAACGTACCGGGACTATTTTTTACGCTGAACGGCATTACTAGGTATTTAAAGAGTCCCCATTATATACAAAAAGCTATATACTTCTTATCTCCTTCACGTATACGGATTTTATTAAAGGCAGCGACTATATTAAGCTTTATGAAGTACTGTGCCTTCACTAAATGGTTAAGCGTTTCTTAAATTAGGGGAATTGGATATTAGTTTTAAATTGTAATTATGTTTAGAGCTTAATAATTAATATAAAATCTTAAGCCTCCTCCTGGCTTTTTAACGAATAGTATGGGTAAGGCGAATGGAGATTAACTAAGGCAAATAAATCCTTTTTCTAGATGCTTGTTAAGGTATTGTTATATTATAAGTAGTTCTTCTTGTAATATACCGTATAGCGGACCAAACTTTGGTATTATACTAGGCTCAAGTTCTATCTTAAAATTATGCTTATCTTAGTGCGGGGCTAGTTGGTCTATAAATTATTTTTTAAACTTGTTAATTAGATTATGGTACTCTTTAGGTACAAAAGGTTAAGGATTAATATACTGTTTTGGTTCTAGTGCTTTCTTAATATCTTCTATAGTTATAGTAAAGATTTCATGATCTTGTCTTTTTGCTAATGAGATAAAGGGTGCGGCCTATATTATATGAATTTTAAAAGGTTTTAACATAACATCTTTACATTCTTTACTATAATTGGCAGTTATAGCTTTATTGTATTGGTTTAAGGTTTATAGCAAGGGTAATTTATATTATTTTAAATTTAAATAGTTGTGTGTATGTTTATAGGGCAAATAGGTTTTTAAGCAATAACTTTGGCAGTAGGTTATACGGAACTTTAGTATTTCTTTAACCCAGCTAATTAAAGGGTTATGTTGTTTTAGCTATCTATGTCCAAGTATTATCTTATATTGCTTTAGGGGTGTTACGAATAGGGAAACGTATTTAAGGTATTTACCTATCTACATTTTTACAAGAGTGTAGTGTGTTAATTCGCTATATATTAAGGGTTTGCCGTTAAAGCCTTATAGGCCTTAGGGCTTATTAAGTTTCTTTAAATTTAGGTATTAGGTTTTTGCGTAGTTTATATTAATAAAGCCTATACTGGTAGCTCTGCTGTCTATAAGGATTTATACCTCCTTCCACTTTCTAAGTGTTTAAATTTTGCTAAGTATATTAAGGGAGTCGTGTTATGTATTAGCGCTAGAAGAGCCTAAATACTTATACTTTTCCACTTCTTATCCTAAGGCGCGACTTAGCCCTAGGACGATTTGTTTTCCGAGTTAGCTAAGGGTAAGATGCTTTATAATAACTAAGTATGATTTATAGAATGAGTACAAGTTAAGGAGCGAGTATGGCTTAAAGAATAAGTGCGATTTAAGGAGTGGGTGTGATTTAAAGACCAGAAGGAACTACGGCGGACTTTTTTAAAAAGGTGAGTTCGGTAATTCCTTTAGATATATTCTTTTCTACCACATCCAAAGCATTCTCTATTTGCGGCTTGAGTTTTTTGTTCATTAGTTCCTAAGGGTGCGTAGGATTAAGTGGCGTTAAAGTCCATAGGGTTGTGCGTAGGTTTTAAAGAAGGGTCGCGCTTTAGGGTATATGTTGGTTTCATAAAGCTTTAAACATGAGGTGTAGTTGGCTTTAGAGAATAAATCTGTTTGTTATATCAAAGGTCCTTATTAATTTGTTAACACATTGTAGCAAATTCGGGTAGGTTCTTTAGTAGTTCCCTACCTACTAACTATGCTCTAATTTTATCTGAAATAGCTTGTTAAAGAGCAGCAACTCTAGCGGCTTTATTCTAATCCAGTTTGCTAATAAGGCCTAAAAATTCCAAAAAGAAGCTTGTAAAGTCTTGGTTCCGTTATTATAGGTTTTTAAGTTTAGTAATAGCGGTGTGTTCGCGGCTGGCGTTATTATATATTCATTCTAGCAGAGAGACAAAGGTTTTAAAATTAATAAAGGTGCCGTTATAGAAGAATGGGTCTATGGTTTATGCAGCATCTTTACTTAAATAAGACATTCTATAGCTAACCTTGCTAGCTTTAGTAGGGTATTAGTTATAGTTTATTAAAAGTTTAAGACGGAGCTTGGTTACAAAGGGATGTAGGTTATTTTAATTTTTATTAAATATTAGAGGGTTAGGAAGCTTTTCTGATTTTATAGTAGGTACTAGGTTTGTTATAGGTATAGGTTAAGCTACTATTACTGGTTTAGGGTTCGTATTTAATGGGCTAGGTTCAGATACAGTTATGTTAATTTTGTTTATAGGCGGTATCAGGGTCTCTAATGTAAATACTTAAACGTTACGGAGTTCTTCGCGGAGTGCTTCTATTAATCGCTAATGCTGGGCTTTTAGTGCAGCCCGCTGCTGAGCTAAGGCATCTATAAAGGACTATTATATTATGGTTAACTGTTCCCTGACTAGGGATATAATACTTATGGTTATTAAAGAGGATTTAGGTTCGTTTGCCATTTTAATAGTAATTGTTTTTAATACAACATAATGTTAGGGCGCGAAGAGGCTTTGGGGAAGATTTAAAGGAATAATATAAATTCTATCTAAATTTAAGGGTATATAGCTTTTTAAGAGAACAAGACGTTATGTAAAAAAGAGAAGGGAATAACTAGAGAATCTTGTAATTAAATAGTTAGGGGTCTTGGTCAATGCGTACGCACATACATACGCGGACGGACTTCGGTAGAATTTGATTAATCTGGTAGAACTTAGCAGAAGTCGATCAAGCTGGCAGAATTTGGTAGAATTCGGTCAAAGCGTTAAGTTTATCTTGTCGAGTGTTTTACTAAGACATTCCTACTGTAACTAGGCTAGTCCCGTTACACCGCCTTTAAGAATGTATTCTTGTATCCCGTATAGGTAGTAGGGAGGAGGCGTTTAACCAGCTTCTTATTAGTTTCCTTAGCTGGCTTTTCTTCCCTCTTATTAATGATTTAGTTAATTTTATATAAGCTAGTTATAAAGACCTTGTTGTCCCTCCTGTATATATTAAAGTGGAATGCTATAGTACTAATTGCAGTAATATCTACCGCAGGGGGGTTACGTGGTAATAGGGGTATATAGGACCTTAGGGGCTTTTAGGGTAAAGGCGTTATTATTACTCCTTTTAGTTTCTGTTATATCTTTTAAAGGTTATCCCTTATGTCCTATTAGTATGTTTTCTTCCACATTAGTTAGATCTGCGTAATTTAGATATTATTTACGTCGCTATCTGTCCCGCTGCTATATATAGAGTCTTTATTAACTGTAGCACTCTAGGGGAGTATCTTTGTTGGTATAAAAGAGTTCCTTCTGGCCTTATAATGGGCATCTTCTTAGGCGAAGGCTAGGTCGCGGTCCCTAACATCCTACTAATAGGTAGGGTTAGCCTTCGCAGCTAGTGTCTTGTGGTTGGTTTAGATTTCCCTAATATATAAGGGTAATTTTGGTCTATCCTCTAGCTAGACAAACTATCTTTGTTATATATTTAGCCAAATATTAAAATAGGACATCTATTTTTGGCTAAGGATTATGTTATAGGACCCTAGGTCTAGGATGTAAAAGGGGATACTATACTAGCGTTATCCGTTAAGAGCGACATGCAACTTTAAGACGTGGGTAACTAGCTTACCGGCTTAACTATTATAGCCTCTTACTTAAATAGGCTTCTCTAGTCTAATGGCTTTTACGTTTAGAAATATAGTAATGTTATTTATATAGGCAGTATTTATAAAGGCAAAGTCATTTGCTTTAGTATTAATAAGGGCAGTTATATTAACTCTATATCCATTTTAGGATACTATATATAGAACTATAAAGTATTTTCTACCTATTAACTAACTTAGATTAATCTCTTTAAGATTAATAGGGTACCCTAGGGGGGAGTCTTTTCCTAGGGTTCTCCTTTTCCCAACTTATTAGACATTTCTTCTTTCTCTATCTCCTTAATATTACCTATATCCCTTAGCTCTGGGCGGGATAAAACAAAGTAACCCTCCTTATTATAGTTATAGCATATAGCCGACATAGGGTTAATTAGGGTATTGCAACGAGTACTAGTTAAGGGTGTAGTACGTAGCTAGTTAGGCGAGGCTCGCTAGTATATAGTTATAACCGCTTTTAGTATAAGAGCAGTTATAGCTCATCTTCCTACTCTAGCTCCTATAGGTATGGCTGGCGAGTTCTAATTACTATATAGTTGCTTCTGCTGATTAGGGGGCGCGTTAATTTGCTTTAGTTCTGCATCTAAAGATAGGCAATAAGCTGCGAGTCTTTTATAAGTTAGTAAGTTATTTAAGGTTATAGCAATCTTTTCTTATAGCTAGATTATTAGCCTATTATATAGGTCTAAATAGTAGTTCTTAAGGGGAACCTAGCCTTCTCCTACAAGGTATAGGAATTAAGTCTAGAATTTAGCAAAGGATTAGTTTAGTTTTATTATTAGGTAATTATAGTTATACTAGGCATCCCGTACTTTATTTAGGTTAATATAGATAGTAGCTAGGTGCCGTATTATCTTATTAATATATATAAATTGGATAGGGGAATTGTCCTTAAACTTGGCTTAAAGGTGCTATTAGGCGTCCCCTATGGTTTAACTAAAGAGGTAGAGCATTTTAGCTTCTTTAGAAAGGAAATAGTTGTAGTTAATGCAGAGCTTTCCTTATACTTAAATCCTCTAATTCTTAAAGATAGGGTCTATCCTATTAGACAGTGGTTAGGGGTTAGGGAGCTTAACGGACTTTAACTATTTTATTATTATATCTATACTCCCTAGTATGTTATATTTGGTTAAGTAAATAGGATGGCTAGGACTTCTAAAAGGGGGAGCTAAGCTTTATAGAGCTATAAGGCTGTCTAGGATCTCTTGTAGAGTCTTCTATATGCTTTAAGCTTAGAGACGGTTGGCTTCCTAATTAGCCGTCAGGGCATAAATCTATTTGTATACGTCCATACTATTATTATTATCCTTAATTTCAGATCCTAATTGAATCTCATGTTCTTCTTAGGTTGGGGCAGCTCTTTTAGATAAGCTTACTTTAGGTGCCATTATTGGCTTCTTAGGGTTTATTGGAATTATATAATTTAGTTTTAATTCTGGGGGTATAGGTCTAATCCTGTCTAGCTTATAGGGGGGGGATATTATTAAGGCCTTCCCAGGCAATGTAGAGTTGTTTTGGTGTCTGAGTATAGCATATTAACGCGTTGTTGCAGACGAAGTTTCTTTTAGGGTGGGATATTATTAAGACCTTCCCAGGCAATATAGGGTGAGCTTAGTATAATGTTACAGCTTGTATAAATGCCTCTAAACCGAAGCTTGTAGAATGCTATATTATAAAGATATTAAGCTAAGGAGAAGAGGAGAGGTATGTATAGGAGGTAGAGACGTAACATATACGCGTTAGGACGCCAAGTCCTTAGCCAAACCCCTAACTAGGCTCCCTGTCTAGGTTACACGTTACGGTGCCGTAACACTAATTATAGTGCAGCTTTTTATAAAATATAAGCCCTATATTAAAGGCTAATCTTTAAGCTGGAAGGCTTTAGTTAGTAATATTAGTAAGAAAACCTGCGTAGGCTTTTAATTAACCTTTAAGTCTCTTTCCTTTAACTACATTTTGCTCTCCTATATCGCTATTAATCTTCTTCTTTAGCTTAGCTTTATTAGTTAGAACCATAATATAGTGCGGCTTCTTTGCCGAGGTCTTTAAGGACGGTAGTAGAGACTCTAGTAAGTTAGGTTCTGGCATCTTATCTAGGGTAGGAAGCCCTAGAGCTAAGTTATCTTTAGAGCTTAAATCTTATTACTTACTACTTTTAGTATTAGGTTCCTCTTAATTTCCACCAGAATCCACCTATTATCTTCCTTTAGTATTAACTTAAATTTCCTCTAGAGTCTCATCGCTTTTATTAGACGACAATTCCAATTTATTTTAGAGATTCTCTATTTAACAGACATCAATAATTTCCAACATTTAGTTAGTCCTTACTTGGAGTACATTCGCAAGATCTGGCTATGAGTTATTATAGAGCAACTACTTATTAAACTTTACATCTCTTATTCTAATAACCTTCTTCTAACTTAGAATGTAGATTTAGAAGATATTTATTAAATTATACCCTACCAGATATCCTATATGGGCCCTTAACGCGAGCTTGTTTAGGCATGGAATATTATATTTAAGAGGATAGGCCCTACAGCTATAGACTTATAGGTGTCCTATATTAGGTTTTAGTGGTGTTATACCCATTACTAACTAGATTTTCTTAAAAGGTATTTTCTACCTAAGTCTTTTACTAGGCGTCTGATTAAGTAGATAGGCAGCTACTTTATAGGCTTTTAGCGTTAGCTCTTCTAGTAGATAGGCCTTAATCCTTATACACTAAGCCTTCTATATAATCACCCCCCCAGATTATCCCGCTGGACCATTCTATAATTAAGTATTAGGTACTAATCTTTTAAGAGTAATTCCTTATTCAGCTATCTAATCCTTAAATTCGTCTCTAAGAGACGTCTCTCTATTTGTGTAGATTATAGCTACCTTAAAGCCATATTATTGTTTAATAATATTGCAATATGTAATGACTCTTTGGGTAAGGGACAACTTCTTAGCCATTATGTCTACCTTATTTATCCACGTCGCGTCATTAAGGAAGTATACCACGTACTTATCGCCATTAAATGCAACTATTCCAGGTATTAAATTAAGGTGGATTTTATAGAAAGGAACTATTAACTAAGTTAGTGTTCTTCTAGATATTACCTTATAAGCTTTACTTACTCCATATACTTTATATTCTACTATTATCGGGCCTTTTAGAATCGCGCCTATTACTAACTTAAGTAGTTACTTAATTGCTTCTTTTCCTATATAGCCTAATTGCTAGTGCCATATATAACCTTCTGCCTAATTTAGTAGAGGCTTTAATAAATACTTTACTAGTTTTAATTAAGTTATAAAGGAAGCCTCTAGTAAGTCTCTCTTTAGCTTATTATATTTAATAGTTTTCTAACTATAGTAGTAGCCATAATAGGCGTATGTTACATTATCGCCATAGTAAAGAGTGTTCTTTTTATTGTTCTAATAGACGCCTTTATTATTAAGCTTTTAAAGGCATACTAGGTTAGTGTAAAAGCCTAGTATAAAGGCTGCTCCTAAGAGCTGTATCTGCCTCTTCCCTTTTAGGTAGTTAATTATAACTATAGCTGTGCCATAGCCTTTAATTTCTTTAATATACGAGCCCGTGTAGATATAGTCTAAGATAGGCTTAATATCGCTAACAAATCTAGCTTAATCGTTGATAACGTGTAGGTTGGTTTCTAAGTTAAGAATAACACTGTTATAAAGCTTATAACTAGAAGCTATATTATAGGCTCCTACTTAATAAACTGTAAAGCCTCCGTTGGGCTCTTAAAAGCTCTACTAGTTGCCATCCTTTGGCTTCTTATTAGCTTAATTATCCTTTTTAATTTGCTTAATACAAGCCTTAATTTCAGGCGTTGTATTAGCAATCTTTTTATCCACCTTTTTCTAAATTTTGTTACTTGGTTTAAACCACAATAGGCAAGGAATTAACTCTAGAATATACCAGCACTTATTAAAGTAGTAATACTTTCTGTATAGGCACTCTAGTGGCAGTTGCCTTTCCTTCTTTTACTTATCTACTAACAATTTAGACTTTAACTTAGGCTTTAAATTTAGTAACTCGCTTAACTTATCCTTAAAGGTGGCTGCAAAGGATCCTTATAGGGTTTTGCCCTTTTAGGTGAGCTCCATACAACGGTAATTTTAGTAGATTTTAACCAGTTTAAAGAAGCTAGAAAGCTTCTCCTTTTTCCACTCTATCCTTTCAAGCTAGTTCTTTTAATATTTGGACCAGCTTAGTATAATTAAATTAACTATATACACAAAGTCTCTTACTAAATAGTTACTATTTATTTTAGGTAGACCTAGCTCCTTACACTTAGTATACACTTTCTCCCACTCCTCTAACTAGACCTTAAAGTTCTGGTTCCAAGGCGCTTTCTTAAGCTTTATATACTGGGTAGCTGCTTAAAGCTTTTAGGCGTTATTAGTTGGAGTAATTCTCTACTTTAGTGACACCAAGACGTTATAGGTGGTAACGCATTTAAACATGTAGATAAGGTAGATATATAAGATTAAGCTTTAAATGTGGCTGCGTAACGTATTAAGAGCTAACAGCTGTTTTCTGTATAGCTTTATATCTTCCCTATAGTTGGCTTTAAGCATATAAAGCTCCTCCTTCTCCTCCTTATCTAGCTCTATAAGCTTCGTCATCCCCCAGCTATTAGTATCCTTAGGTAAGGCTTAAATAGGTTCTTTAAGCTTTAGCAATTTAGTCTTAGGTATTAATAGGTTAACATACTCCCAGAGACAATTGTTATTTACTTTTAACTTAATTACCTTAATCCATTCGTCCCAATTATTTGGGCTTATA
>Ga0307507_10000154_pt1 | contig 121931 bp, 58 predicted proteins | sample 7_EM_MG_FD_207223 | JGI IMG/M metagenome (GOLD analysis project Ga0307507, IMG submission 207223) | Populus trichocarpa ectomycorrhiza microbial communities from riparian zone in the Pacific Northwest, United States - 7_EM | ecosystem: Host-associated > Plants > Roots > Unclassified | place...
TGTTTCCACCTGTTTCCACCGACGCAGCAAGAAGAGACCGACCGCGAGACGACAATCTGACGGCAATCTGCCGCATTCTGCCATATTCTGCCAAGTCCACTGAATCCTGCCAAGTTCTGCCAGGACCGCTACTCGAATCCTATTTTGCTCCGTGTACGTGTCGACCAAGCAACCAAACTAACGATATATACCCTTTCTTCCCGTTTCCTTACCTTCTCTCCTCACGCAACGTCTTGACTTCATTACACAGTTTATGTACGTAGCTTAATAATATCTACTTTGCTATATATTATCGTCGCTTGTACTTACTCCGTGACAGTTATTATAGGCTTATATAACTAGCCTAAACTTCTTAAAGGTCTTGTCTGTTCCGGCGTTCTTAATCTTATTAATAAATTGGGAGTTAAAGATTCTAACTTCTTCTAGGATATCTGCTATATTAATAAACTTAAAGACACCTTTTTTAAGTAAACCGTTTATCTTCTTACGTCAAGACTCTGTAAATAACGGTAAGGTATACTCAGATATTATAGTATTAGGTTTTATTAGGTTGTTGTTAATAAATATTAATACATCTGCGGTGTTCTGCTGGGACTTTATTAGCAATTATTATATCCGTTTTAATCTTTAGGGGGGTACACTAGCTGCCAGTTCCTTGGTTGGTTCCTTAGTCAGTTCCTTAGTTAGTTCTTTAATTAGTTCCTTAGTTAGTTCCTTATCTAGTTCCTTATTAGGTTCTTCTAGTTTAGGTTATAGGTATAGCTTTACTACTATAGTCCTAAAATCGGTAGGTTTACTAGGGAGTTATATCTTATATATCTCTCCGTTAATTCCAAGTAACCTAAATAGGCTAGTCTATCTGCCGCTCTGTCTAGTATTACCTTTGCGCCATATAAGTACTTCTAAGTTAAGGGGGAGGTTATAGATTGTAGTAACAGATGGACCGTTTTATTAGTTTAGTGTATTATTAACTTGTTTCTTTGTTCTAATCCTTATAATCTCCTCCATTACCTTCTTTATAGCTGCCACTCGTTGTGTAATAGAGGGTGCTAGTAGGTCAAGTTTACTTATTTAAGGGTAGGCACTAAAGATAAGTAGTGTTAGGACCAAGCCATCTAGGCCAGCTGTGTTATTAGTGGCTTTTACTGCTATTTGTAAAGCTAATTCCTTAGCTATTCCTAAGTCCTATAGCTCCTCTATGATTATTTAGTATACTTAGCGTATAGTTAGGTAAGCTCTTTCTACTATTCCAATAGACCAATATGCTTCCACTAGGACAGTTTTAGTTAATATGGCCATTGCTGTAGCGTGTTATTGGAACTTCTTACTTATAAAGTTCTTCCCAGCATTATAGGTAATGTAGTTAGGGGGTCCAATATAGGTATTAATCTAGTAGAGTCGTAGGGTGTCCCAGGTATATTTTATGGAGATATTACGTAGCTATCTTACGGCTTAAAATCTGGTAGCTTTATTAATTACATAGAGGACAGGGCTTCTATTAATATACATAATATTAATAAAAATAGAATAGTTAAAATTAGAATCTTAGTCTTCTTATAATATAAACTTAAACTATCTAGGGGATTTACCATATTTCTAGCAGTAGGAATAGTATTTAGTGAGGTAGTTAATAACCTACTTATTAATATTATTATGGCCAGAGCGTTCTAATACCTTATATAGTTTGTCTGCCGATGGATATCTAAAGCGGCGGTAGAGTCGGCGGAGTTTAGTGGTGGTCAGATAGTAAGGGTTTTAGTCAAATAAGTAGGTTATAAATAACTATAGTGACTCTTCCTATAATAGGAAGGGGTGACCAAATTGGCAAACCACTAGTACCAATTTTATTGGGGTAACTAGGATGTTCTTAAGATTATTATAATAGACCTTTAATGTGTCCATGTCTGCAAGATATAGTAAGAAAGGTATATCGGCCTTTATAACGTAAAACTTAACATTACCAACTAGTGTATTAACTATAATGGAGCTAATAGAAGAGGTAGATCCAATGCTAAACTAGACATTAATAGCGCCGGCCTTTAAGGTATTAGTAACGGTATTATGGGTCTTCTTATATGCGAGGTATTATCCATAACCTACTATTAATCTCTTTAAGGCTCCTATGTTAATCATTACTCCGTAGAACTTGTCAGAAGTATATTAGCTAGTAGCAATATAGGTAAATGGGTCTAAGTCATTGTTATAGTAAGTAGTTGGGTTAGTGCCGGTAATCATATAGGTAAAGGATTAATCCGCTAAGTTAGTTATAGTATTAATAGCTCCTCTATACTGTATTTTTCCGAAAAGGGTAAGGAACAGTTTAGTCTATTCCTAAGTTAGAGATATTGGTAGTAACTTAATATTGATTATAAGAGCTTCTATTACGTCATTAATAGATTCTAAGTTAAGTTTATTATTATAATCTGTTCCCTTATACTTAGTAATATACTACCTGGCATGTCTATTAAAGCGGCGGTTAAATATGTCCTTAAACTTCTTCTTTAATTTATCGCGTTCTTTTCTTAAGTATTTAGATAACTAGCAACCTTCCTTATAGCAGACGAAGCAGCGCTTCTTAGGTAGTGCATATTAGTTTAGTGGTCTGTTATATGGTTAAGATAGTGGTTAGGGGTACTGCTTATAGTAACAGCAGTTAGTAAAGAAAGCTTAGGGGTTCTTATTATTTAACTTTTTAAAAGTTGTAATAGAAGATTATAGGTCATTAATTAAGCCAGTTAGGCTGTTAGAAGGTTTAAAGCAGGCATATTAATAAGCTAGTAACTCCTAGCAAGCGTTAATAAGTTTATTATAAAGGAACTTGTTAGTATGTAAGTCTAGGTTAAGACTATACTAGAGGTGTCTTAGTTCTTTAATAAGTAATTATAGATAGTCTAGGGTTGATTTTCCAGTATTCTCGCCTTTGCTTATTATAGACCTTAAGGTTATCAAGTTCTATTGCCCTAGTATGCCACGCCTGTATTTAGGTCCCTTAAAGTAGTTATATATGGCATTACAGATTTGGTTAAACAAAAGGGTTAGACTAACGTTCTTAAGGTTAGTGTAGTAGTGGTTAAATGCTAGGCCGCGTAACATTGTAGGGTAGGCTTTAACTTTAGCTTCTTGGGGTACATCAGCTCTGCTATAAAGGTTATAAAAGATGGTAAGTTTAAAGTTAAAATTGTTATCTTCTCCACTATACTTATTATCTTCCATGTATATCTTTGCGAGGTTTGTTAACTCCTTGCTAAAACCCTAGTTTTAGTTCTGTCCGGATAGTCCTATTATTATTAGTAGATTAATGTAAGGTTAGTTTTATTATATTGGCGAGGTAGGTTATATAGGTAGGATGGGGTTTATAGGTAGTATTATAAGTAGGGTAGAGTTTGTGGTTGGTAAGGTTAAGATTAGGGTTTTAATAGTACTGGTACTGGTGAAGTTATTTTTAAGAAGGTAGTTAATTCGTCCTAAATAAAACTTCCCTTTAGTTGCTATATACTCGTTAATCTCAAGCTTAGTCCATTCTATAGGATCCTCTTCTTGTAAGGTATTAAAGAGTAACTATGGGACTATAATATGTCTATCCTTCTTAACCTATACTCTATAAACTTAAAGGAAGTGTTAGAGGTTACAAACAGTTATCTAGTTATAATTCTTAAAGACTTCTAGTATAAAGGTGTTAAAGTCATCGCGGTAAAGCTCCTATAGGTTATTATCTGTTATATTGTGAAATCCATATTCTATAATCTTGTACTGTATGAATTCACTAATTTCTCCTTTGTCGATATCTTTAGACTATACGTTAAGCCCTTTGCTCTATCTCCTCTGTCCTTCTCTAACTTATTCCCTAATATCTAACATATCGATTCTTGTCTTATAACTCTTATTAAGTTTAATTTTTGGGTTTTAAACGCGTAATGGATGTGAATTAATATAGATGCGTAATAGACGCGAACTAAGGGCCTATTAAAAGGGTTGGTTCCTTAAGTACCTAAAGCCTTTTAGAGGGCCTAATACTCCTTATTAGGTTTAATTTTGGGTTCTAAACGCGTAGTAGACGCGGACCAAGGGCCTATTAAATAGGGGTTGGTTCCTTAAGTATCTAACGCCTTTAGAGTGCGTAATAGACGCAAACCAAGGGCCTATTAGATAGGGGTCGGTTTTTTAAGTACCTAAAGGCTATATATAAAGAATCAAGGGCCTCTTAAGAAGAGGGGTTAACTTTTCAAATACACGTTAACTAATGCTCCTTAGCAAACGGGATCAGTAGAGGCCTATAGCAGGGACTGATCGAGCTCGTCTCTCTTCGTAGGTAATATATCTCCTGATCTATAATCACTGATCAGTGTCGGTATCACTTCCGGTAATACGTATTGCTATTGCAATAGTGTAGGGGTAGTAACTGATTTAATTAATACTTAATTAATTCTCCTATTCTACAGGTGGAATTTAGTGGATTTCCTAAGCTCGCTTAGCTCACGTAATCGCGTGCAACTGCATTGCGAAACCTTGTTTAGACAGTTACTAAGGGTAATTAATAATATAATTGTAGAGTATTACCTAATAGATTAACTCCTGTTATATTCTAAGATTTACTATAAAAGGAGAAGCTACCTAAGGTAGGGACTATAGTCCTTTAAATACATAATGTAACTCCTATAAATATACTTAGTATATTAGTACGTTAGTATATTAGTACGTAAACGTTCCTACATTCTAAACTTAGTCCCATAACTAACTATATAACTGTTACGGAGTGAGTACAAGTAGTGATAATATATAGCGAAGTAGATATTATTAAGCTATGTACATAAACTATGTAATAAAGTTAAGACGTTATATAAGGAGAGAAGGTAAGGAAACGGGAAGAAAGGGTATATATTATTAGTTTGGTTGCTTGGTCGATACATACACAAAGCAGAATAGGATTTGAGTAGCGGTCCTAGCAGAACTTGGCAGGATTTAGTGGACTTAGTAGAATATAGCAGAATGTGGTAGATTGCCGTTAGATTGTTGTCTTGCGGTCGGTCTCTTCTTGCTGCGTTAGTGGAAATAGGTGGAAATAGGTAGGAATAGGTGGACGTGTATAAGGTATTATGGAGGTATCCTATAATAGTACCCCCCCTTTAAACTCGAGCTTCTGCAAGATAGGGCTGTAGTAGTTCTGGGTGGAGTTCATAAAAGTCTTCTACGGCTTATATAAGTCCTATAGAGTTAATGGGTTCCTATAAGGGCTTAGTAAAGCCTCTCTATTTTATAAGGTATATATATTTGCGTTTCTATTTGTTGTACTTAATATCGTCAACTCTTTTAATAAGGTACTCATCCTTACTATCCACTTTAACTAGTAGGGGAGGGTCTTAGATTTGTCTAGGTAGGGCGTCTAATATAGGGGCGGTAGGGCGGAGGACTGACATATGGAATATAGGGTGGATTTTAACCGTATTAGGGAGCTTTAGTCGGTAGGCATAAGAAGAGATAACTTTTTCGACCTTACAAGGGCCGGCGTTCTTCCAATTAAGTTTCTTAGTAGGTTGTTTTGTGTTTAGATTTCTTGCATCTAGCTAGATAAAGTTACTAATTTAGTAAGCTAATGCTAGGGTTCGGTTCTTATTTGCTACGGCTTTATAAATAGACTAGGCCTATATTATTTTATTAATAAGGAACTCTTATAGTTCTTCTATCTTCTTTATAAATTTATTTATTTCTGTAACTTGTAAGGCCTAATAAGCTAGGTAAGAAATATTACTAAAGGGTGTAAAACCCATTTGCGGTACTAGCTATAATTAGCCAGAAACGGGGAGACCTTTGTGGTTTCTAAGACGGAGTTATTTATAGTAAACTCGGTAAATGTAAGCTAGTCTATCCAGTTATCCTATAAATACGACGTGTATATCCGAATATACTGTTCTATTATAGCATTTATATGTTCCATTTAACCATCCGTTTCTAGGTAATATGCTATAGATAATAGTGCTTTAATGTGGAGTTAGGTAGTTAGTTCTTTCTAGAATGCTAAGACAAACTAGCGGTCTCTATTGGAGACAATTGTTTTAGGGAGTCTATAAAGTTTCTATACGTAATCTAGGAATAGTTAGGTAACGGCAGGTGTTAACATATTAGGGTAGGCGATTAAGTGTCTTATCTTGGATAGTTAGTCTATAACTACTATAATGTTTATACAGCCTTTACTTATAGGGAGGTTAATAATAAAGTTAATTAAGATGTCCTTCTATTTTCGGTCTGGAACAGGTAGTGGTTTTAGGAAGCCGTTATACGTCTTATATAAAGCTTTAGCTCGTTAGCAGGTATGGCAGCTGGAGACGTACTTCCGTATCATATTATGCATGTTTAGCCAGTAGTACTCCCATTAGAGTAGTTCTAGGGTTTTTCCTTAGCCTATGTGGCCGGCTATTGGTAGATTATATACGTATTTAAGAAGCTTAAGCTTAAGTTTATTGTAATTAAAGATAACTAGGCGGTTTTAGTAGTATAAGCGGTTTCCACAGGCTTCATATTTACTTAGAGAAATCTTTTTAGAGCGTCTAATGCTATCTTAAATTAGCTTAAGCATCTCTTAGATAAACTTATTGTTTAGATATTTGTCGACTATAATCTGTTTAATAGTTTAATCGGTTATTTTAAGGACGTATACTGTAAGATCTTTAGCAGAAGGTTTAAATAGCTTAGGGCGGAGCAGGGTCTAATTGCGGTAGGAGCGCGCTTTTTCTTAAGCTAGTGCGTCTTGTAAATGTTAGGTTAGGGCATTAGGCTTCTAGCCTTAAACGCCTAGGCGGTACGTGATTAAGAATTGGAATTGGGATAGATATTCTAACTAGTGGACTTAACAGTGGCTTAGCTGTTTTGTGGTTGTAAAGTACTATAGGTTTTTATAGTTACTAAGAACTTTAATTGGGAATCCAGCTCCTTCTAGTTTTAGTCGCCATTACTTAAAGCATTTAATAATAGCCAGCAATTCCTTATCGTAGATCTTGTAATTATATTCGGCTAGGCTTAGTCGTTTTAAAAAGTATGCTATAGGGTGCAATACTCCTTCCTTATTATATTGAGACAGAATGCCTCCAGTAACGTAATTAGATAAGTTAGCTTCTATAATACTTATTTGGTCTAGGTTAAAGTATTAGAGCATAGATGTAGTAGTAAACATAACCTTTAGATAAGTAAAGGCCTTCTTACATTCCTTATTGAAGATAAAGGCTTTGTCCTTTTGGGTTAAGGCTATAAGGGGTAAAACCAAGGCGGAGAAGTTATTAATAAACCATTAATAGAAGTTGGCGAAGCCTATAAAGGCCCTTACGTCCTTAACGTTCTTAAGTTCTTACCAGTTTATAATTGCTTTAACTTTCTTAGGGTCTATTTATACGCCATCTATAGAAATAATAAGTCTAAGGTATAGGACTTCCGTTTTATAGAACTCGTATTTATCTATATCTAATTGTAGACCAGCTCCGCGCAAGGCTTATAGGACCAGTTTAATATATTTTTGGTATTTAGCCAGATTATTGCTGTATATTAAGATGTTGTTAATATAAGCAGTATAAAAAACGTCTAGGTATAGGCGTAGGGTATTATTTACGAAGTGTTAAAATAAACTTGGGGCGTTTATAAGGCTAAATGGCATTACTAAGTATTTAAATAATCCGTATTGAGTACAAAATGTAGTAAGCTATTTGTCTCCTTTCGCGATACGGAGGCGGTTAAATATATAGATAATATTAAGCTTTGTATAGAAGCGAGCCTTATTTAATTAGTTTAGTGTCTCTTGGATTAACAGGATTAGGTATTAGTTCTTAATAATAATAGCGTTAAGAGCTTGGTAGTCTATGCAGAAGCGCAGACCGCTGCTAGGTTTCTTAATAAAGATTACTAATACGGTTATGGGTGAAGAACTTGCTCTAATAAATTCTTTATTTAGATGTTCGTCTAAGTACTTCTATAGTACCTAGAGTTCGTTTTGGGATATTCTATATAAGGGTCCAAATCCGGGATGTTTTCCTTCTTTAACTATAATCTTGTAATTATATAGACGGCGTTTTGGTAGCTTATTAGCTTCCTTTTATAAGAATATATTTAAATAATTATAGTATTCTACTAGTACTTTTGTGGCCGGGTTAGTGTGCTTCTTTAGTGCTAAGGCCTTCTTAATATTGGCTATTATAACGGTAAATATTGTGTGTTTAGGTTTTCTAGCAAGTTATGCTAACATGGTAGCTCTAATTATGTGGATATCTAAGGTATTAAGTGGGCTTAGATTATCCTTAGTTTCTTACGTAGTTTTAGGTTCAGTATTAGATATGGAGTTAGTATTAGATTCGGGTTTAGGTTCTTTAAGTATCCTTTTTATAGTGGAATACCAGTTCTTTTAGTACCTTTATATATTAAGCTTAAGCTTCTACTTGGTTTGGGGTGTAGCAGTTAGAGTCGGTTTATATAGTTTAGTATAATTTCCGGGTTCTTAGTGGATGTTGGTGGAATTCTTATATTGGTAGAATTTGGTAGAATTCTCGGGTTAGTGGAATTGGGTGGACTTTTTAGGTATAGGGTGGATGTTGGTAGAAATTTTAGACTGGTGGATCCTAGTGGATTTTTTAGATTTTGGTTTAGGGTCTGAGTAGCGAGTTATAAGGCACTTCTGCTTATAATAAGAGGTGGTAAATAGAAGCTTAAGGTTATCCTAATTAATGGTTACCTTATATAGCTTTATCTAGGGTTATTTAAGGATTACTAGGTAACCTAGGGTAGTTATAAAGAGCTTAATTAATTCTTTATAGTTTAGGTATTAAAGTCTTAGAGCCGCTATGTAAGTAATATGGCTTAAGATAGTGTGTTTGCTATTAAATCTAAATACGTTAATATATTGGTTAAGGGGTGTTAGGATAAACCTATTATCTTACGCAAAGATCTTATTAATAAATCCTATACCGCTAGCTCCTATATTAATTAGGACTTAAGCGTTAGCCTATTAACTTTTCTGCTAAAGACGGCAGTTAACGGTTATACTATAATCCTAAGAGTTAGGGTTTGCAATATCTAATGCATTTAACAAGATCCTATAATATAGCTATCCCAAAGAGTGACTTAACTCTAGGACGTGCCTTTTAGTGGCAAGTAGGAAGGGGTTCCTACAGAACATTAGTTATAACTTTATCCTTATAAGTAGTGCTTACTAGACGCGGGGCTAGAGCTAGGTAAAGATTAGGGACGGTAACTAGAGGATTAATATAGTAAATGGTTGTTAGTGTTAGCCGTTTGTAAGTTATATTAGGGCATAAGGATGGAGTAGTATCTTAAGATATATTCCTTACTTCTGCATTTAAAGTAAAGGCCTAGCTTAATGCGTTATTCTTATTTAGGGGACCCTAGTGGAGCATATCCTAGGGTCCCTATGTTAATATCCATAGTGTTAGGGTGCTTAGGCTAAGACGATAACTTAGTAGACGTTTATAGGGCTGTTATATTATATTAAGGAGTAGACTTTAGTGTTAGGCGTAGTATATCGTTATACCATTTATTAATAACGTTTATATAGGCGTTAAGGGCTCCTAGTAGGTCTATACCTATTAGGGAGGTTTTTAGTTTAGGACTTAGAGATTTAATAAGGCTATTAATTAGTGTGGAGTTGTTCTAGCCTATTTCTTTTACATAATAGTTAAATTTAAAGAAGTATACTGGAAAGCTTTTTATTCCTTAAGTTATATAGTTTATTTTTCTCTAGGCAGTAGCTTAGCGGTTTAGGTTACTATACGTAGCTTTAAGAAGTATAATTAGGCTTAGTACTAAGTTCGGTTAAAGAGGTTTAATAAAGTTAGCTGTATCTCCTCCTAGTTAACTTAGGGCATAATAGAGTTGGTTGGCTTTAGTTAGGTAGCAGTTAGCGTTACTAGTTAGCTTATTTTTAAGCTAGCTTAGGAATAATTAGAGTTCTTATTATTTACTAGTAAATATCGGAGGGTCTAGTAATTATTTAGATTATTATAGCGTAGTAGTCGGTTCTACTAGTAGGATAACTATTACTAGTTTAGGGCTCGCGTTCCGCGTATTAGCTTCTAGTAATAGCGACCAGTCTTAAGGGCTTAGTGTGGGCGTCTTAAGGGTGCGGATTTCTTTTTGGAGGGCCTTAATTATTTTCTAGTGCCGTGCTTCTTGTTCGGCTTACTATTAAGCTATAACAGCTTAGTTTTATATAAGGGCGTCTATAAAGAACTTTTGTATATCTACTAATTGTTCCCAGAGTACGGATATAATATTGGCGGCTATTATAGGGGCTTTAAGGTCATTCTGTATTTTGAACAGGGCGGGGCGGAATATAGGTTTTAACGTAATATAGTATTACGGAGTAAGTATAAGTGGTAATAATATATAGCGAAGTAGATATTATTAAGCTATGTATATAAACTATATAATAAAGTTAAGACGTTATGTAAGGAGAGAAGGTAAGGAAACGGGAAGAAAGGGTATATATTATTAGTTTAGTTGCTTAGTTAACACGTATACAGAGCAAAATAGGATTCAAGTAGCGGTCCTAGCAGAACTTGGCAGGATTTAGTGGACTTGGCAGAATATGGCAGAATGCGGCAGATTGCCGTCAGATTGTCGTCTCGCGGTTAGTCTCTTCTTGCTGCGTTGGTGGAAACAGGTGGAAACAGGTGGAAACAGGTGGGAACAGGTGGACGTGTATAAGGTGTCACGGAGGTGTCTCGTAACAATAACTTAGTTACCCCTTATCCTATAGTTTAACTAGTTCTAGCGCGTCCCGCACTTCCACTACTAATCCGTTTATATCTTCTCTTAGTAGTGCTACTACTGCCAATATAAGGTCTGTAACAATAAGCGTAATATTGCCTACTCCTTAAACCGCTACGCTGGCTAGGCTTATAGGAGGATTAGCAGCTCTCTTAGTATCTTTAAATATATAATTATATCTTCTTTATAAAAGAATACCTAAACCCCTTAAAAGTAGAGAGGAAGAAAGCTGAATATTAATACCCATTATAACAGCGCCTAATTATAGTATTTTATTACTTAATATCTAATACGGATCCTATCTTGTAGCCCACACAGACTACTCCGTTATAGAGGGGGAAAACTTATAATTTACAGAAAGAAAAACCCTGCTATTAGGGAAGGAGAAACCCTATATGCTATCTCTTATAAACTATTACTATATATACTGCATCTCCCCCCCCCCCCCTAAAGCCATCGAAGGCGTAAGGGGGATTTATCCGTTTTTACTACCACCTATTATAATACCGAAAGAACGAGCGGGATATGTATATATATTCTAGGTATCTTTTATGCCTAGGCCCTAGTTGCTAGGCCCTCTCTAAAGTAACTAGTCGTAGAGAGGAGACAAGGAAAACCGTAGAGGGTTACTATCTAGGCTGCCAGGCAGTATTACAGCAGTAAGAATGGCGAGTAACCGCATACTCCGCGGGCGATCACCCTAGGGGTTGGGAGGGAGGTATATTTATTCGATCAATTCGTTCGCTCGTCCGTTAATATAAGGTTATCGATGCTTTCCGTTAGGGGTCGGGGGATATTATCAAATACTATATATCCATATTGGATCGTGTAGGTGCTTAATAGGGGAATAGTAGTAGCTGTTATCGTGAAGGGGTACCAACAGCAGTGGTTTTCGAGATCTCACCATCCCATGTGAAAACTTTTCACTACCGCCCACAACGCTTATGGCCACCACCAGGTCTACCAGCACGCTGTACGACGTCTCTGCGTTGGCTCTGGATCTAAACTTCGAAGACCAGGTTCGTAGCCGTCACCACGTACAGGTGCAGAGTCCGATTTCGACGGCCACAGCGCCTAATTATATAAGTAAAGTAAGATTATTAGTACTAATAAAAGTTGTTAAACGGACAATAAGGTATAAGAACTTTGTTTATTAAAGAGGGCTCTAGAAGCTCGCTATATATATAAAATAGATAGCAATAGAATAACGACGTAGTTATTATTTAGTTGGTAATTAGTAATAGAAATAGGTAATAAAATATTTAATAAGATATTTAATGTAATAGAATAACAACTATGTCGTTATTTAGTCGAGGTAATAAGATATAGGGTTTTAGACTTAAAACCAGTATTAAAATAGTAGTAAGGAACTTCAATCTAGTTTAATATACCCCCCTAGCTATATAAAGCCTTTTAGGCTGCTATAAAAGTTATGATAGCAATTTAGTATTAAGTTAAAGAATCCTCTATATAGTTACTTTGCCCAAATATTATCTAAGTTGAATTAAATTTAATCCTTAATATTAATGAGGTTTAATTACTAAATAAACATCTTATGCTTTTAATAGGGCAGAGCCTTTATTAAGCCGTTTACTATTATATCCGTAGTAGGGACCTATTTAATATTAATTCTTTTTTTATAAACTTCCTAGCGGAGCTAGTAGTAATAGATATTAACGTATTGGAGCTTAGTGTTAAGCTTAGCGTCGCTTTTAGTTAGTAGTTAAATTGTCTATATATTATCGCAATATATTACTTTTTTCTTAGTAGTGTTAAATCCGACTTCTTTAAAGAATTGCTACTATTAAATTAACTTGGTAGCTATATATAATAAAGCTAGGAGCTCTACCTCCGTGCTTAATTTTATTACTAATTTTTGCTTAGTTAATTGCTAGTTAATTAGTACTCTAAATAAGGTAAATAGATAGCCTTTTATGCTCTTTATACTAACTAGATTATCTTTAAATAACGTATCGCTCGCCCTTATAAAGATATAGTTTATTATATTCTCTTTTAAGTACCTAATTATAAGAGTTTTGGTTTAATAGAGATAAGCAATTACTCTTATAGCAGCTACATTATATATTAGTAACAGGTTTTGTAAGAATTTCAATAGCTTACTAACGGTTCTCGCTACATCTAGATAAGTGATATTTGCTATATAAAGTATTAATCCAACCTTCCTCTAGTAGATATAGATATCCTACTTAAAGACTTATTCCGGATTAGGGCTGAGTTCCTTAATGCCTATTAGTATATATATTTTATAATAATTTTTTATATTAAAGCTAGTCGCGATTTTATTAATATAGGAGTCCTAGCTAAGCTAGATCTTCCTATTCTTTCGGTTGTAAATAATTTAAATCCTTAAGAACTAGGTAAAGTCTCCTAGGTCCTTTATCTTGTACCTTTTTATAAGGTGCTCCTTAAATGTTTTAAGCTTAAGTAGGTCTTTTTTTCTATAGGTAGCTATAATATTATTAATATAGAAAAAGACTATTAGCTAATTACTATAATATAGGCAAGACTCCTCTATTACTAGCTTTAAGCCTTCCTTTTTAAGTATTATAATTAAGTTGCTATACTACAGTAGAGGTAATCGTCGCAATCTATAGAGCGCTTATTAAAGTAGTAGGCACTTACCCTTAATTAAAAATCTATCTAGACACTTAATGTATATAACCTTATTAATTCCGCTGTTTATAAATGCATTAATAGCATTACCTTGCCAGCAGTCTAGGTTAAATATTGTAACGGTAGCTATTAAGGCACTAAACGATCTTACTACTAGAGCTGCGGTATATATATCCTAATAAACTAACTCTTATAAATTACCTCTTGCGTAAAGATAAGCCTTAAACCTTATTAGATATCTATTATTAATAATCTTATAGGTAAATACCCAGATAATAGGCACTATTTTAATATAGATTGTCTTATTAACGACTTAAAACGCTCCTTAATTTTAAAGGTCCGTATATTCCTTTTTAGTAGTAGCTATAAACTCTTCTTTATATTAATGTCTTTAAAGCTCCTTCTAATTCCTAGGCGGTAGTAGGAGCTAATTATGGTGTAGCTTTTTATAAAATATAAGCCCTATATTAAAGGCTAATTTTTGAGCTGATAGGCTTTGGTTATTAGTAACGTTAGTAAAAAAACCTGCGTAGACCTCTAATCGTCCTTTAAGTCTCTTTCCTTTAACCACGTTTTGCTTTCCTATATCGCTATTAATCTTCTTCTTTAGCTTAGCTTTAATAGTCTGAACCATAATATAGTGCGGCTTCTTTGCTAAGGTATTTAAGGACGGTAGTAGAGGCTCCAGTAAGTTGGATTTTAGTGTCTTATCTAGAATAGAAAGCCCTAAAGTTAAGTCGTCTTTAGAGCTTAAATCTTGTTACTTACTACTTTTAATATTAAGCTCCTCTTAACTTCCACCAGATTCCACCTATTATCTTTCTTTAGTATTAACTTAAATCTTATCTAGAGTTTTATTACTTTTATTAGACGACAATTCTAATTTATTTTAGAGATTCTCTATTTAACGGACATTAATTATTTCTAATATTTGGTTAGTCCTTATCTAGAGTATATTTATAAGATCTGGCTATAAGTTATTATAGAGTAACTACTTATTAAAATTTACATCTTTTATTCTAATGACCTTCTTCTAACTTAAAATATAAATTTGGAAGATATTTATTAAATTATACCCTACTAGATATTCTATATAGGCCCTTAGCGCGAGCTTATTTAGGTATAAAATATTATATTTAAGAGGATAGGCCCTATAGTTATAGACTTATAGGTATCCTATATTAGGTTTTAGTGGTATTATACTTATTACTAACTGGATTTTCTTAAAAGGTATTTTCCAGTTAAGTCTTTTACTGGGCGTCTAATTAAGTAGATAGGCAGCTACTTTATAGGCTTTAGGCATTAGCTCTTCTAGTAAATAGGCCTTAATTCTTATACACCAAGCCTTCTATATAATTATCCCCCTAGATTGTTCCGCTGGACCGTTCTATAATTAAGTATTAAATGCTAATATTTTAAGAGTAATTCCTTATTTAGCTATCTAATCCTTAAATTTATCTTTAAGAGACGTCTCTCTATTTATATAGATTATAGCTACCTTAAAGCTATATCGTTGTTTAATAATATTATAATATGTAATAACTCTTTGGGTAAGGGACGACTTTTTAACTATTGTGTCTACCTTATTTATTCACGTTGTGTTATTAAGGAAATGTACCACATACTTATTGCTATTAAATGCGACTATTCCGGGTATTAAATTAAAGTGGATTTTATAGAAAGTAACTATTAACTAAGTCAGTGTTCTTCTAGATATTATCTTATAAGCTTTACTTACTCTATATAATTTATATTCTACCATTGTCGGGCCTTTTAAAATCGCGCCCATTACTAACTAAAGTAGTTACTTAATTGCTTCTTTTCCTATATAGCCCAATCGCTAGTGCTATATATAACCTTCTGCCTAATTTAGTAGAGGCTTTAATAAATACTTTGCTAATTTTAATTAAGTTGTAAATAAGGTCTCTAAGAAGTCTCTCTTTAGCTTATTATACTCTATAGTATTCTAACTATAGTAGTATTTATAGCGAGAATACGTCTTATTATTGCCATAGAAAAGATTGTTCTCTTTATTGTTCTAATAGACGCCTTTATTATTAAGCTTTTAGAGGTATACTAGGTTAATATAAAAGCCTAGTATAAAGAATACTCCTAAGAGCTATATTTATCTCTTCCTTTTTAGGTAGTTAATAATAACTATAGCTATACTATAGCCTATAATTGCTTCTATATACGAGCCTATATAGATTTACTCTAATATAGGCTTAATATCGCTAATAAATCTACCTTAATCGTTAAAGACGTGTATATTAGTTCCTAGGTTAAGAAGAACACTATTATAAAGCTTATAGTCGGAAACTATATTATAGGTTCCCTTTTAATAAACCGCAAAGGCTTTAATAGGCTCTTATAAGTTCTAATTACTATTCTTTGGCTTCTTATTAGCTTAATTGTCCTTTTTAATTTGCTTAATATAAGCCTTAATTTTAGGCATTGTATTAGCGATCTTCTTATCCACCTTCTTCTAAATTTCGTTACTTAGTTTAAATCACGGTGGGTAAGGAATTAACTTAACAATATATTAGTATTTATTAAGGTAGTAACGTTTTCCGCATAGGTACTCTAGCGGCGGTTACCTCTCCTTCTTTTACTTATCTACTAATAATTTAGGCTTTAATTTAGGCTTTAAATTCAGTAACTCGCTTAACTTGTCCTTAAAGGCAGCTGTGAAGGATCTTTATAAGATATTGCCCTTTTAGGCAAGCTCCGTATAATAGTGGTTTTAGTAGATTTTAACCAGTTTAAAAAAGCTAGGAAGCGTCTTCTTCTTCCACTTAAGCCTTTTAAGCTAGTTTTTCCAATATTCTAACCAGCTTAGTATAATTAAATCGACTATATATATAAAGTCTCTTACTAAATAATTACTATTTACCTTAGGTAGATCTAGCTCCTTATACTTAGTATATACCTTCTCCTACTCCTCTAACTAGACCTTAAAGTTCTAGTTCTAAGGCGCTTTCTTAAGCTTTATATACTGGGTAGCTACTTAAAGCTTTCAGGCGTTATTAGTTAGAGTAATTCTCTACTTTAGTAACACTAAGACGTTATAAGTAGTAATGCATTTAAATGTGTAGATAAGGTAAGTATGTAAGATTAAGCTTTAAATATAGCTGCGTAACGTATTAAGAGCTAATAGCTATTTTCTATATAGCTTTATATCGTCCCTATAGTCGGCTTTAAGTGTATAGAGCTCCTTCTTCTTATTCTTATCTAGCTCCGAGAGCTTTGTCTTCTAGTTATTAATATCCTTAGGTAAGGCTCGAATAGATACTTTAAGCTTTAGCAATTCGGTCTTAGGTATTAAAGGGTCGACATACTCCCATAGGCGATTATTATTTACTTTTAACTTAATTACCTTAATCTATTTGTCCCAATTATCTGTGCCTATAAGGATTACGGATAAGACAATAACTGGTTTGGTTTCTTATTAAGAGTTTATTATCGTGGTTATCTATAATTAAGATAATAATAGAAATTAATTGGAATAAAGGCTTTGGAATTAGATAATGTAGTAAATAGGCTATGCTTATAACTGTTAAACGGACAATAAGGTATAAGAACTCTGTTTATTAAAGAGAGCTCCAGAAGCTCTCTCTATATATAAAATAGGTGGCAACAGAATGACGACGTAGTCGTCATTCAGTTGGTAATTGGTAATGGAAATAGGTAATAAGACATTTGATAAGACATTCAATATAATAGAATGACGACCACGTTGTTATTCAGTTGGGGTAATAAGACATAGGGTTCTAAACTTGAAGCCAGTATTAAGATGGTAGTAAGGAACTTCGATCCAATTCGACAAAAGTCCTTTAAGAAGATTGCCTTTCTTAAAGGTATATCTATCTATAAGCAATCCTTATTTAAAGCCTTTAAAAAAGAGGGACACTTTCGCCGTATTATAATAGAGAAGCCCCTTATTACACCTAAATAATAAAAGGCCAGGCTAAAATAGGCCTATTCTTACCCTAAATGGACTCCTAAGATATGGGCAGTAGTTATTTAGATAGATAAGGCTTCTATTTAAACCAATAGAGGCCAGATCTTTATTACTAGATGCGTAGAGGAGAAGTATAATATTAATTGCTGTATCCCTAAATTTAAGGGGTACTCAAGCTAGATAATCTATAGTAGCATCTCCCATAGGAATAAGGGGCCTTTAATTGTTTTTAAAAAGGACTAGTTAATCGAGCTTAGTTATAAGAAGACAATAAATGGCGACGTATATTGTAAGTATATATGCCCTAATATTAAGGCTTTTGCATGGAAATTATGGCAAATACTATAATACCAGCCTATTCTTGTAGAGGATAATGCCTTAATTTATTTAGCAAAAGCAACCCGCCTTGCCTAGGAGTAGAATGGTATGCTTATAATAAAATGGCTGGCAAATTCACCTAATTTAAACCCGATTAAGAATGTCTAGAGGTTGTTAAAGGGGAGAATACAACGCAGGTTTCCTACAACAAAAGAGGAGGTTAGGAGGTATGCAGAGGAGGAATGGGAGAAGCTTGAGCCTAAAGATTTTGAGAAGTATACTGGTAATATGAGGGAGCGCTGCCTCGCTCTAATTGCTGCAGATGGGGGCCCTACAAAATACTAAATAAGCACTGTTTTAATGTGGCAATGTGGCAATGTGGCAATGTAAGCACTAGCAGGAAGCGCTTGCAGGGAGGGCGAGTGACCCGCTCAGGTTACCCCCTTGTATATTGTAAAATTAGTAAAAAAATGTCGCCTATTAAATAAAAGTTTATCCGACATTCGGTTTCATCTAAGTTCACCCGGTGGTAAGCTTAACCCCTTTACTTGGCACGATCGGCGGTATTGGACACGTGAGCCGAGCTTTTAGCCAGGTGAGCTTAACTGATCCCTCCTATCTTCATTAGCCATCTTATCCTCCCGAGATTCTTCCAGCTTTAAACCTCCAATATATAGAATACTCGAATTCTCAATCGTAAAAGTCTTAGGTTAACCGAGAATAAGATCAATCGACTCCAGACCATGAGCTTCCCAAGCCTCAGACTTTACTCTTCCAATTCCCCTTCGATACGCAATATCTTGCTCCCATTCAATCCACAAGACAATGTAGAATCTATAACGACTTCCATTCTCAAGTTGGCTGGGTAGCAGTTGCCATTCCTCTAGACAGTAGCGTTCCCGATTGGCAAATTCCTCGTAAACCATTGTTCCTCTCGCCACTTCGACAAGTTCCAATGACTTTCCAAAAAAATCGTGCTTCCCCGATTCCTCTTCATCATCTTTGAGAGGTACATCATGTAGATTTAAGACGCCAGCTCAGTTGCCTTGTCCGTCGAAGATTTGGATGTCGGGTATTGAAGGTGCCGATGAATGGAGACTATGAAGTGAGGTGGAAAGTTCATAGTGGAAATGCATCTGGCGCAAAGATGGCTGTGCAGCTGGAGGCTGTAAAGCTCATGCGTCAATTTGAGGTGGAGGGGAGGGGATGGCTGTGAAGCTGCGACTTACTGAGCGCTAAGATCTGCATTCGGCGTAGGATTCCTGATAGAAACCGATCCGGCTTGTAATCACAAATTGGGCCTTCTAGTATTGGTGTCGTAGGAAATGATTTAGAAGCTCTGAGTCATATCAAAAACAAAGTCGGCTTCGGAGTCGTGCCCAACATATCTGTCTCCCACTCAAAATCCGTCTTGTACCTTTCCTCCAAAAGTTTTGCCCTCATGATGCCTTGGAGGTAGCATGGCCCCAGGAGTTGAGACAGATTTCTTCCAATCTCATCTGGCACCAGTCTGCCATTAGCTCCGTCCGCCATAAGCTCTCCAAACGCAAGAGCTGACACGTCTCGCACCACAAAAGGGACACCTGGTCCTCCCAAAGCCACAACGACATCTCCGACCGCATTATCTAGAGGAGCGAGGCCCATATATCCTCGTTCTGTGATAATAAGACGATGGGCCTGAGGACATCACATAGGTATTTGTGAAGCATCCAGGCTAACTGGCCATCATGGGTAAGCTCTGCAAACGGGTCGAAGTGGAGCACCTTTCGGGACAAGGCAATGGAGCAAAACTTTGTCCATACATCGCCGGTGTCTGCAAGACGAAGATCTAGATAGAGTTTCCATATTCTCCGGAGTTCGTTGTCGGACAAACTGGTGTTGAGCTGGAAGGTGTCGAGATATCTTTGAAAAGGATGGTCGTGTTCATAAGGCATGTCCGTCATGAGTGTGGATCCCAAAGCCTCAACCCATGCCTGAGCGCTCGGGTATGCCTCGGACTCGCACTCTAAGGATAGGAAGAAGTTGATGGTGGTGCGGAGATTGACAAAGTCCTCAAGCTTTTGGCATGGCTCAATTTGCTGACTTATATGAAGCCCGCGCACCACGACATCGAAACGGTGTCCGCGGATCATGAGAACACCTGGCCCCTTAGTATAGTTTGCCTCATATGGTGCATCGGGGTAGATGTGGCATAGTCCGAGCCAAAGATAGGTTTCCACTCCTTTGTGTGATGCGGACGCAGATTCGGGACCCAGGACGGCAGATAATTGTCGTTAAAACAGACCGATACGCCCTCGTTTACAGCCTCGTTCCCGTTTGTCTTGCTGTAACCGCGGCGACGCGATAGTCCAGCATAGAAGAGAGATGTGTATCCTCCGAATCTCCTCCAAAACTGGTAGTAGACCCATTCAACCGGTCGAGTGTAGTCTGACATGAAGGCGTCCGGCACAAAAACCTTCAAGCTGTTTCCGCTGGCGGTGAGACTGAGGAGCGCGTAGACTCTGTCTCTATCATCTTTGCATTTCTTGTTCCTCATGTCCCAAGCATGACGACCAATGCTCCACGGCTGATCGATATGAAAAGTGACCGGACTAGCAGTGACTGGACGCATATTCAAGGAATATCTTCCACGGAGGGAAATGATGTCCCATGCGTCGTCGATGGACCGCAGGGTTTTGAGAGGATGTGAAATCTTACCAAGACAGCTCGCAATTACCCTTGTCACTAATTCGAACTCTTCCCAGCTCAGGTCATAGGCACCACAGAGAATTCTTGGATTCCTTGCAAGTGCAAGCTCCTGCACGATCCAAAGCCGGGTAAACCAGTCGCTTTCGTAGACAGCCTCCACATGCGCCTCCAAAGCAGCTTCAACGACCAGATTCACATCCACACCGGACACCAGTTCATCATTAAGGATGGCCCAGTAGCATTCCACCTGGTCCGGCTTTTTGTATCTGGGTGCTTCTTCTGCAAGCACTTGAAGAAACTCCAACGCCCACAGCCGGTGCGTTGAAAGCTCCCCAAGCCAGCAGAGCACAGTATCTGCTTGCTGGTATATCTGCCCCATCAATGCGACTTGTTGACCTTTCTCGATACCATCTTGCTGGTTGATACAGATGGCATCAATCAACAAAGTGCGTATCCTATCAGGATATCTGAGATGAAGAAGGATGGTGTATAGATTTTTGGATATCTTGAATTCTTGGTCGTCAACAAGGAGCAATTCGGTCAGGTCCGGCTCACCCCAGGCGTAGGATAGAGCATCGTGAGAACAGTGATCCCCGAGTCGATAGCTTGCAAGATGAGCCTTGAGAAGAGTGCCACAGCCTGATCCTAGGTGAAGCAGCCTGATGCTGTTGGCATTTTGCAGGGGGGCATAGGAATATGCCATCCTGTCGCGACACAGGGCTGTCAGCCCAAGGAGAAGAGAGGAAGGCCAGTTTCTTCAACGGACGCGCACATTCAAATCAAGAGACTATCCCGAACAAGGAGCATTCCTAATAAGAAAAAATCACATGGCTCCCAGCTGCTAAGTCAGAAATACTTTTAGTATAAAAATAACGTCCTGACTATGCTTCGTATTTAGATGCCCGCTGAGGACTTCACAGGAGATCAGGCACGGCTAAATATAGGATCGGCTTTCGAAAGCAGCTAGTGGCTCCATATAATGGTCATGGAAAATAACAATTAAATCGAACACGTCACGAGTCCAAAACCCATCTTCTAAAAAGCGTAACCCGCAATGCCATACCCATACCCACCAAAGCAACCCCAAAACGACCTATCCAACCCATCCCCATCGGACCTTAAAACTCCATCCCCTCGGCCCCCTCCTCCCGCTCCCGCTTAATGCCACCCTTCTCCTCCTTCAACAGCCCATTCACGAACCCCCTGAAAAACTCCACATACGGCCTCAAACTCGTCTTCTCCCAATCCGGCACCTTCTTCGGCTGACTTGCGGGCCCCTCCCCCTCGCCCTCACCCTCGCCCTTATTCTCGCGATCCCACTCATCGATCTCGCCCAGTAGCTGCGTCACCGTCGGAACCCCGAGCGGATCGAACTCGTCCACCCTCCGCGTATCAATCGGCACGCAGACGCGGCCCGTCCCCGGATGCACGCAGAACGGCGACTTGAGTAGATGGTTCAGCTTCTTCGAGACCTCAGCGTCGAGGCGCGGATACGTGTACTCGAGCACGATATCCTGCTTCGCCTCCTTCAGCGCGCGGGGGTCGAGCGTCGACAGCGCGCCCGACGCCGCCACGGCATCTATGTCTGCCCACTTGGCCGCGCTAGGCCGCGCGGGCGCCGCGTCCCACTTCTTCGCCAGCCCGGCGCGCAGCCTAGCATCCGGGAGCAGGTCAAGCAGGGTGGTTGCGGTGGCGGCGGGCGAGGCGCCGCCCCACGGGTCCTGCTCCAGCAGCACGGAGGTCTGGAACGGGGTGCGGAGCAGTGCGAGGCTGCGCTCCAGGTGCGGGTGCAGCGGGCGCTTGACGTTGACTTTTTTGCCGCCGCGGTCGCCGCCGCGGAGGAGCTCGAGGTAGCCCGCCACTGCGCGCCGCTTGCTGTCGTCTAGGTTGCGTGCGCGCGCGTCGCAGACCCAGGCGTGCGCGCCACGCCGGCCGGAGTACACCCATAGGATGTGGCGGAAGCCGAAGTCATCGCGCAGGGCAGCGTCGACGACGCGGATCGCCATGGTGATGAAGGCCCAGCAGCGGTGGCAGATGGCGGCGCCGGAGCAGCACGTGCGGATGTCGTCGTAGTCTGTCATGTCGATGTCGAAGACGAGTTCTTTGGAGAGTGGTCGGAAGGCGGACGCTTTACGGACGGTTTTGCGGTCGCGCGGGTTCGTGCTGTAGACAGGGCCGATTTCGAAACGGGAGGGTACCTGCTGGATGCATTGTTTGCGGAGGCTAGGGGCCGGTTAGTGGGTAGAGTTTGGGAGGGAGGGGGCAAGGACATACAGGTCTGAGGATGGGAAAGATTGGTAGCGGAGGTATGCGTCGTTTTGTAACGTGAAGGCGAACTCGCGGTGTTTGAAATCGTTTGTGGGTAAGGGCGAGTGATTGAGCCATTGGAAAAGGTAGCGAAATGGGAAGAGGCGTTGATAGAAAGCCCGCATTACTTCTGGGTCGGAGGCTTTGGCACCTGCTGATATCGTGCTGTATATGGATCAGCGTATGCCCATCAATTGGTACTGGTATACGCTTACACTGGCTCCTGTGATGATATATCCTCAGACTTGATTTGGGGTGCGCTTGAAGGGAATTCTTCGTCGGAATCCTCATCGTCAAAGAGCGCCTCCAGATCCACCTGCTTTACCTCAGCTTCTGAAGGACTGACACCATCTGACATTATAGTATCCGGCGATTCAACAGAAGGTTCCTCCTTTGGCCCATCGTTGAGGGGTTGGGCGGGAACATGAGGTAGTACGCTGTCGTCGACCGGCGAAGGCTCTGGTGATGTGAAGTGTGGCATTGTCTCCTCAATGGCTTCGTCGTTCTCTGGGGGTTCAGTATCGCAGGATGGAGAGTCTGAAATGTTTCGTTACATGAAGTGTGTGCTCGAATGGTGGTGAAATCAATTTGGCGGGAGACGCGACGCGACTTCGCGACAGTGGCAGAATTTAGGCGGTGAGACACTGAATCATGGCACCGTTTTGTAGGCGTCATAGCAAGCCACAGCACTCGTGGAGGTTAGCCAAAGGAAGCAAAAGAGTCGTCAGTCAGCATGTTCCCAAATCTGCCTGATGCAGCTTGCCACCCCAAACATATACCATGTCGGGGGAGGGGGATATGGTTTCTGGGGATGGCTGGGTATCTGACGACTCGAGCTTCTATGGTATTCAACCTCGTTACTTTCCTTCTTGTACGTCTCCGCTAAACCCTAGTGAATAGGAGGTGAGCTAGAACAGGAACGGCTCGAAGCGCTCAGCGAAGAGTTTAACTCTAGAGAGTACTGGGCGACGCACGGCAAGCTCGTCAACACCATCGCTGCTAAGGCTAGACCACCGACCCCGCCCATACCTCCAGTGAAACTACACAATCCCTACGAAAGCAGAGCAGACTCATGGCAGCTGGGAGAGTCTATAACTGATTTCATAAACCGTCTCCCACCTGTAACATCTCGTATAGGCGATGTAGCGCCTTGGATTCGGGTTGCTAACCCGTATCCCGAACGTCAAGACAAGAGCGGGAGGATTGGAGAATTCAAAGAGGCTGGAGAGGAGTTATTACGAAAATTTCGGGAGACCAAGAGCCGAGTGGAAGCTGACAATCCAGGAAAGGCGAGAGGGACAATCACACGAAAACTCGCTTCGGATAGAGAGTCGTTGAAAGAGCAGATCAAAGAACTTGCTCGGTCAACAGGGGTGTTGAGTGGAAAAGTAAGGATCCTATATCCTCACGCAGCTACCCCATCTAACAGTTTTGTTCTAGTGGATGTTCTTCCCGAGCCTGGAAAAGCTTCCCCGACTTTGGCGTCTTATCGCTGAAGGCGTTACGGAAAACAGGTTGGGGACCGCTGCAAGGGTTGCAACTGACGATGGCAGTCCAGATGCTGCCGCCCGCCTCATATGCGTTTACACCAAGGACTTCACCGACACTGATGACGTTCTACGTATTTTGGAAGAGCTGGTTAAGATGGGCCTTGTGGAAGAGCACTCGCGAGGTATTTACTATAAATGTGATGCGTACACATGGCTGGACATCTACAGCGACAATGAATACGGCCTTCCAGCTAGTATATACTGGAGCAAAGAAATGCTGGATCCGTCGAAGAAGGCCCAATTGAAACCGCAGCCTCAGAAGAAACAAGTTACGCTGGACGCTTTTCGACGAAATTAAGGCGGAATACGTGGTTTTGTGATGTGATTTGAGGGGACATTCTACTACATGAGTCTGCTAGAGATCTTAGATGCTTTGAATTATTTCTCAAACTCTTGTTGACCTGCATCTTTCATACGACTTAATACTCGCTGACACGGATACAAATTCGTCAAGAATTCTATGTCTGATGACACCTCACAAGGAGATTTGCAATTTTCCGATCTAGTGACCCGGCAAAACGAAACCCGTCCAGATGGTCCGAGCAATTATTTGAAGGGCTCAACCGCGGTGGCGTAGCTCGTGAATATTGTCTCCACTTCCTCATTTCATAGCAACTAATAACTGAAGTAACGTACGCTTGAGCAGCAGAAACCGGTATACCAAGCCCTGCTGTTCCTTACGCTATTGGAGGAAGGCTTCGACATCGGATGAGCACTGCAGCTATTACTCGAGATTTATTCAGGGCCAGGGGCTGATGATGCACCTAGTGCAATGCAATGACCGAACAAATCTCAGCGACCTCAATGTGAAGTTAGAAATGGCAGATAACAAGAGAAAGTATCATTCATATTGAGAATATCGAACGCACAGAGATCAAAGCAGGAACAGCAGTCATCATAAGACGTCACTACAACAAAAAAATCACAAGCATACCGCAGGGCCTGGCTCAGTCAGTTGAGCCGACTTTCCTCGGAAAAAGCAGGACTCCCCGATCCGCCCCGATATGCGTTCCATGGACCATGTCTAGATTTGCCTTCGAAATTTTTGCTTGTCAAAAATAAGAAGGTGATTCGAAGACTAGAGTCCGCAGTGGGTTCGGCTTAATCTTTCTCCTTGGTTCCGGTCCTTAGCGCCTTTTTATATCACGTGTATAAACACCGTGCGTGTGACGGTGCTGGGGCGCGTCACCTGCCAAATTCTGCCATATTCTGCCACTCTACGATTGGCTCGCCTACTACTAGCGCCTTGCCGGCCACCTAAAACTTTGTCGATTTCACTGACCATACTCTTATCAACAGTTTATTCTAAAACCTCTCTTTCTAAAATTCCAATACCTTTTAGCGGATTTCGAAGGCTTCGTGTGAGCCGCAGGCTGGCACCCATGTTATATGGTGAGGCTTGGTGGAGGACCATTCACGAATTCCGATCGAGTAATCCCGAAAGTTAGAGCTAGAATCACGTGTCTCGAGCTAGCTTGGACCGGAAGCCCCGGCACATGTCAATTTTCCGAGGTTCAAACTTGATTGTGATGCAACACCATGGAGATTGGAAGAAGCGCAACAACGATACGCATGGAAATACGATTTGGCCGTGATGGCCGCAACGTGGGGGCTTGGGGACGTGAAGAAAGTAGAAGGTTGACCTGCACAGCCACTTTTGCAAGGCCGATGGGTTGAGGTTCAGAGCGTTGGTACGGACTAAACTCGTTCAAGCGAGTAAGTTTGGACCTTATCTACAACCTCAACCCTTCATCAGCGCACGCCCCAAATCCCGGCACCCACAACTATTTCGTACTGATGACATAGAGCCACTCACCGACGGCGCGGACGGAGCCCTCGATAAACTCACATAATCGCCCCATACCAACCGCATTCATCAAATTATGTCTACCTATCGAGTAATAACTAACACCTCCCAGCGGTGTGCGGTCCGACCGTCCCTTACATCATGCACGCTGGCCAGTCATGACACGAAGACGGACCCTCCTCCAGGAGTTGTAGATCCACCATGGGCATATCTACTATCTTGATAAGACGCGGCTATACCCCAGATTTGCGCATTTGGCATCCTGTTCCTGACCCAAAACCCTCAGCTTCTTTGTCTGCCACCCTCTTCTTTCAGACATTTCTATTTAATACAATCTCTCTTACTTTCTTTCAACGTAAGCTTAGCCTTGCTCTGCAACGTGCTCCTCTTATCTCTTTACCCGGCTAGAGCTTATCTATCACCTTTCGCGGAGCCCACCGATATTATCCGAACTCTATATTCGCGCCTGCAACACTAATTTCACTCTGACCCTCCATTCCCCACTTCAATATTCCTTCCAAACCCATTTCCACTCCTCCAGCCTATAACATTCTCTCATAATGGCACCCCACGCAACCACTCCACCCCCCTCCAGCTCCCCCTACCATACCCAACAGCACCACCCCATTACTGTCCTCGCGTCCTCTAGAGCCGTCATCTCTGGCTGCCTTACCGAAGCTACACTCATAATCTCCACCACTACGGGCAAAATTACATCCATCTTTCATTCGATCCTCCAGCAATCCGACTTCCCACCTGGGACACCTTACATTAACTACTCTCCTCGCATCCTGCTCCCAGGCCTTGTTGATGCACACGTCCACCTCAACGAGCCTGGGCGGACCGAATGGGAGGGTTTCTGGACAGGAACTAGGGCGGCTGCATTCGGCGGCGTGACGACCGTGATTGATATGCCGCTGAACGCGATCCCACCTACAACAACAGTTGCAAGACTCCACGAGAAGGTTGAGGCGGCGAAGGGGCAGTGCTGGGTCGATGTGGGCTTTTATGGCGGTATTGTGCCGGGGAACGCGGGGGAGTTGAAGGCGTTGGTGAAGGAGGGAGTTAGGGGATTTAAGGGGTTCTTGATCGATAGCGGGGTAAGTCACATCTATTTCATTTTCCCCACCATCGCACCAAACACCTCAGACCCTTTAGACTTCAACACGGTCCTGAATACCCTTAACTGTGAAAATGAACACAATGCTAAGCAAAGAATGCAGGTCGAAGAATTCCCCGCCGTCTCCGTCGACGACATCACGCCAGCCATGAAAGAGCTAGCCAATGAAGCCACGACGCTGATGTTCCACGCGGAGATGATCCCGCCCATCACAGCCTCCATCAGCGGCGACATGCAGCACTCGCACCCACCCCTCGCGCCCAGCGGACCCTTAAACGTGTACCAAACCTTCCTAGACTCGCGCCCACCGTCCTTCGAAACCTACGCCATCGCCGAGATCCTGTCGCTGGCCCCGCTAGCCCCGCAGCTGCTGCTGCACATCGTGCACCTGAGCGCGGTGGAGGCGATCCCGCTGCTGCGCGAGGCGCGTCGCAACGGCGTCAAGGTCACCGCCGAGACCTGCTTCCACTACCTCTCGCTAGCGGCGGAGGGGGTGCGCGCCAGCGACACCCGCCACAAGTGCTGCCCGCCCATCCGCGCGCAGGCGAACCAGGACGGCCTGTGGGCGGAGCTGCGGCAGGATCGCGCCGGCGGCGTCATCCAGACCGTCGTCTCGGACCACTCGCCCTGCACGCCGGCGCTGAAGCTGCTGCCGCCGGAGCTGGAGACGGCGCGCGGCAAGGCGCAGGAGCGGGAAGAGGGCGCGGAGGCGGAGCGCGGCGACTTCTTTGCGGCCTGGGGCGGCATCAGCAGCGTGGGGCTCGGCCTGCCCATCCTGTGGACCGAGGGCACGCGGCGCGATGCGAACTTCAGCATCGAGGACGTGGTCCGATGGTGCTGCAGGAACACGGCGAAGCAGGTCGGGCTGGAGCGGACCAAGGGCGATCTGGGCGTCGGGTTCGATGCCGATATCGTGGTTTTCGATGACGAGGAGAGCTTTGTGGTGAGTTAGAGCCGACACCCCGATCACACACCCGCAGGCCCCTCCCTCCCCCCCTCTCTCCGCTCAGGCGGTTTTTGGGGAATTTTTGCTGATGAAGATGCAGGTCGAACGTAGCACGATGCTCTTCCGCAACAAGTGCTCGCCGTATGAGAATAAGATGCTCAAGGGCGTCGTCAAGGAGACGTGGTTGCGGGGACAGAGGATCTTCTCGCGCGAGGACGGCTTCGCGGAGAAGGGCGGGCCGTCTGGGAAGCTTTTGCTTGAGCCGAGGAAAACGAGAGCGTGAAGAGCTGCGGAGGAGGAGAATTGGTAGCGGTGAAGGTATGAGAAACTGCCAGTGCATGGTTTTATGGATACGGATTTGGTATTGGGCATAGAAGGCGCTGTTGGAATACTTGATTAGTATAGTTGGCGAGTGTTAGGATGTGCTGAAAATCGCACGTGGAAATAATGCATGAAATATGGTTTTCTTCCAAGCATATAGATATGAGAAAGTTGGGTGGAACAGATGCGCGCTCAGGCTTAGCATAGAACTGCATAGAACTCGCGATAAAAGCTTCGGTTAGTATCACTTAGAGGGTCACATTATTGAATTAAAGACACGCCATGTTGGTGACAATAATTTTTTGGTAATTGTCTAGCTGCAGTACATTGGCAACTAGGCTCAATCATCCATATCCCTGTCCCAGACCGTTTCATGCATTTAGTTGAGTGCTCTATTTCGAGTCATCAAAGACGTAGGTAAGATGACAGCGGCCGCAGTATTGACGGTTGTGCATGGCAGCCATGAAGACACCAGCGCCACACTATTCAATATGTCAGCGAAAAATTCAACAATCAAAGGGTTCTAGAACTGAAAGAACACTCACCTCAGGCTGTGGGCACTCTCTCCTCAGACGTTCGATCTTTCCATCGGCATCGACCTTGTAGTACTTGAGGACGGCCAACTTGGTCTTCTTCCTCTTGTGCTTGATCTTCTTGGGGGTACTGTAGACCTTCTTCTTCCTCTTCTTGGCACCACCACGTAGACGGAGGACAAGGTGGAGAGTCGACTCTTTCTGAATGTTGTAGTCGGAGAGCGTGCGACCGTCTTCGAGTTGCTTGCCGGCGAAGATCAGACGCTGTTGGTCCGGGGGAATGCCTTCCTTGTCTGGTGTGGCGCGTGTTAGGGATTTCGTCTATCAAAAAGCGGGACGGAAAGATGCGACGAGCTCACCTTGAATTTTTGACTTTACATTGTCAATAGTATCAGAAGACTCAACCTCAAGGGTGATAGTCTTGCCCGTGAGGGTCTTGACGAAGATCTGCATGGCGACCTAGATAGAAAGAAATGTTTAGTGGCGGTCTCTCAAGTCGACGGTATAGCTCTTGAAGAGAAAATGGTGATACAGTCTCTCTACGAAGGAGATGGGAATGATTATGGTTATAGTTGTAATAGAGGCCAGGAAAACAGATATTCGCACATACCTAGACAGATCAATGATTGTCTTCCTCAGTCGTCGGTGTGCAGAGATAGAAGAGTTGCGGCGAATTTGAGACGGCGATAAGATTTCAAATGTGCGCTTAGCCGATGACGAGCTAACTAAGCGCGGCGTTTCAGAACCGTTACCGGGACAGCGCAGCTTGGCATTGTTGACTTGCTTTGGGTGATTATCACCGATGAGCTTCAGAACTTCACATCTTCATATCCGACACCTTCAACCTAACTTTGCAAACCCACAACCCCAATTGACACTTGCAAACTAAACACTTCACAAGAAAAACCACACACAACCGTCTTTTCGGGAGTTACAAGTTTTCAAATAACTCCTGCACAAAGATTTCCCGGCCTTTGAGCCACAAATACGCATATTGAAGCAGTTGCTGGAAAACTGCACCTGCTCTGAGGAGGACTTGAAGTATACCACCCGCCCGGCGGACGCCGCTTGCACTGCGTGAGGTAGGCAATACACTCCACCTAATCAATTGGCAATTTCTGATCGCTTTTGCAGTTTCGGAACCAGAAGGATATCCCATATCTTCGATAAATCGATCCTCCGGACTCGACCTGCATTTCATTATGCTGTCCACTAATTCGACCTCGAGTATTCAAAAGCGGCGGACCCAACACCGACGACAGAATTCAACACCCGCTGTATTCGAGGCGCCTAAAGTACAACCACTCCCTGCCAACATCCAACGACACAGCCGTCACCGAACAGGCATGAGCCTTGATCTTCGAGACCTTAACCTTGAGAACATACTCACGCCTAAACGGGGACAAATCCCGGACCGGATGCCGACTACACCAACAAAAACAGAATCAATCCCGCAGGATGACAGTACGGTAAGTATTACTAACACAGGACAACCGCAACAGCATAGCATGCAAGTAGCGCAGACGCACAGAATGGCCCAGCCGGGCCCCCAGCATGAGTATACAAATCAGTCAACAGAGCTTCATTCCCCTACGTCTCCTCAGGCGCCCCAACAGTCTTTCCAGCAACAGCAGGCCACTCTTCCCAAACCTCCTACTGAGCAGCAGCTCAAAGAACTTCACGACCATATTCATTCCGTTTACGGCTCCTTTGGACAAGTATTCGTCAATATTCTTCCCACCCCAGTTGCGACACCACAGAAACAAGCCCAATTACCCAGTCATGAGCCTCTTGACACAGCTCCCATGCCATCCAATTTCAGTGATATAGCGGAGATCAACCTTGATCCTCTTGGCAGCGACCTGAATTTCAACTTTGAGAACCCTGAAAGCGATATGGGATACGAATCGTCTTCCTACTATACCTCTGATGCACTTTCTCCTTCGCCATCCTCTTCAACCCAGCAGAAGTCATCTAGGACGTTTCTGGAAGACGTTGAAGAGTATCCATCACATATGTCTTTGTCTCAGGCGCCGCCTCTTCTCCCTTCATCAAGCAGCACCGGAAACTTCGACGACCTCCTCCCTCTTGTCACTGACACAATTCCTCGATCAATGTCCATCCCTGATCTTGACGTCGATGCTAGTATCGAGTACACGGGTATTGCACCTGAGGATGTTCAACGATTTATCAGTGAGCAAGACGTTATAACGCATCGCTGGAGCTGTCTCTACCCCGGATGCGAGAAGACGTTTGGGAGAAGAGAGAACATTCGTTCACATGTTCAGACACATCTAGGCGACCGACAATTCCGCTGCAATGGTTGCGGCAAGTGCTTCGTTCGCCAACACGATCTAAAACGACACGCAAAAATCCACACCGGCGACAAACCTTACAAGTGTCCCTGCAGTGCAGGCTTCGCAAGACAAGATGCTCTTACCCGACACCGACAGCGTGGTATGTGTGTTGGTGGATTTCCAGATGCTGTCCGACGACAGGCCAAACGTGGTCGACCGAAGAAGAATCGCCCGGAGATGGAGGACAGAGTAAAGAAGGCCAACAAAACACGTCGTGCTCTTGCCTCGGTAGCATCTTCGTCGTCAGGTGGCTCCCCTTCATCGGAATTCCAATCGCCTGCTGGGCAGTCACCTCTTCCACACGCCGGACTTGGGTTTATCGAAACCAGTGAACTCTCAAGGTCCATGACAGGCGTTGATAACTTTGGAGATCCATTAAGCTCATCTACTGATCCGTTCAGGTAAGTATTTCCCAACGACAATATCAACCCAGTCAACGATTAGCTAATCTTTTTTTTATTCAGTTTCGACAGTGCTTCAAGCCCATTCACAAACACATCCCAGACTAACAATGACAGCTTCGAGTCATCCAGCCCATTTGACGGCGATGAGGGATCTATCAATCTTTTCCGCCACCTCTCTACGGAAGGCTTTACTCAAACACCTCCAATGTCTCCTACAGACAAAACAACTACTTCCGACGAAGGTTACAAAAACATCTGCATCGATCCTATAATCCAAAAGGCGTCCGCGACATCGTCCCACACTTCACTTCAGTCAAATCCATTCACTACGCCACCAACTTCTCCCGCAGGACCCGCCGGTGATGACCTGGATGATCTTTTCAACTCTTTCCAGGATGGAACGACTTGCTCTCCCTATGACTTGGATATGAAGGCGATGAACGATTTCACCTCCGTGGACTGTTCGCAATACACCCTGCTGGATTTCATTTAGGTAGGAGTGAACGACTTTTGTAACTGATGCTTAGAGTTGGCTATTCAATACTGATTGACGAAACGAAGCGCGGCGTTTAATGGGATTTTGGATATTGGGATCTGGATGGGATTACAGGCGGACTGGATGGGACTGAACGGATAACGACCAGAATGGCTACCTTCTTAATTGTCTTTTATATCATTACCACACTCCTTTTTATCTAAAAATCTGTAAGCAGATTTTCAGGCAGATATGCAGGCGTTGCTTTTGGATCGGAGATGAAGGGAATGGAATAAGCGTGGAGATAGAGAACTTGGCGACGCGCTTCATCGAATGAATGATAATGCTGTGGTACTGTTTCAAGCGATTCAGAAGTGAAGAGATTCGTGATCCTCCACTAGCTTCAGGGCTGACAGTGGACATTCGCCTTGCCTTCAGGCAAGAAACTTGTAAAATAGTCACTTCAATCCACCAATATTTGCTATACGAGGTGGTTACTTATCGATGAATGCATAAAGACTCTTTATCTTCCCCCCAACAATTGTCAAAACATCTAACCCTGTAATCGCCGAAGTCTCTCCCGGCTTCTCATATCTCCACGGCAAGCGTGCAATTCGGATATCATGGTCAGGAGCCTCGTTAATGCTTTCAACGGGACCTATTCATGCACTAATAGTTAGCCCTAGCTCATTAAATGAAGCTGAGGCTTGACTGTCTAGCTCCGCGAACACAGCTCCTGGGTACCGCTTCTGCAATGCGCTGCTCATATCGCTGACAGCCTCATGACTATGGTATACGCCTTCTGGATCAATAAACATACAGTCTAAGGATGAGACCCAGAGACGGTAGTGTTCTGCGAGACGTATGGCAGGATCTGGCTCGTCAAAGACGAGGTGAAAATTGTCCAAGTAGATTTTACTCACGGCTGATGAAGACGTCATATTGAAACAATACTAGTGAAAAGAATCTTTCTCAATGGTATGTAGAGAGAGAATGAGAACGATGGCAATTTCAGATTGCACGTAAACCCGAATGAAGAATGAAGGATAGAAAATATTTAATGGAAGCTGCTGCAGCTCCGAAGGTATTCATAACCTCTGTTCTGCCTTATACCGGCACAGGACTCGTTCCGGACCAAATTATATATCGCTTTTTAGAGGTTGATTCCAGATTAGTTGCCTTATCCCGGAAAAGATTTTATTGACCCGAGGTACGAGTGGTCTATATACAGTAAAGCCGCGTTTTAACGTTATCTCGGTATACCGTTCCTCTACGGTATACCGGTCAATAGCCATGAACAGTTGATTTTACTATGAGGTTTATAAGGCTTACGTTTAAATTTAATACGCCGTTACGTTCAAAGCTCTCTTATATAAGAACGGTATAGCGCGAGCAATTTAGCGCTATATATTAACCCCTTCCTTACTCTTAAGCCTATAAACCAGCACCGCAGCCATTAATATTCATCAATTTAACACCCCTCTTGCCCTATATAATGGCGAAGCATAAGGACGACCCTGAGCGCCTCCGCCGCCATAGTGTTTTAGAGCGTGAGAGGCAGCAGATCTGGGTATACTACTGTAAGAACCCTAGAAAACCTTAGAGAGACACTACTTACTTTTTTGCTAATTAATTTTAACGCCCTATTTAACAGTTTATTGTATTAGACTCCTTAAAGCCTAAATATAAGTACCTTAATTTACTAGTCCTTTAACGCAGCTAGGAGGGCTTTAAGAGGCGTAAAGCTCCTAAAAATCCTAAGCTTAAAAAAGCGCTATTTAAATAGCAATAGCGGATGCAGGCTGCTAATATACTTATTACCAGCGACCTTATTTGGGCTATAGCAATAAAGCTTTAGAATACAATAGCGTGTTATTAGGGTTAATAATAGCCTAGCTTCTTAAGCGGTTAGGTTAATAACTTTAAGAAGAGAAATTAAATATTAAGATGGAAGCTACACGGCAAGGCTAGGTTAGCGGATATAGAGGGTGCTAAGGAGCGCATATAGGAGCTTAGGGTTATTATAGATGCGTACCCAAATTAAGACGTCTATAATATAGATAAGGCAGGGCTTTTCTACAAGGCCACGCTAGATATAGGACTTGTAACTATAGGGTAATTAGGTACCAAAAAGCAGAAGGAGCGTATTATAACCGTCCACTGCAGCAATATAGACGGCAGCCATATTATACCCCTATGGATTATTAGAAGAGTAAAGAATCCTTAATATTTTAGCATATAGCGCAGTAACCTTAGGGGCCTTAACTTTACCTAGAGGTTTAACAAGAAGGCCTAGATAACGGCGTTAATATTCCTTAATTATATTAAGTGGTTTAACAGCTTAATAGGCAGCAGGAAGGTCCTCCTACTTATTAATTCCGCTCCTAGCCATACTAGGGGTATGCTTATAATATTAGAGCGCGCTAGCTTGCTTAATACTAGGGTTAAATTCCTGCCTAAAAACATTACCTCTCTCTATTAGCCTCTAGATTAGGGTATAATTTAAACCTTTAAAGCCTATTACCACCGCTACTGGCTATCCTATATGGTAGATTAGGTGGAACAAGATAGGAACCCCCTTAAGACAATAAATGTACTTAGGGCCGTTTAGTGGGCTATTATAGTATGGTATAAAATTAGCCCTTAAACCGTAATAAATTGCTTTACATATTTAACAATATTTGGACCCTATAAGGGCCCCTAGGGTGCGCTAAGCGGGTACAGCGAGCCTTAGCTTAAGGCCGAATTAGAGGTATATTTACAGCAGCTTAGCCGGGCAGGGTAAATTAGGCAATTAATTCCTATTAGTAACTTTATTAATATAGATAGGGAGGACGCTTTAACAGAGCCTAAGGACTCTATATTACAGAAAGCAATTAAGGCCTTAATTATTGCTTTGTATAACGCGCCAGATAACGAGGAAAGCGATAAAGAGGTTAAGCCATAAGTTATTAAGCTTAATAAGGCTTTAGATGCACTAGAGCGCCTTAAGCTCTATAAGGGATAGCAAGAGGATGGTAATAAGACTCTAATTATAGCTCTTATAAAGGTAGAGAGAGTAATTCAAGGCCGTTAAGCTACGTGAGTAAGGCAGACAACTATCACAAGCTTCTTTAAGTAGTTATAGATAGAGAGAAGAGTTGATTTAGCCCCTTGCAGCGATTAATAAGTGAGCTCGCAATATAATGTTTCTATATGGCATAACGTTCAAACCCCCTACTACCGAGCTGAACGGTATAACGAGGTTTTACTGTATACGGGTCCTGGAATTTAAACTCCCGCCAAGCCAGCTTCTAATTGGTTAAAAAAAAAAGTGCGGGCGGTAGGTTGTAGCAGAATCCACGTAACGAACATTAAAATATTATAATAAGTTGCCCTACTAATATCGCAAATATTAACGCATATAATTATAGAGGACTCTATACGCATCTGATGTATCTACTTTGCAGCCTCTCGCGAGCTGTATTGGCGGGGAGTAGCGATTGTAAGCTCTGCAGCTGCATGGAGGCCTAAAGCTTTGCGAGAGCTCTGCGGAACGAACCTCAGGGGGAGCCGTGCATGGAGCTCTACTAGGGCTCTGCGAAAGCTCTGCATAAAGCTCCGTACGAAGCTCTACAAAAGCTCTACAAAAGCTCTACCAAAAGCTCTACCAAAGGCTTTGCAACACCTCTACCCACGCAGTGCACTAGCCACGCAGTGAAATAGAGCACGCAGTGCGCAGGGGGGTCCAAGGGGGTCTCCCCCTTGAAGCTCTGCTCGAAGCTCCTCGAAGCCCTATACGGAGCTCCAAAGCTCTACTAACACGCAGCACTAATATACTAGGAAGTCTCACAATCGTCTCTACGAACGTCTCTACAAACACCTCTACGACGGCTCTACAATTGCTCGTACAATCGTCCGTGCAGACGGCTCTACAAATGTCTACACGATCGCCCGTACGAACGCCCGTACGATTAATCGCCGTACAATCGTCCCTACGAACGGCTCTATAAACGTCTGCACGATCACTCGTACGAACGCCTATACGATCGTCTCTATAAACGTCTCTACGATTGATCGCCCGTACGAACGTCTATACGCCTGCATGTGGCTCTATAAAAGCTCTATACGAAGCTTTACACGAAGCTCTACACGAAATTCTGCAAAAGCTCTACCAAAAGCTCTACTAAACGCTCTACCAAAGCCTCTGCAAGAGCTCTGCCCACGCAGTGAATAGAGCACGCAGTGCGCAGGGGGGGTCCAAGGGGGTCTCCCCCTTGAACTTAAAGCTCGACTCGAAGCTTAATACGGAGCTCTAAAGCTCTACTAATACGCAGCACTGATATACTAGGAAGGCCCTATAATCGTCTACACGAACGGCTCTACAAACGGCTCTACAAACGTCTGCACGTCTACACGACTGCACGTCTACACGACTGCACGTCTGCACGCCTGTACGTCTACACGCCTGCACGTGGCTCTGCACGTGGCTCTGCACAAAGCTCTACACAAAGCTCTGCACGAAACTCTACACGAGGCTCTACCAGCTCTGCACAAGGCTCTACCAAAGCTCTACACAAGGCTCTATCAAAGCTCTGTACAAGGCTCTACCCAAAGCTTACCCCCTACTGCGAAGTAGCCCCCGCAGCGTAGCACGACGGAGGTATATATATATTACTTCTAAATTAAGCCTAACTTAAGTAAGGCGCCTCAGTTACTATAGTAGATCCTTTTAATAAGATAATACTACCTAGCAGTAGCTAAGGTGCCTTAGCCTTACTACTACTTTTAAATTAAGTAAAAGCTCTATATAGGGGGGGTCTAGAAGGCCTCACCCTAGAAAATCCTATATCTATATATATATATTAATTAAACTCTATATAGTAAGGCTCTAAATTAAAGCTTTGGGTTAATCAATCGGCTTATTAGTTATAAACTCGGGTCAAAATTATCGTTGCCGGACCCCAACGATCCGCATGTTATAAAAGGCTTTAAATTGGCATCTTAATGGGGGCGTCCAATTGGCCACAAGCTAGTGTCCTTTAGGGTGTCTTTTTGGGATCGTTTTTGGGATCATTTTTGGGATCGTTTTTGGGATCGTTCTTGGGTCGTTTTTGGGGTCGTTTTTGAGTTTTGATTCAAGCAATCGTGTTGGGCCTTAGCCCTACAATTGCCTTAATTAGGCCTAGCTCAGGGGTAGCACTTGATTGCCCATCCGATTGCTCAGATCAAGATATAAAACGACCCCAAAAAGACACCCTAAAGGACACCAACTTGTGGCCAATCGAACACCCCCGCCAAAGTGCTACCACCGGCTAAATTTAAAGGCCTTTTGAAGATCTTATATAAAAGATCTTTTCTGGAATGAGTCGTTGGTCCGGAATACAGCCTCTTAAAGCGATACACGACTTGTACCTAAATAAGGACGTCTTTGTTCCGGTTTGAAGTAGAAATATTCCGGAACGAAGAACAGTAATGTCAGGACAGTGACTAGGCTGGCATGGAATATATAAATGAGAGGCTCTATGAGGAAGAATCTAAGGGGCTTGATGGCCCGAGATATCTACAATGTGGCCCGCGATCTGTCACGTGACACCACACGGGCCATCTTGTAGATATCTTCTCGGGCGATCAAGCCCTTTAGATTCTTCCTCATAGAGCATCATATATATCTTTTCCATCAGACCAGTCATCGGTCTGACAACAAGTAATTCCTAGGGTTGCTAAAGGCGCTCGCAACATAACGGCACCGCAATAACCATCTAGGTTGCGCCTCAATATCAAGTGCTAAACCGTAGGCTGTTGCGAAATATGGCCACAAATGTGACCAATCAAAGGAGAAATGGAACGGCAGACGAGGCGGAAAGCCAGAGACCAAAGCTTCTTCGCTCCGGATTCGCCGACCGAACCTGCAACACCATCAAACATCAAACATCCAATAACGCCAACACTCACACTCTCCTTGCCCAGAGACTAGGCCACCGAGAGACATTGGCCTCCTTCATATCGAATTATGAATCTTTCACGGCGCATCTGTCGCACTTCTGCCATGGGTTGATTTGCTTGAATCCCTAGGACTGGAGCAATTTCTCGGGCTGGCCATCCATATATCTCTCCTTCCCTTTCTAGCCCATGGTGAAGTTGATGGGCAAGGGAAGGCCTCGTCACGGTGGCCTTAGGAGCGGCTTCATGGGTTTGGGGTTGCCCCAGCTTTAGCAACTCTTTGGGTCCTATCCTGGTGACGGACCTTGGACGCGATGTGACCCCAGTCTACGAGCACCGAGTGTTGCAGTTCGATCCTACGCTAGAGCGCAAGTCCGATCCCTTGATGCCAGTGTTTTCAAAGCGTGAGAGTAAAGGGTTAGCCACTTGTCGAACCTTAAGTGTCTGGCCTTTGCCATGTTCTATGGCTGAGGCTTGATTTTTGCTGCAACCAATACTCTTGTCCTTCAACCGTCTTCGAGGCCTTCCGGGAAAGAAAGATGGGCCCCCTTAAACCCGGATGCCGCTGTGAAGGACCAGCAGAAGTTCGATCCTAAAGAATCATCGACCAACGTCTCAGGGCCTAGATAGTGTCCGTGGGTTGTCGGGGATTTTTCTCCCTAAACTAGCCTTTCCTCTTTCAGCAGTGTATCCCGTCCTAGCCACTATCAACACCAGGTTACATCTACTTGTGATTCGATACTAAATTGAACTGTGAATATGTTTAATATGAAACACTTTGAGAGGCTCCATACTTAATCTTGGAGAATATAATAAGGGATGAAGATGCAGTATAGCACCCATCGGTGTGCTTGTTCATTCTTTTGACGGTGCCCTTACATTCCCTCTCTGCTTCTTAGCAACAGTCACTCATTTTATACTATACACTCCTTTGGAATTTTTACTTGACGCAGTATTTATATTCTTGTCACTCTTTATTCCCTGCTTGCGAATATGGCAAAACTTACCCTACTGCTTGGTCTGTTTCAGGTCAACTTTATATATGGCTTGCCAACCCGCGATATGAAGCCGCAGTCGGCAATCCTGGACGCCAGAAGCGTGCCCATTTCTATTAGTTTGGCGGTCACTACAAGTTATAGTTCAGCTATAGTCTCTTCTGTGCAGTCCGCTTCTCTTACTATCGAGCCAAGCGTCACAGGCGTAAGTATATATGTTATTTATTATCTCCAATACTGCTCGTCATATTTCTTGTTTGATTTTATGTATTCTGATGCTCTTTCATATAGTCTGTTAATACCGCTCTTCCTTCCGGACACGATACTGGCCTTCCTTTTAACACGACCGATATTTCAACCCCCGTAGGAAGTTTAGCACCAGCCACAACTACTCTCAACCCAGGCCCTATACATGCAACAGCGGCGACATCAGCAAATGTTTTTGTTGCAATCGCCATAGATGCTCCTCCAGCACAAATTCAAAGTCGATCTGACCACCCTGTGGCCCAACTGGGTATAACAAGCCAAACTGGTCCAGTTGAGACCAACAAATTCTACGCAAATCTCTTTCTAGGCGGACAATCCAACGCTGCTTGGACACATCCATACTCTGTGAGCTGGTCGAAGGGAACTGGCAACGCTCTGAGTTGGGGTTTAGCGGTTTCCCACATTGAAAGAAGCCAACTGGCATGGGCTTCAGGCGACCCCCCGGAATATTTTGCCAATCCCATCGGGCTGCAATCCATAATACTCTCTGCAGCAGAGCTTGGTAGTTCAACAACCCTCACTACCGATACTCTAGAGGCTTTCTCAGCTAATGTGAATTTGGTACCTTTTCGAGGGGCTGATCCCTTAATTTCGTTTCCCTTAGTCCAAGGAATGGGCTTCGTCACTGGCCTCTATAATGGAGCCACACCATACGTAGAAAGCGGCATTTTCTTCCGTACCTTGACATACGTTGGGCAAGTTAACTACGTAACTTACAAGTATCGAATTGTGCTTGAAGACTCTACGAATTGGCTACTCTATGCTACTCCAACTGGCAGCCTCGGCGCCCCACCGTTTACTCTCCAGAACAGTACTCTTATTGAAGGACCTGCGGACTTCTATGGTACCATACAGGTGGCCAAGAATCCTGCGAATACTAGTGGCGAGGCTTCCTATGATGCTTCTGCTGGGTCATACGCCATAACCGCTACAATTAGTGGCTCAATTGACAATGGTTCCGGAAGCTACACCCTGGCTTGGACGAAGGGCGGCATTCAAAACCAGACTTTGATCATGTTTGGTCTGCCTCACCATGTTGAATCCTTTGACAGCACCACATCTGGCGGTTTAACTGATATTGAGCTGGAGACTACAGCAAAGGGCATGGCAAAGGCCGTTGGGCGCGACCAATTTACAATGGTTGAAAGCAACCTCCCATCAGATATTGGTTTTGCACCTTGGGTGCCAGGCACCAACGGTGCATCCGGATCTCAGGGCAATACTCTCCCGAGTGCTGCCATTAGCGCTATTAACAGCGCCGGAGCAGTCGAGTTGAATGAAGATATGAATGCTCAGACAAACTTAAACAGCATGTACTACAGTGGGAAGGTAAGCAAGCCTAAGCTGTCGATATCCAAACAAACGGCTAACGTTCCAAGGCTCTGGCTAAGTTCGCGGGTATAATTTACACCGTCAACGATCTTGGGTCAAATTCAGCACTTGCAGCAGCAGGACTCACAAAATTAAAGGATTCTTTCAACGTGTTCGTTAACAACACACAGCCTTATCCCCTCGTCTATGACACTGTCTGGAAAGGCGCAGTCTCATCCGGCACCTACATTGCTGGTGATAGTGGTATTGATTTCGGCAACACTTACTATAACGATCACCACTTCCACTACGGCTACTTCGTCTGGGCTGCTGCTGTCATTGGATATCTTGATCCAGCATGGCTGACAGAGGGTACTAACAAAGCATGGGTGAATATGCTTGTTCGAGACTACGCCAACCCAAGTACCGAGGATTCCTACTTCCCGTTCTCGCGCTCCTTTGACTGGTATCACGGCCACTCCTGGGCTAAAGGCCTCTTCGAGTCTGGCGATGGCAAGGATGAGGAATCATCTTCCGAAGACGCCTTCTCTTCCTATGCTATCAAAATGTGGGGGAAAGTGACGGGCGACCCGAATATGGAAGCACGTGGTAACTTGCAGCTGGCGGTGCATGCACGAAGCTTGCAAAATTACTTCTTGCTGGAAAGCACGAATACAGTGCAGCCTGCGAAGTTTATTCCGAATAAGGTTACTGGAATTGTAAGCACCACTTTTTGGTCCCGCTCTTAAAGGAGCATTACTGACTATTTCGCTAGCTCTTCGAGAATAAAGTAGATCATACGACTTACTTTGGTACAAACATTGAGTACATTCAAGGGTAGGTCTATCTACCCTTTCGTCCCCTTGTATCGCTACTAAGATAATTCTAGAATTCACATGATTCCGTTGAACCCCAGTTCAGCGTACACACGTACCTCAAATTTTGTCAAAGAGGAATGGAACACGCACTTCGCCAATGGTGTGGCTGACTCAGTCCAAGGTGGCTGGAAGGGCATCTTGTATGCCAACTTGGCCATCATTGATCCGGTAACTTCTTACAACTTCTTTGCAAATGAGGATTTTAGTAGCTCGTTCTTGGATGGAGGAGCAAGCAGGACATGGTATCTGGCTTATGCCGCGGGCTTGGGTGGAGTTTGAAAGAGATAGCGTCTATATATATCCGTAGGCTTGACTAGTATCGACAACTATAGAAAGACTATGTGGTTTTGTGAGAGGTAAATTTATATATATGCGACTACGGTGGGTATTGCAAATTGCCCGTAGCTACAAGACACTGCATGCCTATCAAGGTAAATTTATGATTCACGCTTATTTGTTGGACTCGGGTGCAGTACACGAACCATTCATTTACTCCTTGCCCGCATAATCTCTTCTCCATACCTTCTCGAATACCTCCTTATCTACCGCAAACTCTTGCAAGAATTCCCTTTCCAGATCGTGCGTCCGCTTGCCCAAAAGCACCAAGCTATGCAAGGGCCTCCCCAAGTCAGCTTCACATAGCTGTTCTAGTGTCCCCGCCACAATGTTCTGATCCTCGGCCCCGACCCTCGCGACACCTACTGCCAAGCTCTCCCGTGAATATACCCCTTCCTTCTTCACTTCCTCCTCAATCTCTAGCATCTGTGCCGCACACTGCGCAGCTGTCATGAAGCGTGGCGGCTCGTATATCTTCCGGCCCCTAGCTAGGTTCTCAAGAGAGGGCTCTTTGACCTTGATATCGAGCAGTACAAGCGTATGCAGGCCGATGGAGACGTTTTCCCGGATGCGGTCGTAGAAGGAGGCCGGGCGCCAGGAAGGCAGGAAGAACACCATACTTACCGTTTGCCCAAAATTGTAAAGTTGCAGGCCTGTGGTGCCGATGGAGGTCAAGATGCTAGCGTTGGGGATAGAACGAGTGGGGATGGAAAGTTCACGCGCACGGAGGACGAGGTCGGTATGCGTTGTTGCGCTGGAGGGAGGACAGAGTTAGGGGGGCATTCGACACGTTCGGAAAAGAAGAGTATGAACTGGAAGAAAAATTACCCAAAAGGATCTCCCACAACGAGAAATGCGACGTCGGTTTTGTCTGCGCCGGCCAGAATGTTGTCGCTGGACGACTCGACCATTTCGCGGTCTGCGAGAATAACGGGGCGGCCATAGAAAGCTTCCTACTATCACATAGCAAATGAATTAGTATTTCAAATGCATGATTTAACTTATAAAGTGTTGAGTTTTGAAAGAGTATACCAATTGTTCCTTCTCGACTAGGAGAATAGCCGTGTAGGCTTCTAGGTATACACGTTCGGCCTTTTTGACAATTTCAAGGCCTTTAACCGTGATATCCTTTTCGTCGGCGAGGCCGAGCCCGACTAGGTACAACATAATGGAAGGATTTGATATGGGAGAGAATATAAATAATTTTGAGCGGGGAACTTTTTGTGTGATGCCTCATGGAGGGGTGGGTCGTAGGGCTGAGCTTTAGCGTGCAACCTTTCCAAATTGAGACTTTGGTTAGCCGCGATTCAGCCTCCTCGTTCACCTGGGCAACATTCACAACCATCATTCTTCAGCATTCACCCCCATGTAGCCTCCGACACACCTTTAAAACTGTAATATTGATACAATAAAAATGGCGGACAAGATGGCGAAGTACAGGACGGAGATCCAACAGGTAAATAGAAGGGAAAGTTCATACAGTATTCATTCTCTTTCTCCTCTCTCCACAGGGAAAGAACCCAACGGGGTAGCACCTATCATGGAGGACCTCAAGAGGCTTTCCCTAGCTGTAAAAATCTCCAACTCTCTAGCGAGGGGATGGGCCTTCTTCTCTGTATTTATGTTTTCTTGGCGTGGATTTGCATCGTTCACCTTCATCCACAACGTCTGGTGTTATCTTAATCATACCCTTCAACTCTCAAGGGGTCCAATTTCTGATATCCATTTCCATAATCTACCCATCGATTTTTCGCTATCCAACCTCACCGCCATAACATATCGCAATCCCTACTCTCACCATGGCGCCCCCGGACTGTCTCCCCGATTTCTCCCACCCTAATTTCGAAAGCCAGAAAATTCAGGACGAACTGACGCTTGGTATTAAACAGATGATGTTCGTCTCTGGAGAGACTGGTGAACCGTCCGCTGAAACCACCACCTTGATCGAATCAATTGTGCAACAGCAAGTCCAAGAAATGCTCCGCGAATGCACGGCTCTAGCTACCCGGCGCGGCTCCCGCTCCATCTCTACCGACGATCTCATGATGCTGATCAGGCACGACAAGGCCAAGATATCTCGCCTGCGGCACTTTCTGCAATGGAAAGACGTCCGACGCTCCGTCAAAGACAACAGCGACGACAAAGGCGGCGATGCAGCAGCAGATATTGGCGCCGGCGACGCAGATCTCGCAACCGGGATTGTCGCTGGCGGCGGGCCGACTGTGGAAACGGGGAAGAAGGCCAAGCGTGCCAAAGTCGATCTGGTGTGGGATGTGCAGTCCTTTTTCAACGAGAATGTTCCTGCACGCGACGATGTTGAGGATGAGGAGGAAGAGGAAATGAACTACGCCACTCTGCAGCGTCTTAAGAATGCCGACGAGCGCACGAAGAACATGACGCGCGAAGAATACGTCCACTGGTCCGACTGTCGGCAGGCTTCGTTCACGTTCCGCAAAGGCAAAAGATTTAAAGAATGGGCCGGGTTTGGGATCATCACGGATAGCAAGCCGAACGACGACATCATTGATATTCTCGGATTCTTGACGTTCGAAATAGTGCAGACGCTAACCGAAGAAGCACTGAGGGTCAAGGATGCTGAGGATCTATATAAGAAAGAGACAGGAGGAGAGCCACAGAATCGCCTGAAGCGGAAGAGGGAAAGTGGTCTGTTTGATCCGCCAGAGGAAGCTAGAGAGCCGGTACAGCCAAGCCACGTGCAAGAGGCATATAGGCGATTGCAGAGGAGCAACAATAAGAGCAGAGCCATGTTGAATTTTTCTCGGAATATTCATCGGAGCGCTTTGAAATTGGTATAACTTACAATCGTTTTCTATCATTAATGTGAATCTGTTCTAACAATCGCTAGATTTGAATGGCAACAAGCAAGACTGGAGTCATGGACCGGCTCGCATCCTGGGTTCGCGATACCTCGATGGGTTTATTATCTATTAATGGCGTATGGAGTTTGCGGTTATAAACTATGGATAGGAAGTTTACTATGGCAGAAACTTGTTTTATGCCCTTTATTAGTGGCTCCAGTTTGACATTGCGATATTCAATGTACCTCATTTGTTATAGACTATAGTCATTGGCGATAGTAGTTCGTATGACTATTTGGTTCCTAGAGCTTGCCATTCGATTGCTGAACAGGATCTGACTAATTGTAACAAAAATTTGATGGTTCGCACATCAGCATGTCCACAGCTCAGATTTATAGCTGTACCGCTTATATGCTTTCTTATTGTAAGAGCCAAACCGTGCATTCCCACATAGCCAGATTATAGACAGCCATGACATCCCATGCGCAGAGTCTGACGGTAAAGCTCGGAGAACATGATAAAACTCTTTTGCAATGACCCAGACGTACATGAAAACATGACCGTAGATGCCCAAATGGAAAGGAGTCTACGCCTCTCAAGAGAAAACACGCCAGTTTGTCATGCCCACTACCTATTTCTCCGGCTCCTCGCCCTCGCCTGTCATCGCGAGCCTCTTCGCCGTCACACGCTCCTGCCTCCTCTCCCGCGCTGCCTTGGTCTTCGCACGCTTGGCGTCCATCTCCTCCTTCAGGGCCCTCTCGCGTTGCTTCTCAGCCTTGGCCTTATGGATCTGTTGAATTGTTAATATTAGTAAAATGAAAGCGGGGTGTCTTGATGTCATGAAGATAGACATACGTGTTCAACGAGAGCACGCTTGTGCTTGAAGGTGTTACCTTTACTAAGGTGGTAGAGCTCATGGTAAAGGTGCTTGTCGATCTTGCCAGCAGCACGGTACTTGACAAGAAGACGTCGGAGAACTCGGAGACGGCGCATCCACATGACTTGGCTGTATTCAACGGCATCAGCATATTAGCCCATTAAATGGATTTGGTAAGTTCCGAGAAATAGCAACCGCTACCTTGGGTTTTGTGATGATATCCGTTTGCGTAGAGAATAAGAGTCCGGCCTACCTAGGCATGCGAGCATCCTTTGTACCCTTCCTTTTACCAAAACCACGATGTCTGCCAATTCGCCTCGCCTCGGTCAGGGAACGGGCACGAGCGCGGGAGTGCATCGTGACAGGTTTGCGGATGATGAGGCCATCGGCAACGAGTTTGCGGATAGTCTGGCGGGAGTTGGCGTTTGAGATTTCGCCGACTTCGTTCGGGTCCAGCCAGATTTTACGCTTTCCGCAGCCGACAACAGACGCCGCGAGGCGCTTCTGTGTACGGAGATTGACCCTACATGAGATAGGGTGTCAGCATTTGCTATGTGGTGATGGATGAGAGCGTGGTCGAGTGAGTCATTGCGCGCCCAGCCATTGTGAAAGCGCCTCAACGAGCGGAGAGACAGGCCGAGGGTGATGATGGAATATGTGAAGAGGCCGATTGGTACAGCATGTCCGTTTCCTTACATTTTGAATGTTTGGTCGTCGGCTTCGTTGGGTGTTTGACGAGAGGAAACTGTGGACGTTGTAATCCAGATGCAATTTGTGCGAGGCCTCGCTAACGCTTCTGTGGGAGAGCACCGGCATTTACCGATGTGTCTTATCTAATCAGCAGTCAAGGAGAAATCGTAACACAAACCAGGGTAGGCAAAAATAAAATCTTATCTGATAAGATCGATAAATTATCATGATTTTCGCTTATTGGTATTTATCGCTTTTATTTTAATAATTTCTTAGCATACCCTACTAAGAAAAAATTCTCTGCTTTTAATAAAGTATTGTATAAACTATGGCTTCTAAAGCAGACTCCTTCCTTCTTATAAGTATAATTAATACTTCTAGTGTAAAACAGGCTAGTTAGAAAAGATCTCCAATCTATAAGCACTCTTATAAACTAGATAAAGGAGAGCTAATACACAACTTAAAGAAACGGAAATATATCTACTGTAAATACTGCACGTACGGTACAATATTAACGACTAACCTTCGGAACTACTTAAAGTTAAAGTATAGAATTATTGTTTAGATAATATAAAGTTGTATAAAAGTATTAGTAAGTTAGAAGTTAGAGGAGCTCTACAAGTAAGTGGCAGCTAAAAATAAGACGGACGACTTTAATTCCTATATACTAAAGAAGGTCCTTAACAAGGAAGTTATTAACTAGGCTCTTATAATTTAATTATTATATAAAACCTTCCATTCCAGACTGTTAAGTGGCTAAAGTTCTATGTTTTCTGCCAGGCTCTTAACCAAGCATTAGATAAATATCTTATAACAACTCACTTAGGAGTTAGCCAGATGATTAATTAGTTATTCTAGTTATAAAAGGATATCATACAAAAACGAGTTTAGTTAGCGTTAATAAGTATTTATCTCTCTATTGATATCTGGACCTCTCTAAATAACTACCTTCTCCTTAGAATTTGCGCCCACTTTATTAATAGTTAGGAGAAGCGGATAAAGGCTCTTCTTGCTCTTTATATGGTAGCTGCTCATAGCAGAGAAGAGCAATAGATTACTCTTCTTCTAGTGCTATAGGAGTATGGGATTCTTTAAAAGCTTAGAGCCATTGTTGCTAATAACTCTATAATAAATAACACACTTTATTATATGATCTATAAGTATCTTGCCGATAATAAGGATATCACCTAGGATCCTATCCAATAATGTATCCGCTGCCAGGGGTATACTATTAATCTTACCGTCCAGGCCTTCCTTTTTAAAGATACTCTTAAACTTAAGGCTATTAAGTTATATAAAAGGAATAATATAAGTGGAAAGGAGCAAAGTTATAAGGAAGAGATTGGGTAGAAATAGGCCTTCCAAGCAATAGGCCTACTTGGCAGGCTTTATAATGTTATAGTACACTTCCGTACCTTAGCAAGTCGTATAAAGGAGTTTAAGGCTTTAGTTGGAAGACAAGTTCTACTTAATAATTATATAAGATGGAATAGCTGGTATTAAATGCTAAGCGTCTCACTTAAGCACAAGTTAGGAATTAATAACTATATTAAGAGCAACTTTGATACACTTAAGGAGGATTATATCTCCCCATAAGACTGGAAGTTTCTTTATATAATTTATACCTTTCTAAAGCCATTCTACTATGCAACATTAGAGACATAAGGGGATTATACAACACTTAATTAAGTACTCTTTATAATAGATATACTTATTAAACATATAGAGAACTCTCTTATATAACTCTTCTTCTAGCTACTTTATTTAAGCTAAAGCTAATATTATATAATAGGCACTCTTTAAATTAAACAAAACTCTCTTACTTTAAGTAAAGAATACATAGGCGAAGTTTAACGAGTACTACTAGAGAATAGATAACTCGCCTCTTTATGCCGCTGCACTTATTCTTTACCTAAATTATTATATAAAGTATATTAAGACATTTTGGAAGAAGGAATGGCAGAAAATAATACTTCTAAAGGTTTAACGGCTCTAGGAAACATACCAAGAATTAGAGAAGCCTATTACCTCTCTTTAGATAGTGTTATATAATAAGCCAGGCAGACAACACAGCAAACATACACGAGATAGTAAAACAAACGGAACGCCTTATACCAGGTCTCGAGATTACCCGAATCCAATGGCTTCGACAGGAAAATGCAAACCAAGCATATAACGAGAACAATGAGAGGATATAAGGGTCGCCAGAGACTCGCCAGGGAGACGCCAGCCGAACGCATAGCTCCCTCATCGTTAGCACACACACGCCAGGAATGCAAAAATTCCTTATCCAAAAAGGAATAATTATAAATGGCCTTATATACAACACAAGGCTCTACAACCACAGATTACGCCTAGAACAATACTATTGCTATGTATAATGGGGACACACCTAAACCACATGCGCAGCACAGGTGTGCTGCAGCCACTATATAGGCCCCTATAATATAAGACACTACTTAAATTAAGACTAAATAAAATGCGCAAACTGCTACCGAAGCACACATAAGGCGTAGGAGAGAGAAGACTGCATTAAATATAGGAGACGGAAGGCAAGGGCTTAATAGCTGCGGGAACAACTGTACACTAGGTTATATAAATGGAAACAATAGGTAATAAGCTAGGGGGACGCAGGTGCCTTCCCAGCGTTTCCTACCTTTAATACTAGGGGGCTAGGCTAGCCATCCTAAGCCTTAACGGGCCAGAAGCGACGCCGCGCGATATTACTAGACTAACTAGGGACTTAAGGGTCACAGGGGACACAAGGGAGAGAACGCCCTATAGGAAGACCCTTATAGACAGCTATAGCAAGCTTAAGACCAGGATAATTAAGAATTAGACTTAACGCGGTAAATATAACATTCGCAGCCAACCTATAAAGGGCATATAGCTAACTAGTAAGATTAGGGGAAGAACCGGAGTTAATAACAGATTTAGACTTAGAAGCGCTAGTAAAAACATAAGATACGGGAATAGAAAGCTCCATATAAAATAAGTAGCAACTAGGGTATAGATACAAAAGATAGAAGTTCTAAATATCCTAGAGAAAGTAAAAACAGAAGAAGTGAGGAATAAAGGAGAGACGAAGGGACCCCGCTAGGGGTCCGCCACCTATCTATTATATAGTATAACTGCGGTAATACAAACCACCGCCTTGTAAGGCCCCTACTAGATAGTCTAGACCTAGAGAAATACTATATCCTTGCTATATAAGAGCCGTATTATAATACCTATATATAATTAATATACTGCCCCTAAGGATTCCAGCTCCTATATAAACCAAAAGCAGCTATATGTGTGTATTTTATAATTAGTAAGGCTATTAGCCTATCCTTATAGTTATAGCAGGCAGTTAACCTAGATATTGTAGTTATAATAATCCAGATATATAGGGGACTAGTATAAATTATTAATATATATAACCTAAGAGTTGAAGGGGTCCCACAAACAAAGAACATTATATTAGTAATAAGCTTACTAGAAATTAAAGGTATAGAGTTTATTCTATTAGGAGATATAAACCTCTACTACCTATGGTGGGGGGGTATCTATATTACTGCTAAATGATAGGTAGAGTGCCTACTAAGAGCTATAGATATCTAGGGCCTTAAGCTAGCTACCCCCCTAGGAGCAATTATATGGCAATAAGGCACCGCTAGAAGTATAATTGACCTTATATTTATAGACGAAGGCCTATACTAGAGACTCGAAAGGTGCAACCCTAAAAAAGAATAGGCACTTACCCTAGACCATATCCCTATCCAGATATAGCTAGATCTGGATATTAAGGCGCAACTAAATAGTAAAAGATACGCAATAAGGAAGCTTAAGATAGACAGTTTCCTTAATATAGTTAAATAATAACTTTAAGACCTAAAAGAAATCCACCCAGTACTAAACGAGTAAGGCTTATTGGCCACCCCTAAGGAAATTAACCAAAGACTAGAAAGGATCTAGGTAGCAATTAAAAATAAGCTAAAAGAGCACTACCCAGTCTTAAAACTGGGCCCCTATATGCGATATGCATAGTCCGCATAATACGCGGTTCTTATTACCAGCCAATAATAAGCAAGAAGGAAATATATAAGTAGCTATAACCCTAAAGACGAGAGACAATATAAAGATACAAGAAACTAGTTAAAGAATACCCTAAAAAAAGAAGCAAGGAATAACTAGAGATGGTTTATAAATAAGTATACTTCTAACCTAAGCCTCCCCTATAATAAGGGCCTTTAGACTATAGCAAAATAGGTAAAGAAAAAGGCAGGGCGCCTAGTAGAAGACCTATATCTACTACCCCTATAAAGAGTAGGGGAAGTATAGGCCACTAATAACAATAATAAGAAGGCAAAGATCCTTATAGAAAGGTTCTTCCCCTAACCGGCTCTAGTAAACCTTAGTAATATTATAGGTAAAATACTAGTAACTCGCCTACGGGTTAACAGTGATATAACAATAGAGGAAATAGCTAGAACTATTAGCCGCCTTTTAAATAACATAGTACTAGGACCAGATAGAATTTTAAATAAGGCCTTAAAGACCTGTAGACTACTTATAGCACCCTAGCTTGCAGATATAGCTAGAGCATGCTTTGCTATAGGCTACTATCTATAACTTGAAAGATCTATAACAACAGTTGTCCTATAAAAAGAAGGTAAAGTAGATTACTTAACCCCAGGAAGCTACCACCCTATTGCCTTAAAAAATACCCTTAGTAAGATCTTAGAAAGGGTAATAGCAAAGCGCATAGTAGACACGGCTAAGGAACACGCCCTACTACCACAAAGTTAAATGGGGGCAAGAAAGAACCGCTTAATACTATTAGCACTTACGCTACTTGCTGCTACCATTAAATCTGCATGGGCGATGCGAAGGGACTTTATAGTATTAATGCTTAGCTTAGATATTAGTGGTGCCTATAATAACATACCCCACAAGCGCCTCCTATATATTCTTAGGGCAAAGGGCTTCCCAGAATAGATTATATAATTTGTTTAAGGGTTTATAGGCTAGAAAGAAACATTACTAGTCTTTAGCGGATACTAGAGCCCCCCTATTATAGTTATAATAGGAATACTATAAGGATCACCCCTCTTGCCTATACTCTTCCTTTTCTTTATAAGTAACCTACTTAACTCCTTTAAGAAAGGGGCGACTTAGGAGATAGGCTTTGTTGACGACATAAACCTAATTATATATAGGCCAACAGCTGTAGAGAATTGCAGAATACTAGAGAAAGCCTATAACACCTATATAGAATAGGCAAGATGATATGGAGTTTAATTCTCACTAGAGAAATACTAGCTAATCTATTTTATAAGAAAACACAACTAATCTGCAGATCTCTAGCATTTAATTTATATTTAAGGCTTTAGGGTTTAACTAGTTTAGGGCCTAAGGGTATTAGGAGTATAGGTAGACAGTAAGCTCCAGTAGAGCGTATATACGGCATAAGCGGCCTATAAGGGCCAAGTATAGTATATTGCATTATCTAGGATTGTTAATTCTATATAGGGACTATGCTTCTAGAGGTCACGCCTACTATATATAGTAGTTGTCCGGCTAACCATGACGTATAGGTCCAGTATTTAGGCCATTAGAGAAGAAAGGGAAACGCGTAAGAGGTTAGCAAAGACAATAGTAAGAGAGAGAAAGGAGCCAAAGTAGAGTATAAAAGAACGCCGGGAAACCATCTACTGTAATATAATACTAGTTGGACCAACGCTAGAGAGGTATATAGGAGTTAAAGGTATAGAGGCTATCTTAGGTAAGAGAAACCCAAGCCGTAGCATAGTTAACGCTATAGGGGGTAAATACTTAAGGGCTCCAAGAAGGCCTAACAAAGGCAGAAAATATAATAGCAATACTCTTAAAAACAGGAATAATAGGACTAAAAGACTGGCTCTACTGGGTAGGTGTCCTAGTAGGTAGCCTAAAATGCGAATATAGTTAGCTAAAACAGACACTAAAACACATAATACTATTATGCCCCTTACGCACCAACTGAGAAGTAATGCTCTTAGTAGCTGGCATAGAGAACTATAATATACTGCTCTTAATATAAAAAGGTCTCAAGGCGGTTACCTAGTGGCTTATTAACTAAAGTATACTAGACTAGTTCCGGGTTGCAAAGGAAATAGTAATAGAAGGTAAGGGGGCGAGTATTAGGCGCCCCCTAATAACTCTATAGTAGTAGAGTTAAGTTTACGATACTAGCGCGTCCGTAGGCTTGTTACGGCAGCAGTAGTTCCCAAGGAGGTCAAAAAGTAAGGTAGTAGAGCACTATAGGTAACTCGCAGGCGCCTCGCAGGCGAGTCCCAAAAGGTAGGGAGATGGATTACGGGGTTTTCTCATTTTCTTAAATAGAGTTTTCTCCCCATATGTAAATAAGGAGTAGTCCGCGTGGGCCTAATAGGGATCCGAATCGGACGTTAAGCAATGAATTATTATTATATAATAAGCTATTATAAGATAAGTATAAGGAACTTAATAAGTATAATTGAATTATAAACAAGTTAAATAAAAAGGTTACTTAACTAGCAAGCTAGGACAAGTACAATAACTACTGCTCTGAAGTACTATATAAAATTAAAGTTTCTCCACTTTAGTGGTAGTCTTAAGAATAACAAATAAAGCGCTAGCTGTGGCTTTCACTCTTTGTAAGAGAGGTACTTTTAATTCCAGCCATAAGTAATAAACTAGAGAGAGTATTTTTAGGAGGGCGTTATACGGTATTATAGGAGAGAATGCAGCTTAGATTACAGAACCTTAAGAAGATAGAGTGTATAAAGAGCTGGCACTAAAGTGGAATTTTAAAAGGAATATAGTAGTCATACAGAGAAAGGTATATAAGAGATATATTATATAACACTAAGGGGTAGGGGTATAAGATATATAAATAAAATAATTTTAGGTAAAAGGTAACCACTAAAGGCGCGTAGGTTGTAACGGAACCTTATAGCAAGAACTATAGTGGGTCCTATTATTAGGCTGGATATATAGGCAAGAATAGGTTAACAATGTAATAATAACTAGTGGAGTGGTTGCCTAACAGATTAACTCTAATTATATTCTAAGATTTACTATAAAGAGAGAACTATTTGGATAGGGACTATAGTCCTTTAAATATACAACTATACGCCTAAGAAACCCCTTCGCTCTATAAGGTACGTATACTCTATCTGCTCCGTTATGGATTATATAGATTATATAGATTATATAGATTACATTACGTAACATTAGCTACTATTCCTTATTATATAGTTCTACTGGATCTATTCTAGACCGTACCTATATTAACCAACTAGCTTCCGCCGACTCCTCTTTAAGTAGTTATAATATTATACTTAAGCTGTCTATAACACTATCTCCCTCCTCTTTATTTTTATCCTTAAAGATTCCTAATATCTCTAAGTTATCCATTAAAGGTATAATGTCTGTTTAATCAATCTGGTTAATATCCTTACTTATTATATCTAAAGTATCTTCTTTTTCTTCTATAGTTCGTTAGTCTCGCACTATTGCTATAATACTGTCTCTAGGTAAGATAATGCCGTCTCTATGTTCTTGTTGTGTAAAAGAGGGGTTAGTTTATGTCGCGCTAGCAAGTCCTTTATCTTAATAATCTTCCTTTTATTTAGAGTGCACTAAAGCAAACATTTAATTGTCCTATAACGTTTGCTTTGTCTTTAACGCTAAGTGTATGCGTCCTATAACTTTTAATAGTCTTTAAGTTCCCTAAGTAACTTATTATAGGGTCTTGCGTTTAACTTACCGCTGCGAAACTTAATAGTAAGCTAGCCTCTATGCTACTTAAGGTTTAACGTGTCTTAGAAGAGTCCGTATATATCCTTAAAGCTTAGCGTCTGGCTTATGCTTGTCTTTAATACCTTAAACGTGTTCGCAAGAAGGTTTATTTTAAGAAGTGGAAACTTATTTAATAGGGTCTGGCTAAGCTAGGCAATAAAAGAACAGACTCTCCCCCTATAAGGGAAACAACTCTAAGTAGCTTGGCAATTGCTCCTCTTAGGTCCCCCTTAGGTAACTTATTTTTTAGTAATCCTTCTTTGTTAATACTGCCTAACCTACTTTTTTCTAACACTCCTATATTTTTCTTATAGCGTTCTCTAGGTTACTTAGTGGTTCCTAAGTAGTCTTACTATAGCCTATCCACTTTACTTTATACTATATTTTATTATTAACATCCTTATAACTAACAATCTTTAAAACTTGCCATTTGTCTTTTTCTTGCCCTCTATATATATCTTCCTTATAAACTAGTAGCTTAACACTTCCGTGTGCTAGTTCTAGCATTATAATATACTATATAGGGTAAATTCTTATTTTGGCTAGTAGGTTTAACTTATACATAACTAATAAAATTCTTTATGTGATTTTAAAAGGTCCTAGTCTAATATAGTCTAACTTCTTACTTAGTTATTAACTCTTAAAATTTTTGTATAGTAGTTACACTTTATCTCCCTTCTTAAGATCTAGTCCCTTAGATCTCTTAGCATTGTAGTACCTTTTTATTTATTCCTGTACTAGTTTAGCTATTTCTTTAAGGTCTATATAAAGATTTATTAAAGTCTCTATTCTTTCTTTAGCTATACTACTCATTTTCTTTACTTAATGTGGTAATAATAATAATCTTAGCTCGTACCCATAATTTGCCTTAAACAGTAATGTCCCAGTTTCTTCTTATAGTGTTGTGTTGTACGCAAACTATATAACTAGTAGTAACAATACCTAATTATTCTATGTATAATTAATATAGTGCCTTAGATACTGTTCTAGTGTCTAGTTTAATCTTTCTATTTATCCGTCCGTCTGCGGATAATACGCTGTAGAGGTTACTACGCGAACTCCCTATTCTACTAAAAACACCTCCTAGAATGCTACTATAAATCTTAGATCTCTATCTAATATAATCTTGCTTAGTGCTCTATATCTTGCGAACACTTCCTTAATATAGATTCTAGCGACATCCTCTACTAATATTTCTTTTATATATGCTATAAAGTATCCCCACTTTGTAAGCTTGTCTACTATTACTAAGATCGCATTATAATCTTATCCTATAATAGGATCTTTTAACTTTGGTAACTTAATAATAAAGTCCTATAATATAACTTCCTATGGTCTCTCTGGTGTTTTAATAGGTTATAGCCCTCCGTATGGCTTATACCTTATTAGTTTATTTCTTTAGCAATCTAAACATTCTCTTATAACTTGTCTTACTAGTCCCTAGATTCCTTAAATAACATACTCCTTTTAAAGTCTTAACACTAAGCCTATAGCTCCATTATATCCTTAAGTTAGTCCTTTATAGAATAACTTAATAAACTTTTTTGTAATAGACCTTAGAATATAGGTTACTTCTCTGTTTTTATACTATTCCGTGTCTAGATCCTCTATCTATGCTTCTTAGATCTTCTATATCTAATCACTCTCTAGTAATTTATGGATCTAACTTTCCCTAGTTGCTATAATCCTTGGGTAATTATACCTAATCAATCTATCTTAATCCTTTTGTAGTAAAGCCCCTAATAGCTTTTTGTTACTTTATAGTTCAGCCTTCCTGCTTAGAGCATCTGCTTGTGCGTTGTTTGTACCCTTAGTATACTAAATTATAAAATGGTATTCCGTAAGCATTTCCGCCTATCTAACCTGTCTTTAGTTAAGTTCCTTTATTATTAGAAATCCTGTAAGGTTCTTATAGTCCGTCTTAACCATAAATAGTTTCTCTGTGCCTTATAAGAATACTCTTTATTCTTTTAATGCTGTAACTATACCTAATAACTCCTTATTATAGATATTATAGTTTAGTTCTAGTGGTGTTATCTTCTAACTATAGTACGCTACTGGATACCATATGTCCTAATACTTCTATAGCAAATATGCTTTTAGTGTAAAGTCTAATACATCTATCTTAACAACCGTTTCTAGCTTTAGTTGGTAGATCTTAAGGATTAATTCCTAGGTAAATAACTCTTTAAGTTCCTTAAACAACTTCTTTTACTCTATTTCCTATACCCACGGTTCCTCTTTCTTTATTAGTCTTATAAATGGCTTAATGCTCTTTAACCACTATGCCATAAACCTCCTATAGTAGTTGCAAAACCCTAGGAATAATTTTAACTATATAACGTTCTCTAGTTCTTGCCAACTTACTATAGCTTTGACTTTCTTTAGGTCCATACTAATTCTTTCTAGTTTAATAATAAATCCTATAAAATCGGTCTTTCTTATAAAGAACTCGCACTTCTTAATAGCTACTGGCATCTGTTCTTCTTATAGTCTCTTTAAGACCTACTTAACGTGTTCCTTATGTTCTTTCTTACTCTCTAAATAGATAATAATATCGTTAAGGTATGCTATAATAAATTCATTAAGGTGTTCTTCTAATACACTATTAATTCGCTTCTAGAACGTTGCTAGTGCGTTTATAAGCCTAAACTGTATAACTAATAGCTTGTATAGTCCTTCCTTTAACCTAAAGGCTGCCTTCCATTTATTGCCTTTCTTAATCCTAATCTAATGGTACGCCCACCTCAGATCTATCTTTATAAAGATCTTTACGTTACCTATCCTATCTTGGATTTTGCTAATTAAGGGTAAAGGATATCTATTCTTTCTAGTAATGCTGTTTAACTGTCTATAGTTAATACATATCCTAAGTTTTCCATTTTTCTTTAGGATAAATAGTACTGGATATTCTGCTAATAACTATAACAGTCTGATATATCCCTTTTATAAGTTCTTCTGGATAAACTCTTTAAGTGCTACTAACTCTATTTTAGTAAGCTTATAGATTGGAAAGAACCTTAGACTTATTCCTTCTTCTAATTCTATCTTATAGTTCTATGCTGTATACTCTAACAGCTTTTTACTTTCTGGTAACCATAACTTTTTTCTATACTTTTAGTATCTCTTTGGTATATAACTTAAGCCTCACTTAGTCTCTTCGTATATCGCTCCAACTTAGTACTATACTAACTTAGTTTACTGTCGCATCTTATATTATTAAGTATCCCTAATATTGACCTAACCTATGACCTAATCAATCTTTAGATTATATTTCTGTAACTAAGGCATTCCTAGTATTGCCTCGTCTTTTCCTAATGGTAAAATATTAAAAGACATTCTAACTGGTCTCCCTTTAATAGTTAACTAAATAGGTCCTATTTTAAGATTAATAATACCTCCTTTATAGGTTATCTAATCTCCTAAAATTGTTATAAGTAGATATAGGTGTTCCTTTTGTCTGTATAGTAATCCTATTCTTTCTACTACTGCTGGTAATACGTGGTTCCTCGTTGCTCTACTATCTACCAATGCTTTAAACTGCTGATATTACCACTTAACTCTTAAATTTAGGTGTCGTCTTTAAATTCCTTTAAGGGTCTAAGGCTCTACTACTAGTTCCCTCTAGTCCTATGGGCCTCCCCTTTTCCTAACTATTAGCTACTAGATTCTGTTTATACTTGGTCCACTTTTAGCCAATACTTAGTTTATTTCTTTTCCTCTATATACTATAGATAAGTGTTCTCTAGGCAGTCCCACTACTATTATCTATCTAGGTATTCTTCTATAAGAAATCTTCTAGGTTAAAGTATTAGGTCTCCCTAACTCTATACTTCTACTAGGTGCTATCTATATATATACTTAGCGTCTTTAAACTACTTTTCCTTTAGTGCCCTATATATCCTTATTAGGTATTTCCGGTTCTTGTCTTTTAGTGCCCTATATATATTGCATACATTATCCACACAAGCTATCCATGATAGTGTATAATACGCTAGGTGACTTAGGTTAACTCTTAGCTTATCTTTATCTTTAAGTTTAAACCTATACCTAGTTAACTTAACCACTAGTATTTCCGCTATAGGTATTAAGATTTGTTGTTCTCCTCTCTAGTCCCTAGATCCTTCTTCTAGGTTCCTTGATATTATAATTAACGCTCCTTTAATATAACTTATGCGTTTTTCTGTAATGGGTTAGTCTTGGATAACTTTTTTATTTAGCTACATATAAAAGTCTTCCTATTTATTATTATGTTGTTACCTATACTACTTTCTATACAACTGGTTTAGTGTATATGGTCTATTTATAAGAAAGTACCTTGTTATTACTACGTTATGACATTCTTTGGTGTGTCTTTCTTTAAACCTAACTAGAATGTCTAAATCTTCTTCTTGTTCTAGTTCGTCCAACTATTTTACTCTAGGTGTCCCTATACTAGGCCTATTAGTAACTCTTTGTACGGGTGCTCTATCCCTTATACAACCTAGCATAACTAACCTTTTGTCTAGCTTTTGCTCTTGCTATGTAATAATTCTTTACCTAAACTTATCTATAGTTTCTTGTTTTCTGTATCTTATAGCTAGATTTTTAAAGTCGTCTTACTTTTTAATCTCCGTATTAACTTTTTAATCTTTAGGCTGAATACTATATTCCTCTAGAATTGCTATAGTCCTTATTTATTTCTCAAAATCTTGGCTTTCTAATAACGTTCTTATTCGTTCCCTAAACTTGTAGTTCTTAAACTTGCGTCCTATACTTATTTATTTATTACTAAACTAAGTTACTGCTCTTTCCCATTGGTTTTTGTTTGTTATGGGTTCTTAAGCTATTCTTATTATGTTATGTAAGTCTAAAGCTTTCCTTATCTCCTTTTAAGAATCTTGGACCTATGGCCTTTTGCCTTTTATAAGTAGTGAGCTAGCACTAGCAGTTGTCTGCTTGCTTAATTATCTCTAAATATTACTTCTTCTATCTTATAAAGCGATAGATGCTGTATCTAATAGTGTTATAACGCCCGTTACTAATCCGCGTTCTATAGTGGTTTTAGTCTCTACTTTTATTACGTTACTAAGGTATAAGTGCTTCTAGTTAGCCTCCTTTTCTTCCTTATTGCTGTTAATTAATAAGTACTCTAACTCTATTATTACTGTTGCTAATCTTTGTCCGTATATTGCTTTAACATCTTAATCTAGCTTATAGAGTTAATCTTATTCTTTATCTAACTTTCTGGTTCCTTTAAGTCCTTTTAACTCTAGCTCTTATAGCTAATAGTTTACGCTATACTTAGCATCTTTATAAATTTAGTATACGTTATTATAATAAAACGTAAAGTATTTAATTAAACACTTCTTAGTCCCGTGTAATATTCCTATATCCGTGTTATTATACTCTAATAATCTAGTGCCCTTTACCACGTGGTTACTTTAACCACCTCTATAGTCTCTAGCGAAATAACCTTATTTTCCGCAATTTATGCAAGCTCCATTTTAAAACCATTTTTTTTATTATAGAGTCCGCCTAAATATCTTCTACTATTAAGATTCCTGGTTTGGCCTCTGCTCCCTGGTTTTATAATTACTTAATCCTTAACCTCTAGGTTTCTATGGTTTCTTTATCTATCTCTTAGATTCTTTGGTACCGCTTAGGTCTACTAGCTCTACGCCATTTTATAGTTTCTAGCTCTGTGTTTGCCAATATATACTTTACGCCTTATATAACTATGGAACTCTATCTTACCCTTTCTTGGCTTGTTCCCTTTAATAGATCCTATTATTAATCTTTATTAACTAATCTATTAAGTCTTATAGACTTTCCGCATCTTCTATTAGGATAATTATGTCCTAGACTTTAGCCTTAAGTCCCTATTTATACTGTGCTATAAGCGCCTTATTGTTCCACTTAACCTATATTATAAGTGTCTGAAACTATATCATATACTTAATTACTAAAAAACGTTATACCAAGTTTTAAAGCTTCCGTTTCGCTGTAGTTAATGCTTTTAGGTCTCTAAATATCTGTGTTAGTCTCTCTACAAACCCATTCCAACTGGTAAATATAAATTATACATCTTAGTTAGTAGTTGTTATACCACTAACCTGTATTTTTATAAGGTAAGGTTTAAACCATTTTAGTACTCTTCCTATTAAGAACAATCCTGCGTATACTACTTAATCTATAGGTGTTGCTAACTTTGCTCCTTCCTGCATAACCTTAAAGTGCATTTGCATAAAGAATCCTTTAAGTTTTAACCTTTCCCCTAAAAATCGTTTGATTGATAGTAACTTAACCTTTACTACGCTAATTCTATTAATGCGTTCCTTAAGTATTCTACTATTATCTAATAAGCGATTAACTATTTCCTGTAACTGACCTCTTATAACTACTTATAAGTCTGTATCTACTATACTAGTGTCTCCTAATCCTGAGGTAGTTATTGCCGTTAATAGCTGCGCAACTAGTGCTTTAGGTGGTATATTATTTGACTTTATTTAATACCGTAACTGTGGTAGTAAATGTATAACGGAACCTTGTAGCAAGAACTATAGTGGGTTCTATTATTAGGCTGGGTATATAGGTAAGAACAGGTCAACAATATAATAATAACTGGTGGAGTGGTTGCCTAATAGATTAACTCTAATTGTATTCTAAGATTTACTACAAAGAGAGAACTATCTAGGTAGGGACTATGGTCCTTTAAATATATAACTATACGCCTAAGAAACCCCTTTGCTCTATAAGGTATATGTGCTCTATCTACTCTATTACGGATTATACAGATTATACAGATTATATAGATTATATTATGTAACCTTGGCTACTATTCCTTGTTATATAGTTCCACCGGATCTATTCTAGACCGTGCCTATATTAACCAACTAGCTTCCGCCGACTCCTCTCCAAGTAGTTGTAATATCATACTTAAGCTGTCCGTAACATAGGTGGCGTATATAAACATATGCTAACTTTAAACTTAATAGACCATGACTTTAAATCCTACTAATGTCGTCCTTTATTGGGAATTAGGTAATATAATTGTCTAGTACACTTCCTGTAACGGAACCTTGTAGTAGGAACTACGGTGGGTCCTATTATTGGGCTAGGTATATAGGTAAGAACAGTATTAACAACGTAATAATAACTGGTGGAGTAGTTGCCTAATAGATTAACTCTAATTGTATTCTAAGATTTACTACAAAGAGAGAACTATCTAGGTAGGGACTGTGGTCCTTTAAATATATAACCATACGCCTAAGAAATCCCTTCGCTCCGTAAGGTACGTGTGCTCTGTATACTCTATACAGATTACACAGATTATATAGATTATATAGATCACATTATATAACCTCGGCTACTATTCCTCGTTATATGGTTCTACCAGATCTATCTTGGACTGTGCCTGTATTAACTAACTAGCTTCCTCTAACTCTTCTCCAAGTAGTTATAACATTATACTTAAGCTGTCTATAACACTATCTCCCTCCTCTTTATCTTCGTCCTTAAAGATTCCTAACATCTCTAAGTCGTCTACTAGAGGTATAATGTCCGTTTAATTAATTTGGTTAATATCTTTACTTATTATACCTAAAGCATCTTCTTTTTCTTTAACCCTTTGTTATGCGCGTACGGTTTCCTCTATACTGTTACTGGGTGAGATAATGCTGTCTCCGTGTTTTTATTGTGCGAAAGAGGGGCTGGTCTATATTACGCTAGCGAGTCCTTCTACCTAACAACTATCCTTTTGTTTGGAGTGCACTAAAGCAAATATTTAATTATCCTGCGATGTCCGCTCTATTTCTAACACTAAGTATGCGCGTTATATAACTCTTAACAGTCTTTGGGTTCCCTAAGTAATTTATTATAGGGTCTCATGTTTAATCTACCACTGCGAAACTTAATAATGAGCTCTTGGCTTTCTTTGTGGAGCTTTAACGTACTTATACTACTTATAAGGCGTACTTGTCTGCCTTGGCGCGTCTTCTTCGTCTTAAGAAGGTTTGTGAGAAGGTCTGTTCTAAGAAGTGGAAACTGGTTTAACAGGGTCTGTCTAAGCTAGGTAATAAATGGACTAGCTCTCCTCCTGTAAGGGAAACAACTCTAAGTAGCTTAGCAATTGCTCCTCTTGGGTTCCCCTTAGGTGACTTATTTTTTTATAATTCTTTCTTGTTAATATTGCCTAACCTACTTTCTTTTAATACTCCCGTACCTTTCCTATAGCGTTCTTTAGGTTGCTTAGTGGTTCCTAGGTAGTCTTACTATAGCCTATCTACTTTACTTTGTACTATGTTTCGTTATCTACGTCCTCATGACTAATAATCTTTAAAACTTGCTATTTGTTTTTTTCTTATCCTTTATACGTGTCTGCCTTGTAAACTGGTGGCTTAATATCTTTATGTGCTAGTTCTAGCATCACGATATGCTATATAGGGTAGATCTTTATTTTGGCTAGTAGGTTTAACTTATATGTGACCAATAAAATTCTTTATTTAACTTTAAAAGGTCCTAGTCTAATGTGGTCCAACTTCTTACTTAGTCGTTAACTCTTAAAATTTTTGTATAGTAGCTATACTTTATCTCCCTCCTTAAGATCTGGTCCCTTAGATCTCTTAGTATTATAGTACTTTTTTATCCTTTGCTGTACTAGCTTGGCTGTTTCTATAAGGTCTGTATAAAGATTTATTAACGTCTCTATTCTTTATTTAGCTGTGCTACTCGTTTTCTTTACTTAATGTGGCGATAATAACGTTCTTGGCTTATACCCATAATTCGCCTTAAATAGTAATGTCCCTATTCCTTCTTATAGTGTTGTATTGTATGTAAACTGTGTAACTAGTAATAACAATACCCAATTGTTCTATGCGTAATTAATATAATGCCTTAGATACTATTCTAGTGTCTAGTTTAGTCTTTCCGTTTATCCGTCCGTCTGCGGATAATATACTATAGAGGTTACTGCGCGAACTCCCTATTCTACTAGAAACACTTCCTAAAATGCTGCTATAAATCTTAGATCTCTGTCCAATATGACTTTATCTAGTGCTCCATGTCTTGCGAACACTTCCTTTATATAGATTTTAGCGACATCCTCTACTAATATCTCTTTTATGTATGCTATAAAGTATCCCCACTTTATAAGCTTATCCACTATTACTAGGATTGCGTTATGGTCCTGCCCTATAATAGGATCTTTTAACTTTAGTAACTTAATAATAAAGTCCTATAATATAACCTCCCATAGTCTTCCTGGTATTTTAATAGGTTGTAGCCCTCTATACGGCTTATGCCTCATCGGTTTGTTCCTTTGGCAATTTAGATATTTCTTTATAACTTGTCTTACTAGTCCTTAGATTTCTTAAATAATGTATTTCTTTTAAAGTCTTAACACTAAGCCTATAGCTCCATTGTGTCCTTGTGTTGTTCCCTTGTGGAATTCCTTAATAAATTCTTCTATAATAGACTTAGGCATATACGTTGCTTCTCTGTTTTTGTATTGCTCTAAGTCTAGATCCTCTGTCTATGCTTCTTAAATCTTCTATATCTAATTACTTTCTGGTGATTTATGGATCTAACTTTCCTTAGTTGCTGCGATTTTTAAATAATTGTACTTAATTAATCCGTCTTAATTCTTTTATAATAAAGCTCCTAATGGCTTTTTGTTATTTTGTAGTTCAGCCTTTCTACTTAGAGTGTCTGCTTATGTATTGTCTGTACCTTTAGTATACTGAATTTTGAAATGGTATTCTATAAGCATTTCCGCCCATCTAACCTATCTTTAGTTAAGTTCCTTTGTTATTAGGAATCCTATAAGGTTCTTATAGTCTGTTTTAACTATAAATGGTTCCTCTATGCCTTGTAAGAATGCTCTCTATTCCTTAAGTGCTGTAACTATACCTAACAACTCCTTGTTATAGATGTTGTAGTTTAACTCTAGTGGTGTTATTTTCTGACTATAGTATGCTACTGGATGCTATATGTCCTGGTGCTTTTATAGCAAGTATGCTCCTAGTGCAAAGTTTAATGCGTCTGTCTTAACAACCGTTTCTAACTTTGGTTGATAGATCTTAAGGACTGGCTCTTAGGTAAATAACTCTTTAAGTTCCTAGAACAGCTTCTTCTACTTACTACCCTAAACCCACAGTTCCTTCTTCTTTGTTAGCCTTGTAAACGGCTTAATGCTTTTTAACCATTGTGCTATAAACCTCCTGTAGTAGTTATAAAACCCTAGAAATAACCTTAACTATATAACGTTCTCTAGTTCTTGCCAACTTACTATAGCTTTAACTTTCTTTAGGTCCATACTAATTTTCCCTAGTTTAATAATAAATCCTATAAAATTAGTTTTCCTTATAAAGAACTTATATTTCTTAATTGCTACTGGCATCTGTTCTTTTTATAGTCTCTTTAAGACCTATTTAATGTGTTTTCTATATTCTTCCTTACTTTCTGAGTAGATAATAATATTGTTGAGATATGCTATAATAAACTTATTTAGGTGTTCTCCTAATATACTATTAATTTGCTTCTAGAACGTTACTAGTATATTTATAAGCTTAAATTGCATAACTAATGGCTTATATAGTCCTTTCTTTAATCTAAAGGCTACCTTTTATTTGTTGCCTTTCTTAATCCTAATCTAATGGTACGCCCACCTTAGATCTATCTTTGTAAAGATCTTTATGTTACCTATCCTGTCTTAGATTTCGCTAATTAAGGGTAAAGAATACCTATTCTTTCTGGTAATGCTGTTTAACTGTCTATAGTCTATACACATCCTGAGTTTTCCGTTTTTCTTTAGGATAAATAACACTGGATATCCTGCTAATGACTATAATAGTCTGATATATCCCTTACATAAGTTTTCCTGGATAAACTCCTTAAGCGCTACTAACTCTATTTTAGTAAGCTTATAGATTGGAAAGAACTTTAGACTTATTCCTTCTTCTAATTCTATCTTATAGTCCTATACTGTATGTTCTAATAGCTTTTTACTTTCTGGTGACTATAACTTCTTACCATACTTATGGTATCTCTTTGGTATATAACTTAAGCTTCGCTCAGTCTCTTTATATATCGCTCCGACTTGGTACTATACTAACTTAGTTAGCTGTCGCACTTTGTGCTATTAAGTATTCTTAATATTGACCTGGCCTGTAACCTAATTAATCTTTAGATTGTACTTCTGTAACTAAGGCATTCCTAGTATCGCCTTGTCCTGTCCTAACGGTAGGATATTAAAAGACATTCTGACTGGTCTCCCTTTAATAGTTAACTAAATAGGTCCTGTTTTAAGATTAATAATACTTCCTCTATAGGCTATCTGATCTCCTAAAATTATTATAAGTGGATATAGGTGTTCCTTCTGTCTATATGGTAACCCTATTTTTTTTACTGCTTTTGGTGATATATAGTTCCTAGTTGCTCTACTATTTATTAACGCTTCGAACTGCTGATTTTGCTATTTAACTTATAAATTTAGGTATTGTTCTTGAATTTCTTTAAGGGTTTAAGGCTCTAATACTAGTTCCCTCTAGTCCTATACGCCTCCCCTTTTCCTAACTGTTGGCTGTTAGATCCTATTTATACTTAGTCTAACTTAGGCTAATACTTAGTTTATTTCTTTTCCTCTATATGCTATGGATAAGTGTTCTCTAGGCACTTCTACTACTGTTGTCCTTCTAGGTATTCTTCTGTAAGGAATCTTCCTAGTTAAAGTATTAAGTCTCCTTAACCTTGTACTTCTACTGGGTGCTATCTATGTATATACTTAGCGTTCCTAAACCGCCTTTTCTTAGGTGCCTAATATATCCTAATTAGGTACTTCCGGTTTTTATCTTTTAGTACTCTATATATGTTGCAGGTGTTATCCACACAAGCTATCCATAATAGTGTATAATATGTTAGGTGACTTAGGTTAACTCTTAGTTTGTCTTTATCCTTAAGTTTAAACCTATACCTAATTAACCTAACTACTGGTATCTCTATTATGGGTATTAAGATTTGTTGTTTACTTTTCTAGTCCCTAGATCCCTCTTCTAGGTTCCTTAATATTATAATTAATGCCCCTTTGATGTGACTTATGCGTTTTTCCGTAATAGGTTGGTCTTAGACAACTTTTTTGTCTAGCTATATATAGAAATCTGCCCATTTATCATTGCTTTGTTGCCTATACCACTTTCTATATAACTGGTTTAGTATGTATGGTTTATCTATAAGAAAGTACCTTGTTATTACTGTATTGTAATATCCTTTGGTATGTCTTTCTTTGAACCTAGTTGGGATATCTAGATCCTCTTCTTGTTCCAATTTATCTAACTATTTTGCCCTAGGTATCCCTGCACTTAGCCTATTAGTAACTCTTTATATAGGTGCTCTGTCCCTTATATAACCTGGTATAGCTGACCTCTTGTCTAGCTTTTGCTCTTACTATGTGATAATTTTTATTCTAAACTTATCCATAGTTTCTTGTTTTCTACGTCTTATAGCTGGATCTTTATAGTTATCTTACTTCTTAATCTGGGTATTGACTGTTTAATCTTTAGGCTAAATACTGCGTTTACCTAGGATTGCTAATATTCTTATTTGTTTCCTAAACTTGTAGTTCTTAAACTTGCGTCCTATATTTATTCGTTTGTTACTAAACTAAGTTACTACTCTTTTCTATTAGTTTTTGTCCGTTGTAGGTTCTAGAGCTATCCTTATTATACCTTATAAGTCTAGAGCCTTTCTTATCTTGTCTTGAGAATCTTGGACCTGTGGCCTTTTACCTTTATTAAGTGATAAGCTAGCACTAGTAGTTATCTACTTACTTAGTTTCTTCTAAACATTGCTCCTATTGTCTTATAAGGCGATGGAAATCGTATCTAATAGTATTATAACATCCGTTACTGAACCTTGTTTTATAATGGTCTTAGTCTCTACTTCTGTTTTAACTTCTCTGAGGTCTATATACTTCTAGTAAGCTGCCTTTGTTGCCTTATTATTAGTAAATGCTTCACTTATATTAAATTTATCGTCTTTAATGTCCGATCTATAAGCTGGTTTGTTGGTTCCTTTAAACTTAGATAATACTAGCTCCTATAGCTAATAGCTTACGCTATACTTGGCGTCCTTATAAACTCGGCATACGTTATTATAATAAAATACGAAACTGTTAATTAAACACTCTTTTATTCCTTATAGTGCACTATCGTCCCTCTATATATATGTGCTGTCTGCTAGCCTGGTTCCCTTTACTGCGTAATTACTCTAACTACCTTTATAGTCTCTAGCGAAATAACCTTGTTTTCTGCAATTTATGCAAGCCCTATCTTTAAACCATTTTTCTTGTTATGGAGTCCGCCTAAACGTCTTCTACTATTAAAATCCCTGGTTTAGCCTCTGCTTTTAGGTCCTTTAATTACTAAATCCCTAACCTTTAGGTTTCTATAGTTTCTTTTCCCACCTTTAGGTTTCTTTGGTACTACTTAGGTCTATTAGCTCTGCGCCATTCTATAGTTTTTAACTCTGTGTCTGTTGTTGCGTACTCTACGCCTTATATAACTATAGAACTCTGTTTTGCCCTTTCTTAGCTTGTTCCCTTTAATAGATCCTATTATTAATCTTTATTAACTAGTCTATTAACTCTCTTAAAGTATCCGCATCTTCTATTAGGATAATTGCGTTCTGGACTTTAGCCTTAAGTCCTTGCTTATACTGTACTATAAGCGCCCTATTATTCCACTTAACCTATATAGCTAGTGTTTAAAACTGCGTTATATACTTAATTGCTAAAGTGCGTTGTACTAAGTTCTGAAGTTTTTGTTCTGCTGTTATAGTTGCTTTAGGGTCTCTAAACATTTACGTTAACTATTCTATAAATCTGTTCTAACTTGCAAACACATACCATATGTCCGGGTTAGTAGTTGTTATACTATTTATTTATATCTCTATAAGGTAAGGCTTAAACCACTCTAGAGCTCTCCTTAATAAGAATAGTCCTGCGTACGCTACCTGGTCTATAGGTGTTGCTAACTTCACTCCTTCCTATATAACCTTAAAATGCATCTACGTAAGAAACCCTTTGAGCTTTAACTTCTCCCCTAAGAATTGTTTAATTGAAGGTAACTTAACCTTTACTACTCTAATTCCATTAATGCGTTCTTTAAGTAGCCTGCTATTGTTTTATAAGCGATTAACTATTTCCTATAACTGACCTCACGTAACTACTTAAGAATCCGTATCTGCTATACTGGTATCTCCTAACCCTGAGGTTGTGGCTGCCGTTGACGTCGTCGTGACTAGTACTTTAGGTGGCATATTGTTCGATCTTGTTTAATACTATAACCTTAGTAGTGAATGTGTAACGAAACCTTATAGTAGGAACTACGGTGGGTCCTATTATTGGGCTAGGTATATAGGTAAGAATAGTGTTAATAATATAATAATAACTAGTGGAGTAGTTGCCTAATAGATTAACTCTAATTGTATTCTAAGATTTACTATAAAGAGAGAACTATCTAGGTAGGGACTGTGGTCCTTTAAATACACAACTATACGCCTAAGAAATCCCTTCGCTCCGTGAGGTATGTGTGCTCTGTATACTCTATACAGATTATATAGATTATATAGATTATATAGATTACATCACGTAACCTTGGCTACTATTCCTCGTCATATGGTTCTACCAGATCTATCCTAGACCGTGCCTGTATTAACCAACTAGCTTCCTCCGACTCTTCTCCAAGTAGTCGTAATATTGTACTTAAGCTGTCCGTAACACTTCCCGTCTTATTATATAAGAGATTCTCTAGTAACATTACTATACTATAAGTAAACTCTCCTCTCTGTACAATATACCTATATAACTAACTAGCCTTAGAATAAGTAGAAGAGGGTGGAAGGTTTACTAGCAATTAATATAAAGGCTTAGGTGGGGGGTGTATTAGAGAAGCAGGTGCGGATAGGGAGGCCTTTATATATAAATGCAATTCTAATTTAGAGCCGTGGATCTCTAAATATAACTATAAGTAGCCTATATTACTTGTACGAGGCAGAGAGCTAATTAATGCTAGTTCTGTAAGGCTTATACGGCAACTCCGCGTCGTCTAGTAGGCCCTTGCCCCTTTACTAAGTGTCGGAGTCTCCCAGGGTTCTATGGTAGGTGCTGTGGAAATTGCAAGTAGTGGGATTATAGGGCTCGATGTTTGTTGTACAATAAAAATTCTTAGCCTATAGCGGCGGCAGTAGGAGTATTAGAGGGTAAGGATCGGATTGTGGAACTAGAGGATAAGGAATAGATAAAAGTTACTAAATTTAAACTACTGGGTCTCCTCTCTTTTTTACTACTTTTATTTTATTTTATGGTATCTTATATAAGGAGAAGTATAAATAAAAAGGGTTAAAATTAGTAGGAAAGCTAAGGGTATTAGTAGAATTCCCTATAAGTAGTTAATATTTTAGCTATAATTACTCGCTTATTTTGGTAGGGTTATCAAAAAAAATCAATCAATATAATATAATATGATATGATATCGCTTATCGTATCAATCTAATCAATAACGATTTTTGCCCACCCTGATGTCCAAACGAGCAGATATTTAATCTATATCGTATTCCACTCTTTTAGTCATATTCACCTGTTTTTCCGCGTATGGTCTCTTAGATATATTAAAAGCGCTACAATAGGCTCCAAGGTATCCGTGATATAAGTGACTTGAAATTTTTTACCGCTTTCAAGCTACACAGCCGGCAGAATACATTGTGAAATATCTGCTCTACTTTGTTCAAGAATATCTGCTCAACATACCCTGGAGCGAACGACTCTCAGGTCGCTCACAGGCCTCGAATTCGACAAGAGATTATTTGTTGTCTATAGCATGCAGATGCGGGGTCTTATTAATATATCGAGGATGGCTGACATACAGATCTATGAACAAAAGGAGACTTGTCGTACCGTAGTCGTGTATAAGGTGTGGATTACCAGTCATCTGTCCACTTGTCCACAAATGGTGCTGCGGACTTGCATATGTGGGATTGTGGGCTGGAGTCGGTATAAAAAGACAGCCATTTCAGGAGAATTCGGAGACGTTCGAAATAAAGGGCTGTTCATGAGTCGATCGTGGATTGGATGGGCTTCATCGTCAGAGTATTGCGAAAAGCCGGTTGTGGTCAGGCATGGAAACTTCTCCTTATCTTCAAACTGATATTATCACCTCCATACAGTTTTTCTAAATGCAAGATCTTAAATATCTGGTTTGAGATTTTAGACTTTTAGCTAATCAGGGACACGGCTAGTGGACTTGTACATCTAGTATCAGAAGCGTGGGTACAAGAACATGTGGTTTTACGAATGATAGCTTATTGACTTGTAAGGTAGATATGATTTTATTGCATTTTTACAGTGTAACTTCCTAAGACTCTAGATCACAAGGCATCAGTGTAGCTTAAGATCTTCTTCATTGAGTACCCCATATAACTGCTCAATCTCTTGCCCTACAAATGTAATATCCTGCGCTAGCTGACCGGTGACGAGCGCTGAAAATAGTTTGATTAGTACTAAAGTATGGTGGGGAAGGACGCGGAGTACCTACCATATGCATACAAAAGCTCGTAGTCCTCATCGGTAGCAATGTCTCTTCCCGGATTAGTCTTTCGAAAATCGAAAATTTTAGCCAACAGTCGATCACGAGCGTTCTCAATATTGGGTAAGACATCATTCAATGGATATGCCATTTTCATGGAAGATGCAAGAACTGCCCACGGTTAGCATGGTTCTATTTATTTGTGAAATGTGGAAAAAAATCATAAAAAGCCACCCACCTGAAAACAAATGACTAATCCGCCAACTTAACTGCATCCACTCATGCCTTGTGTACTTCAAAATCTCCTTCTCACCTTCACTCGCTTTCAGATCTTTTAATATGACTACATTCATAGCGTGAAAGCTGTCGAGCATCCGTCCTGTCGCTTCCAAAATCCGCTTGAAAGATTTGTCTGGAAATGGACCCCGCAACTCGAATTCGGACGTTGCAGCATTTCTGAGGGTCTCCAGATGCGTTAGGAAGCGTTGTAACTCGAGTTCCACACGTTGATCCATGTACGAAACGGGCGGATCTGTGTCTTCGAGTAGTGTAGCTAGCGGCCCCCGTTTCCATATCAAGCCCATCCGTAACCATAAGATGCAGATACCATCTCTTATCTTGCGCCTTGCCGATATCGGCCAAATGATGCGGGTGACAACAATGCCCCAGATACACCCTGCCATGACAGCTACGACGCGGTGGAGCACGATCTCCCAGATTTCAGGTGAGATGCCCCCCTCATCATCATCATCGTCACTATCTTTGACAGAGAGCGAGTAAGCATAAAGTGCCGAGAGGTTGTATGTTAGGATAATAAACCGGCCCATTGGTCCTTTGCCTTTGCCAACGATGATGTAGAAACAGCCGAGGGAGACTACCCAACCAAAGAAGCAGAGGACAAAAGGGTTGTGGTTAGATATGATCCAGGCAATGACGGCGCACAGAGCCCCAATGCAAGTGCCCAAAAACCGCTGGTAGCCGGTGGTGTTGGATGCACCGATGGTCATCGAACAGACCAACATATAAGATAATAAGCCCCATTCGCCTCGCCAGTGGCTGTAGAGCGGCCTGGTAGCTGGAATAAATGACCAAACTGCATATGCTATAGCGCCTGCGCCAACCTTAAAGGCATATTTGGTATCGTCTCTGCGGAAAAATCTTAAGGCGCGCCATAGCCTGTATGTGTAAGGTTGACTGTTTAGTGGCTTCCCAGGATCACCAATTGAGTTGACTCGGCGCATTGGTCTAGGAATCTCATGAGATAGACCTTGCTCGGCGCTCTCTTCGATCAAGCTAGATTGTTCTGAGTGGGGGTAAGCTAAAGAAAATTCAGGAGGATTGATTGCCCGCCTACCAGAACCGTCTCTCTTGTTCCCTTTCCCCCATCTACGCCAGAACAATAGCCACTTCCAAGCCCGTTTCCTTGGACTCCTATTAATGTCTCCCTTGAGTTCTTCTAGTATGTCTAGATAAGTAATCATGTCTTCCGCAAAGTCCTGGAGAGAAGAACTAAAATAACCACAGCTAGCAGCCACTTCCTCGAAGTCCGCGGCTACTTCTAGAGAACCTGTTTTGGCTGGAAGCTTGTTTTTGTACACGAGTGCGAGAGCTTCCTTTCTCGCAGTGGTAAACATGTTATTCGCCTCGACAAGGCTACTCCTAAAATGGCTATTGACTATGATAAGATAATCAGGCCCAGGTCCAAATGGTAGCTCGTCCAGTACTTCTCTAAGGGTATATGCGAGAGATTTCTATATGAATTAGCTTGAACTTAGTATATACATGCTCAACTCGCTTACCATAGGAGGTCCTAGGTGTGCAATAAAAATTGAGAACATATCAGCAGCCGTCAGAGAAGATTGTATTCCGCTTGGTATGTTCCAGGACGTCCCGACTTTCGTGCCCCGTTCGTCTCCAGATCCGCTTGAATCTTTAGGCAGCTCATCAATGGAGGCCAGGATACTGGCTCTCCGTTCTGTATGGCTAAGGCTGGGTGATACCATAGGAGATGCGAAGAAATCCGAGAAGCTGGAAGAGTTTGTCAATGGCGCATTCTCCTCACCTCCGGACTTGGACATGAGAGTGAACTGTGTTTCAGCTGAGCTGCGTAATCCGCCTATGTTTTGTGTCAACCGTTCCATGCATTTAACAAGCCTTGACTCGATCCTGTATTCTTCTTCGGTACCCAAAAAGTAATGTTCGTATTTTGCCTCTCCCAAATTCTTAATCAGTGATCTAAAGACGGATTTATACTGGAGCGATGCGGTAACAAACGCTGGATGCTTTAGTTCTTTCTCGGAGCCAGATAAGAAGCTTCTTGTAATAATTGCGAGCATCTCCCCTAAAGAATCCGTAGCTTTCCGCAGATCATCTCGGAGTTCCTTTCTTGCGGATATCGGTCTAACCAATAAACTCACTGCGGTTGATGCTACGATGCCCATAATAACCATCTTCAACACCTGAGAAACCTTGTCGTATGAGAATGTGGCGGCCTGTACAGCTCCTTCTCTGGTCAGGACTGTGATTAGGGCCAGAGAAGCTAACGAGCAGGCCACATTGACGAGAGGGTTTCCGAGTCTTTGTTTCAACCATCCCACAAGCGCCAACCCACCACCACAGAATATTACGAGGACCAACGTATGACCTAGCACAAGTAGATCGTGATTACCAAAAAAGACTGAGACTGCCATGCTGGTAAACGAAAAGAAAGCAGCATAGATGAAGGCCATGAGTGCCAACACAGTTGCTTCTGCCATGCTTCCAGCAGATCGCGCTGGGTGAAAGTACACCGTTACTGTAGCCACCATGTGTTTTCCGTCATTCTTCCCCAGCAGCGCAGCGATCGGGTCCACGAAGGTTGCCAAGCTGCCTAGAACGTATGCTAGTGAGCATTTCAGTATGCCCTGTCCTGTCTTGGAGGTCATGAACGAGTATAACTGTACACCGGCATTTTCGATCCGCTGGAAGAGGTTTTCGATGCGTTCGTCGCAGGGAGGGGAGGATCGCCAGTAAAGAAGAGGCGACTGCTCGTTTGGAGCTCCATCGGAGTCTCTTGTAGGCCTTCTCAATGTGAAGCTCTTTTTGACGCGCTCTCCAGTTCTTGGTAATATGAGAGTCGCTTCTCTTAGCTACAGATGTGAGCAGTAGAATGGGAGGATTGAAGCTAGTTTGGGCTTACCCTGGGTCGTAAGAATCGGCGAGCCGTCGGGCTCTGGGAAGGTTCACTCATCTTCTAGCTCTTGCAGCAAGGAGAAGGGAGTGTCTACCCTAGTTCAGCATCGTGTCTACTTGAAATAAGCTTCAAGAGGTGCGGCGTTACGATCACACGATTGGATGCTAAAGATGATCAGCCTTCGTGATCTACCGCATTGACCACCGTTCTGTTTCCAATCTGCGGCCGCCATCTCCGCCATCTTGCATTGTGCGTTGGACTTCAGTGTTGCTATTATGGTATCTTCGAATAGTTGGGTCTTCTCTCAGAATTCACGATGAGAATTGTCAATAAAAATCGAGTAGCGGTAGCGGTAGAGGGACACCCCCCAGTTGATACGCGACACTCACTCTTGATTGAGTTTAGTTTCTTCCTAATCAATATCACGTGAATTTGAGTTGTTTGCATCTGTATTGCAAAGCGACGTCGCGCGCCTATACCCAAAACATTACCTCGCATTTGATCCTCTACTTCTTCAGGATCCTGCAGTTGTTGAACGCCGTCGCAGCCACCCGGTAGGCTCTACAAATAGCAATTCGCGTTGACAACTCTATTCGCTAAGAGCCATTAGTATTTGAGCAAAATACTGCGCGCGGGCGTGGGCGCGGCTGTGCCCGCGGAGGCAGTTCTTAGACGTTAAGCAGAGGTGGCAGCACCTAAATTAGTTTGCGCGACGCCTCATAAGTTATCTCTTAATCCAATTAATCGACTTAGGAGTAGGTGGGTAGTGCTATAGGTAGTGGGAATAGTGGTGGGAGTTAAGATACTACTGCGGGTGCCTTGCTGGACGTCGGCGGTAGTATTTAATAAGCTTTTAAAGGCCTAGGAGCTCCGCCCTTTCACAAGGACTTCGCTGAGGGCTCCTTTGGCGTATTCCAACTTTGATTTGAACTCTACTAGTTGTACTATCCCATGCGCGGTCAAGGTGCTCCTTTGATTGTGGCCCGTGCGCGAACACCAAAACATCAAACGCGTCTCTACCGAAGTATCTATGTAGCTTCTTATCGTGATTAAATTACCACAATGGGCCGTAAACGTTCTTCCAATGATACAGACCTTGTTCAACCTGATCAGTATATTATACCAAAGAATAAGAAGGCGAAAATTCCACCCCCTGAGCCTTGGCCACTGCCCAATTTTAACCCCCTTCCTATTAACTTTCCCTACACTAATGGCGCACCAAATCTACCACACGTTGATCCTACCGATCCTCTTGCATTGTTTAAGCTTATATGGACGGACGAATTACTTAAGGAACTAGCTGCTTATACAAACGAGTATACAAGGCTTCACCCCTACCAAAAATATAAGGACAAGAATAGGAAGGTCAGGACGCCTTGAAAATGGAAGCCTACCTCTATAAGGGAACTTCTTATATTCTTAGCAGTAACAATTTATATAGGCCTGTTACTAGAAAGGGACATCACGGAATATTAGACAACTACCTATAAAAGGGGCGTTAATTATTTTACTGTAAGAGAAAATATAGGCAAAAGTCGGTGGCAGTAGATCGATTTAAAGCTTTATATATCGTTTCCAAAGGACCCCAACGACAAGACAAAAGAGTCTCCTTTTAAGAAGATTGCTACACTTAGCGACACTATACGCGATCGTTTTCAACTCTATTGGAAGCCTAGAACCCACCTTGCCGTCAATAAGACAATTGTTTAATTTACTGGCCAAGCTTTTAAAACTATTAACATTCTAAGTAAGCCTACACCCAAAGGCTTTAAAATATGGGTTGTAGCTAATTAAGGCTATATACTAGACTGGCTTTTGTGACGGTGCTGGAGCGCGTCACCTGCTACTTTCTAGGCATTCTGCCATATTCTGCTATATTCTGCCAACACTACTTATAGAGCCGACCAATCAGGATTTTTCATGCCCGGCATGGAAAATCTCTATTAGCTCGCTTACTACTAGCGCCTTGGCAACCCCTTTATATCTTACCAGCCTCTAACAGACTTCTTCTTCTCCTTAGCTTAGTATTCTTATATAGTAGCAATCTACAAGCTTTGGTTTAGAAGTATTTGTATAAGCCCATTATATTATACTAAGCTCTCCCTACATTACCTAGAAAGGCCTTAATAATATCCCACCCTAAAAAGAAGACCTTTATCTACAATAACGCGTTAACGCGTTATACTTAGACACTAAATAACTATCTACTACGCCTAGGAAGGCCCTAATAATATCCTACTTTTATAGGCTAGACTATACTTAACCTATACCCCTAAAAGAACACTAGAATTAAAACCAAACTATATAATTCTAATAAACCTTAGGAAGCTAATAATGGCACCTAAAGCGAGCTTATTTAAAAGACCTGCCTCTATTTAAGAGAAACACGAGATCTAGTTAGGATTAGAAATTAAAAACAATAATAATGTTACAGATATATACAGGCAGATTTATGCCCTTATAGCTAATTAGAAGGTTAATTATTTTTAAGCCTAAAGTATATAAGAGACTCTAAGGGAGATTCTAAAAAGCCTTACTGCCTTATAAAACAGCCTAGCCTCCCCTTTACAAAGCCTTAGTTAACCTATTTGCTTAACTAAATATAATATACTAGAGAGTATAGGCATAATAATAAAACAATTAAAGTCCATTAAGCTCCCTAACCCCCTACTATTATTAAACGGCATAGACCTAACCTTTAAGAACTAGAGAATCTAGGTGTCACAGAGTGAGTACAAGTGGTGATAATATATAGCGAAGTAGATATTATTAAGCTATGTACATGAACTGTGTAATGAAGTCAAGACGTTGCGTAAGGAGAGAAGGTAAGGAAACGGGAAGAAAGGGTATATATTGCTAGTTTGGTTGCTTGGTCAATACGTGCACGGAGCAGAATAGGATTTAAGTAGCGGTCCTGGCAGAACTTGGCAGGATTTGGTGGACTTGGCAGAATATGGCAGAATACGGCAGATTGCCGTTAGATTGCCGTAGATTACCGTCAGATTGCTATCTTGTGGTCGGTCTCTTCTTGCTGCGTAGGTGGAAATAGGTGGATGTGTGTAAGGTGTTATGGAGGAGTCCCATGACAGTACCCCCCCTTTAAACTCGAGCTTCTGCGAGATAGGGCTGAGGTAGTTCTGGGTGGAGTTTGTGAAAGTCTTCTGCGGCTTGTGTAAGTCCTATAGAGTCAACAGGTTCCCATAAGGGCTTAGTAAAGCCTCTCCATTTCATAAGATATATATATTTGCGTTTCCGTTTGTTATACTTAATATTATTAACTCTTTTGATAAGGTATTTATCCTCACCATCCACTTCAACTAGTGGGGGAGGGTCTTAGATCTGTCTAGGTAGGGCGTCTAATATAGGGGCGGCAGGGTAGAGGACTGACGTATAGAATATGGGGTGGATTTTAACCGTATTAGGGAGCTTTAGTTAGTAGGCATAAGGAGAGACAACTTTTTTAACCTTATAAGGGCCGGCGTTCTTCTAGTTAAGTTTCTTAGTAGGTCGTTTTGTGTTCAGATTTCTTATGTCTAGCCAGACAAAGTTACTAATTTGGTAAGCTGGTGCTAGGGTTTAGTTCTTATTTACTATGGCTTTATAGATAGACTAGGCCTATGTCATTTCGTTAGTAAGGAACTCTTATAGTTCTTCTATCTTCTTTATAAATTCGTTTACTTCTGCAACTTATAAGGCCTAATAAGCTGGGTGAGGAATATTACTGAAGGGTTTAAAACCCATTCGCGGGTGCTGGCTGTAATTAGCCAGGAATAGGGAGACCTTTGTAGTTTCTAAGACGGAGTTATTTGTAGTAAACTCGGCAAATATAAGCCAGTCCATCTAGTCGTCCTGTAAATACGACGTGTATATCCAAATATACTGTTCCATTATAGCATTTACACGTTCCATTTAACCGTCCGTTTTTGGGTAATATGCTATAGACAACAGCGCTTTAATGTGGAGTTGGGTAGTTAGTTTTTTCTAGAATGCCAAGACGAACTAACGGCCTCTATTAGAGACAATTGTTTTAGGAAGTCTATAGAGTTTCTATACGTGATCTAGGAACAGTTGGGCGATAGTAGGTGTTGACATATTAGGGCAGGCGATTAAGTGTCTTATTTTAGATAGTTGGTCTATAACTACTATAATGTTTGTATAGCCTTTACTTACGGGGAGATCAACAATAAAGTCAATTGAGATATCCTTCCATCTTTAGTCTGGAATAGGTAGTGGCTTTAGAAAGCCGTTATACTTCTTATATAAGGCTTTAGCTCGTCGGCAGGTGTAATAGCTAGAGACGTACCTTTGTGTTATATCGTGTATATTTGGCTAGTAGTACTCCTATTGGAGTAGCTCTAGGGTTTTTCCTCGGCCTAGGTGGCCGGCTACTAGTAAATTGTATACGTGTTTAAGGAGCTTGAGCTTAAGTTTGTTATGGTTAGGTATAACTAGGCGGTTTTAGTAGTATAAGCGTTCTTTATAAGCTTTATATTTACTTAGAGAGATCTTTTTAGAGCGTTTAACGCCATCTTAAATTAACTTAAGTGTCTCTTGGATAAACTCGTCATTTAGGTATTTGTTAACTATAATCTACTTAATTAATCAATCAGTTATTTTAAGGACGTATACTATAAGGTCTTTAGCTAGGGGATTAAATAATTTAGGGCGAAGTAGCGTTTGATTATGGTAGGCGCGCGCTTCTTCCTGTGCTGTTATATCTTGTAAACGTTAAGTTAGGGCATTAGGTTTTTGACCTTAAACGCCTAGGCGGTATATGATTAAGAATTAGAAACGAGACAGATATTCTAACTAGCGGGCTTAACAATAACTTAGCTATTTTGTGGTTGTAAAGTACTGTAGATTCTTATAGTCGCTAAGAACCTTAATTAGAAATCCGGCGCCTTCTAGTTTGGGTTGCCATTGTTTGAAATATCTAATAATGGCTAATAATTCCTTATCATAGATCTTGTAGTTATATTTGGCTAGACTTAATTGTTTTAAGAAGTATGCTACTGGATGTAGTACTCCTTCCTTGTTATACTGAGACAGAATGCCTCTAGTGACATAGTTAGATGAATTAGCTTCTATAACACTCTTTTAGTTTAGGTTAAAGTGTTAGAGTACAGGTGCGGTAGTGAACATGACTTTTAGATAGGTAAAGGCCTTCTTGCATTCCTTGTTAAAGATAAAGGCTTTATCCTTTTATGTTAGAGCTATAAGAGGTAAAACTAGGGCGGAGAAGTTATTAATAAACTGTTGGTAGAAATTAGCAAATCCTATAAAGGCTCTTACGTCTTTAACGTTCTTGGGTTCTTACTAGTTTACAATTACTTTAATCTTCTTTAGGTCCATTTATATGCCGTCTATAGAGATAATAAGTCCGAGGTATAGAACTTCTGTTTTGTAGAACTCGTATTTATCTATATCTAATTATAGTCTAGCTCCATATAGGGCTTCTAGAACAAGGTTAACGTGTTTCTTATATTTAGCTAGGTTATTGCTATATACTAGGATGTTGTTGATATAAGCAGTATAGAAAACGTCTAGGTAAGGTTATAAGGTATTATTTATAAAGTGTTAGAATGAACTCGGGGCATTTGCGAGGCTAAATAGCGTCACTAAGTATTTAAACAGTCCATATCTAGTACGGAATGCGGTAAGCCATTTATCTCCTTTTGCAATACAAAGGCGGTTAAATGCGTGGATAAGGTCGAGTTTTATATAGTAGTGAGCCTTACTTAATTGGTTTAGTGTCTCTTAAATTAACGGGAGCGGGTACTAATTCTTAATGGTAATAGCGTTAAGAGCTTAGTAGTCTACACAGAAGCGCAGACCACTGCTAGGTTTCTTAATAAAGATTATAGGTGCAGCTATAGGCGAAGAGCTTGCTCTAATAAATCCTTTACTTAGGTGTTTATCCAAGTACTTCTATAGTACTTAGAGTTTGTTTTAGGACATTCTATATAAGGGTCTAAATCCTAGCTGTTTTCCTTCTTTAAGTACGATCTTATGGTTATATGGTCGGTGTTCTGCTAGTTTATTAGCTTCCTTTTATGAAAATACTTCTAGGTTGTTATAGTGGCATACTAGTACTTTTATGGCAGGGTTGGTGTGTTTCTTTAGTACTAAGGCCTTTTTAATATTAGCTATTATAACAGCAAAGATCATATATTTAGGTTTCTTGGCGAGTTATGCTAATAGGGTAGCTCTAATTATATAAATATCTAAGGTGTTAAGCAAACTTGGATCATCCTTAGTTTCTTATATAGTTTCTTATTTGGGTTTAAGTTTAGTGTTAGGTACGAAGTTAGTGTCAGATTTAGGTTTGGGTTCTTTAAGTATCCTTTTTATAGTAGAGTACTAGTTCTTTTGGTACTTTTATATATTAAGCTTAAGCTTCTGCTTGGTTCGGGGTGTAGCAGTTAGAGTCGGTTTATATAGTCGTATATTATTTCTAGGTTCTTGGTGGACGTTAGTGGAAATCTTAGACTGGTGGATCTTGGTAGATTTTTTAGATTTTAGTTTAGGGTCTAAGTAGTAGGTTATAAGACACTTCTGCTTATAACGGGAGGCGGTAAATAAAAGCTTAAGGTTGTCCTAATTAATGGTTACCTTATATAGCTTCATTTAGGGTTGTTTAAGGATTACTAAGTAACCTAGGGTGGTAACAAAAAGCCTAATTAGTTCTTTGTGGTTTAGGTATTAGAGTCTTAGGAATACTATATAGGTAATACGGCCTAAGATAGTGCGTTTGCCATTAAATCCAAATACGTTAATATGCTAGTTAAGGGGGGTTAGAGTAAAACCATTATCTTATATAAAGATCTTGTTAATAAATCCTATGCCGCTGGCTCCTGTATTAATTAGAACTTAAGTATTAACCTATTAATTATTCTGCCGAAGACAATAGTTAACGGTTATACTACAATCCTAAAAGTTAGAGTTTGTGATATCTAAAGCATTTAATAAGATCCTGAGGCAGCGCCGTTCCGGAAAGCGACTTAGCTCTAGGACCTTCCTTTTAGAGGCGATTAGGGTGGAGTTTTTATAGTATATTGGTTATAGCTTCGTCCTTATAAGTAGTGCTTACTGGATACAGGGCTAAAACTAGGTGGAGATTAGGGATAGTAACTAGAGGATTAATATGGTAAACGGCTGCTAGTATTGGTTGTTTGTAATTCGCGTTGGGGTAGGGGGACGGAGTAGTAGTTAGAGAGGTAGAAGCTACTTCTACACTTAAAACAGAGGCCTAGCTTAGTGCGTCATTCTTATTTAGAGGACCCTAGTGGGGCGTATCCTAGGGTTCCAGTGTTAATATCCATGGTGTTAGGGTGCTTAGGCTGAGATAATGGCTTAATAGACGTTCGCGGGGTTATTATATTATATTAAGGAGCGGACTTTGGTGTTAGACGTAGTATATCATTATACTATTTATTAATAACATTTACGCAGGCGTTAAGGGCTCCTAGTAGATCTATACCTATTAGGGAGGTTTTTAGTTCAGGACTTAGGGATTTAATAAGGCTGTTAATTAGTACGGAGTCATTCCAGCCTGTTTTTTTTGCGTAATGGTTGAATTTGGAGAAGTATACTAGAAAGCTTTTTATTCCTTAAGTTATATAGTTTATCTTTCTCTAAGCAGTAGCTTGGCAGTTTGGGTCACTATATATGGCTTCAAGAAGTATAATTAGGCTTAGTACTAAGTTTGGTTAAAGAGGTTTAATAAGGTTAGCTATATCTTCTCCTAGTTAACTTAGGGCATAACAGAGTTGGTTAGCTTTAGTTAGGTAGCGGTTAGCGTTACTAGTTAGCTTATTTTGAAGCTGGCTTAGGAATAATTAGAGTTCTTATTATTTACTAGTGAATATTAGAGGGTCTAGTAATTATTTAGATTGTTATGGTATAGTAGTTAGTTCTACTAGTGGGATAACTATTACTGGTTTAGGGCTCGCGTTCCGCGTATTGGCTTCTAGTAATGGCAACCGGTCTTAAGGGCTTAGCATAGATATTTTAAGGGTACGGATTTCTTCTTAGAGGGCCTTAATTATTTTCTAGTACCGTGCTTCTTATTCAGCTTGCTGTTAAGCTATAGCAGCTTAGTTTTGTATAAGGGCGTCTATAAAGGACTTTTACATATCTGCTAATTGTTTTTGGAGTGCGGATATAATGTCGGCGGCCGTTATAGGGGCTTTGAGGTCGTTCTGCATTTTAAATAGGGTAGGGCGGAGTGTAGGTTTTAACGTAATATAGTGTCACGGAGTAAGTATAAGTGGTAATAATATATAGCGAAGTAGATATTATTAAGCTATGTATATAAACTATGTAATAAAGTTAAGACATTGTGTAAGGAGAGAAGGTAAGGAAATGGGAAGAAAGGGTATATATCGCTAGTTTGGTTGCTTGGTTAACATATGCATAGAGCAGAATAGGATTCGAGTAGCGGTCCTGGCAGAACTTGGCAGGATTTGGTGGACTTGGCAGAATATGGCAGAATACGGCAGATTGCCATCAGATTGCCGTAGATTACCGTTAGATTGCCGTCTCATGGTCGGTCTCTTCTTGCTGCGTAGGTGGAAATAGGTGGATGTGTGTAAGGTGTTACGGAGGAGTTCCATGACACTAGGTGTAAGGAAAGCTTTATATTAACCATAACTATTTTCCCTCTAAAGAAGCTAAAATGCTCTACCTCTTTAGTCGAACTATTAGGGACGCCTAGTAATACCTTTAGGCCAAGTTTAAGAACGAGTTACCTATTTAGTTTACATCTATTAATAAGATAATATAATATCTAGCGGCTATCTATATTAACCCAAATAAAGTATAAGATGCCTATTATAACTATAATCACCTAATAATAAAATAAAATAAATTCTTTACTAAGTTCTAGACCTAATTCTTATACCTAGCAGGCAAAGGCCAGATTCCCCCTAAAAACTACCGTTTAGACCTATATAATAAGCTAACGGTCTAACTATAAAAGAAGATTATAGTAGCCTTAAACGACCTACTAACCTACTAAAGACTCGCAGCCTAATATTTATTACTGGATTTAGAACTAAAACAAATTAATACTTATTCTAACTAACTAAAGAAGTCCTACAGCAACTAGAACCTATCCGCTACGCTAACTGGAGCTAGTGTTAAAAGACAAACCACAACCGCCCTTATACTAAAAGCTGTTATAACTACCTACCCACAAGCCTCATCTAAATTGCTATATACTATGCATTTAGCTAATGCTTGTTATAACACCCTAATTAACCCTATATTAGTTACATGCTTTAATTACAGAAAGAATAGTTACTTTACCACGTCCTGCCTAGAGCTAAAAAATACGGGTAATATTAAGGAGATAAAGGAAAAAGAAGAAACGTCTAATAAATTAGGAAAAGAAGAACCTTAGGGAAAAACTCCCCCCTAGGGTATTCTATTAATCTTAAAGAGATTAATCTAAGTTAGTTAATAGGTAGAAAACACTTTATGGTTCTATATATAGTATCTTAAAATAGATATAGAGTTAATATAACTACTCTTATAAACACTACTTATATAAATAACATTACTAAGTTCTTAAATATAAATACTACTTAACTAGAGAAGCCTATTTAAGTAAAAGGCTATAATAGCTAAGCCAGTAAGCTAGTTACCTATATCTTAAAACTATATATCGCTATTAATAGATAATACTAGTTTAGTATCCCCTTCTATATCCTAGACCTAGGGTCCTATAATATAATCCTTAGCTAAAAATAGATATCCTACTTTAATATTTAGCTAAATATTTAATAAAGACAGTTTATCTAGCCAGAGAATAGACTAAAGTTACCCTCCTTTATTAGAGAAATCCGCACTAATCATAAGACATTAGCCGCGAAGGCTAATCCTATCTACTAGCAGGATATTAGAAACCTCGACATAGTCTTTACCTAGGAAGATGCCCGCCGCAAGGCCGGTAGGAACTTTATACTAACAAGGATACTCCCCTAAAGGACTACAGTTAAGGAGGACTCTACTTATAGAAGTGGAATAGATAGTAATGTAAACAACTTCTAAATTATAGGGATCTGGCTAATAGGAAAGAGGATATACTAATAGGACATAGAGAACAACCTTTAGAAGATATAATAAGAGCTAAAAGAAGTAAAGATAATGTTAATACACTAAAGGCCCCTAAGGCTATAGACACCCCTACTATTACATAACCCCCCTGTAGTAGATATTACGGCAATTAGCGCTATAGGTTTCCACTTTAATATATATTAAAAGGATAATAAGGTCTTTATAACTAGCTTATATAAAATTAACCAAGTCATTAATAAGAAGGAAAAAGGACTAGTAAAGGAAACTAATAAGGAGCTAGTCAAGCGCCTCCTCCCTATATACCTTTTAAATTATAGAGACGCGTTCTTAAAAGCAGCCTTAGATATACTACCCCCCTATTAAACCTATAATTATAAGATTTAACTAGAGGCCAATAACTCCCTAGGCTACAGCCCCCTTTACTAGCGAACTATAGAGGAACTAAAAGTAATTAAGTAGTACTTAATTAATAACCTCTATAAGGGGTTTATTAAACTAAGTTAGGCCCCTTTTACTTCCCCTATTCTATTTATAAAGAAACCTAATAAAGGCCTTTATTTCTATATTGACTATTAGAAACTAAACGCTATTATTTAGAAAGATTACTACCCTCTCCCCCTAATTAACGAGACCCTTATATATTTAAGCTAAGCTAAAATCTTTACTAAGCTTAATGTCCGCTAAGCTTTCTACCAAATTAGAATAAACCCTATATTAGAGGATCTAATAATATTCCGCACCTACTACGGTTCTTATAAATATAAAGTTCTCCCTTTTAGACTAATAAATGGGCCAGCTATATACTAACGGTATATAAATAATGTTCTTTTTAACTACCTTAATAAATTCTGCACGGCATACCTAAACAACATCCTTATATACTTAGATAATAAACTTAAGCATTAAGTTTACGTTAAAAAGGTCTTAGAGAGGCTGCGGAATATAGGCCTATAAGTTAATACTAAGAAATGCGAATTTAGAGTAAAATGAATAAAGTACCTTAGGTTTATTATTAGTATAAAAGGAATTAAAGTTAACCCTAAAAAGGTTAAGGCGATATATAACTAGAAACCCCCTTATACTATAAAAGGCATCTAGTCCTTTTTTAGCTTCTATAACTTCTACTATCAGTTTATCTATAACTATAGGTTTATAACTAAGCCTCTTATATAACTAACAAGGCCGTCGAAATTGGACTCTGCACCTGTATATGGTGACGGCTACGAACCTAGGTCTTTAAAGATCAGATCCAGAGCCAACGCAGAGATGTTGTATAGCGTGCGGACAGGACCTGGTAGTGGTTGTAGGCGTTAAGGGCGGTGGTGAAAATTTTTTGGATGGTGAGATCTTGAAAACCACTACTGTTGGCCCTCTATAATATAATAACTACTACACTGTTCTATCTAGGGCACCTATATAATCTAATATAGATGGATAGTACTTGATAACATCCCCCGACCCCTAATTAAAAGTATTAATGATCTTATATTGACAAATAAGTAAATGCGCGAATGAATGAACGAATGAGCAAATATACGGCCCCTTTTAACCCCTAGGGCAATCGCCTGCGGAGTATGCGGTTACTTGCCATACTACCATAATACTACTGAAACCATTAGCTGAATAACCCCATATAGTTTTCCTTATCTCCTTTTAATGGAGTAGTGCCCTTAAAGAGGGCCTAGTGACTGAGGCCTAGGCATAAAAGATACCTAGGTACATATATACATATCCCGCTTTTGTCTTTTGGTATTAGGATAGTAGAATAAATAAATCCCCATTACGCCTTTAATGGCTCTAGGGGGGGGAGGCAAGGTATATATAGTAATAGTTAATAAGAGATAGTATATAGGGGATGGTTAAGATATGGGAGAAGCAATAAATATACGGCAATTGATTGGCAAGGCCTAGCTAGGACGTAGTGAACCCTAGCTTTGGATAAGCTGGAGAAGGAAGTAGTGGTTCCCAAGGAGTTCAAAATATCTAAGGAGGAGGACGTGCTATAGGCCCACAGGGCCGCAGCTATGTGCAAACATAGCAAATCAGGGTTTTTCATCCTACTGAGGCTGCTTATAGGGTTTTTCTTCCCCTAACTGCAGGGGTTTTCTTCCTGTAAATATATAAGTTTTCCCCCCTATGTGGAGTAGTCTGCGTAGGCCAGTAGGATCTGTATCAGACGTTAATTAAAGAGTTACTATATAACTAACAAAGAACAACACACCTTTTATTTTTAATAATAATTATATAGAAGCTTTTAAGGAGTTAAAGAACTAACTTACCTCCTCCCTAATTCTCCATTACTATAACCTAGACCTTAAATCAATGCTAGAAACGGACGCCTCTAATAAAGTAGTAACAGGAGTTCTCTTACAGTTATACCTAGATGGTAATTAGTACCCTATTACGTTTTTCTTAAAGATAATAGCCCCAGCTAAGTATAACTATAAAGTATATAATAAGGAAATGCTAGCTATTATACAATTATTATCCTAGTAGCACGCAGAGTTTAGAAGTATAGACTCTTGGATTAAAGTCTATACTAATTATAAAGCCCTTAAGTATTTTATAATAACAAAGCAGCTTACCAGTTAATAGGCTAGGTAGGCTAAAATACTCTCCTAATTCTTCTTTATAATTATATACCGCCCTAGTAGGCAAAATTCTAAAGCTAATGCCCTTACCTAAAGAGAACAGGATGTGGAACTATAGGATAAGCTAAAAGCTTAGCACCGGACACGTACCCTCCTTTATCCCAAATAGCTTGACCTATATATCCTTAAGGAACTAAGCTCTAAATAAAATAAGCTAGCGCCTATAGAAAAAGAGATTCTAAATAAACTAATAGGACTAATTAACTATATCTTAATCGCGAACCGCACAGCCAAATCCCTAAAAGCCCTCTATAACTAAGCTACGGAAGGCAACCCTAATTTGGAAATAAAAGACGGACTGCTCTTATACTAAGAACAGCTTATAGTTCCAGACGTTAACAACCTATAAACGGAGCTGATCTGTAAAGCCTACTATTAAGTCTCTACGGCGCACCCTAGTTAAAATAAGACCCACTAACTACTAGCGCCTCGCTACTACTAGCAAGGACTCCTGTCTGACATAGAACGATTTATTAAAAATTGTTATACTTATAAATAGGTAGATACCCCTAGGGATTAAACCCCTAAATAGTTATAACCACTACTAGTTCCTAAATACCCTTAGCAGTATATTATAATGGACTTTAAATTATTTCTAAAGGATAAATATAGCTATAATATGGCCTTTATAGTAGTTAACTAACTAAGCAAGTAAGCCATTTCCCTCCTCTACTTTAAGACTACAACTATAAAAAACATGGCCCGTATATATATTAACAATATTTACTGGATTTATAGCGCTCCTAAGTTAATTATCTCTAACTATAGACCCTAATTTATATTAGACTTCTAGGACAAATTCTACTATATCCTTAGAATTAAAATTAAGCCCTTTACTATATTCTACCCTTAAACTAACATCTAAACCAAGATTATAAACCAATACCTTAACTAGCAACTTTGCCCCTTTATTAATTACTACTAGGACAACTAGTTAGAACTACTACCTATAATAGACTACGCACAGCTTACGCTCCCTTATAATAGTATAGGAATATTACTATTTAAGTTACTCTATGGATATAAACCACAAACATCCTTTAATTAGGATAGACCTATAGGACCTATAATAGCCCGCAAACGCCTCAGCTATAAAGAGGCCTAGACATTCGCTAAGAGAATGTATAGAGCCTAGGAGACTACCTAAGTGTAAAAGGCCAGCCTAACCGGAACATATGATTATCTAATTGGCAGTGTTATAGGTAAGTAGAAGGTAAGTTAAAGGTAGAATAAGTTGCATGTATTGAAGGACAAATGCTTCTAACCACTTCTATTTAAAGACTAATCACTAGTTCTTCTCTAGAGGAGAACCAGCTTCCTATATAAACCTTCTAAGACACTAGTAAAACCTTTCGCCCCTATCTGTCTAACTATGTCTCCTCTAGGATATATATGGGACGTAGACGGGACATTAATAAAACCTCCTACTGTCTTATCTGATATATACCTCCTGGAGGGTTCTGTTATAATTGCCTCCCCTTTTAGGGTCTTAGTCCTCTAAGACTTCGCCTCTTAATAAACTCTTATAGAGTTCTAACTAAAACCACTAGGGAAGTTCTTTAGTGGAAAGGTACTCCATAATACGGCTTATTGCCGGTTCTTTACTAATGTGGAACCTTACTTTGTTTTTTGTTCCTCCGCTCTTCTTCTACTATAGCTCTTTACGGAACTTTAATAATAATGATGAAAATTAAATGGGATTCACCTTCCTTATTATAAAAATTTATTATAAGCTAATCTGGAGGTTGTCCCATGCAACGCGTTAACTAGCCACTATCCCCATTTACCTAAAATGGGTCCTAATAATGATGTCTTAATGTTAATTTCTTCTAGTTTATAAGCTGTTGTCTCTTATATGTCTTTCTATTAACAACACTATTTATCTTACCTTTTAGCAGACTGTTTTTTATTATATCTTAGCTTTCAGCTTCCGTATCTCTAGCTATTCTTTCCACTACTGCTCCGTTCTCTTCTTATAACATATCTATAGGTAATAGGATTCCTATTTTATCTCTTTAATAATACTAACTTCCCATAGTATTCTCTTGTAATGGCTTGTGATTATACTACGCGTCCCCAGACTGGCGGCGGCGTTATCCCTACTCTATTGGCACCGTAGACCACCTCTGTTGCTCCTATAGTAGTTTCTCTAAAGTGCTGCCATTATTACGTTTATGTGCTCATATTAGACCTATCCTACGCCTATAAGATGCCGCGCTCTGGTAAGAACAGATCTAAGTGTTCCTACTATCGCAGCTGGAAAAAGACCTATGTTTTAGTATTTCCCATTCCATCCTATTCTGGACTCTACTAACTATGTTAGATCCCCACTATCTATATACGTAAGGCTCGCCGGCTCTAACACGCTATTAGGGATTTCTGTCTATATTAGAATAGTAAAAGATAGGAATAGAAGGTGTCTTCTATTGCTTATAGCCTTTTTAATTTAATAAGGGTTTCTACTGCTATAAAGACGCAGTAATCTCAGATATATAGTGTCTAGGAGCGCATATATAAGCAGCTTGTTCTCATAAATGACAACATTTATACTCTTGCGCGGGCCTTTCTAGCCAGGTGAGTCTCTTTAGTGATATATTTAGGAACTGTGCTAACTCTTTAGTCGTTAACTTTCTAATCCCAGCCTAGATGCCGATTTAGAGCCTGGGGATAATACTAAGGATAGTGATAAAGATAAACGTTCTCCCCGCCAGTCCCCTGGCCGTGGTGGTCTATCTAGTTCCCGCCGCTCTAAAAAGAATGTTAGTAAGAATGCTAATGCTTCTAGGGATGGGAGTGCTAATAATACTGCTGGCAATAACGTTAAGATAGAGGAGGAGGCTCCTATTGCTACTTCTAGTATTTAAGTTATTATCTTATTCTTTCCTTCTTCTTATAGAATAGCTTTATATAGTGTCTCTCTGGTGCTTTTAGGATGCCCTAGTACTGGGAATTAACTTTATACTTTAGGGATGCCTCTATTTTTATTTTTAGTAATAGCCCGTGTAAAAGCAGCATACTGCTATAATCTCCATATATAATAAACGGGTGGTGTTCTTATAGGTGCTTTATAATTTCTTAAAATTTCTAAATCTTTGCTTTATGTCTTTTTGGTCCTCTTTATATTATTAACTCTATTGCATATCTCTAGTGTTAGACCGGATACTCTTTTTTTATCCCTTAGGAACCCTTTTAAATCCCTAGGGCCCCTTCTTCTAGTACTACTACTTATTCTTAAATAGCGTCCTCTTTGGATAGCATCCCTAGTGGTTCTTATGTAGATCCCTATATCTTTCTCTTATAGGATTTTAGGATCCCTATTATAACGGTAAAACATTCCTATTTCTAATGCCTGTGCTAGACCTTATAGTTTTAATTTATAGGGTCTTCCCTATTGTCTTGTCCGTAGTATATCTAGAACCGTTACTAAATCCTAATTTATAGTCTTTAGGAAAGTTTTAATTGCCGTCTTATATCCTAGCCAAAGGTGCTCCTTAGGTTCCCAACTGTTATGCGCCTAGGAGTATCCTTTCTAATAAACCAAAAATTCGCGTTTCTTCTAACGCCATCTTTGGTCTAGAATATCTTTTACATTCTATTTTAGTTCCCCATTAATTTCGCTAGGTAGGGGTAGTTCCATACTGTCTCTTCTCCGGTATAACTCTAATAAGGAAACATAAAATATAGGATGTATTAGATATGATTTTAGCAATTCCAATTTATAGGCTTAATTTCCTTTAGTTTTCCTAACTATCTTAAAGGGTCTGAGCCACCTGTAGTCCAGCTTCTTCTTAATATGTTTTATCCAAATATTTTTTATAAATAGTAAGACTTCGTCTCCTATTTTAAATTCTTTAGGTATATGTCCCTTGTTATAGTACCTTTTTTATATAGCCTGGGCGTCTAGTAAGTACTTTTTAAGTTCTTCTTTGCAAATTCTTATTTGCTTAATTCTCTTAGACGCCACTAGGGCCTCTCTTTTAGGAACAATGTCCTTAACGTTCTAGGGGTTATTTGCTTTTACCCCAAATAGTGCTTTATAAGGGGTCATTTTTATGCTGCTGTAGATGCTTGTGTTATATATATATTACGCTAAAGCCAACCACAATGGCTAATTATCCTGTTGATAATTAATATAGCAGCAGAGGTAGTGTTTTAATAACGTATTTAAACGCTCTATTTGTCCGTCTGTTTATAGGTAAAAGGTAGTGCTTATCTTTTACTATATTTTTAATAGAAGACAGAATAAAGCCTAAAATGTGCTGTTAAATATAGTACCTCTGTTAGATACAATTCCCCTTAGCATACTAAACAAGAGCCACCACTCTAAAAATAGGTCTGCCAGTTCCGCTGCTATAATTGTTGTTATAACAGTAAAATACCCTAAAAACTTTGTATATCTGTTGACAATTACTAGGATAGCGTTAGTAACCTCTTCTATTCTTATTTTAGTAGGGGGTAAGCCTATTATAAAATCTATTGTTAATTCTAATATAGGTCCTTATGGAATAGGAAGCACTAATAACTTGCTATATAGGCAATGCCTGGATATCTATACCCTTTAGCATGTATTATATCTTAATATATAGTCCCTAACTTCTTCAGATATTCTATCCTAAAAGTATTTCCTTTAAACGGCCTTAAGGGTCCTGTTAGCACCATAGTAACCCCCAAAAGGGTTATTATAGAAGACCTTTAAAATTTCATTTTAAACTGGTTGGTTCTTTAGGATATATATAGCACCCTTAAAGCGCAATAGACCCTTTTAGTCTTGCTACTATAGCTTCTTAGTAACTCCAGCTAAGTTAGTCTCCACTATATCTTTCCACCTCTCCCCAGAAATAAAGGCGTCCCTTTATTATACTTAAAGAAGAAGATCCGGAAAGGTTTTATATAGATTGCTTATTTCCATTTCACCTGCTGCTATTATAGACCCTAGGTGTAGCACAAGACATTTTAAACTATTAGTGCCAGTAGATTCTCCTGCCATTATGCAGTATACCACGCTGCGGATAGGTATTTTACCTATCCCCTCTAAATCCAGAAACTTGCAGCTAATACGCCATTGAGTTAAAAGTGCCGTAACACCCCTAGCACATCCTATAGAATTCTTGCTAATTCTAGGGTATGCTAACTTTGTAATATCTACTTGGTTTATAACCTGGTCTATAACTATATCCTACAGCTCCATTATTATAGTGCTTTATATCTGTATTACTAGGACCTCTGCCCTACTACGGAATTCTATAGTTCTAGGGAAAGATTCTTCTTTCTTCCTAAGCAAATTTTGCAATATAGGAATTATTTCCCCTATACTATCCTAGATTCTCCTAGTCTTATAATCTAGATATCTTAATAACCTATTAGCGGGATTTGTCTTTCCTAGGCGGTACATAATCTTAAAGTTATACTATAATAGTGCCTCCGCCTATCTAGCTTATCAACTGCTTAATACCTTTATAGTTATAAAGTATTCTAGGTTATTATGGTCTATAAGGACTTTAATAGGATAATTGCTTTCTATATAATAATATCACCAGTGCTTTATTGCTGTAACTATTGTAAGCAGCTCCTAGTTATGCGTTATATAATGCTGCTCTATAGGGGTTATTTTCCTTAACTAAAACGCCATAGGATACCATTCTCCATCTTTTAATTAAGATATAATTGCCCCTAGGGCAAAGCCAGATACATCCGTTTTAAGGTATATACATAGCTCCTAGTAGAAGTGTATTAGGATAGGCGCTAATATAAACAAATCCTTTAACTAGTCTATAGCCTATTTAGCAGCTTCCCTAAATATAAAGGGTCCTAACTTTTTACTATCCTTAGATCCCTTTAGCAGATTAGTAATTAGGAGCATTACTTACAAGTAATAAATAATAAACTTTTAATAGAAGTTTACTGTGCCTATAAAAACCTATACTTCCCTAAACATTATAGGATATGGCTATTCCCTAATAGTGTCTACCTGGCTTTTCTCTATTAACACTCTGTTGACACTAACAATAAAGCCTAGAAAATTAATACTAGTAATATAGAATGAGCATTTTTTTAGGTTTATATAGAGCTTATATTCCCGCAGTCTTTCTAGTACCATTCGCATGTGGTATGTATATACTTTATAGTTATTAGAGCAGACTATAATGTTATTAAGGTAGACCATATATATTATATCTAATAGGCCTAATAATGCCTTATTAATATAGGCCTGGAATATTATTGGTGTGTTAGTAAGCCCAAATGGCATTACTAGGTACTTAAAGTGGCCATACTATATTTGGAACGCTGTTTTCTATTCGTCGCCGGCTTTAATCCGGATTTAATAGTATACATCTTTTAGATCCAATTTTATGAATATCTTTACGCCTAATAGCCTATTAATAAGCTCCCCTATTAAGGGTAGCAGGTAGCAATTCTTTATAGTAATCTTATTTAGCGCCTAATAGTTAACACAGAGACAAAGGGTCTTGTCCTTCTTAGGTATAAATATAATTAGTACCCCTACCTAACTTATAGAAGGCCAAATCCATCCTCTCTAAGGATTGTCCACTATATACTAACGCAATACTGCTAGCTTATTTTTTAATAGGTTGTATAGTAGTCTAAAAGGAGGTTCCTTATCTCCTGTGTCTATCTTATGCTTTACCAGCATAGGGTTAAGCAAGGTGTGCGCGGCTTCCTTATTAGCAATATCCTTTAGGTCTGTATATTCCTATAGAATCTCTAGTTTCTTAATTACGTATAGCCGGACATCTAAAAATAAATACCCTATGTCCCTATTCTTGGTGTTAAGGGTGGTATATATGGTATACACCCACCCTTCCTCTTGCACATGGTTTAAGAAAGTCTTTTAATCTTTAACTATAATGCGCGGTTAAGACTTCTGGTGTTAATACAAGGCTAAAGGCTAATTAATGTCTGGATTAACTTGTTAAAGCTATAGGTATCCCAAAATAAGGTTATACCCCTTAATTTCTACGGCGTAGAAGCGCATCTCCTGCGTGTCCCATAGACTATTGCAGTCTTAGCTAGCTATAGAAAAAGTTTGTTCTCCGTAGTATAGAATCTGGTGGCCTCTAATACTTTAAACGGTGCGCACCTATAAGCCACTAAGGTCCAAATCCAATTCTTTTACTAGTAATTAAGAAATAAACCCCATGGTCGCGCCGCTGTCCACAAGGCAGTCTTATATTACCTATTTATTATTAACTTAAATGGAGATAGGAATAACTATGCGGCAGCTTACTCCCTCCTTCTCTTACTAGCCTAGTGTAAGGGAGTAAAGATCTACTAGGCTCTCTCTTTTCCTAATTAAGTATCCTTTTACTTCTTCTGCCGGCAGAAGCATTGTATATGGCCTTTCTTGCCGCAGTAATAATAGCTGCGTGACTCTTAGTTCCACGGTTTCTGCCTATTATTATTCTGGGGTTAACTAGCATTACTCTAAGGTTATAAAGCCTACTCGCGTTATCCTTCTATAGAGTAGTTAGGTCAGAATCTGCCCCTTTTATTAAAGCTAGGTCTAGTTCTACACTCTTTATTGTTAGCGTCTTGTTCCTTTTACTTCCCTAAATGGTTTCTTTTAGCATTCTTAATCTAAGTAGCTTTAAAGATAAGCTTTTCTTAGGAGGTAGGAATTTTTCCCTTCTCCTATATAGCCTGTTAAATCTTAGGTTGTAACTTGGTAAGTAGCTAGTAAAGTTATATAGTGTTATCCCATAGGTCTAAGTAGGGTATATTATCTTCTAGTTCTTCCAAGTAGTTTATAAACTAGACTACACTCTAGCCTTCTTGCTGTTTAGCGTTGTGGTATTACTGGTTATAATCCATCCCTTAATTAGTAGGGTCTTAGATCTAATTAACCAACTATAACTTAAGTTTACTAAATTTAAGGGGTGTGGTAAGTTTCTTCTTATAGTGTGTCTATAAACTCTTAATGGTGCTATATAGGAAGGTAGAAGTAATTAGTGTCTAATTATACTTATTAGAGTAACATTTTAGGTCCAGCCAAAACTTGGTTTCGCATTAATGGATAAAACAATTGCAGTTCCAGAGACTATTATTATTATACTTATTAGGTTCTTTTATACGGAATTTAGGTTTTTCTAACGTTATAGCGTAGTATAGCGTTACCCCTTTAAGTCCGCTTTGTGTCTAGGGTGTCTATACTTCCCCTAATTGTCCTTGCAATTATCCTTAGTAGTCTTAATATACTTATCTTAATTGTATCTCCAACTCCTTTATCTTTTATAGGGTCTCGCGTAGCAACCGCTCTAATAACTCCCCAGCGGTAATTGTTCCTAAGGGTCTTGGAAGGTTAAACGGACCAGCCATAGCTTCCTAGTCTACTCCTTTATAAGTAGAGGGAATGCGCTCCTCTGGGGAGACTCTATTAGCCTCTTATAGTAAGGGCATCATTTTAGGGGGTAAGGAGGTATGGCCCGTTATTGTTAATTAATAGCCGTACGTTCCTTCCGTAAAGGATTATAAGTGATTAGAATTGTAAGAGGCCAGCCTAACCGGAACATATAATTATCTAATTGGCAGTGTTATAGGTAAGTAGAAGGTAAGTTAAAGGTAGAATATGTTGTATATATTGGAGGACAAATGCTTCTAACCACTTCCATTTAGAGACTAATTGCTGGTTCTTCTCTAGAGGAGAACCAGCTTTCTATATAAACCTTCTAAGACACTAGTAAAACCTTTCGCCCCTATCTATCTAACTATGTTTCCTCTGGGACATATATAGGACGTAGACGGGACATTGATGAAACCTCCTACTGTCTTATCTAATATGTACCTCCTGGAGGGTTCCGTTACACTAAGCAATTATAAAAAAGGCATAAAAGAAGAAAGAGGCCGACGTAAACCAATATTATCATAAGGTAGACTTCTATATAGAAGATAAGGTATAGGTGTTAATAAAGAACTAGAAAACCTAGAGGCTAAGCCATAAGCTAGACTACTAAATGGCTGGCCCCTATAAGATCCCTAAGAAGGTAGGGCACTCTTTTAAGGTTAAGCTACTAGAGTTAATAAAGATCTACCCTATCTTCTCTCTAAACCAACTATAGAAGGCTATAAACGACCCATTGCCTAGACCGTATAATAACCCTCTACTACTAATTTAGATTGCAGAGGACGAGAAATAAGAAGTTAAAGAGATCTTAGCAGTTAAGAAGGACTGTGGTACCTTAAAATACCATACAAGCTAGGTAGGTTATGACGAAGATCTAGAATAGTACCCTATATCTAATTTTAAGTACTTTCCCCATAAGCTACGAGATTTCCACCTAGCCTACCTAAACCTCCCTAGACTACTACGCAAACTAGACAGCTGGATTAAATGCTAGGAGGAAGGGTTAGATAACTATAACAATCTAGATAATAATAAGGAACTTGGATAAAGCCTAAGGGCAGGCTTTTTTAGGAGGGGGGGGTAATATAATAGTGCTAGAGCGCGTCACCTGCTACTTTCTAGGCATTCTGCTAAATTCTGCCATATTCTGCCGACACTACTTATAAAGCCAACCAATTAGGATTTTCTATGCCCGGTATAGAAAATTGCTATTGGCTCGCTTATTACTAGCGCCTTGGCGACCCCTTTATATCTTGCTAGTCTCTAATAGACTTCTTCTTCTCCTTAGCTTAGTATTCTTATATAGTAGCAATCTATAAGCTTTAGTTTAGAAGCATCTATACGAGCCCGCTATACTATTAAGTCTTTATGGCGTACCCTAGTTAAGACAAGACCCACCAACTACTAGCGCCTTGCTACTACTAGCGAGGACTCCTATCTAACATAGAACAATTTATTAGGAATTGTTATACTTATAAATAGGTAGATACCACTAAAAATTAAACCCCTAAATAGTTATAACCACTACTAGTTCCTAAATACCCTTAATAGCATATTATAATAGACTTTAAATTATTTCTAAAGGACAAATATAGCTATAATATGGCCTTTGTGGTAGTTAACCAACTAAGTAAGCAAGCTATTTCCCTCCCCTACTTTAAGACTACAACTATAAAAGACATGGCCCATATATATATTAACAACATTTACTAGATCTATAGCGCTCCTAAGTTAATTATCTCTAACTATAGACCCTAATTTATATTAGACTTCTAGGACGAATTCTACTATATCCTTAAAATTAAGATTAAGCTCTCTACCGTATTCTACCCTTAAACTAACGGCTAAACCAAAATTATAAACTAATACCTTAACCAGCGACTTCGCCCCTTTATTAATTACTACTAGAACAACTAGTTAGAACTACTGCCTATAATAGACTACATATAGCTTACGCTCCCTTATAATAGTATAGGAATGTTACTATTTAAGTTACTCTATGGATATAAACCACAAATATCCTTTAATTGGGATAGACCTATAGGACCTATAACGGCCTGCGAACGCCTTAGCTATAAAGAGGCTTAGATATTCACTAAGAGAATATACGGAGCCTAGGAGACTGCCTAAGCAATTATAAAAAAGATATAAGAGAAAAAAGAGGCTAACGTAAACCAATATTATCATAAGGTAGACTTCTATATAAGAGATAAGGTATAGGTATTAATAAAGAACTAGAAAACCTAGAGGCCGGGCTATAAGCTAGACTACTAAATAGCTAGTCCCTATAAAATCCCTAAGAAGGTAGGGCACTCTTTTAAGGTTAAGCTACTAGAATTAATAAAGATCTATTTTGTCTTCTCTTTAGACCAACTATAAAAGGCCACAAACAACCTATTGCCTAGATAGTACAATAACCCCCCACCACTAATTTAGATTATAGAGGACAAGGAATAGAAAGTTAAAAAGATCTTAGCAGTTAAGAAGGACTATAGTACCCTAAAATACTATGTAAGCTAGGTAGGTTATAACGAAGATCTAAAATAGTACCCCGCATCTAATTTTAAGTACTCTCCCTATAAGCTATAAGATTTCCACCTAGCCTACCTAGACCTCCTTAGACCACCACATAAACTAAACAGCTGGATTAAATGCTAGGAGGAAGGTTTAGATAACTATAACAATCTAGATAACAATAAGGAACTTGGATAAAGCCTAAGGGCAGGCTTTTTTAGGAAGGGGGGGGGTGATATAACGGTGCTGGAGCGCATCACCTGCTACTTTCTAGGCATTCTACCAAATTCTACTATATTCTGCCAACACTACTTATAAAGCCGACCAATTAGGATTTTCCATACCCGGCATAGAAAATCGCCATTGGCTCGCTTACTACTAGCGCCTTGGCGACCCTTTTATATCTTGCTAGTCTCTAACAAACTTCTTCTTCTCTTTAGCTTAGTATTCTTATATAGTAGCAATCTACAAGCTTTAGTTCAGAAGCATTTGTACAAGCCCATTACAGCTTTAGTATATAAAAGGTGATAAAAAGGGACCCGTTAATTTGGATAAGTATTAGATAAAGGATAAGGGCTTTTCTAAGATGTAGGCGGTAGTATTAGATCTTCTACTGCAGGAACTTAACAGTAAGCGATATTTTAATAGGAATAAGTATATCGTTTGGCTGAATAACCTTTTTATAAGCATTAAGCTACTTTATTAGCTTTGTGAGGAAGGAATTGGAGCTATAGAAATAGTACAAACGACTAAAACAAGGCGTGAGGTAGTAGAGGAATGGGACGCTAAATGTATAGAGCTAGCGTGTTCAAAAAAGGACCCCCCTAAGCAGATTAATTGGTCGCTTGCAGACCTTAAACTAGTATATTTAAGCCAGATTGAATGGGGGAAGTTATATAGAAGGCTCTTAGAAGACTGCTCCGTTATAGAGTTTGCTTGGAAGGACGCTAATATAGTACTTTTTATAAGTATAGTTGATTTAGGTAAGTCTACTAAAAATAAGGCTCTACAGGTACTAACGTCATATATTACTAGGCAGAGTTAAGGTTTAATGAACTTGACGACGCCCTATAGAAACCGCTTCTAGTACCTGATAAACACAGAAAATCTTTAGAGATAAGGCTATAAAGGAGCTCTTAATACCATAGTTCATTAATATATAGAACCATTTTATAGGCGGCGTTAATTAAGCCAATTAACTAAGGTTATATTATAACATGCAGAGGACGCACTTAAAGTTCTGGAAGTCTCTCTACTACTTCTTACTTAATACAACCATTACTAATTGCTATAAACTCTCTACCAAGTTAGTCCCTGGCTATTAGCCCACCTATGGCGTCCATAAAGCCTTCCGTGAAGAGCTTGTTGATGCCTTATTTAACTACAGCGAACGCCTTATAAAACTACCTGGCCTGGTAAATATAATAGAGGATGCGGATATTTATAAGGCACCTGTAGAGGAGCATAGGCAAAGGCCTGTTTGGCTAGGTAATAAACAGCGAAGCTGTGAAGCTTGCGTTACTATAGGCAGGAAGACTACAATTAAGCTAAAGGTTAGGAAACCTCTTATAGAGCTTTCAGTGAACACCACGCAGAAATCTCGCGATAGTAAGGAGTAGGTAAGACGACGTCGTCCTCTAAAGACCAAATTGGGCTGTCCTCTATACAATATACACCTCTGCGCGCATGGGCCTTGCTGGCAGGAATACCTAGATCGAATCAAGCCACGATAGAGTCGAATTATATATTAAATTTAAGCTTTATTACCATAATATTGGGTTATAATTAATTGATCAAATCCACAGCTTTATTTTGCCAAGACTCAATTGAATCTAGAGCCTCTGGTTGGCTCGGTAAAAGGAGCACCTTTCGTGACCGCGCATGGGATATAATCTTACACTACACGGTGTACATGTGTAATATTCCGACTTACACTATGTATTCACACCCCTAGTGGAGAAGAGATTGGTGAGACTTCGTGTAAAGAGCGATTGCGCACCCTCGTGTACAAACACCAAGTAAAATCTTTAAGGCGCAGCTAGCTGTGCCGTTCAGAATTCGCGTACCAGGGGTGGTAACGTTAACCTGAGTGGTGGGAAGACAATTCGTTGGCTGTACTTTTAGAGAAATTGGACGCAGAAGGCACTCAGACCAAGCGGTAAAGGCGGCAATATAAGAGTGAGGATATATGTTTCTTGGGGTAAACGTCAAGGTTGAGAGTTATCCCATGCAACGTTGATGTCCTACTACAAGTGGTCCGTGCGGAACACCAGAAGCTTCGCAGATAATATAGATTAATTTAATCGTCAACTACACCATCTCGTCAATTTCGGTTGTTAGCGCAGCCACGTCTGCACGGCCTTTTTGTAGGGGAAATTTTGGTATTTTTGCTGTTTAAGGGAAAGTAAGGCCGTGCAGACGTGGCTGCGCTAACAACCGGAATTGACGAGATGGTGTAGTTGACCACCATGGCTCCTAATCATTCCCTCCTTGATCCTAATATCGTCCAACCTACCAAATACATCGTTCCTCCAACTCGTGTAGCAAAAGAACTACCCTGGAAACGTCGCTAGCGCGTGCCGGGGACTTAACGGGTGCAATGTGTGTAGAATTCCGTTCTGTAGGAAGGGCAACTGCTGGAACGCCCATCTCAAACAAATCTCCACCAAGGATTAAGTGTAGATATCAAAATATATATATTTGTTGAGCTTTATATTCCTCATCACGGCTCTAATATCCTAACGATCTAATTGGCTGGAGTTTATCGATAAGAATAGGACACTTCTGAGGCTGTCACGTTTTCTTAGCGACCTCACGTGCAGGCGAAGTCCTCGCATTCATTGGGACCTACGTCGACCTTATTTATCTCGTCACTATTAAGGACGAACTTTTTTCGGGCTCAGACAGCCTTAACAAAAATGGATGCTCCGGATGACATCGACATTGACCCAGAGATCGCAGCTGCTATGGGCTTTTCGTCATTCGGAAATCAGCTGAACGACAAAAAGAGAAAATTCAATCGTCAAGACACTTTCATGGACGCTTCTAAACTAAACTCGTCAAGAACCGGGGCAAATTCGATACAGCTCGGTGCTAGGCAAAAGAAAACACCAAGCATAGGTACCCTCCGTTCATCTCAACAGGATGACAAGGATGGAGAGGAGTGGCTTGATCCTGGGTACGTCGAGGAAAGCGTGGATATGAACGAGGAGTCATCCCTAAGTGCCGATACTGTTCTTCCGCCACAAGCCAGCCCCTCTAATTTCGAACCAATCAACAGGGCCAATTCAAGGTCCAAAGGAAAGCAAAATCAGTCTGGCCCGTCTGGGCTCGCGCAATTTCTGGCGCGTGGTGAAGCATTTAAACAGGATGTTCCGGTCAGCGATATTGGAGACTCCGGAACGAAACACAGTCTTGATGCTGTCTTCCCGTCTGACCCCTCTCTTCCAACTGAACCTACGGCGTCCATTCCATCAATACCTCTGGGAACTTTTGGCCGTGAGGATACCCACGTACTGCGCAGAGGGGTTAGGAATGCCCAAGGAGATGTGGCCTACTTTTTACCTAGTTTTGTTGAAGATCCCTGGGAAAATCAGCGTAAAGAGAGGATGTGAAATGGATATAGTTTCATATTACTGGGCCGACCGTGCGGGCACCCCTAATCTCGGCACGACTTAGGGCGTGTCTTCTGAACTCTATTTAGCCTCCTTAGAAACAAAAACCCTACTTCGATCTTGCATCTTAAGAGAGCTAGGATTGACTTCATTATTCTTGTATTGTAATAGCCAGTAAGCTGCCTGGCCTTTCTCCTTAGGGATTCTTCACACTCAAGAGACGTCCGTGCTAAAGCCTTGTCTACAAGTAACCAAAATGCAAGTTCAGTATTGGCTAAGAACACATTTGCATAATACGCTGTGCGCAGCCATTAGGGAGTCACCTGGTTAGCAATGTTTTAGTGTTGGTATGGCGTAAGTAGGCCATATTAGAGCGGCGCTAGGGCGCTAGAGCTGGATCCAACGGCATTCTTTCCATTATCCAATTCAATTCATGATCACGTTCATTGAACCTATCATCACTCATGTGACTCTCCCTCATCAGTCCAGTTACGACGGAAATCGCTGATGCAATTCAAGGATGTCATATTTCCTAAGCTGGTAACCTGATACAAAATACATTAAAAACGCGTTCGTTCCATTTTCATTTCGTTTCCAATTTCCTCAATTCATCCATGCATCCATTCAAAGTCCAAATACAAGGCTAACCCGCCAACCAAACAACCGGGAAGACAATAGCCACACCGCCGCCACGCCCATCCCTTCCCAAGCCAAAAGAACGCCTCAAATTCAGATAGCCGTCCCAAGAACCCGACCTCCGGGGCGGCAGAATGCGAGTCAGGACATCTGCATACCAAAACAAGCGGACAAATAGAAACAAGACGAATAACGGGCAGCCCTACCCAGATGGGAGCCCACATCCAATCGCAAATGGTACCGTGTTCTTGTCATTTCCAGATGGAGCGATTAGCGCGGTTTATTCGTTCGTTAAGCGCCGCGCGCCGGACCGAGCCGCGTCAAAAGCGGCGAGGAAATGGGCGGCGTGAGCTAAGACGCTAAAGGAGTGTAAAGCGGCGATGGTGGAGCGGAATGGGAAGGGTGGAATTGACGTCGCTTGTTTGAAGATTCCGCCAGGGAGAGGAACAAGACCGCTCAGAGTAAAAAAGGAGTTTACAAGAAATCAACAATGATGGGGATTTTGCTAAAAGAACTGGTGAGTCCTAGAAATTCGAACAAAGAGAAACGTATTGTGGCTCGTCTCAATAATCGACAGGAGCGGGATATTGCTTTGATGCAGCTTTGTATTCGTTTAGGTACTTGCGAGCCGCTCTGTCGTTGAGGGCGCTGGTGTCGCCGTTAGTTTTGGCGTTCGTGAAGGTGCTGAGATTGGTGGAACTTACGTTACGCGCTTTTGCGTCCATTGCAAATCTCGTTGGACTTCTTTAGCTGTTTTCATTCCGTCGGCGAAGTTTGCTCGTACGCTGGCTAGCCGGCGTTGGGCAAGCGCTTGCAACTCGAGAAGTTCGCGGTGCTTGGCGTTGAGTTCGCCAGAACTAAGGATATGGTTAGTCCTTTATTTCTAGATTCTACAACCAGAGTACGAAAAAAACACTTACGTTTGTGCCTGCTTAGCAAGACTGCGATCCAGAGGCATTGGGTCGAAAGCGCCATTAAGACGATCGCCCATGTATTCCATCAAATCAACCCCAGACGCAGCTCCGCTAGATTCGTACTCGCTTGCGCTACCTGCATAGTTGCTCGAGGTCGCTGATGGCTCGTAGGAGGGGACACCCGATGTGGTAACGCTCTCTGGAGCTTCGGGAGGTGAGACAGATACGCGGCTATAGGCATGATGCTGTGTGGTCGGGTAGTAACCCGGCTTCTTGGGCATGTTAATTGGGAGAGAAGCGGCTGGGTAATAACTGTGAGTAGCAGACATGGTGGTGAGAAGCTAGGATTCGGAGGTTGGATGTGACGGGAAGGAAGAGCAATGGTTGGACTGAAGGTGTGCGAGAGGGGAGTTCGACAGATACTAGTGACGGGTGGTGAATGGACTTGTGTTTGCTTGTGTGATAAGTATGTTTGGATAAGTGTACTTGTATGTGCAAACGATGAAGAAAAGAATTCAGAAGAACGTCCGTCCTGACCGATTCGACTCCCCCTTTTATACCTTTGGCGGCGAGGGCAGAACTAGCATCTTTTCCGCTGGGGGATTGCTTTGACCCCTTCATCAGACCTCCAACATCTGACCCCGCTCAAGCTGAGATAAAGTTGCATAGTCCTACATCCACTGAAACCATCTCCCGCTCCATCCGAACCTTGAAGCTTCGTTTGGGCTGACCTGGAAGAATCCCCCAAGAGCATAGGCCGCAGCCGATCCATTAGCCCTTGGCGGCGATGGGCCCTCAAGAGTGGGCCCATTGGCCGGTGGCAAACGACTAGCAGTTAGATACAGAGCTCGTATCAGCAAGAAAAGCCGACGGAGAAAGATTGGCGCCTTGGACGAGGGGTGGGATGTGGAGAGTGATGACTGCGGACAGGCTAGCAATGATGAGAAGCATAAGGGCAGCAACATCTGGTAAGCGCGCAAACGCGGAGCCCAGGGCCATAGCAAAAGCAGCGACGGCGGAGGCTGTATGTGCATGGGTAGGATGCTGGATGGATGGGCTAGGTGCTGTCAAAGTTGATGCGTTGGCTCGCCAGCTCGCCAACGGCTTTGGACATGTAATCTGTCACGGCTGGAAATAGCAGGCAGACGAGCATGGCAAGTCGCCCTGGCGCTGCAGCAGAGCAGCAGGATCAAGTGAGACATCGTATCAGCTAATTGAAATAGCTTTGGATGAGTGCAGCTTGCGGGGCTGTGGACGCATCTCATCGCCATCAGCAGTCGTTGTTCTGGTGTCGACCCGGCGTTTTTATCTCGGTGCCAGATGCGTCATGGCGGCGGCGAGAGCTGCCTCAGGCCATTGGCTGTTCTGGCGAGAACAGGCTCGGGAACGCCCCCAACGGCCTTGGTCGTGTCACTGATGCCCTACCCCCATCCTTGCCGCGACACTTTTCATGACACCACGCCGACTAAGGGCGTCCTGCTCTATTGTTCACCACCTCAGCTTCATGTAGTCACGGAGCACTAGTAGCGGTGAGAGCCGGTCCAACGCTTCATGTGACCGGCCATGCGAAGTCCTTAAGCGTCCAAAGCACCCTTGCGTTAGGGCTGTGCGTCTGCTGCTATCCGTTCCGACTACACGAATATGTTACAGGCTTGCTTATCCCCCATCTGCGAGCGTACCCTATCTGCCCCGCCTCACCCTTTCTCCAGCGTCTCCGAGTACCTATTCCTAGCATAAGCCTCACTGACTCTCCGCGATCCGGCACTGGGTCCCCTCTTGTCAATGGCTGTGAATGGAACAGCGTCACCTTGGCTCGGACCAGTCACGGACATGATGTGCGGCGCCGTTAAATTGTGCGGGTGGCCCATCCTCGCGGCGATCCTGCGGTGCCACAGCTGTCAAAGACCATGTGAGCTGCGCGTGGAGACAGTGTTGTGGAACGAGAACTTGGATTGCAACTGGCACACACTATCCCTAAAGTTACGTCATGTCGGTTCATAGAGATGTCAACCGTAGGCACGATGTGATGAAACATTTGAATCTCTTCAATGTTTAATTCAATGGGTTCCAAATTCCATTCTTTTAAATCTAGACTTCGGCGCTTTTTTTTGTTGAACGTGTTTTTTCCCGCAGAGACGAATACACAACAGTAAGGAACCATAATCGTGATCGAACGTTTTTATTTGATCTATTTATCTTGGGCTAAAGCCCTACGCAGTGTTTATAAAATTCCCGATTTCCGTTCATTATGTGAACGTATTCCTAGCGGCGATAGCCTGCGCTATTACTCGAGCAAAGCGGCCAGGCATATCCTGGTCCTGCTGGGCCGTCTCTATGCCTGTCAAGATCTTCTTAATGCCAACCCCTATCTCTTCACTACCGGTAATTTCCTCAATCTCTTTGATCGTGTCAGCCCGACCTTCATCTGAGAAGGCATTGGTGTATTTCAAAATGTTGTTTAGTTCACCCTTCGTGTTCACATTAGGCACGGCGATTTCGGCATCAAAGCGGCTGAAAAGGTCCAGTTGAGTGAGCACGGACCTTTCTGTCGTTGTAGCAAAAACGAGCAATCGTCGATCCTGTGTAAGAGCTTCCAGTCAGCAAGTTACACCTATGTATCTCGATTATAGAGTGACTAACCTTCGGCGGCTGTTTTCCCAACAAAACCTTCAACGCAACCAATACTGTGTTGCTGAATCTTGGGCCAATCGGCACCCAATCAACTAGCATTTCAATATTGTCTATTACGATGACACTAAGGGTACTTTTGTACGCATCCCTAAATGTCTTATCAAGCTGTTGCACCTTCTGCATCTCGCTAAAGCCAACCATGTCTTCTGGCGAAACCAGTTTGATGAAGGGGAACTCAGAGTCAATCGCCATCTTCGCGGCGAGGGCTGTTTTACCGCTTCCGGGAGGGCCATGTAGCGCAACAGACAACACGGGTGTTGAGTTTGGTTTTCTTACTTGATTAATGTACAACCGTCCTTCTTCGAGGATGTCGTTAATGAAGCTCGAATAATGGATGATATCGCCTCGAATGCGTTTTCCGAGTTCTTCTTCGGCAACACCGAAGAGTGGCTTCACTTCTTCCAGGGCATTGAAGAAGTCCTGGCGGTTGACCTTCATGTTAACCACATCATCGTTGATGGCCGCCATTGTGCCGACTTTTATGTGTCTGCTGAAAGCAAATGACGACGCTGCTTTAACTAATCCATTAATCTCCGCACCTGAGAAGTTTTTCGTCAATCGGGCGAGCTCATTAACATCGACATCGTTCTCCATGACATTGTTATTTCGCATCTTAGCGGTATGGATCTTGAGGATCTGCGCTCGCCCTGACTCGTCAGGAAGGGAAATTTCCATGTGGACTTCCAAACGGCCCGCACGGAGAAGAGCCTCATCGATCATATCCATCCGATTGGTCATGCCAATGAGAAGGATGTTATTCAGCTGATCCACCCCGTCAAGTTTAGAGAGCAGTTGATTGACCACACTGTCTCCGACTCCTGTGCCTCCACCACTAGTGCCTCTTTGCTTACATACTGCATCCAGTTCGTCGAAGATAATGATATGGAGGCCGCTCTCATCACCCTTTTCCTTGTACTCCTTTTCAGCATCTGCAAAGAGCTTCCGTATGTTCTCTTCCGACTGTCCCACGTATTTGTTGAGCACTTCTGGACCGTTAATAACTTTGGGCTCTCTAGCGTTGAGCATTTTGCCGATTTGTCGTGCAATCAATGTTTTCCCCGTCCCTGGCGGTCCATACAATAGGATACCACGTACGTGTTGGATACCCAGTTTGTCCACTAAGCCAGGGGGAAATATACGAGAAGCAAAGGCTCTTCGAAAGATCTGACTAAATTCGTTGTCTAGGCCACCTATACCCCTGTGATTGAAAATTAGTTTATAACTCTCAGGCGACTTGATTTTAAAATCCACAAAGCTCATCCTATGTCTCCGAGAGATTCTATGTGCTCCATATAGCATTGAACGTAGCTGGCGAACAAGGCCGAAAGCGGAGACACTGACCTGAGGGGCCTATAAAAACTTCAACTTACATGTCCTCAAATTTGAAACCAGGTTGAACAATGGAATTGGCTGCTGGCCTTCTGTTAGATGCCTTCAGCTTGATCTCAGATTGTGCACTCTTAAAAAAGTCTATCTGGGTGTGGCGCGTTAAGATCCCTCGAGCGCGTGGGTCGGTCACGGCTGGGGCCGAGGATGCCGCGGACTTTTCCATGGAAAGGTCAACGAGCTGGACGGTCCTTATAGACATCCGGAGATAGATATTCTTGATATCCATAAGAAGTTGTTGCCCAGGAGCTAATATCTGATTTTCGAAGTTCTACCAACCGTGGGTGTCAGTAGAGTGAGCGCATATTTCCATGCTAAGACCCATCACCTTTATGAATTGTTTAGCTAACTCATCTTGATCATAAGATTCATTCGTTATCTTTCTGTTGCTTGCGAAGCCCACTTCCACCTCAGTGGAGCCAAGATATGATTGCCCGCCTTGGCTGAATGCATCGTAAGGCTGGATGGATACAATATCTTGAGGACCTAATGTGATTCCTGCCCAGGTTCTTTGTGCATCCGTGAGCCCAATTTCTCCAGGTGGGCAGCTTTCAGTAGGTCGTGCGGAGAGAACAAAGTTGCCATTGATCAAAATATAGATGTCGGACCCGTCACGAGAAGGAGGGAAGTCTCTTGGAGATACTGCGACCCTAGAAGAAGTCAGTAATAAATTCTGTCATTTGAAGAACTAATACGCTCACAAATTTCCGAAGGCGTATGCGTTGCCTCCTGGACTTTTGATAGGCCTTAGCTGCATCCCGCGTGCACTGTTACCTCCGGCTATAGCTGCGGGTGGCGGTCTTCCCATTGGCGTCCTCTGAGGAGGCTGACCGACATAGCTTGGCGGATCGTCATATCCTTCCGACATTCTTGTATTATATCCACCTTGTCTTGGAGGTGGTTGCTGACTTGGGCGGCCATAGCCATCGTCTCGTGGTGGTGGTCGAGGTGAGCCGTCTGATCGTTGGCCAAAGGGGTTTGGCATGGCGGGGAGTTTATCTCGGTTGAACATAATGTCGAGGTATTAGATTAAGAACAAAGAGGGAAGATTATATGACTTTGTTGTGAATAGGCCACGTATAGGGCTGATTGAGGTAGCAGCGAAACTGCTAGGCACGGATCTGAAGAGATCGAGCCACGTAATAGATCTAGTGATAGGCAACAAAATGCCTTCAAGTATTCGTGAAGTTGGGGTAGAGCCTACAAGCATTTAGAAGGCTTTCAAGTACGTGGGGTGTTTAAGGGAGGGATTGTATCATAGCTGTCTCGGCGTCAGCCTCAATAATGTTTCAGCCCTACGCGCACGGGTTAATGCTTACTCATTATTCCTTAAAAGTACAATTTGGGACATTTGTAAATTGAACCTTTTCAGATTGGTATAGGCGTGCTTTTCTCATTGGCATTTCCAAGGCAAATTAATCTAGGTGGCTATTCCACAGAAAATTGGCTGGGTCAAAATACCCGCTAAATTTTACGTTCTACTCAAATCTACGTTTATAGACGCTTCGTCAGTCGTTTCTAAAGAGAGGCCCTTCTCCACGCTAGAAGCCTTTGCCTAAGCGCACAGATTCGCCACCGCCATACCAAAGGGTTCCCATTCGACAGTTCAACCCCTTCTCTCCTCCCACAATCCATTCCCCGCCATCTTTAATGACCCCCTCGTTAGTATTTGGCCAAAACTCGACTTTCAACCAATTATTAATCTCTTCAATCTTGTCAACTAACGCTTTTATTTTTGCTGGGTCTTGATTGCCCTCGTTGTCCGAAAAGTCCTTAGGGTTGATGAAACGTCCCACAGTTAGATGGCTGGAAGGAACAACATACCGAGAGTCGACCTGGATCCCAGTATCCCGACACAGATTGTACAGATCGCGACGTAGATGATGGTAGGTAAATTGGTCATCTATAGCCGTCCGGCCGTTTGTGAGTGCTTCGCCAGCTGCTGGAACAAAACTTAGAGCGAGTGCGGCTGCGTCGTATCCAACCATTGGCTTAATGAGGCGTGAGCGATGGTCAAAGGTATAATCCGTGATAGCTGGAATACTTGGGTGCATAACGTTAACAAGTCTCTCAATTTCCTCCGCTGTGCGGGAGTGAGTTATCTCTAGAGCGGTCATGTGGAGGCAGTCTTGCGGCATGAGCCAGAGGTCTACTATTAATTAGAATGACCTAACTATTATTGAAGTGGGATATAAGGTATCCTTCTTAGTTGGGTAAGTCGAAGATGGGGAACTCACTCGGAGCAACTGCGAGTAATTTCTGCTGAACTTGATGTATCAAATTCTTGACTTTTTGGGTGGGACGCGCCCAGAACACAAGGCAATATCGTGGATCCTTGTAATCGGGCTCAATTGTGGGATCAGAAAGTCGTAGCAGTATTGGATCTATGCTAACACCCGGAAAGTTTCTATCCAACAGCTTGATCTTCTGCTGGCCATTACGTGTCTCCCTGTGAGCGCTGTATCGCTCTTGAATTTGTTTCTGATACCGTAACTTAGTATGAAGAAGACACTAAACGAGAGCACATACAGTGTTATCATGAGAGGCGGCTATCAACGCATCATAAGGATTGTCGAACGCCGCAGTAGAGATTCCGCTAAGATCTTCGAACATATTGCTCGTGTGAACAGGAACAGGAATTTGTGAGGGCATGATAGAACGAGAATGCTATAAGAGAAGAATATATGTACGGAAAAGATACAAATCTATCTGGGAGGATCTTACTCTCTATATTTTCTGCGAATGGGCTGAAATTCGAGGGCGTACAGCCAACCGGAAGAGGATGTCGGGCCGACAGACAACTTTAGGTGGGAGAATATGCATCTGCTCATTTTTGATCACCAACACGTCTGTTACGCCCTCAGCAATCAAAGAGCAACGAATCCCATCATCTGCATGAACTTGTGGTTACAGCCAAGTTATGTAAGCTCATGAAGGAGAAGTGTCTCTCTTCGCTGAGATTAAAGTGATTACAAGCACACGTCAATTTCAGCTGCGTTGTCCTCAGCTACTACCATTTTCAGACTTCATAAACCAGCGCTTAGCCGTCAATTAGGAAGCACGTTGCAGTACAGGTTTGGTCCATTGCTGAAGTGGTCTTGTTGCCAGGTTTACGCAGATCAGCCAGTCAAAGGGAGGTGCCCCTGATTTTGACGGAAGCATCCCTGAAATTTAGTTTTATTGAGGCGATACGCCAAGTCCAGAGCCGTGGCTTGGACCGGCGCCACCGGCCAATTCCAAAAGTCCCCTTTCGGATGCCACTGCGCATCGATTGTCTCTCGATTGTGCATCGGGCAACGAACTTGACACGCTTGGATCTGGCTTCCCGCGTGGTGCGTGCTCCACTTCTGCAGCTTAGACTATTTCTGGTTCGATGATAAGAGTCCGGTCGCGTCTTCAGCCTTGGAAGCCTCCGTTGGCTGGCTGGAACCACTTTTGTCCATCTCCCAGCCTTTTGCGTATCCCACCTTTTCTGTCCCCCTTTCGCTGCTTGATGCCTTTCTAAACTTCCCGGTAGTGAATCCATCCTTCTTCATCCCAGCTCACTTTGTAGCGTTGTTAGCTCATTGTTAACAATCGTGTCCACTCGTTTCCCATTCTAACTGCCATCCGAGCTGAATCTTAGTCCACCGTCTTTTTGTCTAATTGTAATTATCCGAGATATGTCGAAATAACCATCGTAATCGAAAAACTCTGGGCAGCATTTGTAAAGCTTTAAGATAAACCAAACGCCGCCTTTCAATCAGCAGCTCAACAATCCACCCGCACGAACATTTCCCGATATGCGCGCTTTTTTGCTACTGCAGGCTTTCTCAGCCCTACCTTCAGTTCTCTGCACTACCTCCTCAAAGCGTGGTCTAGTGTATGTTCCAAGCGCGAAGCACCCAACGGACGACAATATCTGGGTTCAGTCTGGCTCCGATCTGACATGGTACTACAACTACGGATACGAACCGTCAAACCCGTTCACAGGCTCACAAATGCAATTCGTCCCAATGTTATGGGGAGCATCAGACACGTCGACCGGCACGCCATTCCTTGACAGCGTCAAGGCGCAGATTTCAGGCGGAGCCAACATCAGCTACGCCCTAGGATTCAACGAGCCGGACGGACAAAGCTCAACCGGCGGCAGTGCAATTCCTGCAGATCTCGCAGCCTCCACTTGGATACGAGAAATTGAGCCTCTTCGCAAGCTCGGTGTGAAACTGGGCGCGCCTGCAGTGACTGGAGCCCCGTCCGGCTTCACCTGGCTTCAAAACTTTTTCACTCAATGTGCTGGCAACTGCACGCCTGATTTCATACCAGTGCACTGGTATGGCAATTTTGAAGGCCTGGCAAGTCATATTGGCCAAGTTATGGGGACGTATCCGAATATGACTGTCTGGGTCACTGAGTACGCTCTTCCGAGTGCGGACCTCACCACAACTGAGACTTTCTACAACCAGTCCAGCGAGTACTTTGATCGCATGGAGTAAGTAACCCCGACCATGTCGAGGAATTATATGCTTGCTAATAACCTGGTTTCCGCAGGAATATCACTCACTACTCTTACTTCGGCGCTTTTCGCAGCGATGTCTCTAACGTGGGACCCAATGCAACCTTCCTCACGCAAAACGGCAAACTCACAGATATCGGGAGCTGGTATCTAGGGGGAACGGCTACAAACAATATACCTAAGGGCGCCGCTGGGAAATCGGCTCTATTTGCTGGCTGGAGTCTGCTAGTAACTGCGGCGGCTTTCTGGCTCTTTATTTAACGAACTGCACGTTGGATTTGTTTCTTTTCCTGTAAAATGCTGTGTTAATGTATGGAGTTGGTTTAAACTCGGTCCAGGGTCTCTCGGAAGGAGTCTGTCTTAGTCCTTTTCCCAAGTGGGTACAGGCTGCGGTGTTTATATACAGGAGTGCTCATTCTTCTCCCTGTCTCAATGATTTCACATACCTCTACAACATTATTTAAACTCGTGGCTCTTAATTGAAGCTAATTTGGAAATAATTGCCATCATTCAAATCCCGCATGTCATCACCTAGCTACAAATCATCATGTATGTGTCCATGAGTATCCTTTTTACTTTTTATATTCATTTACGAAACCTTTTTCGTAACTCCGCGTTTCGTTTGCTAAGTTTTTCTCATTAAATTTTGAAATGCACAATCTAGGTGTCAAATATCTTTAACAGTTGCACGAACATTTCACCTATGTCATAGCACAATACTAATACATTAACTTATTGTCAACAGCTCATGTACTATCTCCTCCGCATGCAAAAACTGTCATTCAGGTATGAATGGCACTAGAGGCCAAGGTTGTCTAATCGTTACGAGCCAGTTATCCTTGTCTATACGTGCACAGCCTTGCGAAATGTTGCAGGCTGTTTAACAGAGCGTATGAGGGGCGATAGTGAAGCCTTTTAGAAAATTTTGCTTCCTGAAAAAACCGATCAAACCTTCTCCGCATTTTATATCCTAGATTCCTTCATATACGAATCCGCTTCATCTCTAGCTTCCTCGCTCACGCCCCGGCTGGCGATGTTCATGGCCACCGGATACAATTGCTTTATAACCTTCCTTTTCTTTAAATTTTGCTACACACGAGTGCACCCGCCTTGGTCCACTTAATATAGCCACTATGATAGGATACCAAGGGTGGCTGCGTAGATATATACAAAACGATATAATTGATATATGTAGCTCTTAGCGTTTTAATGATCTGCTTGGTTGGTTATTTTTTTGATTAGCAACCCTAGCGTCACATATACGCAGATAAGCATTCCCGGCGGAACATAAACAAACTTTCCCGGAAGTAGTACCTTACTAATTGTCCCACGCAGCAACCATGCAGTGATTTTATACTTCACCAAGGATGACTGGTTTCCGAGATTCCGGTCCTCTTCTCCAACTATCATCATGGTTTCAACGTCACTCGGTAATACGGCATTAGGTATTCGAATCCGGCCTTACCTGCTTATTATATGCTTTATGTCTACAATTACCAATAAGGAATTTATAACAGCAGAGATGAGAAGATCGTCTCACCAACAAACAACGATACAGCAACGTTAATGCTAACTCCCTTATCATCATCCTTCTGCTTCTCGGCCTTGACTGTCACGCTCAGTATCAACGAATAAAATCTGACACATCAAGCAAGACGCCGGCTTTATGTTAAATGTATTGGGTAGGTTCGCGGTGTTGATCATATATTTCCTTGCCGTGCAATCGTTGTACCTGCGTATCGCGACGCCATGCCTAAGATAAAGCCCAGATATAACCTTGCGAACTTATATAGGCTATAGTTACAGGGAGTTTATAATTAAAGAAATCGGGATTGTTTCTACTCGCTTTTTTAGGGTTAAACGCACGTAATAGAAACTCTATATTTACTGTCACAGTTTATCTTTTTAATTCAATATTGGTTACAGGCACTTGCTACATGTTTATGCCCTTGTGCCCAGCGTATGCATTCGTAATAAGCATCATACATTAATAGATATTCGATTATATTTCGAGTGAGTTTCGCGAGGTGCAATGTTTTAAACGTACCCCCTGCAACAGCTCAAATCTTAAGCATACTCTTAATAGGTACCTTCTGCCTGAAACACTGCTACTTGGAAGAGTAATAGAAGAGTAGATTCTGATTATATAGTGAGTCGATATCATCACGAAAATGGGTCTCAGTTACCTAGACTCAAGCCAACGAAGCGATTGGATCCTTGCGTCGAGGTGGCTGAAACTACGTGGCAGAAATGGAGCTGGGTGACACTCGATTCTTATCACCCTCGCATCCAGTGTTTGATGCACAGCCTCTTCCAATGATGCAAGTACCTACTGACTCCTTATGCAGACGCGATCTCCTTTTGTGGCAGAACTCCCCATCCGCCAGACCTTCCGGCTGAATCCTCCCTTGCTATACATCCTAGGTCGTCATCATTCCACTTCCACAACTCGCTGCATCCAGTTTGTGTCGTCCGTGTACCAATACGTCCTTCGCGAACTTTATACTATAGATTGAACGGATTTGGAAATAGCATAAGCAGGATTATCGGGCTCTGTCTAGTTGCTCTGCTACTATATTGGATAGTGGAATCCCAACTTTCTCTCTTACGTTGGTAAAGATTGGGTACTCTTGATTGAGGCATTCCCATTTGTCGCTCGCTCGAGCTTTTCGGACTGCCCGCACGTCGTTGAATTAGCTTTGCGAAGCGTGTATATATTCCACACTGCAGGCCATCGAATTTTAGCTGATACTACTTGGCCGTGAGTGGTATGAACTTTCGTATAGATTTAGGGTCATGGCTTTGACTTCTGACTTCTTTCGATCCAGGATTTGAACCAGTAATTTTTGCCCTAAGGCCTTCTCAAAAGACATACTGCAAGAATCTTGCACGCTTTGGATGTCACCTACCAGTCAATGCCTACCAGCCTTGCAAATATACCAATGGCGTCTGACACAGCACCCACCACCTCGCCACTGTCTGCCAACCTTGACAGCCGTTTGGCATCCTTCTTTGTCTCACTAAACGGGCAAACACCCGTAGGCCAACTGCCAGCTTTCAAAGATTCGGATATCCAAGAGATTGCTTCCATATTAGGACACTTAAACAAATCTTGGGCCAGGGTTCCTCGAACTTACATCGTTTTGCGCGCTATTGGCCACTTAAATCTACTCGATACTTTTATTGACCTAGGTTTTACTGACCACTGGTTTCCGGTTATGATAGACCGTGGGGTTCCTTCGTCGATTAGTCCTTCAGTGAGGACAAAATTCAAAGAAGCTCAATCGTTAGTGCTCACCAGGCTCACGGATCTAGAAAAGGGGGAACACGGCCAACATTTACATTTTTCCAGGAGCGAAATGCCCCCGTTCGACTTCATGAGCGTACTAGGCACAGGAACTTTTGGCCAAGTCGACAGGGTGCTCAGCCGTGTTAGCTACAAGGAGTATGCTCTGAAGCGAATTCATCGCGCCAAAGCTTTCGGACCCAATTCGAGTAAAGTTGTTAAACAATTCGTGGTTGAAATTAAAACGTTAAAGCGCGCGAAACATCGTCATATAGTCGAACTTGTGGGGAGTTACACTGACTCCAAGCACCTTGCTATCATAATGTCTCCCGTGGCTGATATGGACCTGGCAACGTACCTGAAGCCAGAGCGAGTTCCTCCATCGCCTGAGAAATCGTCTACACTGCGCACGTATTTTGGATGTTTAGCAAACGCACTTGATTTCCTTCATGGCCATCAAATACGCCACAAGGACATCAAGTCTCGAAACATCTTGATTAAAGACACAAATGTTCTTCTGACCGATTTCGGCCTAGCGCGCGATCTCAGTGACAGAGATGGTAGCACTACTGCAAGTGCTTGCGCTTTTACACCCCGATATTGTGCACCTGAGGTCGCATTAGACACTGCTCGCAACACCAAGTCTGACATATGGTCCCTTGGATGTGTTTTCCTCGAGATTTTAGCGGTTCTCAAAGGCCAAACTACCGAATTTGTTAAGAGATATTTGGAGAGCAATGGTACTATGGAACCGTATCCATATCAGAACCTGGCAGCCGTGACCCAGATAACCCGAGAATTTAAAACCGTTGGGGAAGCTGTTGACAACGTGCCAATTTCTTGGATTGAGATCATGCTACGGCATGACCAAAAGAAGAGACCAACAGCGGCGGAAGTTGTGGACTGGAGTACGGCGCATGATCCTCAGCAGGATCATCAGTTTCGCTTCTGCGGCATTTGCTGCATGGATATCGAAGATTCTGATGGCAGCGAGGATGTAATTGACGACATTGCGGAATATACAAACCGAACAGCATTGGAAGCCGTCAATTCGGCACTCCTTCCCGCAGGACCCCTAGATTCATCCGTCAATCCCCTTTACTCTCAGGGTCCTCACGATGCTACCGTTCGATCAATGCAACAAGAATGGACACATACTGATCCGAGTCATGCACATAACTCACAGCCATCCTACCCGAAAGACCCTCCACTTCACACGGAAGTTGAAGCATTACCCCTACGTGGTAGGACAGACTTTACCCGCACACGTGAGAACCACCAGCAGCGGATGGAGGAAGAGCATTCTAAAATCTTAAAATATGGGCGCATTTCCTTGCACTCGTTCGAGATTAAAATACATAAGGCGGCATTCTCGCCGGATGGTAATTTGGTGACCGTAGCCTCCAACAGAAAGGTCGGGCTCTGGGATTCTGTGACAGGAACATTTCATAGCATGTGTGAAATCCCAAGATCTGGATTCCATGTCAGGTCAATCTCCAGAGACGCCAAGCTTACGGTATGCATCGATGGATATACAAATAGCTCGCTCACTCTCTGGAATACCCTGACAGCATCACTACTCGGTGTATTCAATACTGATACGGTTCTAAATTATCCTGTAAAGTTCTCTCCGGACGGCAGGCTTGTGGCGTGTGGTGCTTCCGACCTTACGGTTAAGCTCTGGGACACGGCAACGGGGAAACTGTGCGCTACGCTTCAGCAGTCAGCCCAAGCTACTACTGCAGCATTTTCTCCGGACAGCAAGCTCGTGGCGACTGTATATTACCGTGGTATGATTAGGCTCTGGGATGTTGAAACAGGGGCAACACGCGCCATGCTTGAAGGCCACTCCGGATATGTACACAAAATTTCGTTCTCACCAGACGGCAAACTTCTTGCATCTGCCTCTAAAGATACAACAATCAGGCTCTGGGACCCTTCGACAGGAGATCTATACGCCGTACTCAATGACCATCAGGATCCAGTGGTCGATGTGGTCTTCTCGCCGGACAGCAAGCGCATTGCATCTGCATCTGACGATAAGACGGCTAGGCTCTGGGATGCTGCCACAGGAGCGCTAACTCTTACACTGGGCCATTCGGATAGAGTATTAAATGTGAGATTCTCGCCGGATGGCAATCTCCTGGCATCTACATCCAGTGAACACAGAGTAAGGCTCTGGGATCCCGCAACTGGCATCTTACACAGCATACTTGATGGCCACTCGACTTCAATACAATACATATTATTCTCCCCCGACAGCAAGCTGGTAGTGGCCGCATCCACTACGACGGTGAGGATCTGGGACTGTGGGAATGGAACCCACGTGGTTGAAGAAGACGACTTCAATTTTTCTTAAAGAGAATGGCCCTGAATATACCATTTCCCAACCCGAAAGGCCGCATACTTTCTCGCAAGAGTAATCTCAGGAATACGATTTCTCAAGTCTATGCTAGTCACGATATTACCCTGTATTCTGAATCAGCACGCCGCCATGTTCTCCATTCACTCACACCCCGGAGGAAGAGCTATTTGCTCAAATGCTTCACAGAAGCGCAAGATAGCAAGGATCAAACTCGCACCGCAGCCAGTACTTGAATGCAAGCTCGTCAGTCATCTAGGGAAAATGCGATGGCTCACGATGCAATCCTACCTATCTACTGAAGAAAGTTCACAGGCTCTGATTCAGGAGTACAGAACACGGGTACTCTTGATGGAATAGCTTGGCTTATCTTGAATGCCGCTAACGATGGGCGTAGTACTCAGCGATCGATGCCCTGATAGAGTAATAGGTAAATGGATATTCATGTGGAGAGCGATGGTAAGATCCTGGGAGATCTAAAGAGTGGAACAGCAAATATTGAGGGACAGTCAAATAGTGATACGGAAATTGGAGGGCGGAACGGGTGTCCAAACGGGGAGAACGAGAATTAAAAAGAGAGAAACACTATCCGGAAGTAGTGCACGAGCGTATGATACTGGTTATTTCAGCGCTTGCCTCTGGCGACCGCATATGCAATTACAACCTCTATCGATACCGTATAATGCAACAATAAAAACAAACTGAAATGAAAACGTACGTGTCGTGGGTCGGTGAAGATTTCCCTCTCAATCCAATTTCCAACTTCAGAAAAGTCGCTTTGAAAAATAACCCACAAGTCCCCTCCCCAAAACTACCTTTCCCAGAAATATTGACATGTATACAAAGTGAACTTTCCTTAATCTACATCCTCCCACTTCCATTGCTAATAACTTTTGTTTTTAAGCACGTCCTCTATAACCCCCAACTCCGGGTGCTCCAAAATCCACATCTGGCAGCCTGGGTGCCCTATTTGGAGGTGGAGAGACACTCCGGTCATGGCTTCCGCTCCTATCATGGCTAACGCTCCGCCCATGTCTACCAGCGATACTAGCGGCATCGCTAAGCAGGCCCTCTTGGCCTTCACCCGGGAAGCGAGGGCGATTGAGGAAGCCAGTCTGCTGCTCGGAGACCGGGACAGGGTCATAGCCGCCTTTTAGTGGGGATGCAGATACCATGGGCCCTCGCATTGATGTGTGCTTGTATTCGGTGGGATCCATGAGGAGTGAATTGCGGGCGTCAAGAGGTGTAAGGTTGTCTAGATCGCGGTTGAGTTTTTCTGTCTAAGGTTAGAACGTGCTATGTAGTGTGGATAGAGTGATTCAAACCTACCGGCTTCTTTCCTCTTCCTGCGGTGGGGATTGTCGCGGCAGCAAATGATTATTGCATTAACTGCTATAAGAATAGCCAGAACGGCCGTAAGGACAGACTGCATAACAACCAGAATGAGGCCAGAGATCGTCTTCGTTGTTTGAGATATGCCCAGTTGTTCGACGAAGACTAGAATGCAGACAACGGAGAGCACACGAACAACTTGAATAACGATGTTGATCCAGTTACCAGACTTTAGTGAATATGGCCGGGACCAGAGGAGCAAGATAAACATCAAAGACTCAATGATGAGCTGACCGGATGTCTGTACGAGGCCATGACCATCAGCGCCAGCGATAACGCAGCCTTTGGCGAACATGTAGACGATGGATGGGACGAAGATCCACCAATAGCTCTTTTTGTAAGCGTCGTAGAACAAGCTGTACCTCCTCCAGATTTCCTTATCCTCAAAGAGCGCTGTGGCATCTCCCTCCAATTTTTTAAACCTATTAGCCAGCTGCCAGATCTTCCAGGTAAAGAATGCTAGGATAGCAGTGAATACACCAAGAGTAATGCCCGCGAGTAATTTAGCGGCCCAAGAGTCACCGTTCGTAAATTGGTACACGCAATACAGGGTCCAAACGCCATAAAGTAATAGGATCAAGTTGGTGATGGTCTTTGCAAGGAGCCACCAGTACCGCTTGCGGAAGCTCGTCAGGCTTTTAGGGAAGGATCCAAAGAGGGCCCAAGTCTCGAGGATTACTTTGAAGAGGAGGATACCGACAGTAATGGCAGCAATGACAATGGCGAAAATAAGCAGAACAGTCATGAAAGTGTTTGCTTGTGGGATAGTAAGCTCCTCGACGTAGCCTTGGATGCCGTGGACGATGTGCATCACTTTGTTATCTGCAGGAGTGGTACTGCCATCCGTTCCATTGACATTCGTGGTAAGCGAGTCGCGAGCGAAAAGAACGAGGTTCTCCATTCCACGCTTGGTGAGGTTCGTGCTGGAAGTATCGTAAATAAGAGTGGCGTTCTTCAGGTAAGACACACTGTCCGTAGTCAGGTTACCACCTGTGGCCTTGCGGAAGTTGTCAATCGAGGTCTGCATTCCTTCCCAGTAAATGATACCACCACTGAATGCAAAATTCTTTGTGAAGCTCCGGTATACACCAGGATACTGAACGCTCATCATGCCGTTCAGTGCCATGGATTGGAACCAACCCATGACCTCTCCAAAGGTCGGGCTAGGTGTAGCAGAACCTGCGTGAGCGCCAGCACCTAGGGCCGATATACCCGAGAGTAGGAGTGCAGCTCCAGCTATACCTGCAGCCACGTAGGACACCGCTGGAACGCTAAGAGATTTCCCGTTGTCTACCGTGGATGTGATACAAGCAAGTGGCTGGCCACCATCAAGTGATTTTAATTGTAATGTTGCTTGCCCGTCAAGATCGGGGACAGTGAAGGCGATAGATGGAATCTGTGATGCGTAACTGTCAGGAATATCCTGTTCGCCTTGAGCAGCAAAGTCACCAGCAGGCACTATACAGACGTTAGCGAACGGTACTTGAGTTTGAAGAAGACACAGGGTGGTTGTTACCTGGACATAGCTGCGCGACGAAATTGTCCGAGGAGCAGGGGTTGAAGTCCTTTTGGTACACCTGCTTGCCATACGCTGTCACGGTCATTGATGCCGTAACGTTCTGCGCCTTCTCACTTGTGCCGGCAACATCGAAATCTATCTTCTTCGTTGCTCGATTGAACGATATGTTCAACTTATTCACTTGGATATCTGAATTTGCTTGGCATGTGCTAAAACCATTTGTCTGAAGGATATCGCCACCCAGTACTCCCAGCGGTAGAGTTCCGAGAAGCAAAGATGCGAGCATTGTAGAACATGTGCCGTGAAATTTCATGTTTATAGACGTGGTCGCCCGTGCAGGCGGTACTCCGAATAAGAGTTGCCCAGGAGATCGGACTCGTGATCCACAGGGCTCGGCAGATGAGGAATGAAGTATCGGAGTCGTTATTTATCGCGTCTGGCAATACTAGGAAATGTTCGTGACAGCGAAAGGTGAAAGCGTTGATCGATTAAACTATGACGGTCCGAGCAGGATCAACCTTGGTCGTGGCGTTGAAGGATAGGAAGGATATGAACAAGGATAGCTGTAGAAGAAGTCGGAAAGAGAGGATAGAGCTAGTGAAGTCTTTCGACAGAACGAGCGAGAGTGAGACGAGAGAAAAGAGACAAAGCGTCGGGTGTTGAAGGAGTCGTGTGGTTGAGGATGAGGTGTGGAGTTTGATGGACGGCGTCGAAGGGGGAGCGAAGCCGTTTCAGGGTCTCGGCAAAGTAAGGGTGGCGGACCACTCGGTCGTTTGGCGTGTTTGACGGAGCACGGAAATAGCAGGGTGTCGTCGTAATAATCGCTGTCGATTATGAGTAACAGTTATACGAGTTCAGCGATGCGTCCTAGGGGTTGCAGGATATGCAGAACTCTAGAAAGTCCAGAAAATCCCTTCCTCAAGTATTTGGCGCCAGTCTCCCACTGCACAGCAACGAGGCCAGCTTGCGCCCCACGGTGATGCAGCTGGACAATGTGACGCTGCAAGGCCTGCCAAGAATCTCGTTCGACGACCAAGTCGTATGGCCCGCTTGGGGCAACCAGAACTGCAGCACACTGCTTCATACTCCCAAGAAAACATTCGGGAGTCTTTTTCCTTGCCGCTGCTGCATCTCTTCTTCCACAGGGTCACTTTTCAAAACAGCCGTGAACATCATAACCCCTCCAATATTCTGTAACACGGTGGCTCTGTCCACCTCTCCGGCGGTTGCGTGTCACGCGAATGCACAGAGGGGTGTTGAGGCCAAAGCAAGCCTCTGTGCCAAGTCGCTCGTGTCGGTCGTGGCTGTGTCCGCCTATTTTTAGGATCTCCTGCGCCAGCGCCCACACTATCAAATTCCCCATCCTGATTCCTGGCCAAAGAATTTTCAAGAAAACTAGTAGCATGTACGCCCCCCTGCTAGTATGTTTTTAAAATACGCGAGCCACCTGCAAAATACACGGCTTGTGTTATTCTGCAAGCGTACTAGCAGGGAGGGCGTCCTGCCCCGATAGGTTGATAAATTGAGCCGGGAAACGTTCTTTCTATATCCGTTAGCCAAACAATAGTTACCCGTTTCGTAAACTCAACCAACACCACCTAGCTAGCTAGGGGCTGCCAGCACGGTGCACAGCCCAGCAAGGAACCCAGAAACAACTTCGAACTTTGAACCGTAATAATTACACCACAACCATGACTTCCGATCCTCTTGAAGATGAGGTTAAGGTCCAAAAGGCCTTTGCTGCCTATACTGCCTATAAGTTTCCTTCTATTGCTGCTGCTGCTGCTGCGCTATTTTATGCTAAATACAACCGCGTTAAGAATCGCGTTAATAGACTCCCTGTACAGCCTAGACTACTAGCTTATAACCTACTACTTACTCTATATGAGGAGAAGGGCCTTCTAATATAGCTGCATTACTATAACGCGCTTGGAACGCGTGTAATAGTCTAAGAGCTTAAGTGGGAGTTTAATTACATACTTAAATCGTGTTATACCGGCCTAGAAGAACTACTACTCTGTAGCAGCCATTAGACTAACAGATTTCCTAAGCGCTATCCGTGGCCTTCGTAGCTGCGCCTTGACCACCCACCCAAAGGGTGGGTGGTGGACATCCAAATCGCCAGGACAGCTCAATCGCCAGGGTTTAAAAGAATCAATTATATAGCACCACTACAGTAATAATTACAAGTCTTCCTGCTGCTCACGCGCTTTATCCCATT